>Ga0190359_1000358_pt1 | contig 31857 bp, 29 predicted proteins | sample 48721823_MG_FD_161269 | JGI IMG/M metagenome (GOLD analysis project Ga0190359, IMG submission 161269) | Hydrothermal vent microbial mat bacterial communities from Southern Trench, Guaymas Basin, Mexico - 4872-18-2-3_MG | ecosystem: Environmental > Aquatic > Marine > Hydrothermal vents >... | reverse complement strand
AATGACGGCCACCTGGTCCGCCAGGGACGGGGTGCGCCCGAAAAGGGGAAAAACCGACGTAACCCTCCCCCTTTCGACCGCCGCAGAGAGAATCTTACCCCCAGGTAACGACGTCCCCTCCCGGCAGACCCCTTCCAACCCCTCCACCTTGCCTCCGGGCTCCCGAACACATCCCTCCCCTCCAGAAAAACCCTGCTGTTGCCAGGCCAACGCAGGCCAACGGGACTGTCCCCAGGGGATTGCAGTAGGACCCGGAATCGAATCCCGCCCCCGGGGGACTACCGCCCCGGCGACCCGTCGATCCGTATCCGGGGCATCGCCAGGGGGATGCCCTCCCGGTCGAACAGTTCCTTGATGCGGCGGTTGACGGCGTGGCGGATGTCGAGCAGGTTGGCGGTGTCGGTGATGTAGTAGATGACCTGCAGCTTCAGGGCATCGTCTGCATAGTCGATGAAGTGAACCAGCACCTTCTCATCCACTCCCTGCTGCTCGCCCACGGCCTGCCGGACCAGCTCCGCCGCCCGGTCGATCCGGGCCACGGACAGGTCCAGCGGCAGGCGCAGGGCAAACAGCACCCGGAACGACGGCCGCCGGGAGATGTTTTCTATCACCGAGGTGGGCGCCAGGGAATTGGGAACCGACACCAGGTGGCCGTTCCAGGTGCGGATGCGGGTCTCGCGCAGGCCGATGTCCTCGACGGTGCCTTCCTGGCCCTGGTAGTTGACGGCCTCGCCCACCCGGAAGGGGCCGTTGACCAGGATGGTGAAGGAGCCGAACAGGTTGGCCAGGGTGTCTTTCGAAGCCATGGCCAGGGCCAGGCCGCCCAGCCCCAGGCCGGCCAGCAGCGAGGCGATGTCGAAGCCCAGGTTGGCCACCAGAAACAACCCGGCCACGGCGAACACCACCGCCCCCACCGCCGAGCGCAACAGCTTGAGCATCTGCACCAGCAGGTCGTCCTGTTCCCGGCCCACCCGCTCCAGCCAGGCCGCCAGGGCGGCGTTGAGCAGCCGCGCGCCGAGCACCGCTCCCAGCACCGTCCAGGCGCACAGGAACACCGTGCCCACCACCTTGAGGTGCCACTCGGGCAGGGTGAGCGAGCGCACCGCCGCGTGGGCCACGGCCAGGCCGGCCAGCCAGCCCAGCGGTCGCGCACCCAGGCGATCGAGCAGCCGCCACAGGCCGCCCTGTGCCTGCCGGGCGGCCGCCCGCCGCAGCAGGCGCACGGCCAGCCAGCCCAGCAGCCAGGCCAACAGCAGCAACCCGGCGCAGACCAGGTAATCGAGCACCCGGTTATGCCAGTAGACGACCTGCAACCATTCCATCACCAGCCTCCGCGCTTTCCGCCACGGTCAATCACAGGGGACGTTGCGACAGACCGGGGTCGTGCACTCGAAGGTACCGATGTCGGGCCCGCAGCCCCAGTGGTAGAACCCCTTGATGCCGGTCAGGTTCATGGCACGAGACAGGCCACTTTCCGGGTCCTGTACCATGATGGGTTCACCGGCATCGACGTTGGGACAGTCGGGAGACAGCGGTATCGCCTGCGCCGATTCGCAGGCGAACGTTTCCCGGTTCACGTTGCTGCTGTCTACGGCCAGCCCGTCGCACTGGCCGCTGCACCAGTCACCCCAGTGGTATTTCATGTTTCCTGCCAGGGTCACCATGGTCAACGTCGTCATGGAAGAGTTCAACACCGGTACCGTCCCCTGGTCCAGCTTGAAAAACAGGTTGTTGGCAAGCTCCAGGGAGAAGTCCTGCGTGGGCAATCCCTCCAGGAAAATACCGGCTATCTTGAAGTCGTAGACGAAGGTCACGTGCTGCAGCCTGACAGGCCCGGCCGGATTCTGGATCTTGACGCCCGGCGCGGCGCAGCCGTGCATGGAATCGAAGCACTCGTTCTGCACCCCGCGGATCCACACCAGGTCACGGTTCTGCAGGATGTGGACGGGGATGGTGTGCTCGGAGTAGATGAGCCCGTAGTACAGGGCCTCGGGGCCGTCGGCCAGCGGGTGCGGTCCGTAGAACACGGGACCGTCGTTGTAGCGCACCAGCAGGTTGAAGCGCTGGTTCTCGTCGTAGGGGGCCATCACCGGGGTGTCGCCCAGTATCAACCCGGGCATGGAGATGTCGCCGCCGCCGTCGACCAGCACCCCGCCCTGCCCGCTGCGTCCCACCGCCACGAAGGCCGGCAGGGGATCGAACTGCTGGGCCACGTCCAGTTCCTCGGGGTCGATGCGCTGCGCTCCCACCACGGCGCCGGTGACCTCTTTCAGGTTGATGCCCACGCCGCCGTTTCCCCAGCGCAGGTCACCGTGGCCGCCGTCTTCCTGGTTGTGAAACCCCACCCAGGTGCCATAGATGTACAACTCCTCGGTACCGTCGGCCACGATGCCATCGCCGTTGTTGGCCACCACCAGGTTGACGTCGTACTGCTCCTTGAGGCGGTTCTGGGGATTGTCGACGGCACCGGGGGGAACCTCGAGGTGAAGCCGCTCGATGCACTCGAGTTCCCGGCCGCGGCCGATGAACACGCGCCGGGCAGTGCCGATGCTGATGCCGATATCGTTGCCGCCCTGCGGCTCTCCCACCTGCAGGCGTAACAGGTGCACGTCCCGGGCTCCATCCCCGACGGCGATACCGATGTCGAACCCGGACACCAGCAGGTCGGACACCACCACCCCGGTGCCGTTGATGATCAAGCCGGACCCGACACCGGCCCGCCTCGCCACCAGGCGAACGTCCGACCCACCGTCCAGATAGGTCATGGAGGGAACCGGTGTCAATGGAACGCTGTCCACGGTGACCTCGGTGACACCGGGTGCGAAGACGATGTGGTGCGGGCCGGGATTCTGGCGGGCCATTTCCAGCGCCTCGACCAGGTCTACCAGGCCGTCGCCGCCATTTCCGGTGACGTTGCCCGTCTCCACCACTATGTCCGGCGGCAGGCAGTCGGGCGATACTCCCCACTGGCAGTACTGCGAGTCATCGGGCAGGGGGGGCAGGGGCCGGCAGGTGCCCGCCTCACACTCGCAGCCCAGCCGGCAATCACCGTCGTCGGAACAGGTGGCCGTGGCGGCATGGCAGTCGCGGTTGCCGAAGCCCACTCGCGGCTGGCAGGTGAAGTTTTCACAACGGCAACCGAAGGCACACTCGGAATCCCGCTCGCACTCGGGAGGCCCCAGGGTGCAGTAATCGGGATAGCTGGTCTGGATGTCGGGCAGGCAGTGAAAATCCTCGCAGGTGCACTTTTCGTAGGGACAGGGATGAAAGCCATCGCACTCGGGCGGACCCAGGGTGCAGTAGTCGGGGTAGGTGGTCTCGATGTCGGGCTGGCAGTGAAAATCCTCGCAGGTGCACTTTTCGTAGGGACAGGGATGAAAGCCATCGCACTCGGGAGCACCGTTGCTGCAATAGTCGGGGTAGTCGGTTTCGACCGGAGGAACGCACTGGAAGTCGTCGCACCGGCAGCCGTGGTCACAGGGATTGTTCTCGTCGCACTGCGGTCCCGACCGGCAGTAGTCGCCGTACTGCGTGGACACCGGCGGCCGGCAGCGGAATTCCTCGCACCGGCAACCGTGCCGGCAGTCGCTGTCTGCCAGGCACTCGGCGCAGGCCCGGGAATCGAGCCCCTCCTGCGCGGGCACGCACACCTGACCGGCCAGGCAGAAGCACCCCTCCAGGCACTGTCCATCCTCCCCGCAGGGTGGGTAGTCACCGCCGTCGAGGGCCGGGTCGAAGGTACAACCGCCGGCAAGCAGTACCAGGCTTGCCGTCAGCAACACCGTCCTGCGGGCGCCGAGCACCATGCTCCCATACTAGCGCCTCCCTTCCCGGTAGCACAACAACCAATTCCCCGGCGGGAGAAAATGACGTGACATGGCATGTCTGTCCATGAACCCACCAACATCTGGGGCCCCATGCCGGCAAAACCCCAATATATGCGGTTTTGCCTTGACACGGTCCCGCAAAGCTGCTATGGAAGCGGCCAAGACGGATTTCCTTACAAGGAGGGAAGGCCATGACCAAGCAGGAACTGATCAACGAGATCACCAAGAACAACAAGTGGGGACTGAGCAAGAAGGCTGCCGGTGAAGTGGTGGATGCCGTGTTCACCACCATCCGCAAGGCCGTCAAGAAGGAGCGGCGCTTCAGCTACCCCGGATTCGGCACCTGGACGGTGCGGGCCCGCAAGGCCCGCAACGGTCGCAACCCGCAGACGGGCAAGCCCATGCGCATCAAGGCCTCCAAGACGGTAGGCTTCCGCCCGGCCAAGAACTTCAAGGGCAAGCTGTAGTCTCGCAGTCTGTGTAAAGCGGGAAGGCCGACAACCCCGGGGAGCCCAGGCTCTCCGGGGTTTTCACTTAATTGTTAACAATTCCTCTTTCCCTCTCCCCGCAGGATGGGCACCGTGGTGCAGCCTGGAGCGTGGGAGAGGGTGCCCCGCCGGAGGCGGGGCGGGTGAGGGGCCCTCTCCCCGCAGGATGGGCACCGTGGTGCAGCCTGTCTATTCTTGCTGCTCGTACAGGGCCCGTTCCAGCCAGCGGGCGAAGCAGCCGCGCCCCACCAGGATGCCCACCAGGGCCACCAGGGCCACCACCACGATGATCTTGATACGGCGGTTTTCCTTCATCGGCCCGCATCCGGGCGGCGAGTCCTACTTCCCGCCGCGCTGCCCGCCCGCCGCCGCAGCAGGAGCACGATTGCCACTCCCGCCAGGAAAAGCGACAAGCCGCTTCCCCGGGCCGGGGCGGCCGACAGGCAACCGCCCTCGCAGGGCTGGCATTGAGGCGGCTGCTGGTCGGAGTCCTGTTCCAGGTTGACTCCGAAGGTGTCACGAACGTTTCGGGTCAGATCGATCATCTGGCAGCTCACCACCTCTTGCTGCACCGCGCAGTCGACCAGGTGAAACACACCCAGGAAGACCTGGCGGTAGGGGTTCCGGTCGGGTCGCGGGGGTTCGTCTTCCGGCAACAAGGGAGGGTACGGCGCTCCGCCGCCGCCGGTGACGATATAGGTTATCCCATCGACGGTGCTGCGCTCGTAGTCGTGATCGTGGCCGCTGAAGACAATCTCCACGCCATGTTTCCGGAACAGGGGATGAAGGTACTCGGCCAGGGGCAACTCTTCGCTCCCATGCCATCCCGAGGAGAAGGAGGGCCGGTGATAGAAGGCAAAGATGTGTTCGATGGCCTGATCGGCCCGGGCCGCCGCCAGGTCGGCATCGGCCCACTGGTACTGGGCACTGGCGGGAGAAAAGTCCTCCTCCGAACAAAGCACCAGGAAATGGCAATTCGAGTAGTCGAAGGAGTAATAACGGGACGTACCCGAACTGGAGTCCGGGTGGAACAGGACATCGAAGAGCGTGCCCTCGCGCTTGTCATGGTTTCCCATGACCGGCCACATGACCATCCGTGACATGGCCGCGTGCTCGATGTCGAAGAAGATCTGCCACAAGCCGGCATCGTCTCCGTTCTCGACGATGTCACCGGTGTTCAGGTAGAAATCCGGCTGGCGTTCCTCGAGCAGGGCCACTACCTGGCGATGTGCGGAATGATTGGTCCGGGTGGCGCCGAAGACCACGAAATGGAAGGGCTCCGGTGATACCGGTGCCGTGGTGAAGGTCAGCGTGGGGGTGAAGGAACCGTTGTGGAATTCCAGGCGGTAGAAGTAGGTCTTGCCGGGAAGCAGGCCGGTCAAGCTCACCGATTGCATGCCGCTGGCCTCGGGAATCTCCACCTCCTCGGTGAGCTTTCCGGGACCGTAACGCAGAACCCCCTGGGTCGACTCATCTGCTTCCCAGCTGATGGTCACGCGATCACCGGCGAGGTTTTCCAGGAAAGGCCCCTTGATCACCGACGCGGCAGCAGAAGAAACCCCGCCGGCAAGAAACAGCGGCAACAGCAGCGCCAGGTACCCGGTCGAACGAGAAGTGAACATGGGTGGTTCCTCCTTTCAGAAAAACTCCCGCCGGCGGCAGCAACGGCCTTGCACCTTTCCCAGCGATAATCTATCAATTCCCGGCAGGGGGCGCCAGCCGCGCCCGGAAGGAGACGACATGCGTATAGGTTCCTGGCAGGTGGACACCGTCTGGGAAGGCAGCTTCCTGCTCGACGGCGGTTCCATGTTCGGCATCGTGCCGCGGACCCTGTGGGCCCGCTATCACCAGCCCGACGAGCACAACCGCATCCTCATGGCGCTGCGCACCCTGTTGCTGCGGGGCCACGACCGCTGCATCCTGGTCGACTGCGGCATCGGGCCGCGCTTTGCCGGCCGCCAGGCGGAGATCTACGCCTACCAGGAGCGGGCCGGCGGCCTGCTGGCCGGCCTGGAGCAGCTGGGGGTGGTGCCGGAGCAGGTCACCGACGTGGTGGCCTCCCACCTGCACTTCGACCACATGGCCGGGCTGCTCCGCCCGGACCGGGAGGGCAGGCTGGTGCCCGCCTTCCCGGCGGCCCGGCTGCACCTGCAGAAGGACGGCTGGGAGTGGGCCCACGATCCCAGCGACTGGGACCGGGCCAGCTTCTTCCGGGAAGACTTCCCCATCTGGGAACGGGAGCTGGACCTGCGCCTGCTGCGCGGCGAGGAGGAGATCGCCCCGGGGATAACCGTGCAACCGGCCGCCGGGCACATGCCCGGCCACCAGGTGGTGGTGGTACAGGACGGCGGCCAGGGGCTGGTCTACTGCGCCGATCTCGTTCCCACCGCCACCCACGTCAAGCTACCCTACATCATGGCCTACGATCACCGCCCCCTGCTCACCCTGGAGGACAAGAAGGTGCTGCTGGCCCGGGCCCTGGAAGAAGACTGGCTGCTGGTCTTCGAGCACGACCCCCGGGTGGCCGCCTGCCGGCTGGAAGAGAAGCGGGGCCAGGTGGTGGTGGGACAGACGCTGGAGCTATGAGCCGGCCGGCGGGGATGCGGGCGGCGGAGCAGCCGCGTCTTTCTTCGGGGGAGAGGGATCGATGCTCACCAGGTAGAACTTGTTGCAGGAGCGGTCGAGGATCTTGAGGCTGCGCCGCTCCTCCGGCGACAGCTGGTTCTTGAGCTTGGCCAGGCGGTGCTGCTCGACCAGCAAAAAGCGGCGCCGCTGCCGGTGCCGGCGCAGCCACTCGCCCAGCCGGGTGTTGGTCTTGAGCTGGGTGACGCTGTTGCGGGAGTAGAAGGTCTCGCCGCGCCAGTTCATGAGGTAGGCGCCGATGGGCTCGTCGGGCTGGCGCAAAGCGAAGTAGGTGTCGAACAGGTGCCGCTGGCTCCAGTGCGGCCCCATGGCGTTCATGAAGTACCAGCCGCCCCAGGCCGCGCCCAGCAAGGCGGAGGCCACCAGCAGGCGCTTGCTCCAGCGGGCCAGGCGCTCGGGGCGCAGCAAAAAGACGCCCACCAGCGCCAGGCAGGCCGGGCCGAAGATGAGCGCGTAGCCCACCTGGCCGACCAGGGCCTGGGCCTTGGGAAAGGCCCGGGTGTAGTTGTAGACGAACAGGTCCACCAGTTCCTTGGGCATGAGGGTGATATCGCGGGTGGTGAGTACCAGCCCCAGCAACAGCAGCAATCCGCCCGGCAGCCCCAGCCGGAACTCGCCCCGCGACCAGCCGTCGAGCCAGCGGGCACACAGTAGCGCCGCCGCCGGCACCACCGGCAGGGCGTAGTGGTGGAACTTGGTCATGGACAGGGAAAACAGGGCATAGCCGGCCACCACCCAGATCCACAGCAACAGCTCCACCTGCTGCCGGGGTTGGGTGGGCTGCCGCTGCAGCCGGCCGGTGAAGGAAAACAGCGACCAGCCCATGAACACCGACCAGGGGTGGCAGCCCAGTCCCAGCTCGCGCAGGAAGTAATCGAAGGTACCGCGATCACCGTGCACCCCCTGGGCCAGGCGGAAGAGGTGATCGTGCAGGAAGAAGCGCTGGAAGAAGGTCTTGCCCTCGTCGTCGAGCAGCCGGCGGGCGGCCGAGGCCACCGAGATGTAGACGTACCAGGGTGCCGCCACGCACAGCGCCAGCAGGCCCCCGCTCACCACCCGCAGGCGCCGCAGCAGCTGCCACTGGCCGCTGATCAGCAGGTAGACCAGGAACACCAGGCCGGGCAAGGCCAGGCCGGTCAGCCCCTTGGCCAGGGTGGCCAGCCCCAGCAGGAGATAGCCGCCGTAGATCAGCCCCGGCCGCGGGCGCTCGCCGAAGCCTCCCACCAGCAACAGGGCCACCCCGGCGGTCATCAGGCCGACCAGCGGCATGTCGGTCATGGCCTGGCGGGCGATGAAGTAGTACTGCGGGCAGGTGGCCAGGATCACCGCCCCCAGCAGGCCCACCCGCACCCCGAAAAAGTGCCGCCCCATCCAGAACACCCCCAGCAGTCCCAGCAGGGCGCACAGCACGAAGGGAAACCTGATGTACCACTCGGCCCCGGCCGCGATGCCGCCGGCGGGATGGTGCACGCCGAACAGCTTCATGGGCAGGGCCATCAGCCACATGATCAGCACCGGCTTGGAGAAGAAGTAGCGGCGCCGGGTGCTCTGGCCGGGGCTGTGCTCCCAGGTGGGTTCCAGCCAGTTGCCGCTCTCCACCATCTCCCGGGCCACCTCGGCGTAGTGCGGCTCCCAGGGATCCCACAGGCCGCTCGTGCCCAGCCCCGGCAGGTACAGCACCAGCCCCAGCAGCACCACCAGCAACCAGGGACGCCACCCGGAAAGCAGCCACTCGGCGAATCGCCCGGCACGCCGCTCCGGCCCCCGCCCCCCCGGCTCCGCGCCACCCATGATGCCAGGCGGCGAGGGGGTGTGCTCTCGCGCGGAGCGAAGTGAGCACGAGAGTGCGGCCCCGAGCCGCCCAACACGCCGCTCCGGCCCCCGCTCCCCCGGCTCCGCGCCACCCATGATGCCAGGCGGCGAGGGGGTGTGCTCTCGCGCGGAGCGAAGTGAGCACGAGAGTGCGGCCCCGAGCCGCCCAACACGCCGCTCCGGCCCCCGCTCCCCTGTGGCCGCGTCACTCATTTCCCGGCTGGTCCTCAGCCCCGGGCCAGCAGTTTCTCCAGCAGCTTGGCCGAGTAGGAGGTGAGCCGGGTAAACACCACCCCCATGCCGGGAGTGTCGGGCCCGCCCGGCTCCACCACGCGCACCACCCGGCCCAGCCCCTCCAGGATCTCCAGCTCGTCGAGGATGAGGGTGAAGCGCAGGTTGACCTCGGTGCCCACCGGCAGCGGGTCGTCGCTCTTTATGAACACCCCGCTCTTGGAGATGTTCTGCACGTATTCCATGATGAACTGGTCCAGCCCGCGGAACTCGTGGTTGACGGTCAACCGCCGGTCCTTGCGCTGGCCGCCGAACTGTCTCTCGTCCATTTCTCTCTCCCACCGGCCCTGGGGCCGCTGCTTCGGCGCTGTTGCCTGGTCGATGAATAACCCTGCCGGCGGTACGAAGTCAACTTCGCCCGCCCGCGTGGTTCGCAGCCGTTCGCGGGGAGAATGGTACCGTGGCAAATTTTGACAGTCGACCTGGTTGGGCTAGGATGTAAGGTCGGGAGGAGGAGGGAGCAGGACGTGTCCGGTGAATTCGAGCGCGTGGTGGTTCTGGTGGCAGACAGCGTGGGTGCCGGGGAGCTGCCCGACGCCGGCAGCTACGGCGACGGCGGCGCCAACACCCTGCTGCACACCGCCGAGGCGGTGGGCGGTCTGGCCCTGCCGGTGATGCAGGAGCTGGGGCTGGGCAACATCATTCCCCTTCCCGGGGTGGCGCCGGTCGAGCCGGCCCGGGGGTTCTTCGGCAAGATGGCCGAGATCTCCGCCGGCAAGGACACCACCACCGGGCACTGGGAGATGATGGGCCTGCAGCTCGCCGAGCCCTTCCCCACCTTCCCCGAGGGCTTTCCCCCGGAGATCGTCGAGCCCTTCGTGGAGCGCACCGGGCGCGGGGTGCTGGGCAACAAGCCGGCCTCGGGCACGGCGATTATCGAGGAGCTGGGTGGCGAGCACCTGCGCAGCGGCCGCTGGATCCTCTACACCTCCGCCGACAGCGTCTTCCAGGTGGCCGCCCACGAGGAGAAGATCTCGCTCGAGGAACTCTACGCCGCCTGCCGCACCGCCCGGGAGATTCTCGATCCCTGGCGGGTGGGCCGGGTCATCGCCCGGCCCTTCGTGGGCGAGCCGGGCGCCTTCCAGCGCACCTACAACCGCCAGGACTTCTCCCTGGCCCCCACCGGGCCGACGGTGCTGGGCGCGCTGCGCCGGGACGGGGTGCCGGTCATCGGGGTGGGCAAGATCCACGACATCTTCGCCGGCCGGGACATCGACCGCTCCATTCACACCGAGGGCAACCACGACGGCATGGAGCGAACCACGGCCCTGCTGGCCGAGCTGGAGCGGGGTTTCGTCTTCACCAACCTGGTGGACTTCGACATGAGATTCGGCCACCGGCGCAACCCCCAGGGTTACGCCCGGGCCCTGCAACAGCTGGATGCCGACCTGCCGCCGCTCCTGGACAAGATGCAGGAGCGGGACCTGCTGCTCATCTGCGCCGATCACGGCTGCGATCCCACCTTCACCGCCCACACCGACCACACCCGCGAGTACGTACCCCTGCTGCTGTGGAGCCCGCGCTGGAGCCACGGCGCCGGGCTGGGAATTCGTTCAACCTTCGCCGACCTGGGTGCCACCGTGGCCGCCGCCCTGGGAACGGCCTGGCCGGGTCCGGGTCGGAGTTTCCTGCCTGCCGTCTGAAGGAAGGAGTTCGACTACCATGCGCATGTACGACATCATCCGCCACAAGCGCGACCGCATGGCCCTGACACCGGAAGAGATCCGCTTCTTCGTGCAAGGCTACGCCGCGGGCGAGATCCCCGACTACCAGGCCTCGGCGCTGCTCATGGCCGTGTTTCTCAACGGCATGAACGACGACGAGACCGTGGCCATGACCAGCGAGATGCTGCATTCCGGGCAGGTGCTCGACTGGTCGGACCTCGAGCAAGTGAAGGTGGACAAGCATTCCACCGGCGGCGTGGGCGACAAGACTTCGCTGATACTGGCTCCCATCGCCGCCGCGGCGGGAGTGGCGGTGCCCATGATCTCCGGCCGCGGGCTGGGCCACACCGGCGGCACCCTGGACAAGCTGGAGTCGATTCCCGGCTTCCAGGTCCAGCTCGAGGCCGACAAGTTCCGCCGGGTGCTCACCACCACCGGGCTGGTGCTGGCCGGGCAGACCGGCGAGATCGCCCCGGCCGACAAGAAGCTCTATGCCCTGCGCGATGTCACCGCCACCGTGGAGAGCATCCCCTTGATCTGCTCCAGCATCCTCTCCAAGAAGCTGGCCGAGGGCATCGATGCCCTGGTGCTGGATGTCAAGATGGGCTCGGGAGCATTCATGAAGAGGCAGCAGGACGCCCAGGCCCTGGCCCGGGCCCTGGTATCCATCGGCCAGCGGGCCGGCAAGCGGGTGGTGGCCCTGCTCACCGACATGGAGCAGCCGCTGGGCACCCACGTGGGCAACTCCCTGGAGGTCATGGAGTCGGTGGAGGTGCTGCAGGGCAAGAAGGAAGGAGACCTGGCCGAACTCTCCTTCGAACTGGCCGCGCACATGCTGGTGCTGGGCCGGGTGGCCGAGGACCTGGCCGCGGCCCGCCGCCGGGTGCACGAGCTGGTGAACAAGGGAGCCGCCTTCCGCAAGCTCCAGGAGGTGGTGGCCGCCCAGGGAGGTGACGCCCGGGCGCTGGAGGACTTCACCCGCCTGCCCAATGCCCGGCGCCAGCAGGCCCTGGTGGCGCCCCGGCGCGGGTACGTCCAGCGCGTGGACGCCGAGGGCGTGGGGGTGGCGGCCATGTGCCTGGGTGCCGGCCGGGCCACCGTGGACGACGAGATCGATCCCGCCGTGGGCGTGGTGCTGCATGCCAAGGTGGGCGCCGCCGTGGAGCAGGGCTCGGCCCTGGCCACCATCTACTACAACGACCCGGCCCGGCTGGAAGAGGCCCGCCAGCGCCTGGAGGCCGCCTTCGAACTGGCAGACGAGGCCCCGCCGCCGCGGCGGCTGATCAGCCAGGTCATCGAGTGAGCGGGAGAGGCGCATGAGCAACGTCATCGACCAACTGGAACTGGCCACCCAGCTGGTACAGGCCCGCAGTCCGCTGCGTCCCCGGGTGGGACTGGTGCTGGGCAGCGGGCTGGGATTCCTGGCTGACCGGGTCGAGGAGGCCGTGGCCATCGGCTACGCCGAGATTCCCGGCTTTCCCGTGTCCACCGTGGCCGGACACGCCAGCCGCCTGGTGCTGGGCAGGCTGGCGGGCCAGAAGGTGGCCGTCATGCAGGGGCGCTTTCACTACTACGAGGGTTACCCCATGGAGCGCATCGCCCTGGGGGTGCGCCTGCTGGCGCGCCTGGGAGCGGAGACGGTGATCATCACCAACGCCGCCGGGGGCATCTCCAGCAGGCTGCAGCCGGGCGATCTCATGCTCATCAGCGATCACATCAACCTCATGGGCTCCAACCCGCTCATCGGGCCCAATCCCGACTCCCTGGGACCGCGCTTTCCCGACATGTCCAATGCCTACGACGCCGGCCTGCGCGCCCTGGCCCGGCGGGTGGCCGACAAGCTGGGCATCACCGTCCGCGAGGGGGTCTACACCGCCATGACCGGCCCCTCCTACGAGACCCCGGCCGAGGTGCGCCTGCTGGGTGCGGCGGGAGCCGACGCCGTGGGCATGTCCACCATTCCCGAGGTCATCGCCGCCGTGCACGCCGGGCTCAAGGTGCTGGGCATCTCCTGCATCTCCAACCTGGCCGCCGGTCGTTCCGACCGCCCCCTCAGCCACGAGGAAGTCGAGGAGACCGCCGCCGGGGTGCACGACAAGTTCACCCGGCTGCTGCTGGGCATCCTGGAGGAAATCGCGTGAGCCCCCGCGCCGGCAAGAAGCGCCCGGCACCGCGGCTGAGCCGGGCCCAGCGGCAACTGGTGGAGGCGGCGCTCGAGGTTCGCCGCAACGCCTACGCCCCCTACTCGGGATTCGCCGTGGGCGCCGCCCTGCGGGGCGCGGACGGCCGCATCTACAGCGGCTGCAACGTGGAAAACGCCTCCTACGGGGCCACCATCTGCGCCGAGAGAAACGCCCTGGCCCGGGCCGTGGCCGAGGGAGAGCGGCGCTTCGAACTGCTGGTCATCGCCACCTCCTCTTCGCCGCCGGCTCCCCCCTGCGGGCTGTGCCGGCAGGTGCTGGGGGAGTTCCGCACCGACCTGCCCATGTTGCTGGTCAACCCCCGGGGCGAGGTCGTCCGCACCCGCCTGGACCGCCTGCTGCCGCAGCCCTTCACCAGCATTCCCTGAGCGGGCCTCACCATGCCCGCCCGTGCCGGCGAGCACCGCCGGTGGAGGAAACCTATACCAGGGCGGCAACGGCCCGCGAAAACCGGCGCAGGTCGTCGAGGTCGTCGCGGATGATCCGGTGGATGCGGCGGTAGTCGATCTTCCAGTAGCGGTGAACCAGAAGGTTGCGGAAGCGCGCCATCTGCTGCAGGCTGCCGGAGAGATCCCCGGGAACCAGCCCGGCCTCGGCCAGCAGGGCAAAGCACTCGGCGTATTCCTCGGGAACCCGGTGCAGCCGCCTGGCCACCAGATGATAGCACAGGGCCAGGGCCGCCTCTATGGCCACCAGCAGGCGGTAGCAGGCGATATCCTGGGCATCGCCGTCTTCCAGGAAATCCGCCTCGGCCATTGTTCCCAGCCGCTCGAGCCTGCCCAGGGAGTCTTCGATCTCCTGGCAGCGACTGCGCACCAGCTCCTGGTTGATGTTCATGACGCGAAGGCCTCCCGGATGCCGCGGCGGATCAGCGTCTTCACATCCAGGTAGCTCCGGATGGTCCGTTCCACCACCCGGGCCCGCAGCTCTGCATCTCCCTGGTAGACCAGCACCCCCCGCAGGACGTGGTAGAGAAATGTTACCGGGGCCTGGTTGAGAACGCGCACGTCGACGGCCAGGGACAGCTCCCGGCCGAGACGTGCCGCCAGCTCCAGGCCGTACCCGTCCGGGCTGGCCGGGGAATCACCCGAGAGGTAGATCCCCAGGTCGAGGTCGTGAAAGGGAAGATCCCCGACGAACGTTCCGTAGGCGTAACAAAATCCCACGCACCCTTCTCCGGCCAGTATTCGCGCCACCCGGTGCAGCAACCGGCGTCGCTGGCGCTGGTCCAGGTTGTGCAACACTCGCTTCATGACAGCAGCTCCCACCCCGGGAAACTACCACAAGGCAACGGTTATCACCAACTCACGCCGACGCTCCCGGCCCGTCCCCGCTGGGGTGGTTGGCAAGCCCAAACCACCCCGGCAAACTCGCGCCTGCGGGAACGGCCGCCGGGTGCCCTACGCTTCCTCCTCGGGCGGGGGAATGACCACGTCGGCGCGGGCCTTGTGCCGGGAGATTTCCTGGTGCTCTATCTCCAGCACCTTTTCCAGGAAATCGACGTCGGGATCGCGGGCGCGGGTGAGCCGGGCCTTCTTGGTCTGCCGGTAGTTGCGGTCGATGAAGGCCCGCAGGTCGACGTTTTCCAGCAGCGAGGTGTAGGTGCCCTCGGCGATGACCAGGTCCAACCGGCCGGGCGAGATGGTCTCGGAGCGGATCTCGTTCTCCTGGAAGTAGACCAGGGGCTTTTCCAGCGGCTGCCGGGGGTGGGCCTTGAGCGCGGCGATGTGCTCGTCGAGCAGGTCCAGCCGCACTTCCCCCGGCCCCACCCAGGAGATGTCTTCCAGGCGCCGCTCGTGGTTGGAGCGGGGCGGCAGCTTGAAGTAGTCGTCCTGGCCCAGGATGACGTAGTGGCGGCCCTGCTGCTCGGCCAGTTCGCCCAGGCAGTGGGCGATCTCGCTCTTGCCACTGCCCGACTCCCCGGCCACGCTCACGGCCAGCACCCGGCCGGCGGCCGCCTCCAGCATGGGGGCCAGCTTGTCCATCACCAGGCGCGCTCCCCGGCGGTGGTAATCGGTTATCACCAGCTTGTCGCCGATCATGACTCCCTCCTGCCCTCTCTGATGGTCCAGCCGCAGCCGCGCAGGTAGTCCAGGAAGGCCGCCGCCTGGGCCTGCCAGTCGAAGGCCGCCGTCTTCTCGGCCAGCCGCCGGCCACGCGCCAGCCGGTCGGACTCGTCCTCGAGCAGATCCTGCATGGCCCGGGCGAAGTCGAACACCTCTCCCGCCGGAACGATGACCGCCTCGTGGGGCACGTACTGCACGGCGAAGGGCACCAGGTCCGAGCAGATCACCGGCGTGGCCGAGGCCGCCGCCTGCAGCACCGACATGCCGAAGCCCTCCATTTCCGAGGCGGTGACGTAGATGTCGGCCAGGGCGAACAGGGGGCCGATGTGCTCCTCGGGGATGAAGCCGGTGAGGAAGGCCCGCCCGCGCAGTTCCGGCTTGGAGTCACGCAACTGCTTGAGTTCCTCGATCAGCTGCCCTTCCGGCCCGCCGCCGATGAACAGGTAGGCATCGTCGCGTTCGCGGGCCACGTAGGCGAAGGCCTCCAGCAATACGTCCTTGCGCTTGGTGTGATCCATGCGACTGGTCTCGAAGATGATCTTGCCGGACCGCAGGCGCTCGACGTCGACCCCGCTCACCTCGGACAGGTACTGCCAGGCGGCCTGCAGTTCCTGGGCCGACCGGGACCGGAAGGTCTTGCCATCGACGCAGGGAGGAAAGTAGAAGATCTGTTCCTGGGGAACGTGGTAGTGGGTAAGCAGGCGTTCGGCGATCTCGGTGGAGGTGGCGGCGAAGGCCAGCGTCTGGTTGCATACCGCCCGCTCGTGATTGCGCCGCTCGCAGAACTTCAAGGCCCGCTTCACCTGCGCATCCTTGTCGCGGAAGTTGTCTTCCTTCAAGGCCGCCAGCGAATGCGGGGTCCACACGTGGCGGTCCACCGCCACCAGCTGCTCTTCCAGGGCATCGGCCACCTCGGGCACCAGGTCCAGCAGGGCCAGGCCCAGGGCCTCGGCGGCCGCCAGCAGGTGCAGGCTGGGAGCCAGCCGCTCCCGGACCTCGGCCAGGGCGTAGGCCACCGCGCCCACCAGGCGATCCACCTCGGTGCCGTCGTTGCTGCCGTGCACCGCCGCCCACTTGGTGGCCGCCGCCCGCACCCGTTGCACCAGCGGGGTGGCCGGCGAGCCCTCGGCCTCGATGAGCAGCTTGCCCAGCTGGTAGGCGGGAGCCTCGCCCAGGGCCATCCAGTGCCGCTCCCGGCGCAACTGTTGCAGTTGCTCGCCGCCGAGCACCCCCTGGAGCAGCCGCCCGGCGGCAGCGGCCACCACGTCGTCGCGCCAGCGTTCCACCAGGCGCATGCCCATCACCGCCGCGTCCCAGTAATGGGTGTTGACCACCTCGTACACCTGCCAGGGAGCGCAACCCAGCTGCTCGGCCTGTTGGCGGATGAACCCGTCGAGCCAGTCGATCTCCTCGTCCAGGGCCACGGCGATGTCTTCTTTCCTGATGAACTGGTCGCCGCCGCCGGGAACGTAGACGTAGCGCACGTGGTCGGTGAGGTACTCGGGCTCCGAGCGCACCCGTTGCGAATCGAAGAAGGGAAACCCGCCGCGGGCGAAAACCGTCACCTTGAAGCCCAGCTCGTCCAGGGCCGTGGCCAGCTGGTTGACGTAGACGTTCTGGCCGCCGGTGTCCGGGGCCCCGCCGATGGGTATCTCCACCCCGCCGTAGCCGTGGTTGGTGATGAGGGCTATTTGCGGCCGCTCGGCGCGGGCGAAAACCTCTTCCTTGCTTCCGGCCATGTCACTCCCCTTTCCTGCTGCTCGCCAGAGCGGGCGTCTTTATAGTCGCAAACGGAGCAATGTGCAAGTGGCTTCGCGCCGGGTGGCTTCGCGCCGGGCACACGGACGGCGCCGGGCAGTGACGCGCTCAGAAGCGTGCTTCCAGCTCCAGCCGGAGCCAGTGGGCCGGGTTGGGGTTGCGCTCCCGGGTGGAGGTACGGTCGTCGAGCCAGGCGTAGATCTCGTAGCGCAGCTTCACCCGCAGGGTGCGGTCCAGCTTCCACAGCCCTTCCAGGTAGGCCCACAGGGATTGTTCCAGGTAGTCGCCGGCGTCCAGGGCCTCGTTGAGGTAGCGCAGGCGCACCCGCAGGCGCAGCGAGTCCGTGGCCCACCAGTTCATCACCAGCCACAGGGAACTGTCCTGGCGCATCTTGTCGTCGTAGTTGCTGCGGCCGTCGTCCAGGAAGCGATGCTGGTACTTGACGGTGAGCGCCAGCCGCCGCAGCGGCAGCAGGCGCAGCTGCACCCCCAGCTGGTACTTCTCCCCCGAGCAGGGAACCGGCTCGCCCTCGCTGGTCTCCACGGGAACCTCGAAGCAGTTGTGGCGCCCGCTGCTGGCGAGATCGCGATCCTGGGCCTCGAACCACAGGCCGGGAAGCAACCAGCTGCTCAGCTCGTAGTCGACGCGGGTCCACAGGCGCAGGCGCGCCTGCTGGTCCGAGAGCACCCCCCAGAAGTCCAGCAGCCCGCGCAGCTGCCAGTCGCCGACCTTGCCGGTGTAGCGCATGCGCAGGCCGGACTCATCGCGGGCCCGCAGGCCATCGTACTCGTCGGGGGCGGAGACGGGCCGGGCATAGGGGTTGGCGAAATCGGTATCGTAGTAGCGCAGCACCCCCTCGAACTCGTGCTTGCCCACGGTGAAGGTGGAACGCAGCAGCGCCGCCATGCCGCCGCCGCCGGGCTGGCCGTCGAAGGAGCGGGCCACCTCGGCGGCCAGGTCCATGGCTCCCCTCCCCCAGGCGCCGTCTACGCCCAGCGCCCCGAAGGCGCCCCCGTAGGGCAGGCGCGACCACTCCTGGAAGTCGAGGGTCATGCCCTGCACCAGCCAGCGGATGTCGGCCCCGTAACCGGTCACCCCCAGGTGGCTGCGGCGGTCGAAGAAGTAGCTGACGTTGCCGCCGCCGAGCAGCTCGTTGAACATGTCGGGCAGCGTCTGGTAGGAGAAGCGAGTGGTGGGCTCCAGCAGGTCGTCCCGGCGCTTGTACACCCAGGGAGCGGCACAGTCCGGGTCGGAGTCGTTGGTGGGATCGGCACAGGCGGCGGCATCGTAGATCTCGTACTGGTAGATGGAGCGGGTCTGGTAGGAGGCGAAGCCGTAGGCCTGCAGCCAGCCCGAACCCAGCTCCAGCTTCTTCAGGCCCACCGCCAGCCCGCGCAGGCGATCCGTCCAGCGGTAGTCGGGAGACTGGTACTGGTAGCGGGCGTCGCCGGCGCAAGGAGACACCCCCTGCTCGGCCTCCGACTCCCGGCAGGAGCGGGAAAGGTCCTGGTTGGTATAGAGGGTGTCGTCCAGGCGGATGCCGTTGGGAAGACTCAGGGTGGTGTTGTCGAAGGTGAGCCGCTGGCCGAAGCCGATGCGATAGGTTCCCGCCAGCAGGTGCCAGCGCCGGTCCTGCCACTGCAGGTAGAACTTGGGCAGGTGGAACTGCACTCCCGGCGGCTCGGCCGAGAGGGCCCCGCGGTTGGGATCGTAGCGCACGTCTCCCAGGCGCTGGCGGGTGAGCACCCCCACCAGCCCGGCTTCCAGGTGACGCAGGCTCGACACCCGGGCCGCCAGGGCCATGGCCGGCACGCGTTCGTCGCCGGCCACGTAGGTGCCCAGGTAGCGCACCCGCCCATGGGTGGCCCAGGCGGCGGGCTTCTCCTCCACCACCACCAGGAAGGGAGCGATGGCCAGCAGCTTGCGTTCCTCGAGCACCCCGGCCGCCACCAGGTCGGCCGGGTGGTGGATGCGCCCGGCCTCGCGGCGATAGTCCAGGATGGCGTCGACGTCGGCGTAGGTGAGATTGGGCAGCGAGTACAGCTCGTCGCGCGAGGCCGAGTTCAGATCCATGCCGTCCTGCAGCAGCTCGCGCAGGGTCTCGTAGTCGTCGTCCTGCAGTTCCTGGGCGCTGAGCAGGTCGAGCAGGTCTTCTTCCGTCTCCACCTGGATGAACTCGCCGTAGTCTTCCGCCCCCGCCGTCTGTGCCACCACCAGCGCCAGCAACGCCGTTGCCAGGACCGGCAGGCGGCGATAGGATGGGCCCGCCAAGGAGGAAGCGTTCATGCGCCGTCTACCCCTGCTGCTGTTGTTGTTCCTGGTCAACTCCTGCTCCCATTCCGGCCCGGCCGACCGGCCGGTACCGGCCTCGGCCTCCGGCGGCGACGACTGCCGCCTGCTCTTCTGGGAAGACGGCGACACGGCCATCGTCGACTGCCCCCCCGGCGGCCGGGTGACCGTACGCCTGGTGGGCATCGACACCCCGGAGTCGGGTTTCGACGACAACTCGCGGCGCCGCGGCGAACGCCAGGTGCGCTGGTGGCACCTTTCCCTGGAGCAGGTGTTCGCCTGCGGCAAGGCCGCCACCCGCCGGGCGCGCCAGCTCTGCCCCCGCTCCAGCCCGGTACGCCTGGAGGGCCGCCAGACCGACAAGTACGGCCGGCGCCTGGCGAAAATCTTCTGCCGGGGCGTGAACATCAACGAGCAACTGGTCAAGGAGGGCCTGGCCGGGCGCTATCCCTACCCGCGCCTGCCGGACAAACCGGCCGCCTGCCCGCCGGCGCCCTAGCCTGCCGTCAGCGATCACAGCTCACCACCTGGCATTCTCCCCACATGCCCCGGCCGGCCGCCCGTGCCTGGGCCTCCAGGGTCTGGTACTCCACCTGGCGCTGCTGGCCGTTGGGGGGGATGTAGTAGACGCAGGCGTAACCCTGCTCCACCAGGCGGGCGTTGACCTCCTGCCCGTCCACCCGCACGTAGGCCAGCAGCCGGTCGTAGCGGTCGCTGCACTCGACGTCGTACTCCAGCTGCACCCGGCGGCCCTCCACCAGGGCCCGGTTGTAGGCGGTGGCCTCGGCCCCGTAGCAGTCGTTGTGGCCGGAGGTGTTTTCGGGGGCGTCGATGAGCAGGTAGCGCACCCGCCGGCCGTCGGCCAGCTCCACGGTGTCGCCGTCGATTACCCGCTGCACCGTGGCCGAGCCCGGCCCGCAGCGGCCGCCGCCGCCGCAGGCCAGCGGCCCGGCTCCCCACAACAACAGCAACAACCAGCCCCGGCCCTTCATGGCGCCATCCTAGGGGCAGGCCGGGTTGGCCTGGCCCGGGGTTCCGCGATCACCGTCCCCGTAGGTGGTGCCGGCAACCGTGGTGCACCAGGCCGCCGGGTCGTCGTTGGCGGCGGCGTCCAGCGAACCCTGGTCCAGCATGGTGGAGGCACCGGCCGTGGCCGCGGGGTAGGTCACGGCGTCCAGCACCTGGTCGGCAAAGCCCACGAACAGGCCGCCGCCGGAGTTGGTGAGGGTGAAGTCGAGCGGGAAATCGGCGCCGGGCAGGTGCCCGTTGGCGGCCGGGTCCGAGCTGGCGGCGAAGACGACGTAGCTGCCGGCGCTGACGGCCAGGCAATCGCCGCCGGGTAATTGCTGCTGCACCTCCGGGGCGTTCTTGCCGATCTGCAGCTGGTTGAGATCGATGTCCCGGGCCACGTAGAGTTCGAACCACTCGCCGCTGGCGTCGGGGGCGGCGTCCGGGTTGGCCATGATCTCGGTGATCACCAGGTCGCCGGCCTGGGGCAGGCGCTGGTCGCGCAGCACCCCGCCGTCGCGGCACTTGCCTTCCGGGGTGATGCCGCAGTCGGGGTTGGGTGCACCCGGGGAACCCAGGTCCCCGGCGCCGTAGGCATCCTGGCCGTGGCACCAGTAGGACTCGTTGTCGTTCTGCTGCGGGTCGGTGAGGCTGGGCTCGAGGGCGGTGGATTCCCCGGCCCGGCTGGAGGAATAGGTGACGGCATCGAGCAGGGTGGTGCCGTAGCCCAGGGCCACCCCGCCGCTGGAGTTGGCCAGCACGAAGTCGAACACCCCGTCCACCCGGGGCAGCCCCCCGTTGAGCTGCGCATCGTCGGAACGGGCGAACACCAGGTGGGTGCCGGCCTTCACCGGCAGGCACTCCAGGGCCGCCAGCTGGGTGTCCCACTGCCCGGCGGCCTTGCCCAGCTGCAGGCCGTTGAGATCGACATCGCGGTTGACCTGCACCTCGAACCACTCCCCGTCGGCGTCGTCCACGGCGGCCGGGTTGGGCATGAACTCGGTGATTACCAGGTCGCCCGGCTGGGGCGCCACCACGTCGCGCACGCTGTCGCCGTCCCGGCAGGAGGTGGGGGGAATGTCGCTGGCGCAGGCCTGGTTGGGCAGGCCCGGGCTGCCCAGGGCGCCGGGCTCGCGCTGGGGATCGTACTCGGTGCGGGCGTCGCACCAGTTGCCGTCGTCATCGTTGGCGATGGAATCGGGCGTCTTGCTGCCGTCGAACTGCAGGGCCACGCCGTCGGCGGCCTCCAGGTAGATGACCCGGTCGATCAGGGCCTCGCCGCAGTGCAGCGTCAGCGAACCTCCCGAGTTGCGCAGGCCGCCCAGGTCGGCGCCGTAGGTGTAGTCCACGTAATCGGGCTTGACCTCCGCCAGCATTCCTCCCAGCACCAGGTAGTCGCCGCCGTCCACGTTGGCACCGCCGATGACGTGCAGCAGTTCCCCGGAACCGTCGGCCCGGGCCGCAGTCACCCGCACCCCGGTGAGGTCCTGGCTGCTGGCGGTGCGGTTGTAGATCTCGAACCACTCCTTGCCCTCGTCGCGATCCTGGGGATTGGCCATGATCTCGGTTATCACCAGGTCGCCGGCCAGCAACTGGGCCTGGCAACTGGGGGTACCCGATCCCGAACCGCCGCAGCCGGCGGCCGCCAGGACCAGCGCCAGCGGCCCGGCCGCCAGCATCGCCATCGCGCCTCTGCCCGGCTTCATGGTTGTGCCTCCTGTTCGACCTTGTCCTGCTGCTGCTGCAGCAGTTCGCGCCAGTGCTGCCGCTCGGCCTCGACCTCGGCCCGCTCCACCTCGCCCTCGGTATCCCAGCCGGAATAGTTGGGCACCATCTTGGACACGGTGATCTGGCCCGGGGTATTGACGACAATCTGCAACTCGTCCCGGTGCCGCCAGCGATTGTGCCACTTGCTGACGATACCGCGTACGATGACGAACTCCCCCCGGTAGCCGCCGATGCCGCTGGAGCCGAAGACGTCCTTGTCGAAGAACACCAGCGGAAAATCGGAACCGATGCGCCGGCTCAGCATCACCTTGGTGGGGCCCTTGTCGCCCAGCTTGATCTCGCCCACCAGCCCCAGCAACACCACCTCCCGGTCCAGGTGCCGCTCCAGCCGGCGCACGGCGTCCCAGTGGGTGAGGGTAATGTAGTTGTCGCGGCCCATGGCTTCCTGCTCGAACCGCCAGATGAACTCGGCGCGGGCGTTCCACCACTCCAGCCGCTCGGGGTAGTCGCGGTAGTGTTCCCGGCGGGGATCCCAGATGCCGCGCCGGGCCTGCTGGGCCTGGCGCTGGGCGGCCACGAACTGGTCGTGGAAGCGGCGGGAATAGGAGTACTTGGTGAAATAGGGGCTCATGCCGGCCCGCACGCATTCCAGGTTGTAGTTGACCCAGCGCCCCTGCTTGCGGGCGAAGACGTAGGCCAGGTAGCGACCGTAGCGACCGCGGATATCCTTGGGGTGATCGCGCTCCAGGCGCACGGTGCGGACCCCGGCGAAGAATTTCTCGGCGAAGTGCTTGGCCGCCTCGCCCAGGGGCGTGGCCGCCTTGACCGGGCGCGGGCTGGGACCCTGCTTGGCCTGCAGGTACTTGTCGAACCCCATCTCGTACAGCCGCCGGTCGGCCTCGGACTTGAAGGTCTCCTCGGTGTCGATGGCCAGCAGGCGCAGGGTGGTGCGCAGCCCGGCCACGCGGATGGTGTCGCCGTCCACGACGGCGTGGTCATCCAGGGTGAACTCGCCGATTACCAGGCCGGGGGTCTCCAGGCGGCGCAGGCGCTGCTGGATCTCCTGCCGCTGCAGGCGGCGCACCCGCTTGGACCCGCCGCAGGCCAGCGGGCCCAGCACCAGCGCGGCGGCCAGCAGGGCCACCGCGGCCTTTCCGCTCAGGGACATGGGTGGTTGGCCTCCCGCGGGGTGCCGGGCAGCCCCGCCTGGGTGCCGCCGTCGTCAACGGCGGCCGGGGTGTCGTCCACGCACCAGGCCGCGTCGTCGTCGTTGCCCGCGGCGTCCGGGGTCAGGTTGCCGTCGTAGGACCAGCTGCCCGCGCCGGGCAGGTTGCGCCAGACCAGGCGATCGACCAGTTCCCCGCAGGAACGCACCTCGATGATGGCGTCACTGTAGAGATCGCCGGCGAAATCATCCTCGTAGCCCCAGTCGACCCAGCCGGGCAGCCCGCCCGGGTCAGCCGGGAAGCGCCCCATCACGAAGTATCCTCCCGCGTCGAGAACCAGCTGCCGGTCACGCACCACCAGGTCGTGCTCCCCGGAGCCGTCGAGCTTGCGCAGGTTCACGGTTAGGCCGGCCAGGTTCAGGGCCCTGCCGGTGGTGTTGGCGATCTCGATCCACTGGCCCCAGGTGTCGGCGCCGCCCTGGGGGCCACGCACCTCGGTCACGGCCAGCTCGCCCGCGCCCACGGGGGTGCAGTCCAGCTCCAGCGGCGCCCGCGCGCAGCCGCCCGCCGGCGTAAACAGGCCCGCCAGCAGCAGCGCGGCAGCCGGCACGTGGAACCAGGAAGGACGGCGGCGAGAGTGGTGGCCCGGTGGGAAAATCATACCGCAATCATTCTCGGCAATTATACGACAAAGATCAAGCAGCGGCGCGCCCGGCTTGACAGCCGACCAGCCTCCCCGCACATTGGTGACCATGAAAAACAAGATCCTGCGCATCGTCGTCCAGGGAAGCATGATGCTGGTGGGTTCGGCCGCCCTGGCCCTTTCCTACAACCTGTTTCTCATGCCCAACCAGGTGGTGCCGGGCGGGGTGGGCGGCCTGGCCATGCTGCTGCACCACCTGTTCGGGGCACCGGTGGGCCTGAGCATCATCGTCATGAACATTCCCCTCTTCGCCCTGGGCGTGAAGGTGCTCGGCCGCAGCTACGGCGCCAAGTCGTTGCTGGGGCTGCTGGTGTCGTCGCTGCTCATCGACTTCTTCACCTACCTGGTGCCCCTGCCGGCGGCCACCCACAACCCGCTGCTGGCCTGCATCTTCGGCGGCCTGGTGCTGGGAGCCGGGCTGGGGCTGGTATTCCGGGCCGGCGGTTCCACCGGCGGCGTGGACATCCTGGCCCAGGTGCTCAGCCGCTACAGCCAGCTGTCGACCGGCAGCGCCATCCTGGCCATCGACTTCGTGGTCATCTCCCTGGCCGGGGCCGTCTACGGCAACTTCGAACTCTCCCTCTACGGCTACGTCAACCTCTACGTGCAGACCCGGGTGGTGGACCTGGTGCTCGAGGGCATGAGCTACACCCGGGCCATGTTCATCGTCTCGCAACGGGCGGAGGAGGTGGCCCGGGCCGTCACCGGGACCCTGGGCCGGGGCGCCACCCTGCTGCCGGGGCGGGGGGCCTACACCAACGAGCAGCGCACCCTGGTCTTCACCGTCATGTCCAAGCGCGAGGCCGTGCGCTGCCGGGAGATCGTCCGCCGCACCGATCCCCGCGCCTTCGTCATCATCACCGACGTCTACGAGGTGCTGGGCGAGGGCTTCCACCCCCGTGGCGCCGGGCTCCAGCCCGGTTGAAGAGGAGAAGCTTGTCCCCCCGAAAACCTTTTAGGTATCCAGAATCTCCCACCCGGGACTTGCGGATTTCCCAGATCGGCCAGCAAGATCAAGGAGAGGCAAGAAAATGGCCGCAGTCGTAGTGCAACTACGTCGAGGACCATTTTCGCAGCAGCGACGCGGAGATTGCGGCCGAGGTGGGAAATCCGGGTATCAGGTGGGATTGACCGGACCCTCCAGGTCTGACAGACTTGCGGTGGTGAGCCGGAGGTGGCGACATGGGAGAACCCAAGGTCAGAACGAGCATATCCCTGGAGCGAAAGAAGTACGAACGCCTGCTGAAAATCGCCAGGCGGAGGCGCTGTTCGGTATCCACGCTGATTCGACAATCGCTTGAAATGACACTAGGGCTCTACGACGCCGAGGACAGGAAGCGTGCCGTGGAGGAAATTTCATCTCTCGGTCTCCCGGTGGCTTCTTGGCAACAGATGGAGAAGGAAATAATCTCCGGGGCTACCGAGCAGTGAGAACCTTCATCGACAGCAATATACCGATGTATGCTGCCGGCGCGGAACATCCGGCCAAGAAAAGAAGTGTCAGGTTGCTGGAGCGCATCGCCACTGGTCGTATCCAGGCAGTGAGTGATGCCGAAGTATTCCAGGAGATCCTGCACCGCTTCCGTGCCATCGGCAGGTTGGCCGATGGTTTCAGGCTTTTCGACTCCTTCCTCAAACTGATCCCAGAGATTCTTCCCGTGACTATCGATGATGTAAGAAATGCCAGAGTGATAATGGCAGAAAACCGAAAATTGACAGCGCGCGATGCCATTCACGTTGCAGTAATGCGGCGACGGGGGATCGCCACCATTTACTCTTTCGACAAGCACTTCGATGAAGTCTCCGACATCAAGAGAATAGAACCTTCCTGATTCCCCACCAGACACAAATGCCTGAGTACGGGTTCCCCATCTTCCAGGAAGAGTTCCAACGCCATGAAGAAGGACTTGCCGGGTCGTTGCACGCGGTGCCGTCTGATTAACGGGTCGGACCGCCGTTGTTCCCGCCGGGCCGCTGCCCGGTTGACCGGCCTCAATAGGCCGAGCCGCGGTGTTGTGCCGCAGTCATGAAGACTATCCGTTCCTCTTCGTCCACCTCGTAGAAGAACCGCCAGTCACCGATGCGGTAACGCCAGGTATCCGGCCGGTACGATTTCAACTTCTTGATGTTGGGACCGAAATGGGGCCGGAGGCGGAGCCGGGGGTATACCAGCCGGCGCAGCTTCTTCACCACCTGTCCCCGCCCGGCCTTTTCGAGCGCTGCCAGATCCCGCGTAAACTGCTCGGTTTCGAAGATCCGGTACTCATTCAACGAATTTGCCCCGGCGCCGGCGGGCGTCCCGCGAACCCTTCTTCAGGCGCCCGAGAAGCTTCTCGTTGGAGAGGATCTCCTTCATCTCCGCATCATCGGTGAACTGCTCCTCCAGTATCCGGTGCAGGGCGGAGGTCTCGATCAGATTGGCGATGGAGCGCCTTTCGGCCCGGGCCGCCTCGGAAAAAACCCGGTAGGTCTCCTCGTCGAGCCGCAGGGTGACGGTTTTGGCCATGATTCACCTTGCTTTCGTTTTCGTTCACTTTCATTCTAGCGGAGAACCCCGGCAGGATCAATCCCCACGTCGCACCAAGCACCGTCGAGGCTCGCCGGGCCGGTCGCGGCGCCGGGCTGCTGCCCGGTTGACCGCAAGTGGTCACTGCCAATAGACTGGTAGGGGAACGGCAAACAAGGAGCGGGCCATGAAAAAGCTGTCGTGCGTAAACCTGTTTTCGGGGGCGGGTTGGAACCGGGGAGTGCTGCTGTCAGCCGGGGCGCTGGTGCTGGTCCTGGCGGCCGCCGGCTGCGGCTCGGACACGGTGTCGGGGCCGGCCCGCTGCAGCACGGACGCCGATTGCGCCGAGGGCGAGGCCTGCGACGACGGCGTCTGCCACGCCCAGTGCATGACCAGCGAGGACTGCCCGGCCGGCCAGCAGTGCACCAGCGGCTACTGCCGCACCCCCTGCAGCGACGATTCCCGCTGCGGCGACAACGAGATGTGCCAGGACGGCTTCTGCCAGGCCCGCCCGCCGGACGACGGCGGCAGCGACGGCGGCGACGGCGGCGACGGCGGCGACGGCGGCGACACCGTCAATCCCGACGACCGTGACGGCGACGGCCTGCCCAACAGCGTCGAGGACAAGAACGGCAACGGCCACGTCGATCCCGGCGAGACCGATCCCGACGATCCCGATTCCGACTCCGACGGCCTGCTCGACGGTGTCGAGGATGCCAATCACAACGGCCAGCTCGACGACGGCGAGACCAATCCCCTCAACGCCGACAGCGACGGCGACGGCCTGCCGGACGGTGTCGAGGACGCCAATCACAACGGCCAGGTCGATGACGGCGAGACCGATCCCAACAACCCCGACAGCGACTCTGACGGCCTGGCCGACGGCCTGGAGGATGCCAACCTCAACGGCCAGCAAGACGACGGCGAGACCGATCCCGCCCGGGCCGACAGCGACGGCGACGGCCTGCCCGACGGCATCGAAGACAGCAACACGAACGGCCACCACGACAACTGGGAGACCGATCCCCTGAACCCCGACAGCGACGGCGACGGCCTGCCCGACGGCATCGAGGACGCCAACCACGACGGTATCAAGGATCCCGGCGAGACCAATCCCCTGAACCCCGACAGCGATGCCGACGGCCTGCCCGACGGCATCGAGGACGCCAACCACGACGGCGTGGTGGGCGCGGGCGAGTGCGATCCGCTCGATCCCGACAGCGACGACGACGGCCTGGCCGACGGCCTGGAGGATGCCGACCACGACGGCATCGTCGACGCCGGCGAGACCGATCCCCTGAACCCCGACAGCGACGGCGACGGCCTGCCCGACGGCATCGAGGACGCCAACCGCGACGGCATCGTCGACGCCGGCGAGACCGATCCCAACAATCCCGACAGTGACGCGGACGACCTGCCCGACGGCATCGAGGATCTCAACCACAACGGCCGCATCGACTACGGCGAGACCGATCCCCTGAACCCCGACAGTGACGGCGACGGCCTGCCCGACGGCATCGAGGACGGCAACGGCAACGGCCAGGTCGACGACGGCGAGACCAATCCCAACCAGGCCGATTCCGACTCCGACGGCATTCCCGACGGCGCCGAGGACGCCGATCACGACGGCAGCCAGGACGCCGGCGAGACCGATCCCACCGCCGCCGACAGCGACGGCGACGGCCTCAGCGACGGCCAGGAGGACTGCAACGGCAACTTCCAGTACGACCCCGGCAGCGAAACCGATCCCTTGAACCCCGACAGCGACGGCGACGGCGTGCTCGACGGCGACGAGGACCGCAACGGCGACTGCGCCATCGGTTCCTGTACCACCGCCTGCCAGGACCAGGGCGACTGCGCCGCCGGCGAGACCTGCATCGCCGCCGGGGTGTGTTACTCGCCCGCCTGCGCCCAGGGCGAGACCGACCCCCAGGCCGACGACACCGACGGTGACGGACTGGCCGACAACCAGGAAGGCTCCTACCTGGTGTGCAGCACCGAGAACCTGAAACCGGTGGACCTGCACCGGGGCTGGCCCAACGATTACCTGCTGGCCCTGGAGCCGTTCTTCAGCGACTTTTCCGAGATCAGCGCCGGCGGCAGCTCCGTGGGCGCCGTCTTCTACAGCCCCTCCCACCAGCTGGCCGGCTTCCTGGTCAGCCACCCGGCCAGCGGGGCCTCGGCCGCCGCCCAGGAACAGCACGACCGCGGGCTGCTCGCCGGGGTGGGCACGGTCAGCGGCGCCACCACCCGCTCGCTGACCACCTTCGACGGCTACGACGCCGTGGTCGCCGAGTACAACCTGGCGCTGGCCGGCGCCAGCACGCCCACGGCCCTCTCCAACCAGCTGGCCGAGCTGCTGGCCGGCGCCGGGGCCTTGAACGGGGGGCTGGCCGACCAGGGCAGCGCGGCCTCAGCCTATCACCTGTACACCGAGACGGTGTTCCGCTCGGCCCAGCAGGTGATCAGCATCGGCGTCCTCTCCAGCGACGCTCTCCTCGACGAGGCCCAGCTCATCAGGGCCAACGACGTCACCAACTCCACCGCCCTGGCCCGGGCCCCGGATCGCACCGACGTGCAGTGCGACACCTTCGCCACCGTGGGCATCAACCCGGTGGACTTCATCTGGGTCATCGACGACTCGGGCTCCATGAGCGAGGAGCAGGCGGCGGTGTCGAACGCCGCCCAGGCCATGGGCAACCTGCTCAGCCAGACCACCCTGGACTGGCGTATCGGCGTCACCACCACCTACGCGCCCGACGACGGCCAACTGGAAGGCGGCAACTTCACCCGCGACATCAACACCTTCCAGCAGCGGGTGCTGGTGGGTGCCTCCGGCCACGGCTCCGAGTACGGCCTGGCCATGGCCATCCGCGCCATCGACCGTGCCCTGCCCTGCGATCCCGACACCGCCAACCCCGCCCCCGGAAAGCTGCGCTGCGAGGCCACGCTCATCGTGGTCATCCTCAGCGACGAGGACGCCCAGGCCATCGAGGACGTCTGCGGCGGCGACAACTACTCGCCGCCCTGCCCGCCCGGGTGCGCCAGTTTCACTCCCACGGTGAACAACTACATCGGCCAGTTCACCAGCCGCGGCGCCACGGTGTTCACCATCGTGGCCGGGGTGCCCAAGTGCACCACCGCCTACAACGACTCCTGCGGCTACGACGCCGTGGCCTCGGGCATCCCCGGGGGCATGTCCATGTCCATCTGCGCCGCCGACCAGACTCCCAACATGCAGAACATCGTGCGCGCCGCCCAGGGGGTGGCCTCCAGCTACCAGCTCAGCGCCCCGCCCATCTCGGCCACCATCAAGGTGGCCATGCAGCGGGCCGCCGGGCAGGTGCCGGAGATCGTTCCCCGCAGCCGCAGCGACGGCTTCGACTACGACGGCACCCAGAACACCCTGGTCTTCTACGGCTCCTGGCGGCCCACCGACGACAACCTGGATCTCACCGCCTCCTACCGCTCCTTCGAGCACTGCCAGCCGGAGCCGGAAATCTGCGACGGCATCGACAACGACTGCAACGGCGAGATCGACGAGATCGACGCCGACGGCGACGGCGTGGGCCTGTGCGAGGGTGACTGCGACGACAACGACCCCGAGGTCTACCCGGGTCGCGACGAGGTCTGCAACGGCATCGACGACAACTGCAACGGCTTCATCGACGAGGGCTTCGACCAGGACAACGACGGCTGGACCACCTGCGGCGGTGACTGCAACGACGACGACGCCACCATCAACCCCGGGGCCACCGAGTACTGCAACGGCATCGACGACGACTGCGACGGCGACATCGACGAGGGCTTCGACCAGGACGAAGACGGCTGGACCACCTGCGGCGGAGACTGCGACGACAACGACGCCAGCATCAATCCCGGGGCCGAGGAGATCTGCGACTGCATCGACAACAACTGCAACTGGCAGGTCGACGAGGGGTTCGACGCCGACGGCGACGGCTGGACCACCTGCGGCGACTGCCAGGGCACCTACGACTGCGACGACGAGGACGACACCGTGCACCCCGGTGCCGACGAGCGCTGCGACGGCAAGGACAACGACTGCGACGGCATCATCGACCCGGAGTGGCTCTGCGGCTAGCAGCGCGATTTTCCTTCCCGGAGACATTTTCCCGCCGCCTACCGGGATCCCCCCCGGGGTTTGCCAGAGAAGTTGTATCGGGGGGACGGTGTTGCTAGTATGCCCGGGAACAAAAGAGGAGTTACGGCATGAACAAACTTCTGTTGGCAGGCCTGTTGCTGGCCGGCGTGGTGTTGCCGGCCCGCGCCGGTGACGACAAGGAAATCGGTATCGCCGTACTCGAGTTCGACAGCAAGGGCGGTATCTCCCAGCAGCAAATGGACGCGCTCAGCGACATGCTGGCCAACGAGATCCGCGGCCGCGGCAGGTTCCGGGTCATCGGCAAGAACGATATCCGCGCCACCCTCAAGCTGGCCGAGAGCAGGGCCCAGCTGGGCTGCTCGGACGATTCCTGCATCGCCGACATCGGCGGGGCGCTGGGGGTGCGCTGGATCGTGGTGGGCAACATCAGCCTCTTCGGCACCACCTACCTGCTCAACCTCAAGCTGCTCGACGTCAAGAGCGTCAAGGTGGCCTGGAGCGCCTCGCGCAAGATCACCGGCGGCCAGGACCAGCTGCTCGACGCCCTGTCCAGCGCGGCCGCCGAGATGGTGAAGCTGGTCTTCCCGGGGGGGAAGAAGCAGCCGGCCGCCCCGGCTACAACCACCCCGGCCGACGGCGTCGGCAAGACCCCGGCCGCCTCGCCGGCGAATGCCGTCTCCGGCCAGCAGGCGGCCGCGGCACCGGCCGCCGATGCCGGCGGCCAGCCGCAGCCGCAGCAGCCGGTGCCGGTGGTGATAGTCGGCCAGACGGCCCCGCCCCGGAAAAAGACCTCGGCCCTGGAGACCTGGGGCAAGGTGCTCACCTGGACGGGAGGAGCGGCGCTCACCTTCGGCGCGGCGGCGGCGGTGCTGTCCTGGTACTACGCCCGCACCTACAACGACACCGGCGCCGATCCCGACGACCGCTTCTCCGCCCGGGACGACTCTCGCTCCTGGGCGGGAATGATGTGGATCGGCTTCGGCAGCGGCGCCGGGCTGATCACCGCCGGCATCCTCATGCGCCTGTTCGCCCCCGAGGAATACGAGCCGGCGGTGGCGCCCGCCCTGGTGCCCACCCCGGGCGGAGCGGCCCTGCTCATCGAGGGGAGGTGGTGAGGATGAAACGGCTCCTGCTACTGCTGGTCGTCGTGGCACTGCCGGCGCCCGGGTGCGACGTCTTCCTCTCCAGCGGCAACCCGCCCTGCTGGTACGACGAGGACTGCGCCGAAGACCAGGCCTGCGCCGCCGGCGTGTGCGTCCCGCTCGTCTCCCCGGGCGAACTGGAGACTCAGCCGCTCATTCCGCCGGGCAACGTGGAGAAGCTCGCCACCTGTTCCTTCTCCTTCCCCACCTCCTCGGGTTCCCTCAAGCAGTCGTTCACCTGCGCGGTGGCTGCTGACAACGGCGGCACGGCCATCACCCCGGTGTTCTTCCAGGCCAGCGAGAGCGGCCAGTTCTCACTCGCCCAAGAGCCCCTGCCCTTCGACCCAACCATTGCCAACGGCAAGGAACTCGGCCTCAGCTACCTGTCCGCGGACAGGCCCTTCGAGTATCTGATCAGCACCGAGAACGGGCTCTACCACTG
>Ga0190359_1000357_pt1 | contig 31867 bp, 14 predicted proteins | sample 48721823_MG_FD_161269 | JGI IMG/M metagenome (GOLD analysis project Ga0190359, IMG submission 161269) | Hydrothermal vent microbial mat bacterial communities from Southern Trench, Guaymas Basin, Mexico - 4872-18-2-3_MG | ecosystem: Environmental > Aquatic > Marine > Hydrothermal vents >... | reverse complement strand
CCGACAATATGGCCGTCCATGGTATGGAGCCCTGCTTCAGTGGGTCGGGCGATGCCGAAATCCATCAGTTTCAGATCACCGTGCGCCGATATCATGATATTGGCAGGTTTGAGATCCCGATGAATAATACCCTTGTATGTTTTCCCGTAGAGAAGAAATTCCTGGTTGTGTGCATAGGCGAGAGCGTTTGCGATCTGAATGCCGATGGCGCTGCATACACTGTCGGGAAGACGTCCGTATTTACTGATGATAGCATCAAGAGCGGTTCCTTCAATAAGTTCCATTTCAAGGTATGGAAGCCCCTGCCATTCACCCACATTATAAATCTCTACAATATTGGGATGATGCAGTTTCGCAGTAATTTTTGCCTCAGTCTCGAAACGGTTGGCGAGTTCCTTCTGCTGGCCGCCCGGCAGAAGTACCTTTACAGCGCGGTACACTTCAAGCTTATCGTTCCAGATTTTGTATACCCGGGCCATACCACCGGTACCCAGAACGCCGACAATAGTACCGGACCCGATCTGCACCGGTCGGCTTCCATCCGGTAATTGTGTCTGCCGGTATGGATTTTGTGCTCCCGGTGGGGGTTGGGGTGCCGGCTGCTGCCCCGACTGCTGGTACTGAGCCTGTTTAGAGAGCGCGCTCTCATCTATTGTTTTATCCAGATTTTCCTGCCCCAGTGGTTGATTCATCTGCGGAGGTAGATTTGTGCCGTCCATAATTAATATTCAGTACTGTTCGAAGTTGGTTGCTGTCACCTTTCGACTCCGCTGAAGATGACTAGCCGTTAAAATAATTTAACGTTGATTCAGTTTAAAAGAAAGCCACAATCTCAAAACCGATAACACATAGCGAACCGCCGATGATACCGATAGTCCGTTTAACCGCTGCGGCCTCAGCTTCATCCTCATATTCCTGTATTTTATCCACATCAGTCGATTGCTGTATTTTTAAATCATCTGCATATGCTTGATTTTCTTTATGGACACCCTGCTCGATAATTGCCCATACAAAACAACCGATTGCACCGGCGCCGAGAACGAGCCTGACTATAGCCTTTTTATCAAACTTGCTTGTTTTTACCAGGGTGTTTTCCAGCTCAACTGTCTTGCCGGCCGGGATGGTAATTTCTTCGGTTACCGGTTCATATTTTGTTTTCGGGTGTTTTATATCGATACGGTATTTGCCCGGATTCATAAAATTATTTTCCAGAGGAGTTTTCCCCAGAGAGGTGGAAATATATACTTCAGCTCCCTCCGGATCGCTGTCCACCTTCAGGGTGCCGAATTTGGCTTTTAACGTTTTTTCTACAAGCGTTGTCTGATTCGGCTGAATAAGAACCTCCTCCGTTGCACTTACCTGCTGAATAGGATCAACCAGCTTTATAGTATACCGACCCGTTTTCAACTTCCGGTTTTCAATAGGGGAGTCCCCGAGATACTTATCATCAAGCCATACCTCCACGCCTTCAGGATCGGTTGTTACAGTGATGGAACCTTCTTCAACTGCATACGCCCTCAGGGTGTTCATAAGAATACTGAAAAAGAGCGTATACATCAAACAAGTTAATTTTTTCATGCGGTTCATAGTATTCATACTTTTTAGTTTTGGTTTAATGGTTTTTTGAAAATAATTATGTTAAATTCAAACGCTCTGGTATAGTAAATTACTATTTTCCTGTTATATTTCAATAATACAAAAAACAATTTTATATTATAATAAATGATAAAATATTATAATAAGTAGTTAAAATAGTATTTATCTACATGTAATATCCATTTTTGATATCATTTATCAGGAGGTCTGGCCCTGTGTTTGGAACCAATAAAGTAATCTGGAAAGAGGGACTGTTTCTTCAACCGCAGCATTTTCAGCAATCTGAGCGGTTTATTCTCAATATGTTAAACACGCGGTTCTCCTCGTATCATTCCCATTATTATGGTTTTACACTCTTTGAAATCAATGCGGATGCTGTTGCGAACGCTACCTTTACCGTATCGCAGGCACAGGGGATAATGCCTGACGGTACCGTATTTTCAATTCCAAAACAGGACAGTGCGCCATCGGCACGACCATTTGAAGATCATTTTGCTCACGACCAACAGAGCCTTGATGTCTATTTCGCTTTGCCTATGGCATCTGAAAGGAAGGCGAATGTCCTTGATGCGCAGGAGAGTGGAAGCTCGGTTCGCTATAGAAATCGTGTGGTATCTGCTTCGGATGAGGTGTTTGGAAAACAACAGAAGGATATTGAGGTTGGTGAATACAATTTTGAGATTCTTTTCGGTGATGAATCCCGTGACAACTATTCGTCAATACAGATCGCACGACTCGTGCGCAGCGGCAGCGGACAGATTGAGGTCGATGAGACCTTTATCCCGCCCTTGCTTCATATCGGTGCGTCACATGCTTTAATGAACAGGTTACGTGCCCTGTTAGAGCTTCTTCTCGCAAAAAACGCGGCGCTTTCACAGGGAAGGAAACAACTGCAGGGAGGATTTGCCGAGTTCGGTGACAGCAAGCAGACAACCTTCGGCCTTCTGCATACAATAAACACCTATACTCCTCTGATAAATCATTATCATTTCATTCCGACGGTACACCCGTATGAGTTGTTTACTCTGCTTATTCAATTCGCCGGCGCACTCTGTACTTTTTCCGCGGAAATTACCTTGAGGAAATTACCGAAATATGAACATAGCAACCTTTCCGGAGTATTTGTTACTTTTGATACTATCATACGTAAAATTCTCGGTGCTGATATATCCGCCGGGTGTGTTTCGGTACCGATCGAAGAAATTGGCCCGGCGAATTACCTCTGCAAGGTCGCTGATGAATCGCTGTTTTCAACAGGACAATTTTTCTTCGGTGTTGCCGCGGATATTACTGAGAAAGAGTTGATTGTCGGTACTCTTTCGCGGATAAAAATGTGTTCCCGGGATAAGCTTGAGCTGTTAATCCCGTCGGCAATGCCGGGTTTACCGCTGGTCCATGTCGGGCAGCCACCGAAAGGATTGTCTACTAAACCGGGATTCGTCTATTTCAGACTCGATCAGAAAGGGGAGTTCTGGGATGGTATACGAACGTCCGGAACCATAGCATTTTATTTCCCGAATCAGTTCAGCAATCTGAAAATGGAGATGCTCGTTTTAAAAGGATAATAAAAAATTTACCATGAAGAAACTAAGACATAAAGTAAAAAAGATTAAAGACTAAAAATTTTATTAATTCTTTTCTGCATTTCTTAGTTCCTTAGTGGCGAGATACAAAAAAAGGAATTGTGATGGGTAGATCGTTTGCCGAAACTATTGTCGGCCAGACATTGGAGTTGGATCTTACCAAGACCCGCACCAGGAAAGTTGATGATATTACCACGCTGTGCACGGATATTTTTCTTATCATCATCCGCATGCGTGAATCCGAAGATTTGGGAGAGCCGGCTGCCTTGCGGAAACTGATAATCCATTACCTTGGCCTTTTCAAGAATAACTGTAAAGCCATAAACATTAGTTCCTCGATGATTAATGACGCCATTTACGCGCTGGTTGCGCTTCTTGACGAAACAGTAATGAGTGTGCCGGGAAAGTGCCGTGATTACTGGGTCACCAATCCTATCCAGCTTGAATTATTCGGTGATAATCTTGCCGGTCAGAAGTTTTTTGATAAGCTCAGCAAGCTTATGAAAGATCCGGCCCGGATGAAGGATGTCCTTGAAATATTCTATCTGTGTCTTTCACTGGGGTTCGAAGGGAAATATAAACTGAGCAATGCAACGGAAAGAGATAAGATCATTGATGCACTGGCACGTATACTACTGAAAACAGGTAAACGCGCGGTTTCCGGTCTCTCGCCGCATGGGAGACGCCGTGTCTCCCGCTCACTGGCTAAGCGCTCGCAAAAACGACTCATTCCAATCTGGGTGGTCGGTACCATTGTCGGCATTCTGGTTATCGGATTATGGGGTGCAATGTATTATCTCTCCGAGCAGAGTGTGCTGCGGGTACTGTCGCTGATAAAATAGCTGCAGGGTGGCAGTGCCGTAACGGCTGATATTGTCAAATCCGCATTCCCTATTAATCAATCGAGATTAATCAATCGAGATTTTCTTTTTGTATCTTCAGGATTTCCACCAGCGTCTTGCCGTCATTCACTTTTTTCCGCTTTACTGTTTCAATAACAAACCCAGATGAACGGATGCGGCTTTTAAAATCTACCCAGTGCTGCCGTGTCGGATCTGCGATAAGTGCGCTGCCGGCGCTCGCAAGATGATTTTGTAAAAAGAGTACTATCGGTTCAATCCATCGCTGCTCATACAGAATATCTGAAGCGATGATACAATCGAACGTCTGTTTAAAGGGAGGATGGCGCCAATCACAGCAGAGTATGTTACCCTTACCGGAATATTTTCGCATGTTTGCCGACGAATATACGCAGGCCTGCGGTGCAATATCCGTCGCAAGGATAGAACGGCCTGTTGTTGCCAGTGCGGCGGAAATGATACCAAGACCACAACCCAGTTCGCAGATCGTACGGGAATCGGGCGGCAGGTTGTTAATACAATAAGAAAGAAGCACCTCGGAGGAGGGCCAGTGTTCCGCCCAGAATGGCAGGAATTGATCCCGCTCATACTCTTCATCGGTGATCCGGTTAAGAATATGGTCAGGATCCGACGGCCGATAGAAAAACCACCTTTGCATCTGTGAATATATGGTAAAAAGGGTACTGTCGGCGGGAACGGTATCTTGCACCGGATTTCCTTTGAAAAGAGTGAGAAAGGCATAAAATAAGGTGTTGCAGCCGAAGCGGGCAAAATATTGTACAATACGGTACGCTTTGAAATAAGTTGACTCGCCTTGCCGTGGCATGATATAATTAGGTGACAAACAGTATGTGTATTAAAAAAAAGTTTCAACCATGGCAAAATCACAGAAAAATGAACCACTCTTGCAGTCGGTTGATATCGATGATGTAAAGGTGGGAATGTATATCCACGATGTGTATGAACGGGACGGCATGATGCTAGTTTCGGAGGGTCGGCTTATTGTCAACACCGAACAGATAAATGAGCTCAGACAGCGTGGGGTGAAAAGGGTACGAATCGATACCGATAAATCATCAGTAAAAAAGAAAGAAGTACCGGGAAAGAAAGTTGCAAAGGATGATAAACAGCGTGAAGAAGAGTATTATAAGGAGCTTGAGAACGCAGTTACTATTCATCATGAGGGCGTGATACGTGTTTCGGAGGTGTTACATGCCATCCGTAGCGGTCAGCCTTTTTCGCTGTCGATAATAAAAAGCGCCGCCCGGGATATTGTGGAAAGCCTCCTGAAAAATCCCGATGCCCTGATCAGTCTCAGTCAGTTAAAGGGGTATGATGATTATACCTATGTGCACTCTGTTAATGTGGCGATACTTCTCGCCTCGCTGGCCCTTGCCATGGGGTATCCTGAAGAACGGTTGATAGAACTGGGTATGGGCGGACTGCTGCATGACATTGGTAAAATGCGTGTGCCGGAAAAAATATTAAACAAACCGGGTAAATTGACAGATACGGAATTTGCTATTATAAAACGCCATCCTGAATTCGGTATTGAAACCATTCTTGATATGCGGGGTATATCCGATATCACCCGTAAGATTGTGCTGCAACATCACGAGCGGTATAACGGAAAAGGATATCCCCTCGGCCTGAAAGGGGAGCGTATCCATGAAGTCGGCCTGATGAGCGCTGTCGCCGATGTCTATGACGCCCTGACTTCCGATCGGGTGTATAAAGCGGCATGGACGCCGCAGAAAGCGCTCGCGCTCATCTTTAAAGGTTGTGATACAGAGTATTCACGTCGCATTGTCGAGTTATTCACCAAGCATATGGGGGTTTATCCGGTGGGCAGTTTTGTTAAATTATCCAACGGTGAACTGGGTGTGGTCATCCGGATAGACCGGGAAAAACTCCTGCGACCGGTGGTGCTGGTGCTGTTCGATAAAAACGGCACACGGCTGCGAGTCCCCAAAAAGATTGATCTGTGGGAGGAGCGGAATATCGAAAAACGAAAACAGGTGAAAATTGAAATATCGCTTAATCCAAAGGCCTTCGATATAAATGTCAATGACTTTATTCAACGACGTTTTTAATATTGCATACTCGGGAGTATTTACGGTACAATTAGATTAACGAGACTATACAACAGAGAAGAAGGATACGTTATGCATGGAAGTCACTGCAGACTCTACGATGAAAATCTGGTGAGAAACATCATGATTACCACCGGCATCTCAATTATGGAGTTTGTCAAGGAACATACGGCGGCAAATACGGAAGAGGTCTGCGAATTCGTGGAATATAATGCCGATGATATCATTGCGGAAACAATTAAAAACCTTAATCATGGTGATACTGAAAACAATACGCCCCTGGATCCTCCCACGGACCCTCCTGAGGATAGATTTGACAGACTGGATGATGACCTCTCATCCCTTGATGATGAAGATGACGACGGTGATACTCTGTGGTAATATCCGTTTCTGTTCCGGGCCGGGTACTATTGCAGAGAGTGGTTAGCTGAAATTTCTGTGAGTACTTTCTGAAAGACCTCCGCATTAAATGGTTTTACCATATACGCAGATGCCCCACTGTCAAGCGCCTCCTGGATACTCCGGGGATGCTCTTCAACAGTAAGCATGATTACCGGTATAGCTTTCAGATGAACGGTGTTTTTAATAAGACGGAGACAGTCCAGTCCTGTCAGGCCGGGCATATGCCAGTCAAGAAGAATCAGATCAATTTTCTGCTGCTCCAGCGCCTCCAGAGCAGCATCGGTAGAATCACAGTATACCGCATCGGAATAGCCGAGTGCATCAAGCGTTTTCCGGATGAGCAGAAGCATTGTTTGCGAATCGTCAACCGCAAGTATTTTCATTGATAATTACTCTCCACAGTATCGTTGCTGCGCAGGTATCCCTTTAATAATCAACTGGTTAAATATTTTATTCTTCTTCAGTCTAACATTAATTCCGTTAATCGTCAATGAGTTACTTGTTTTCTAAGAAAAAATAAACCACTCCTCAAACATAATTAGTCACAGCAGTATTGTAGTCGGTATGAATCAGGGAAATAGAGAATACTATCAAATCAGCAACTGTCTGCTTTTCCATCCTGCATGTAATGGAACGAACGGTGTATGCATCATGGAAGCATAGGTATAAAGGGCGAATTAGTTTAAGCGTATAAATAAAATGGTAACTTGTAACATCTTGAAATATAAGGAATTAAAAAAGCTGAAAAATGCCAACCTTGAATAATTTTACTGGTTCTGGTATAATTTTATACATCGGTACACTATTAATTCTTTTATTGAATTCAATATTATTATACGCGCGTGTAAGGGTTCCAAAGATTTCAAATACCCCAAAGATGATTTAAATAATTCTTACTGGAAACTGAACCGTGGTTAAGGCAGGTATGAACCTTAACAGCATGAATGAGCTTTTTTTTCCTCAAAAATGGAACCATAATATATCGGTTTCCCGGATACTTTTCTGCACACTTTTTGTGCTGCGTGTTATTTCCCTTGCTGCTGAAGATTATTCCACCTGGTCTCACTCACGAGTTCTCCTCCTCAATACTACCACCTCCGGTGCCAGTGTATCCGGTGATGTTTATAATTTCCCCGTGCTGATACGTTTAACTGCAAGCAATTTTAACTTCAGTGAAGCTGAATCGAACGGTGAGGATATGCGCTTTACCCTTGTTGACGGAACATATCTGCCGCACGAACGTGAACGCTGGGATTCCGGTAGTGAGCTTGCGGAGCTCTGGGTTCATATTCCAACAGTAGCCGGCGATGCAGCCACGCGAATTATTATGTACTGGGGAAAGAACAGCGCTCCGGACAGCTCAAACGGCAGTGCCGTATTCAGCGCCGATTATGGCTTTGTCGGAGTGTGGCATTTAAATGAAAATGTAACTGATGCGACGGGAATAAATAACGGTAGTAGCGTTGACTGCGGTACCGATGATATTGCCGGTATGATAGGTCGGGCACGTTATTTTAATGCCGCAGAGACTGATTCAATAACGATTCCTCACAATACGGTATATGAGTTAACGGACAGTATTACTTTCAGCGTATGGACCAAACAAACCTTGAGTGACAGTTGGCTTGCAGTGATTTCAAAGTCACGGGCACCTGACGGTGGTCATGCAGATTTATGGCTTGGAAGGGGAGTTTCTGAAATATATGTCGGTTTGGAAGGACCTCTTCCAACCACTAACTGGACAACTTCATACTTATTTCCCTATAATACATTTTCTTATCAGACAGTGGTGTACGACGGTTCCAAGGTAAGTCTTTTTGTTGAAGGGCAATTAAGAGAGCAATATGTCAATTCCGGGACAATGCAGCTCGGTCTGTATAACACTAATGATTTGGCCATAGGATATTCCGATGCATGGGGAAATCATTATGGCGGTATCATCGATGAGGTACGTATTGAGAGTTATATCCGATCGGCAGACTGGGTTAAACTCTGCTATAAGAATCAGAAGTCGAGTGAGACTCTTATTGAAAATTACATTAGGTGGCTCGGTGGTTATTCTTCATGGGCCACTGCTGCGAACTGGTCACCGGCTATTGTTCCTATTGATGTCGACTCGGTACTTTTTAATACGGGCAGTAACTATTGTCAACTAACCGCCGACACCGCGGTCGGATCTATTACAATGACATCCGGCTATTCGGGAAATTTTGATTTTAATGATCACACATTGACCATTAACCGCTTTGCTGACTTTTCAATGAATGGTGCGGGTAATATTGTTCTTGGTGGCACCTCAGACAAACTGGTTTTTAATGTCTCTTCCGGTGATACTATAATCTTTATTCCACCTTCCGGGGAGACAATGCCGGATATTGAAATTGACGGAGGCGGTTGTGTGCGGATTTCAACAACCGCCCTTACCGGCCGGACAATCACAGTAAAAAATGGTTCCGCTCTGGATCTTGGTGATGATGGGCTTACCCACACTATTACCAACCTGACCGCCACAGGCGGCGGGTATATTGATTTTGGGACAGCTATTCTTCATCTGAGCGGCAATATCGATTTTTCCCCTTTTACCGGTTTTATTACCGGAAGTGGAACTATTCAGCTGACAGGAGCGGGTACTCAGATTGTAACCCCAAAAGATGCGTCTACCACCCACCCCGTTATTCACCATTCCGGTACGGGTACTTTTCAGATTGCTGGAAGTAAATTGAAATGTGAAAGTTTCATAAATAATAATGGTATCATTGACCTGAATGGCCAGGATCTGGAAACGGTTGGTGATTTCACCATTCGCGACGGTACCAATGCTACTATTTACGTGAGTGGTTCCAGTTGCCTTAATGGGAGGACAATAACTGTGGGTGGCGATGCCCTCCTTGAGGGTGGCTCCTGCGGCGGTGGCAACGAGATGAACTGTAATGCCACAACAACATGGTTGCTCACTGTTTCCGGCTCCCTCACTGCAACAAATGTTAATCTGGATTTTTGTAACGCGTCAGGTTCCGCAGGAGTAGCTGGAAACTGTGTTGACGGAAATAATAATACGAACTGGACATTTACTTCTGTTAAAACCTGGCTTGGCTCCACAACCAGCTGGAACACGGCAAGTAACTGGTGTCCCTCGGGTGTTCCCGCATCTACGGACACGGTCTATTTCAACAGTACCGGTACCGGGCCATGCGTGCTCGATATTGATCCGTCAATAGCGGCGATAATATTTACCGGCGGGTTTACCTATGATTTTGATTTTAACAACAGAAAAATTACTGCAACGAAAAAAATTGATTTCAGATCCGGTGGTACCTTTACTGTCATTGCCGGTGATTGGATTGCCTTTAACAATATTTCCGACGCTGTTTTTATCCCAAAATCCGGCACAACCCTACCGCAATTGGAGAAGAGCAATACCGGATTGTTAACCATATCGAAAAACGGCTACACCGGCATCGATCAGTTATATCTTATAAACGGTTCCCTCGATCTGGGTGATGATGGTGTTACTCATACCGTTGGTTTGTTAACAATTGACGCAGGGAATCTTGATTTTGGGAATGCAACCCTGCAAACGAGTAACCATGTAAACCTGAGCAATCTGGCAACCCTCACTGACGGAACTGGAACACTGGAATTCATTGGCACGTCATCGCAGGATTTTACACCAAAAAGCGGCCAGATGCATCCAAGCTTGATACAAAATGGTTCCGGAGGAACGGTGTTAAAAGGAACCGTGACTGCCGGTAACCTGACTATCAGCAGCGGTACATTTCAGCTCAGTGGACACTCGCTTACTGTTAATGATGTGATAAGTACCGGTGGTAACATAAACTTTAATAGTACATCATCGCTTCGCGCAGCCGGGGATGTAGATGTCTCGAATTTGTCAACTATAACGGATGATGGTACCGGAACGTTGGAGTTTGTCGGAAGTTCGGCACAAACGTTTACTCCCCACGCTACACAAGTGCTTCCCACAATCAAACAGAATGGAACCGGCGGTACCACCTGCTCCGGCAGCATTGGTAATGCAGGTTTCCTGCAAATTATGCAGGGTACGATTTCACTGGGCAGCGGGTATACCCATCTGGTTTATGGCGTTACAACCGGTGCGCCCGGCGGCGCAATAGATTTCGGTTCAAGTACTCTCCAGGTAAAAATGGGCAATGCTGATTTCTCATCTCTCAGCTCGATTACTCCAGGAACGGGTACGCTTGACTTTATGTCCGGTTCCTGCACCAATGTATTGACAACTTTAACCGGCTCAACCTTACCTTTTATCAGTCATACCGGCACAGGTACATTGCAGTTGTCCGGAAGCACTGTACAGACCCAGGGTTTTTCACAGACAGCCGGAACTATAGATTTTAATGGGATTGATTTCACGACAGTCAGCGGCGGTGATTTTACTATCTCACCGGTTTCATCAGTTGCCAATCTCGGCGGGATGACAATTACCGTAGCAGGTGATTGCCGGTTAAACGGACAGAGCGATAATGTGCTTAATCTCAATACTACCGCTGCAAGCACCTGGAACATAAATGTTACCGGATCACTCACGGCCGATTATGCGGATATAAGAAACAGTAACGCAACCGGTTCTGAAGGTGTTGCTGCGATAACATGTACAAACAGCGGTAGTAACGCCAAGTGGAGCTTTGCTGCTGACTGGGGAATAACCTCGTCGGCATTTACCGGCACATCACCGAGTACTGAGATACGGTGTATGGGCGGTACCAGTCCGAATCTGGATAATCTGGTAGTTACGAAACTCAATTATCGTTCAAACGGGTCGGGTACAATCTCTATCGCACTATATACCGGGGGAAGCCTGAGTGACCCGACCGGTGCAGTACGAAGAACTGAAATGCATAATGTATCGGTCTCTGCCGGATGGAATGAGATAGATGTCAGCGACAGGAGCTGGCCGAAAAATACCCCGACATGGATTGCCTGTGCCAATTCATCGGGGGCCCGGCCATATATCTCAACCAGTTCGGCAGACTGTGGTGATTTCCAGGCGGCGCAAGGGAGATGGAAGGTTATCAGTCCTTCCGATTATGATGAAACCACCGCGTTACCGGAAACAATCACTGCCGGTTCTTTTACCGGCAACTGGTATGCGTACTATGCTGAATATTACAATTCAACAAAAAATAATGCACCCACGGATATCACTCTTTCAGCATCATCTCTGGATGAGAACCAGGCTGCCGGCACCTTTGTCTGTAAGTTATCCGCCGCTGACAGCGATCCGGACAGTCATGTCTATTTTCTGGTATCGGGAAGCGGGGACTCAAATAATACCAGCTTTACTATCAGTAATGATACCCTGTATACAAACGAGGTGTTGGATTATGAGGTGCAGTCGAGTTATGGATGCCGCATTCAGGTCGATGACTGCAGGGGAGGACTTTATGATGAAGCATTTACTATTACAGTAAGCAATGTAAATGAAGGTCCGGTTGCGGGTGCAGGTAATGCCCTGGATTTTGACGGCAGCGATGACTATGTCAATTGTGGCAGTCCGGCTGAGTTAGATATTACTGATGTAATTACTATTGAGGCATGGGTAAATTCCTCATCTCATGCGTCCAGTAATTATGTTTTGACAAAGAGGGATGATACCAATCAGCAGTATGGTCTTGTTGTAATGGATGGTGAGGTGCGTTTCTATACCTGGGGTGCAGATTCGTATATGACCACAACTGAAACTATCGCGTTGTCTGAATGGACCCATATTGCCGCAGCATTTAACAGCGCAACCCAGACCGGCGAGATTTATATCAACGGAATCGCTAAGGCGACCGATAATACAGCTTCAGCAATTACCACTGCAACATCCGACGTATATATTGGCGCACGCGGTGATGGTGCCGGTGGTTGCAGTTATCCGTATCATGGCCTTATAGATGAAGTCCGCGTATGGCACGAAGTTCGTTCAGAGGCTGATATCCAGAATAACATGTACTCAGCTCTTCAGGGGAATGAAACCAATCTCGCCGGCTACTGGCGTATGGATAAATCCAGCGGTACTTTTTTACCTGATTATTCAGGCAGTAAAAGTCATGGTACTCTGCAGAATATGACTGAGAACGACTGGGTTGCCTCTGAAGTCTGGAAGAATCGTTCCACCGGTGATGAAACTGCGCTTACGCATTCAGCCGGATGGGACCCTGACGGTGATGCTGTTACTTTATCGCAGGTTGTTGCACCTGCACAGGGCTCACTCTCCTTCAACAACGGCAACAGAACCGTTACCTATACGCCGTCCCTCGGACAGATTGGAACCTTTACCTATACGTATCAGATAAGTGACGGCTCAATTACTGACACCTATGATATGAGTGTCGAGGTCGTTTATGATGATCCGGTAGTAACGTCACTTGACCCCGCCGATGATAAGCAAAGTGTAGCTGTGGATGATAATCTGATAATTACCTTTGATGAAATCGTTGATGTGGAGACGGGAAATATTGTTATCAAAAGAACCTCGGATGACGGTGTTTTTGAGACCATTGACGTAGCGGGTATACAGGTAACCGGCACGGGAACCAATACCATTACTATTACTCCATCGTCAAATTTTAACGCTGAAGGCTACTATGTTCAGATTGATGCAACTGCTTTTGACGATGTTGACGGAAACAGTTATGCGGGCATTGCCGATAAGACGACCTGGAACTTTTCAGTTGTCAATAGTGCCTCATGGGGTATCACCTCTTCTTCAATGTCCAGCAGCTATGTGACGAATGATGTTCGTCTTATGGGTAATACCGGTCCTGCCACGGATAATATGGTTGTGTCAAAAATAAATTTCCGGTCTGGTGGCAATGGAACCGTGGCTGTTGGTTTATACACTGGCGGTGCTTTAGATAACGCCTCAGGTGCAACATATCTCACCGGTGCCTATAATATCCCCGTCACAACCGGCTGGAACTCTATCGATGTGCCGAATCGTACCTGGCCGGAGAATACCGTTACCTGGCTTGCGTTTACTGTTGATGGTGGGGCGGAAGCATACGGATCGACGAATTCGTCGGATGCGGGAGATTTCCAGACTGCCCGCGGCCGCTATGCAGTATCCAGCCCCTCCGATTATGATGAAACAACCCAACTGCCCAACACAATCGGATCAGGCTCATTCTCAAACGGATGGTACACAATCAACTGTGATTACTTGATATTCTCCAGTAACAGCGCGCCGACTGATATATCGATTTCGCCGTCAAGCGTTGCAGAGAATCAGTCTGCAGGAACCTTTATAGGGATATTTACACCGACTGATGTTGATCCAGGATCGGAGCATGTTTATGAATTAATAGCAGGTACCGGCGACTCCAATAATACCAGCTTTACTATAAGTAATGACTCGTTATTTACCAATGAGGTTTTCGATTATGAAATGCAGTCAAGTTATGGGTGCCGGATTAAGGTTGATGACTGCAATGGTGGATTGTTTGAAAAGGCTATGACGATAACCGTCAGTAATGCCAATGAAGCACCTGTTGCCGGGGCAGGTAATGCACTGGCGTTTGACGGGAATAATGAAGGAGTGAGTCTAGGCAGCAGCGAGATGATTTCCGGCACGGTCTGGACACTTGAGTTCTGGATAAAATTAAACGGCTCCGCTGACAGTGAACGAATATTTGTTCAGGGAGCTAATGCAAGTTCAAGGAGAATTTCTGCTATTTATGATGCCGGCGCTGATAAAATTGAATTTGTGACAACAACAGGTACATCGAGCACTCCCGTAACTGCAACTACCGCAATAACCGATGCTGTCTGGACGCATATCGCCTGGACTTATAACAACGGAGCAAGCTCTGTTTATATCAATGGGCAGAGTGCCTCAAGTACAACAAGCGGATCTACTTACGGAGTAACAGGAGATAACTTTATAGCACGAAGAACCGATGGTAACTATTTTACAGGGACTCTTGACGAAATGCGTCTATGGAACGATGTGCGCAGTCAGACCGAAATTCAGAATAACATATATAGTGCACTTACCGGCGGGGAGTCGAATCTGGTGGGTTATTGGCGTATGGACGAAAGTTCCGGAACTAATCTGCAGGATTATTCCGGAAATGAGTATCACGGCACGCTGACCAATATGGAAAACGGTGACTGGATTGCTTCTGAAGCCTGGAAAGACAGAAGTACTAATGACGATACCCCGCTTACCCACAATGCAGGATGGGATCGCGAGGGCGACGGCCTCACTATTACGCAGTCAGTGGCGCCTGCTCAAGGCTCGCTCGCCTTCAATAACGACCAGAAGACAGTAACCTACACGCCGGCGGTCAACAGTGAAGGTACTTTTACCTACACCTATCAGGTGAGTGACGGTTCCCTTACAGATACCTATGCTATGAGTGTTGCTGTTACTGATGTGACTGTTCCTGCGGTTTCGGTATACAGCCCCGCCGATGATGAAGATCAGGTTGCGCTTGGTGCAAACTTTGTTCTTACCTTTGATGAAAATGTGCAGGCCGGGACAGGGAATATAACGCTTTATAAATCTGATGACACTGAGGTGGAGCAGATGAGTATTCCCGGAACGCAAGTATCTTTTAACGGCGCTGATGTTACTATAAATCCAACAGATGATCTGCTGACCAATACCGCCTATTATATCAAGATTGATAACGGGGCAATCACAGATCAGTCCACCGGGCAGAATGCTTATGCCGGGATTGCCGATAAGACCACCTGGAACTTTACCACAGCCGATATCACCGCGCCGACAGTCTCTACATTCAGTCCCGCCGATGACGCGACCCTGGTGACGGCAGGATCAAATCTGGTTGTTACCTTTAGCGAGGCGGTTGATGCTGAAACCGGATATATCTCACTTTACAAGGCCGTAGGCGATGTATTTGTTGAGAACTTTAATGTGGAATCAGAAATCAGCGGTGACGGTACAACCACCATTACCTGTGACCCTGCGGATTTTGAGAGCGAGACCGATTACTATGTCCTCATTGATGCCACTGCTTTCGATGATGCTTCAGGCAACAGCTTTGCCGGGATTTCAGACAAGACAATCTGGAATTTTACCACTGAAGACGTTGCAGCACCCATCGTGCAGACATACAGTCCTGCCGATGATGCGGCAAATGTCAAGGTGGATGCCGATTTGAGTCTGACTTTTGACGAAGATGTGCAGGCCGGGACAGGTAATATCACTCTTTACAAATCGGATGATACCCGGGTTGAACAGATGACCGTTCCCGGTGCGCGGGTTACTTTTAACGGAACTACCGGTGTTACTATCAATCCTACCGACAATCTCAATATACGGGAAGGGTATTACATACTCATTGATTATGGCGCCATTGTGGATAAATCTACGAACAATAATGCTTTCGGCGGTATTACCGATAAAACGGTCTGGAATTTTACGGCTGCGACACAGGATACTCTATCATCGACCATGCGTCATATGGTTCTTTACAGTTATACACCGGGAGGTGATAATAGCCCAAAAGTGGGAGCTTTCCCGCGGGGAAGTGCCAATGGATACAGCGATGAAACACTGCTTTATTTTAATGTCGGCTACCTGAGCGGCACAACCATCGGGATGGCAAAGCTTGAGATCAATATCACCAGCGTTACCGACGACGGACATGACAGGACCCTGAGATTATTTAAACAGAATAAGGGAGCATTCAGCACATCTGCCGTATATGACACCTATGCCGAATCCGCATGGGATACTGAGCTGGATACGCTCGATAACGGATCAACCGGCTGGTTTACCTTTACATCACCCGCTCTGACTGGTTTAGTACAGGACTGGATCAATTGGGCACAGAATAATGAGGGATTTGTACTCGGCGGTAATTTTGGCCATAATACATTTTGCCGGGTCATAGGCGATGCACGGCTTATAATTACCACCGCACCTGAAGTCGTATCCTATAATCCCGCTGATGATGCGGCGAATGTTTCAGTCAGTTCAGATTTAACACTGACCTTTAATGAAAATGTACAGGCCGGCAGCGGGAATATTACCATTTACAAATCAGATCATACCCAAGTCGCACAGATAATGGTACCCGATCCGCAGATAACGTTCAACGGTACCACCGGTGTAACCATAAATCCGACGAGTGATCTGCCGGATAATACCAGTTTTTATGTACAGATAGATTTTGGTGCAATAACGGATAAATCCCCGGATAATAATCCCTATCCGGGGATTGTGGATGAAACTACCTGGACATTTACTACAGAAGACAATACATCACCGGTTGTACAGACACTCAGTCCCGCGGATAATGCAACGGCTGTTGCAGTTGGCTCGGACCTGGTTATTACCTTTGACGAGGCAGTGGATGCCAAGACGGGAAATATCAGTCTCTATAAGACAGCCGGCGATGTTTTCGTTGAGGACTTTGATGTCTCTGCTGAAATAAGCGGTTCCGGCACAACGACCATTACCTGTGACCCAACTGATTTTGAAGGTGATACGGAATACTATATTATTATTGATGCGACCGCTTTTGATGACCTGTCAGGCAATAGCTTCGCCGGTATTTCCGATAAAACCATCTGGAACTTTACCTCCGCCGATGTCGTGGCACCGTCCATATCCACGTTATCACCTGAGGATAACGGGACAGACGTGGCAATCAGCTCGAATCTGGTTATTACCTTTGATGAAGCGGTTGATGCTGAAACCGGCTATATCTCACTTTACAAGACAGCGGGCGATGTCCTTGTTAAGTCCTTTGATGTTGAGTTAGAAATAAGCGGTTCCGGCTCGGCAACCATTACCTGTGATCCGGCGGATTTTGAAAGTGAGACTGAATACTATGTCCTTATCGACGCCACTGCATTCGATGACCCGTCAGGTAACAGCTTTGCCGGAATTTCCGATAAAACCGACTGGAACTTCACCTCGGAGGATGTGATAGCACCGACCGTATCCTCTCTGTCTCCCACAGACAATGCAACAGATGTCGCAGTTAGTACAAGCCTGGTAATAACGTTTAATGAAAATGTGCAGGAAGGAACCGGAAACATCACAATTTACAAAGAAGATGATACCCAGGTTGAACAGATAGCGATAAACGACGCCCGGGTAACCTTTGATGGGACAACAGGCGTAACGATTGATCAATCCAGCAACCTGGCCGATGCCACCGGTTTTTATATCCAGATAGATAACGGTGCCATTACCGATCAGTCATCCAATACAAATGCCTATGGGGGAATCAATGATGAGACGACCTGGAATTTTACCACGAACAGCGATCCGACCGATATAACCCTCTCAGTAGATAATATTGATGAGGAGCAGGCTGTTGGTGCCGTTGCCTGTACTCTGGCGACAGTCGATGCTGATGATGTTGACAGCTATACCTATACGCTGGTTGCAGGCTCAGGGGATTCTAATAATACCTACTTTACAATCAGTAACGACACGCTGTATACCGGCAAGGTATTTAACTATGAGGTGAAAACAAGCTACGGCGTGCGGATTCAGACTGAAGATTCATACGGCAGTACATTTCAGAAGGCATTCACTATTGATATAAATGATATCAATGAGAAGCCCACAGCCGGGGCGGGTAACGCTCTGGAGTTTGACGGGCCGTCAAGCGGCGGCGGCTCTGATGAATATGTTGACTGCGGTACCGATGATATCTTTAACCTTAGTAACGGCTTTACCATCGAGTGCTGGATCAATCCGGATAATACTGATTGGGGAATGTATGTTGCCCGGTCTCAAGGCGGGCCTGACAAAGGATATAATTTTGGTCATAGTGGTGGTAACCTGGTGTTTATTACAAGGGGTATAAAGGAATATAATACATCAGTTGCGATAACTACGGGGGAGTGGCAGCATGTGGCAGTGGTCTTTAACACGGGAAATGATGCGCTGTTCTATCTAAATGGGGAGTATAAACAAACGGTAACAGGTTCCAGCCCGGTGACTACACAGAGTGGATTGGATTTATATATCGGTCAGTATTCTGAAGAAATGGGCTATTTTGACGGAAAAATCGATGAGGTACGTATCTGGAATGATATCCGCACGGAAAATGAAATCGCTGATAACCGTTACACCGCGTTGACTGGGAGCGAGGACAATCTCATCGGCTACTGGCGTATGGACAGCACGGCAGGTACCCATCTGAAAGACTATACTGTTAACGGCAACCACGGAACGTTGATTAATATGGAAGAGTCTGACTGGGTGGAATCGGAGGCGTGGATGAACAGGACTACCAATGATCGGACCGCAATCACCCATTCTGCAGGCTGGGATCCCGATGCTGCCGGTGTTACTTTGTCCCAGGTTGTTGCGCCGGCTCAGGGCGCACTCTCCTTTAATAATGCCAATAAAACAGTCACGTATACACCAACCATCGATCAACCGGGAACCTTTACCTATACCTATAAAATCGATGACGGCACTTACAGCGATACCTATCAGATGAGTGTTGAGGTTGTCAGTTGTGTTCCTATTGTCGAATCCTTCACTCCCGCGGACGATACGGTTGACGTATCGATAAGTAATGCTTTTGTCATTACTTTTGATGAAATCGTTGATGCTGAGACAGGGAATATTTATCTGTATAAAGCTGACGGCGATGTTCTTGTCAGGACCTTTAATGTAGCCGGCGACATTAGCGGTTCAGGTACAACGACTATAACTATTAATCTTTCTTCAAATCTCGAAGAATTGACCGATTATTATATCAAGATCGATGCCACCGCTTTTGATGATGTTGAGGGGTACAGTTATGCCGGCATTGCCGATAAAACAACCTGGAACTTTACCACCGAGGATGTTACCCCGCCGTCAGTGTCCACCCTGTCACCGGCTGATAATGCAACAGCAGTAGCAATCGGTTCAAACCTGGCAATCAACTTTACCGAAGCGGTTGACGCGCAAACCGGCTATATCTACCTCTACAAGACAGTAGGCGATGTCCTTGTTAAAAACTTTAATGTGGAATCAGAAATCAGCGGTGACGGCACAGCGACTATTACCTGTGACCCTGCGGATTTTGAGAGCGAGACTGATTACTATGTTCTCATCGACGCCACTGCCTTTGATGATCCTTCCGGCAACAGCTTTGCCGGTATTTCCGATAAAGCCGTGTGGAACTTTACCTCAGCCGATGTGATAGCGCCGTCAGTGTCCACTCTGTCACCGGCCGATAACGCGACAGCCGTGGCAATTGGTTCAAACCTGGTAATCACCTTTACCGAAGCGGTTGACGCGGAAACCGGGTATATCTCCCTTTACAAAACAGCGGGCGATGTCCTTGTTAAGAGCTTTAATGTGCAATCAGAAATCAGCGGTTCCGGCACAACGACAATTACCTGTGACCCTGCGGATTTTGAAAGCTCAACCGATTACTATGTCCTTATAGATGCCACTGCCTTTGACGACCCGTCCGGTAACAGCTTTACCGGTATATTCGATAAAACGATCTGGAACTTTACTTCCGAGGATGTGGCCGAGCCTCTTGTTTCAGCGTTGACTCCTCTTGATAATGCAAAATCCGTGTCGGTAAACTCGAATTTAGTTATTACTTTCAATGAGGCAGTTGATGCAGAAACCGGATATATTTACCTTTACAAAACAGCGGGTGATGTCCTTGTTGAGGACTTTGATGTGGAATCTGAAATCGGCGGTTCCGGTACAACAACGATAACCTGCAATCCCTTAACAGATTTCGAAAGCCTTACCGATTATTATATCCTTATCGACGCCACTGCCTTTGATGATCCGTCAGGCAACAGCTTCGCAGGCATATCCGATAAAACAGTCTGGAATTTTACCGCTGCAGATGCTGATGATCCCATAGTATCGTCATTGAGCCCCACGGATGATGCTGTGGGTGTGGCTGTCAATGCCAATCTTGTTATTACCTTTAATGAACCGGTTAATGCGGTCTCCGGCAATATAACGATTTACAAAACAGTAGGTGATGTATTTGTTGAAAGTTTTGATGTCACTGCTGATATTTCCGGTGACGGCACAACGACAATTACCTGTGACCCGGCTGATTTTGAAAGTGAGACTGATTATTATGTGCAGATTGACGCCACAGTCTTTGATGATCTCATCGGAAACAGCTATGCGGGAATTACCGACAAGGTTTCCTGGAACTTTACATCAGCAGATATAATAGAGCCGGATATATCCACTCTGTCACCTGCTGATAATGCAACGGCAGTTGCAGTAGGCTCGAATCTGGTTATCACCTTTACCGAAGCGGTTGACGCGGAAACAGGATATATCTCCCTTTACAAAACAGTGGGCGATGTCTTTGTTAGGAACTTTAATGTGCAATCTGAAATCAGCGGTGACGGCACCACGACCATAACCTGTGACCCTGCGGATTTTGAAAGCTCAACCGATTACTATGTCCTTATAGATGCCACTGCCTTTGACGACCCGTCCGGTAACAGCTTTGACGGTATATCCGATAAAACGATCTGGAACTTTACTTCCGAGGATGTGGCTGCCCCGACAATTTCCACCCTGTCCCCATCGGATAATGCTTTAGGTGTGGCTGTCGGCTCTAACCTGGTTATTACCTTTAACGAACCGGTCGATGACGAGTCCGGCAATATCGCCCTGTATAAAACCAACGGTGATGTTCTGGTACAATTTTTCAATGTGAAAACGGATATAACCGGCTCCGGCACAGCGACCATTACCTGCGATCCTACAGACGATCTTGATAATGAAACCGGCTACTATATATTAATTGACGCTACCGCCTTTGACGACCCGTCCGGTAACAGCTTTGCCGGTATTTCCGATAAGACCGCCTGGAACTTTAAAACTGAGGATAATACTGCTCCCGTTGCGCAAACCTTTAATCCTGCCGATAATGCGGTTGATGTTTCTGTCACTAACAATCTTGTTATAACCTTTAGTGAGAATGTAAAACCGGGAACCGGGAAGATAACGCTCTATCGAGCCGATGATAATCAGATCGAGCAGTTTAATGTAACCGACACGCGTGTGACATTCAACGGTACTACGGGTGTAACCATCGATCCGACCGGCGAACTTGCTGAAAAAACAGGGTATTATATCCTTATTGACAATGGGGCCATTACCGATCAATCTGCCAATGCAAACGCCTATGCCGGTATCACCGATAAAACCCTCTGGAACTTTACCACTGAGGATAATACCGGACCGTCTATCGTCTCGATGACACCCGCTGATAATGCCGTTAATATCGCAGTTAACACCAGTATGACGCTTACCTTCGACGAGAATGTGCAGGAAGGTACAGGCAATATTACTCTCTACCGTTCGGATAATACGCTCATTGAACAGATGGCAGTCACAGGGACGCGGGTGACATTCAACGGCACAACAGGTATTACAATCGACCCCGCTGATAATCTCGCAGAAAAAACCGTCTACTATATAAAAATTGACAGTGCCGCCATTGTCGATCAATCATCCAATCAGAATGCATTCGCCGGTATTAAGAATGCCGCAACCTGGAATTTTACCACCGTGGATAATTTCGCTCCTGTGGTTACGCTCTTTATTCCATCCGATGATGCGGTTGCTGTTGCAGTGGATACTGACCTGAAAATCATTTTTGATGAAAATGTTGTGGTGAATACGGGTAACATTTCTATTAAACGGAGTATCGATGACGGTGATTTTGAGGTGATGGCACTTCCCAATGTAAAGGTGGCCGGAACAGGCACTGATACCATTATCATAAATCCGGCAGGTATCTTCAGCGGCGAGACCGCCTATTATGTGTTGATTGATAATACCTGCTTTGAAGATGCTTCAGGGAACAGCTATGCCGGTATTGCCGATAAAACCGTATGGAATTTTACGACCGCCGATATTACACCACCGTCATTTGCTGCTACCTATCCGAAACTGGATACCGTTGGCGGCACAACAGCCGAATTTCTGGCGCAGATAGATGAACACGGCAAAGCCTATTTTGTCGTCGTGCCTGCAGGGAGCACGGCACCGACTTCCGCCCAGGTTAAAGCCGGCCTGGATGCTTCAGGTACACCTGTTGGAGCGGGAATGGCCGATACACTGTCGTTACTGGCAAATACCGAATCCTCATTCTCCGCGCAAAATCTTACATCGGAGACTGCCTACGACGCTTATATCGTTGCGGAGGATATTACAGCAAATCTACAGGCAGCACCGGTGAAGCTGAGTTTTACCACGCCGGACGTAACGGCGCCTACAGTCACTTCTATAACATCGAACACGGCTGATGGATTATATTCGGCCGGTGATACTATTGACATTACCATTACCTTTTCTGAAGCCGTTACACTGACCGGCGGTAATCTGCTCCTGACCCTGGAAACAGGCGAAAACGATTATGCCGTTACCATAACCACATTGACAAATACAATATCGGCGAATGGAATGTATATAGTCCAGGCTGATGATTCAACCGGTGACCTGAATGTGACTGCAATTTCTCTCACTACCGGTGCGGTGTTAAAAGACGGCAGTAACAATGATGCTGACCTTACGCTCCCGGTCAATAATCTGGCCGATACTAAAAATATTGCAGTCGACGGTATTATCCCGGTGATAACCGGAATATCATCTACGACACCGGATGGACTGTATAAGATAGGAGATACCATTACTGTGCTCCTGTCCTTCTCTGAATCGGTAACAAACCAGGGTGGTAATTGTGTAATCACTCTTGAAACGGGTACAACCGATGCAATCCTTACCTGCAGCGTGATGAATAGTGCAACTACCGTGTCTGTACCGTATATTGTACAGTCCGGCCATGAAACAGGCGACCTGTCTGCTAATACAGTAACGCTCAGCGCCGGTACCCTCACCGACGCAGCAGGGAATAATGCGGATATTTCAATTCCAACGGGGAATAATATTGCCGATCTGAAAGCAATCGCCGTTGACGGTGTCAGGCCGGTAAATGTAACGGCACTTACCGGAAGCGCTCTGTCAGGTACGGCCATTGCATTGCTCTGGAGTGCTTCTCCAAGTACCGATGTTAAAAATGTTGCGGTGCGTTATAGAACCGATGGCGCCTATCCCGTCGATCAAAATGACGGTACCCTATGGAAAACTCTGACTGCCGGTGTTGTCACCGATACTATGAATGATCTCACTGAAGATACCGATTATGCCATTGCACTGTTTGTGGCAGATAGTGCCGGTAACTGGAGTGATGCGGTGGATACCGCGCATATAACGATAAGAACCAAGGCCGTATCAGTTGCATCGCTGCAGATTACACCGGATTCCATTACGTTGTCCAGTGATTCAACACAGCAGTTTGCAGTAACAGCCTATAACAAATACAATGAAGTGGTACCTGCCGATACGGTTTACTGGGAGTGCACAGGCGGTATTGGTACAATCAGTACTGCCGGTTTGTTCGATGCGACAACTGCGGGAGCCGGCAGGATAATTGCCGTATGTCAGGACATACGCGATACCACAAAGCAGGTAACCGTTGTACCCGGCGCACTTGCTGCAATCACCGTCTCACCCGATACCGGAACTGTTAGAGCGGACACCACGGTACAATTTACCGCTGTGGGTAACGATGCTGACGGCAACAGTGTTACGGTAACGGATATTACGTGGTCAATAAACAAACGATCCGGATCCATTGACAGTACCGGTTTGTTTACACCCGGATATATCGATACTGTCCATATCAGTGCAGTATGTGCGGATATCTTCGATACCACCGGCCGGTTTGTCATAGTACCGGGAGCGCTTGCCTCCCTCGCAATCACACCTGATTCAAGTACCACAATACTGTCGGGACAGACATTGCAGTTCTCCGTATCGGGTACCGATTGTAAAGGAAACAGCACCGGTACCGGGACAATCATCTACGGTCTTACTAATCAATCGGTCGGCAGGATAGATACTGCCGGCCTCTTCGCGCCGCAACAGAACGGGATGACACGGATTTATGCGCGGTCACAGGAATATGTGCTCTCCGATACAACCGATGTGATTACTGTGTGTGGCAATATGATTATGCCCAATGAATTCGATACCATTATCATCACTGAAAACGGGGTAACACTCATGTTTCTCCCCGGCGCTATTGATTCTCCCGTTGTGGTAAGCATTACAAAAACAAATCTTCGAAAAAGATCGCTGCAGGATGGACTTGATATTTACAGTTCCTGTTATGGTATTGCGCCTGAAAATGTCACGTTCAGTAATGATGTTATTGCATTGGTTCCGTTTGACTCTACCCTGACAACAATCGAGCAGGCACAAAAGGCCAAGCTCTTTTGCCGTACCATGCAGAATCCTGTCTGGGATATTGTCTATGGCTCCGCCTATGAGGTCGCCCGGGGAAAAGTGGTCGGCACTGTGCGAACATTCGGCTCGTTTGTAGTAGGTGTTGATACGCAGTTACCGGTAGTCAACCATTATGCCCTGCAGCAGGTGGATGAAGGCTCCACAATTAGGTTGTCCATTGACGTGTTCGATAATATCTATACCAACCGGTTAACCGTGCGATATAAGGTTGGCGGGGCTGATTCTTTTCTGGATACACTCATTCTCGTTACCAATTCGGGAGAAGAAACACGTTCACTGCTACACGGTACTTTGTATGGTATTAAGCAGGCAACGACAAATACCACGGCTGTAATTCATGCAAAGTCGGGCAAAAATCAGTATACAGGTGCTCCGGCAAGTCTTTACCCCATGGCCGGGACAATTAACATCGACTTCCCAACTGCTATGGCTACCGCAAGCGGCTTTGAATACACAATCCAGTCCGATGACGGCAGCAATCTGGTCACCACCGAAAACACCTCCATCGCAGTCGCAACACAGAATATATCGGCCCAGGAACCGGTTCCTTCAATGCAGTGGCACCTGATCAGCGTACCCATGCAGCAGAGAGATAACACTCTGAATACCCTGTTTACACCTCTCGGTAAGTATGATCCGACCCAGTGGAAAGTCTATTCATGGGAAAGCGGCTCCTATGTCGAAACAATGAAAGGCGTTATTGATACAATTACCAAAGGCAAGTCGTACTGGCTGAAAACCCGGAAAAAGGATTTTATTCTCAGAACAGGTGAGGCCGTATCAATACGGACAGATACCCCTTACTCCATTACGCTGAAACCTGGTTGGAACCTTATTTCAAACCCGTTTGCATTTGATATAAGCTGGAATGCACTTCGCGAGCTTCTGGACAGTATGGGAGTCAGTGACTATGTCACCGGGCCGTACACATATGACGGCACGAGCTGGCGCGTACCGTGGCCTATTGGTAATATTGTTTCAATAAAAACCTGGCACGGGTATGCGGTGAAGAATGAGACTGCAAAAGAGATAACCTTCCCGATACCGGCCTCAGCATATTCAGAAGTACGGGCACGACGGGGAATGGTACTTCCCGCGAAAGGTTTCTGGACCATGCCGGTTATGGCGATAAACCGCGGGGATACCGTTGCTAACAGGGTAATTGGTATCCACCCCACTGCCGCCGACCGGCAGGATAAAATGGATTATATACATCCGCCCGATATTGAATCGCGATTCAATTTCACCATGAATCGGAAATGGGATTCCGAAAAAACAATCAGCTATATAACGGATATCCGTGCACCCTATGAAAACGGCCAAACCTGGGAAATGTCGGTAAAAGATGCCGCAGGAAAGCTGACACTCGTCTTTGATATAACGGCATCGGGATTGCACGATGATGAAATCTATCTCTTTGATATGCTTACGTGTGCCGCGAGAAATCTGCGAAGAGACAGCGCCTATACCTATGATGCGAATATGAAACTGAAACGTGACTTCGCAGTCATTGTCGGAACCTATGAGTATGTGCAGAACAAGATAGCGGAACTGACCTTTCCGCGATTCTACAATCTCGGCCATAATTTTCCCAATCCTTTTAACCATATTACCCATATTCGATACCAGATACCTGTTGACGGAAGGGTAACGCTGCGCGTCTATAATCTTCTGGGAAGAAGAATTATTAACCTTGTGAACGGCTATCAGAAAGCCGGTTTCTATACCGTCACCTGGAATGGTCGCGACAGACAGGGCTTCGGACGGGAAATGGCATCGGGTCTCTATATCTATCAGCTTGTCGTAAGAGATAAGACCGCAAGTAAAAAACTCTACAGCAAGACAAGAAAGATGAAGTTGGTAAGATAAGACTCTTTTCCTTAAATATTCTTTTAGCCCTTAATCTTTATTTTTCGTTATTTCTTTAAAATCATATCTATCTTCTGCTTTAGTACCGCAGCTTCAAGCGGTTTAATAATATAATCGGCAACCGCAGTGAATGGCCTTCATGATATTCTCCTTTTTCTGTTCCACTGTAAGCATAATAACCGGAATATCTTTAAAGTGCCCCTTTTTTAATAGCCTCAGCAATTCAAAACCGTTCATGCCCGGTATGTGCCAGTCCAGAAGGATCAATTGTATCGGCGAGGCAGCCGGCTGGGTGCGGAGAATCTGAAGTACCACTCTGCTGTCATTACACATAATTAAATCATTATCATGATACCCCAGCCGCTTAAGCTCTTTTTCTATCATAAGACGCATCGTTGCCGAATCATCAACAATGAGAATAGCCATACAGTACCCATTACTCCAGATATAACAAATATGAATTATGATGGTATTATAGTACAATTATACCGGAGAGAGTGTCAAGAAATGATGCACTCTTGATACAGCAGGGAAGTTGACCCATATTTCAATTGTAGACGCGGTTTACTGCATTTTCGTTCTTGCGGACGAATTCTCTGTTGTCATCCCGTACCAATGAAAACACAATGTCATCGTCTGATAGGTGTTTTTATAAATTCACATATCTCTGCCATCTTATTTTTTGCCTCCGGAAACAACGGTGATAGAATTGGAAAGGCATGAACTATTCTATCCCATTTACTCATTAATACATCCACTCCTTGTTCTTTAGCTTTTCTTGCTGTATTTTCGTAATCATCTAAATGTATTTCATGAGTACCAACACATATATGGAGCGGCGGGAGACCTGTATAATCTCCCATTTGAGGTGACAGGAGTGGCAGAGTAGGATCACTGCCGGCTATGTAAAGTTTTGTCCATACATTCCAAGAGCCAAATGGTGCGATATCTTTCCCGGCATTATACTTAAAAGAATTGGCCTGACATCGAAGGTCCGTTACTGGTGAAATTGCGGCGGAATCTTAGCTCTCCGGAATCGGCTTCAAAATATCCGGGCTTTTTCCTTTAAACATGGCAATTATACATACAAAACCGAAAAATGCCTGTGATCCAGATCACAAACTAACTATTGAATCGAGAAAATGTAATGCGGTTCACCGATATAATCCACTGAATTAAATACAGTTACATAATTAACTTGCATGGAGACAAAAAGATGGTACTTATTTAGTGCTGGTTACTAATAAAATGTCTATTTCTTTTTCTTCTTCACTTTTATCATCTTCTCCAATTCTTCCTCGGTATATGCTGTCGGTATGACCATATTGACGCCGGCCATTTCAAGTTCCTGTTTGATCTCGCCCCGAGGTTTAAATAAATACAGATTGATATCTGTTCCCCGGAGAGAATTGGAGAGTGAGATTAAGCTGCCAAGTCCCTGGCTGCTGATAAAAGTGATTCGTGACAGGTCGATGATAATGATTTTATTGGTTAGTTTTACATTATCGTGAATCAGGCTGTGCAGCTCTTCATAATCACTGAGGGTGCATACTTTTCCTATCAGGAAATAATGGGTTCTGTTGTTTTTATCGAAAGCTTTTATTTCCATGGCTACATATCTTGTTGTAAATATTTTTTTGCTAAAATGCGGTTGCCTTTTTCATTGAATACTATCTCATCCATGTAATTTCTCACCAGAAATAATCCTCTGCCAAATTCTTTGGTTATATTTTCCGGAAGAAGCGGATTGGGTAATGACTGATAATCAAACCCTTCACCTTCATCAATAACACTGATGGTAAAACTTTCCAGGGTAACTTTATAGAATACAATAATTTTTTTTGCCCGGTTATATTTATTGCCATGCCGTACTGCATTTGCGAGTATCTCATGAATACATAAATGGAAATGAAAAAAGTGCTGGGTCGGATAGCCGTTTTTGTCGAGTTCTCTGAGAATAATAGAGCAGATTCCCTCTATTTCATCATGGGAAGAGAAGGTTAGCACTCCCGGAGAATCTTCCTTGGAAAAGCCGGAATCTCTTAATATTTTTTCATTACAGCCGATACGGATGCACAGCATGGACAAATCATCGTCAAGCTCATTGCCGTTACGAAATTTTTTGTTATCGTTAATAATTTTTTTAATGAGTTCATAGGGTTCAAGTTTACCATGTTTTTCTATCATTGCCACGAGTTTTTCTTTGCCGTACATTTTCATTTCGGGGTTTATTGCCTCAGTAAGGCCGTCAGTATAGAGAATAATTTTGTCGTGCCATGAGAGGTTAATCGTTTCATTACTGAATTTTGCTATATCCCGCAGGGCCGGGTGTCCCAGGAAAAGGCCGCCGTTTTTAAGAAATGAGGTTTTATTGGTCTGACTGTGATAAATTATCGGTTGCGCGTGACCTGCACGCGAATAGACCATTGTATTATTTGACGGGTCTATAAAACCGAGAAAGGCGGTAAGATAGTGCCCGGTCTGGACGAAATTACAGAGACGGGCATTGACTTCCGTAAAGATTTCAGCCGGCGTTTCTCCCCGTTCGATATAGTATAAAAAGATCATTTTGGCCATAGCCGCAATAAGGGCAGCTGGCACGCCGTGACCCGAAACATCGAAAATGAGTACCGCAATTTTACGCTCTTTCGTTATAAGAATATCATACAGGTCACCACCTACGCGGCCGGTTGGAATGAATTCCGTGGCAACATCAATATTAACCAGACTCGGGAGTTCTTTCGGCAGGAGACCGTCCTGTACGGTTTGTGCCATTTCAAGTTCTTTATTTAATTCCTGGTACGCTTTTTTCAGCTCATGTGTTTTTTCATAAACGAGTTCATTGAGCCGGACGTTAAATTCCTCCAGCTTTTTCCGCTCCTCACGCTCCTTTTCATACAGCTTTTTATATTTTTCGTGGACATTCTCTTCTTCAGTAAGATTGGTAAAAATGATAATGATAGATTCATTGGCTGGCTCAAGCTGTGCGGCCGGAATAAGACTGACACCGAGCGAGAGATGATTTCCTTTGGTATTTCTACCCTTTACCTCGCGTAATTTTACGGTGCCATTCCCGGTTATGACATGGTCAATAACGGTTGTATTCTCATTAAAAATTTCTAATTTCAGACATGCATCAAGTGTAACACCTCTGCGGATATCCCGGGGTGTTGTCTGCGCAAGTTCGAGAAAATCATAATTTGCGTAGAGTACCTTCAGGTGTTTATCAATAATACAGGTCGGCGCCAGTAATCCATCAAGAAAGGTTTTAATTTTGTTACTCATAATTTAACACGATACTACCGCTGTTTTGAATATGTTTTCAGAAAATGAAAATATTTATCCTCCAGATCATCAAATTCAAGCTTGTTATTGCATTTTGGGCAGGTATATTCAGGAGACCGAAAGTCATGTCCCGCCTGTAAATATTCTTCGGTAGCCACGGTAAAGTCATGTTCATCGTCACAGGTTTCACAGTAGTAGGGGATCTTGAACGATTCAATTATTCCGTTGCCTCCGAAATTTGATATCATATTAAACTGCCGGACCATGGTAATGGAGCAATTGATAAATTTGACATCGTGAGATTCAGTCACTTTTTCCATGGCATTTACCCATGTTCGAATACCACAGGAGTTGATGTGTGTTATACCGGCTATATCAGTAACTACGTTCTGCTGTATATCAGCGAATACGTCATCTAAAATGGTATCTTCATCTATAGTGCCACTGATAACAATGAAAATGATATTATTGCCGGAATTTTTACTAAATGAGAAAGTGTCACGCATGACCTACTCCTGTATGAAAATATTAAATGATTGAGTCTCACTTTTCATATAGTTTTCGCCCGTGGAAATAAAGACGATGAATTCGGTACTTTTCCCGGCATGGATATTGATAATAAAGTCATTAACATTCATAAAGGTTTTATAGATACCGAGACCGGCACCGCTTTTATGTGCATCTATTTGATCACGGCCTTTAATTTTGCATTTGTAAAGGTAGTATAATACTTTGTCTTTTTTGAGGCTGCCGAAGGGATCACGCATGGATAAACCGATAGAATAATCATTTACCACGTAGGATAATGTCGCAGCCTGCTTTTCAGAAAGAAGAACCTGTTCTCTTCGATCAACATTTGCATAGATAAAGTTACCCGATTCATCAGTAGGGGCGTTGTATATGGCGTTCATAATCATCTCATCAAGTACATTCACAATGGTACCGAGTATCCGCGAACGGATTTCATTGTTCATACCGTATTCGATTATCCGCTTTATATAATTTTTTTTCTGCTTTGAATCGTTCACCGTGATCGTATGAATGGCATGTTCCCGTGTAAGGTAAAATGAAAAGCCGAAAATATCCTCTGCAAACAGTTTATTAATCGTCGCGATAATCTTGGTTTGTATAAAAGGGATAACATGGGATATGATATTATCGGGATAGGCATGGATAATGCGGTCCTCGACAACGTTTATTGGTGAATTATGAGTAATGAAAATAATTTTAAGCGTGGTGTTTTTTAATCGCGCATTGTCACAAACAGCAAATGTCTTTAATGCATCACCATGCTCAATAACACAAACACGGTACTGCTCCCATTGAATATCTGAAGTCGATAACTCGTCGTAGGAAAAATGATCCGTGTGATACCCCTCATTGGTAACGGTAGGTATCAAGTCCGTGAATAGCGTAGAGTCTTTGCTGATAAAGATAATTTTTTTATCCATGCACTTATTCTACTATAAAATTTTTGCAACTACAAGTGTTATATCATCATGCAGCGGTTCATCATTACTGAAAGTCTGTACATCAGAAATCAGCGTGGTAACTATTTCTTCTGCAGACAGTGAAGTACACTTTTTAATCTTCCGCAGGAAACGTCTGCTGCCATATTCTTCACCGTCGGGATTAAGACACTCGGTTATACCGTCCGTATAAAAAAGTATGATATCACCGGAATGGACGGTGTCCTCCTGTTGTTCAAAGTCGATATCAGGTTTGTCACCCGGACGTGTGCCGCTTGCGGTAAGGGCTTCAGGTTGATTCCCTTGACCGACATGTATGATAATGGGCATTTCATGGCCGCCGTTGGCATAATAAATTCTACCTAAATTGAGCGATTCTTATATACAT
>Ga0190359_1000356_pt1 | contig 31918 bp, 33 predicted proteins | sample 48721823_MG_FD_161269 | JGI IMG/M metagenome (GOLD analysis project Ga0190359, IMG submission 161269) | Hydrothermal vent microbial mat bacterial communities from Southern Trench, Guaymas Basin, Mexico - 4872-18-2-3_MG | ecosystem: Environmental > Aquatic > Marine > Hydrothermal vents >... | reverse complement strand
AATAAAATACGCGGATAAGAGAAATAAATTAAATGAGATTCTATCTTAATTTTTGCAAAGCGTAACCATTATAGCAATTTGAGCCCACATTCTATTTTCTGCTTCATCAAAAATCACGGATTGTGGACCATGTGCCACTCTTTTTGTAACTTCATAATCATAATATGCTGGCAAACAGTGCAAGAATATAGCATCAGATTTTGCCTGTTTCATTAGTTTGTCATTTACGGTATATCCCTTAAAATCCCTGAGTCTTTGTTGTTTTTGCGCTTCATCGCCCATTGAAACCCATGTATCTGTTGCTATAATGTTAGCATTCTTTGTTGAGCCTTCTACCTTATCAGCTATCTCAACTTTTACTCCAAACTTCTTAGCTTCTTTAATATAAAAATTATCAGGCCAGTATTTTTTTGGAGATACAATCTTGACATTTATTCCAGCTATCCCACAACCCAATAGATATGAGTGAGACATGTTATTCTTTCCATCTCCAAGATATACAAAATTAAGTCCTTTGAGTTTGCCTTTATGCTCTTTTATCGTCATGAGATCTGTAATTACTTGACAAGGGTGCTCTTTATCATCTAATCCACTGATGACAGGGACAGTAGCATGTTTTGCCAGCTCTTTCATATCTTTATTGCTCATGGCACGAAACATGATTATGTCAACATAGCGAGATAGCACAAGAGCGGTATCTTCTATTGTTTCGCCCCGTCCCAATTGAATATCATTTTTTCCTAGAAAAATTGCATGACCGCCTAGTTTGGTCATACCCGTTTCAAAACTAACGCGTGTTCTTGTACTGCTTTTCTCAAAAATCATTCCAAGTGTTTTACCTTTTAGCAGTTCTATCGATTGACCCTTCTTTGATTTTTTCTTGAGTTTAATTCCCAAGTCAATAATATCTTCAAGATCATCTTTTACGTCAAGCATTGATATAAGATTTCGCTTCATCGAAAAGGTGGAATGCAATTACATTCTTTAAGATTATCGGACATAAGTAAAAACTATAATCACATAAATTATTCAGAGATTGTTTAGATGGGAGTAGACATTGGAGCTTTATTCAAACAAGAAAAAATTTCATTTAAAGATTTACACGACAGAGTCATTGTTATAGATGCTTACAATGTGATACATCAATTTCTTTCAAGTATTAGAGGGCGTGATGGAACACCGCTTAAGAACGCTAAAGGTGAAATAACGTCCCATATATCTGGTTTGTTTTATAGAACTGCAAATCTTGTTAATGCTAGAATTCGACCGGTATTTGTTTTTGATGGAAAGCCTCCTCCTTTTAAAATGAAAACAATTGAAGAGAGACGAAGGAGGAAGGAAATCGCTGAAAAAGAATACAAGGAGGCATTAGAAGAAGGAGATCTAAAAAAAGCACGAACAAAAGCACAGCAAACGTCAAGAGTGACAGATGAAATAGTAAAACAAAGCAAGGAGTTATTGGATGTGTTAGGAATACCATGTATACAAGCTCCATCCGAAGGCGAGGCACAAGCTAGTTATATGGTAAAAAAAGGAGATGCTTTTGCTGTCGGATCACAAGATTATGATTGTCTGCTTCTAGGTTCGCCAGTTTTAGTTCGCAATTTAACTTCTTCTGAAAGACGAAAACTTCCTGGCAAAGAGTCTTATGTAAAAGTATATCCAAAACAAATCAGATTAAAACAAAACTTAAAATCTCTTGGAATAACGCAAAGGCAGCTTGTTGATATGGCGATTCTTATCGGAACAGATTTTAATGAAGGTATTAAAGGAATAGGTCCAAAAAAAAGCTTGTCTCTTATCAAAAGAAATGGCAATGTTGAAAATGTGTATGCAACAATAGGAAAGGCCCCGCTGACCTTTGATGAAATAAAGGAAATACGAAAAATATTTCTCGAGCCTGAAGTAACAGATAATTATAAGTTAGATTGGCCAGGACTTGACAAGGATAAAGTTATGAAACTATTGTGCGATCAATATCAATTTACACAAGAAAGAGTAGAACCTATCATAGAAAAATTCTCAAATATTGAAAATATGATGAAGCAAAGAACTTTGTTCTAATTATTTTTTAATTATCTTGAATTTATCAATGCCGTTTAGAAGGGCTAGTTTTTCACCATTATCCCAATCGACCCAAATTAAATCTTGTTCTTCCTCGATTTCTGTAACTGTTCCCTTTGAACCAGGTTCTAATTTTGTCCAAGTATCATCTGTTTTGATAAGTTCAATTCTGTCTCCAACTTTTACTTTCATATTTATCTCCTTCTTATGCAGATATCAAGACTTTAATCCAAACGATTGAGTAAAGGGGAAATAAAAAAACATATTAAAATTTTCTATGCATCAATAACTCTTTATACTCGCATAGGCTCGGCATGAGCTAATTATCATGAAGTATGCTGGTGAAGAAAAAAAGATACCACTAACGCCGATAAGCATAGCGCGTCTTGTTTTACTGTTAATAATACCTGGTCTAACCTTCGGATTGGCATTATTTCCAATACTGCTTTCTAATTTTTTTATATTGCAATATCTAAATCTTGATAATATGCTACATCTATTAATTTTCTCTATATTTCTTATTTTTGATTTTATCTTTCTGATTATCACAGTAGCGCTTTCATCTGCTTTATTCATAAACTTATTACGCCTCAAATATGATGAAGGGGAATATGGCAAATCACTTTGTGATAAAACAGCTTTTAAGTTTATTCTATATTTTATACTATATCATCCAACATACAAACTCATCGGCATATTCAACATCACGCCGTTAAAATCGTTTTATTTATCCCTCATAGGCTGTAAAATTGGAAAAAACGTGTTTCTTGCAGGTGAGGAATGGTTAATTGATCCATGTGCAATAGAAATTGGGGAGAACACAATGGTTGGGGGAAAAACAATCATAACGGCGCATTTGGCAGAAGAAAAATTAATAGTAAAAAAAGTTAAGATAGGTAAAAACTGTTTGATAGGTGGACAGTCATTGATATTGCCAGGTGCGATAATCGAAGATAATGTGGTAGTTGGTGCAAAAAGCCTTGTCACTAAGAATCAAAAGTTACAGAAGGGAAAAACTTATGCCGGCATTCCTGTAAAAGAAGTTACAAAAAAACCAAAGAAATAGTCAATGCGGATACCGGGATTCGAACCCGAGCAAGTGGCTTGGGAAGCCACTATCATAACCACTAGATCATATCCGCAAGCTATATGTTCATAGCAGAACAACATGTTCATAGCAGTTTTAAACGTAACCGATGACATTTGAATCCTTGCCTTTTTTAAAACTATTTATTTACTTTTAATAACTCTATAACTAGATTTTTTATTGTCTCTTTTTCTATTCCCATTGCTTGTTGACAAGAATCCAACAAAATACCATCTTCCCCGATACATTTTACTACACTATCTCTTTCTTTTTTAGTATTAAAATAACTAATTGCTTCTTTTAACCGATTTATCTTTTTTCCCGAATACCAGCCTAAAGAATAGATATCACAAAGATCTTTGATTTTTTTATTGTCCTTTGTTCTATTTGGTAGACTTTTAATCTTTGTTGCAAGTAGTATTTCTGGTGTTGGTAGCCATAACATTTTCTTAAATTCTTTAAGTTCAATTCTATTGTTCTTTTCTTCAAATACATGTTTTAATAATGATTCATCAATGGGATCTAAACCAAATGTTTTTTTAAATTTTGGATGTATTTCATCTACAATAAGATCAACGTAGATTTGGAAGATATTATGGCTTGGTGTTTTTGTTGACTGTTCTTTTGTTAATTCTTCTCCTGTTTCGATGTTTATATCCTTGTAATATCTAAAACTTAATGGTAGAAATCCATTTTTTTCAAGTAATTTTATTGTTTTAGCAATTGCCGTGTTATTTAAGTTTCTTTCATTTAAATTTCTACCAATATGGAAACCTAAATCAATATCTTTTGAACCTAAATATCCTATGCCTCTATCTTTTTTTATATTCTTATTTACTGTGAAATATACTGCCCATCCTCCTAGAATACAAATTGGTTCGTCTAAGATATCTATAACTTGTTTTAGATATTTGAATGATATATCTGTTTCATAATTAGGATATAATTCCATGGTATTTTTTCCTCATTAACATTAATGCTGCTTCCTCTGCAATTCCCCCCTCTTTTAACAAATCAACTATCAACTGAGGAGTTGATACTATAGTATATTTTTTTCTTTGTTTCTTTTTATAAAAAACATGTTCATCTTCTATTATTATTTTTACATTCCCTTTTCCAACAAGACCATTTTTTATTAGATCATTATGCCATGTCTCTACATCTTTTTCTTTTACATAAATATCTATACGTGATGGGAATAAATAATTTTGAGTCAGTGTTTCTGCTTGATATGTTGTCAATGCATATTTTAAATTTGTTTTTTCTAAAATTTTAAGGGGTTTTTGAACATTGTATTCTCTAATTTGTGGAGGATGACTTATTTCTATCCAGTAATTGAAAAGACCAATTACATCAATCACATGCGTTTCTTCGATTTCTCTTTTTGTTTCTTCTGAGATGGCTTGTGTTTTTTTAATTAGTTGCATTTTTTCTAATTTATGAAGAAAATCAATTGTCCATGATCGAGAGCATTCAGCTTCTTTTGCCAATCTATATGTTGAAAGGAATCCTTCTGGGTTATTTAGAATTACGCGGATTATCCGCTGTCTTTTATCAACTTTCATAATATGTCGTAATATTTTATTGTATATAAATATTACCAACATGTAGGTGAAATTACTAAAATATATATTTTACCGACATTTTTTTCAGATAAAGATTAACCACTAGATCATATCCGCAAATAGTTGGTGTAAAATAATATTTTTATTTTTGTAGTTTACTATGCTATCTCATATTCAGATTTATCAATTCCAAAAGTGTTTAAATAACAATGGGGCAATATGTTCTAATCTTATGGTAGAAAATAGTAGAAATCTATGGACCCTCCAAGATGAAAGAGAGCACCCTAATAGTGTTATAGAATGGTGGTGCCCGGAAGCATTTTTCAAAACAGTAGAAGATAACAAAAAATGGAGCTTAAATGCATCCTTTACTGATTACATTGGCGCATCAAAAAAACCAGAATCCTTGTTCAAGATAACGCTCTTTGATCAAGACGACAATAAACGTTACGAATACTTAGATATTTCGCTTAATGATTTGCTTAAGATCCCTTCCGCAAACGACGGTTTTGGCATAAAGTACGCTGATTCGTACATAAAAGGCCTGTTTCCAGATTATAAAATATGTCTTAAGGATCCTGATAATAATATTACGTTAGATTTAAGATTTCATGCAAAAGCGATGCCCTACTGGGTCTCACAAAAGATTACTGGTGGTTGGTTGCCATGGGGTCTAGGAGTTTATAGATATGGATTCATACCTAGGCTCGATGTTTCGGGCACACTAAACATAAAAAATACAACACTCAATGTAAAAGGCGTAGGATATTATGAACATGTCTGGGGCGATTTTTCTTTTAGAAACCCTTTATCTTTATTATCGGGTCTGAAAAGAACTAGTTCTATTTACACAAAACTTATAGGTTGGTGGCTGCACAATCATAAGATAAAAATTCCAAAATCTATAATGTTTAGTAGTGAAAATAATCCATTTGGTTACGATTGGGTCTGGGCATTGTTAGATAATGGATGGACTATTTTTTATGGAAATATCATGTTCTGGATAATGGATGGCCCTTCAGCAGGAACATTGATTCTTTCAAAAGATGGTAAAACATATGAGGAATTTTGTGACATAGTATTTCATTATAACAAAACTAAATATGTGAAGGAGTATGATTTCTATTATCCTTCGGAACTTACTATAACTGCAAGGAAAGGAAGAGAAGAGTTACATCTATGTTTTAAGATGACATCTGAGTGTAGAAAATTCATAAACAAATTCCCTGGTGGAAGATACTGGCGTGCTTTTATTATTAGTGAGGCGCCTGGAATGGTGGATGGACATTATTTAGATGGTGAAAAAAAGACAAACCTTGCTGGCCTATGTAAGATAGAACCACAAAGGCAAATATCAACGATAGGGCACAATTCATTGAAGCTTGATTTTATTTTACCTCCAAAGGGCATAGGCATATCATTTGATTTTGATTCACATTTACTTGGTAAAAAATTGCAAGCCGAATTCCAACTAACCCCTTGTTCAAAAATTACCTTCTCTTTAAAAATGAAAATAAATTTTTAGAAAAGAGATATAACATATTTTCGAATATCTTTTTTGGGAATTTTAATCTTTGTTTTAATTCCAGTCTAATTTTTGTTTTTAGTAGGAATATTGGGGTAATTTTAACGATAAATTGATATATTACTTTTTATATTATAAAATAAAAATAAAACTATTTTATTTAGGTGAAAAGATGAAAAGGAAAAATTTATTAATTTTAATGCTGGCAACTTCTTTAATGATTTCAGTATCTTTTTTTCCAATGCTCTCTGCAACGAGTATTAGTATAAACGAGATTTCTAATAACAATACAACAATTTGCTCAATTTCAAATCCGTGGGATGACACAGAGGTATTATCTCCTGATACCTATTTAACTTGCGAAGATCATTCAATTGCTATTGGACCAGATGATACAATACATGTTGTCTGGGCTGATGAGAATGGTCTTTATTACAAAACAAAAAATAAATTTGGAGATTGGAGTCATGCAGAACGATTTAAAACATTTAGCGATGGATACTGTGACGGTACAGCTATTGATGTAGATTTGTCAGGCGCTTTACATTTAGTATATGTAGTAGCTCCATCAGATGGAACTGAAAACATTTATTATATGAAAAAACCAAAGTATGGGAGTTGGTCTAAAGGAAAACTTATATCAGAAGGCAGTGAAGCAGATTCACGTGAACCTGCCATATCAACTGGACCAGATGAATCTGTTCATATAGTATGGATCGAAGATGTTTTGGGAAGAACCAGTATACGGTATAGAGAAAAGGTCTCGGGGAGCTGGAATGATGTAGAAATTATTCAAGAAAGAGCTCAAACTGTAGAGCGCCCAGCAATAGATGTAGATAACTCTGGGAACGTACATTTGGCATGGACTATGGGAGATCCTGATAGTGGATGGTACGGTAATCTTTATTACATTAAAAAGTCAGCAAACGGTGACTGGGGTGAAAAAGAAAAAGTATCAGGCATATCTGATGTAGGTAGCCCCTATTCAATTAATATTGAAGCTGATAGCAGAGACAATATTCACATGGTATGGGAAACTGCACCAAAATCTGCTAATTATGATGAACATCATATTGTTTATTGTAAAAGAAGTAGTGCAGGATGGGGGAACATACAATATGTTATTTCAGATGATAACGTAGATGATACCTATCAGCCAAGTTTGTCTGTTGATAGAAATGGAAATGTGCACATCGTATGTAAGGATAGCTATGGAGTGTTTAACAGTGATATAATATATATTAAAAAGCAGCATAACGGAGGATGGAGCGATATAGAACTGGTTTCTTGCTATAAAGATCTTCCAGGTTATGTGCATGAAAGCTATGTCTCATATCCATATGTCGTTTCAGATTCTGGAGGTGGCATTCACATAATATGGAAAGACAACACCCAATATAATGAAGGAGCAGAATCGGGAGAAGCAAAATACGATATATTTTACAGATACCGGGCGCCTGGCACTATACATTCTTCAGCTCCTTTGACCCCCTCTATTGAAGGACCAACTAGTGGTACAACAGATGTCGATTACGATTATGAGATTCAAGCTGAAGATCCGGACGACGATCAGATTTATTATACAATATCTTGGGGCGATGGTAGTGCTGATGAATGGTTTGGTCCATATGAATCCGGAGAAAAGATAACAGTAACACATAACTTTTATCTAGAGGACAGTTACCTGGTAAGATGTAAAGTAAGAGATGAGAAAGGTCTCGAAAGTGACTGGGGTGTACTGCATGTCAGCATTCCAAAAAACAAACATTCATTTATCCGTTATACCAATTTTATATCTAAAAAATTTCCATTGATTGAACGATTACTGCAAATCCCACTTTTTGAACAGTTGATCAAATCGCAAAATATCCTTTAAAACTTGATCCTTTAAAAAATAAAAAAGAGAGGTTTTTAGTTAACCTCTTCTAGGATTTTTAAAATAAATTTATATGTTTTATCAACAGTACTTACCTGTATTTGTTCCTCTGGTGAATGAGGATATTTGATTGTTGGACCAATGCTTATCATGTCCATGCCTGGGAATTTTTCACCGATGATTCCAGTTTCTAATCCTGCGTGTATTGCTTCTATTTTTGGTTCTTTACCATACATATCTTTAAAGACTTTCTTTGAAAGAGCTAGCAATTTCGAATCCATGTTCGGCTTCCAACCAGGATAAGGATCGTCCTCTTCGACGTCAGCCCCTGAAAGCTCTGCAATCGCATGTATACGATCACGAAGGTCCTGTAAAGCTGATTTAATCGAGCTTCGCGAGCTCATATGAATAAATGCAATATTGTCTTTTATGGAAACTGATGCAAGATTTGTTGATGTTTCTACTAAGCCAGGAATATCATAGCTCATCTTCTCAACACCATGTGGGAGAGCATGTAAAAGATCTAAAAGTTTCTTTTGCGAATCTTTGGTCAGAACATTATTAACCTTTTCAGCGCCCTCTATTTCTACTTTGAACTTTGGATCAATTGGTTTGATCTCTTCAAGAATGTCTTTCTCTTCTTTTTTAACTGCTTTTATGAAATCATCTTTTTCAGATTTGTCAATAGTTGTTATTGCGTATGCCTCACGAGGTATTGCATTATGTTTATCGCCACCTTTTATGTCAGCTACATAAAAATCAAAATCATTGTTTGTTTTCCAAAGTATGCGAGCCAATAATTTTACAGCATTGCCTCGCTGCTCATGAATATCTACACCAGAATGACCGCCACGTAAACCTGAGGCCACAATCTTCATACTTTCAAAGTTACTTTTTACAGATTGCATTTTAATAGGCAAGCTGATTTTAGTATCTCCGCCACCAGCGCAACCTACTGTTATAACACCAAAATCTTCACTATCGATATTCAACATTATTTTGCCGGTAAGCATATCAGATTTCATAGCAAAAGCACCGGTGAGGCCTGTTTCCTCGTCTACTGTGAACAAAGCTTCAATAGGGCCATGTTTCAAGCTAGTATCTTCAAGTATTGCAAGACTGATGGCTAAACCTGCACCGTCATCAGCACCAAGGGTAGTACCATCTGCAGTAAGAATGTCGCCATTAAGTTTTAGCTGTATTTGGTCCTTTGTAAAATCAAAATCAACATCGTTATTCTTTTCACAGACCATATCCATGTGGCCCTGTAAAATCACAATAGGTTTTTTCTCCATACCTGATGATGCAGGTTTACTAATTACAACATTACCCGGCTCATCAACTTTATATTTTAAATTATTACTTTTTGCAAAATTAACTATATATTCACGGATTTTTTCCTCATGTTTTGAACATCGAGGAATCTTTCTTATTTCATCAAAATGCTTCCAAACAAGTTTTGGTTCAAGATTTTCAATAACTGACATATAATTTTTACCTCCCTGGTATAAAATGTGAGACAGGTAATGTAACAAACTAGTTAAAAAGATTTGCTACAAAATCCTTTATATAATGTCTCCATATTTACCCAACAAACATTCGGAGGCGAATCGTTTTATGGATTGGGGAATGAAAAATCGTCTTTCACGCATGATAAAAAAAGATGGACACACAGTTATGCTTGCTGTTGATCACGGATACTTTATGGGACCTACGACAGGTCTTGAAAACATTAGTAAGACTGTAAAACCGTTGTTGCCTTATGCTGATGTGCTGATGCCTACAAGAGGTGGATTAAGAAATTACATCCCTCCAGAAACAGACATACCAATTTGCTTAAGAGTATCTGGGGGAACAAGCATTCTTAATGAAACAAACCTACTTCATGAAGGCATAGTTTGTGATATAGAAGATGCAATTAGATTGAATGTAGCTGCCGTAGCTTTTTCAATACTAGTCGGTCAACCATTTGAGAGGGACACACTTCTAGGATTTACAGAGATTATAGATGAATGTAACAGATATGGAATTCCCGTGCTTGCTGTTACCGCTGTAGGAAGAGGTCTTGGAAAGGATGCAAAATATCTTTCATTAGCATCAAGGATGGCCGCTGAATTAGGAGCAAGTATTGTAAAAACATATTATTGTAAAGATTTTGAAAAAGTTGTTGATACATGCCCCGTTCCAATTGTTATAGCGGGCGGTAAAAAAATCCCAGAAAAAGATGCACTTCAGATGGCATATGATGCACTACAGGCGGGAGCAATAGGTGTAGATATGGGTCGTAACATATTCCAAAGCACAAATCCTGTAGGAATGATGAAAGCTGTAAATTCTATTGTTCATAAGAAATACACGCCAAAAGAAGCGCACGATCTTTTTAAAACCAAAAAATAAAAAAATTTGAGGAATAACCTTCAAATTTCCTTCTATTCAACTTTATTGAATTCGTAGCTTAAAAATTCTCCACCCAACAGTAACGTAAATGTAGTTTCATTGTTTGAAAATTCATAATCATAACACATTAGAAAAGATGCAGTTTCCAATCTAGTACAAAGTTCCCCCTCCTCGTCGATTTCAAATGTATACCATTCTATGGTAGTATAGTTTCCTTCTATATCCCAATCATATGTTGTAACTTTTTTTAATGAGCCATTTGTATAAAAAGTCCATGTTTCATCGCTTCTAAATTTAGTTCCATTATATGCTCCACCTTGCCAAGTTCCAATAAATTTACTGGCAGTATCTGTTGTTGTATTGTTGGTTGATTCGTTGCTGTTTGATTTTCGTTCATTGCATCCACTTAAAGAAACGATCAATAGTACAAGTGTTAAGATAATGACAAATACTTTTTTCATTTGTATCTCCTCGTCTAATAAATGAACTTGGCATTAATAATTACATATTAAATATTTCTCTGATAAAAAATAATATCATCTGTTTTTCTTTTTTTATTACTCTTTTTATACTACTTTTTGGAATAAATCCATAAGCGACAAACTCTTTTTTATTAATCCGATCTATAACAATACTTCTATCTGTATTTGCCTTTTCTGCTTTATTTTTTAATTTTCTACAGTTGCCTTTTTAATTGCAATGTTTCCAAACATCTTCTTTAAATTGAAAAAACCTTTTGATATAATTTCATTATTTATTTGATTCTTAGTTGATTGGTTTTCGAAAAAATCCATATAAGGAGAAATAAATTCCTGCCATTGCTTTACACTTTCTTGAATTTGATCAAAACAACGTCCACAAACAGTATGATCTTTTCCCAGTGTCGGGTGTCTGTATCCTTCGAATAAGGCTAGCTTTTTTCCGCATTCATTACATTCTGCCATGTCATCACCTCTTTTTTATCACTCTATATGCTGAATCTGAACAATGGAACATAAAGCGGCATTACGAAAAATTATTGTAAACTTCTAAAATCATGAGATTTCTTTTAATTTTGTAGGAAAAATGAACTTTTTGCAAAAAATCTCTTTAACACGATAACTTTAAATAAAAAACAATATTAACCAGATAAAAAAGGGGAATTTATTATGGATCCTATGTGGTGGATATTAATACTAATCATAATACTTGTAGTATTCTTCTTGCTTATATTTTTTGGATACTACAACAGAATCATAAGGCTAGAAAATCGAATAGACAACTCATGGGCGCAGATTGATGTTCAACTAAAGCGAAGAGCCGATTTAATACCAAATCTTATAGAAACGGTAAAAGGATATAAGGTGCATGAGCAAGAGGTTCTTGAGAATGTTACAAAAGCCCGTTCTGCTCTAATGAGTGCAAAATCGCCTCAAGAAAACATCAATGCAGATAATATACTTACAGGAGCATTAAAAAGCTTGTTTGCTGTAGCAGAAAATTATCCTAATCTTAAAGCCAATGAGAATTTTTTAAGTCTTCAGGATGAGCTTTCTAATACAGAAAATAAAATAGCATATTCAAGACAGCACTTCAATGACTCGGTTTTAGTTTACAATAACCTTGTTGAGACAATACCTGGCAAATGGTTTGCAGGATTCATGGGCAAGAAAACAAAGGAAATGCTACAGATACCAGAAGCTTCAAGAGAAGTACCAAAAGTCAAGTTTTAAAAATAGTTAAATTTCGATTAATATGCAAGAGAAGATACTAGTTGAAGACCAGATTAGAAAAAACAAGCGTCAAACAATATATGTATGTGGTTTAATGGCGCTTTTGTTCATAGCTGTAGTATTCTCCATAGGATATATTTTCTTTGGAAGTATAGTTATCTCATTAGTGTTTGCTCTACCAATTGCCCTAGGCTATATTGCAATTACTTATTCAATATCTGTCTCAGCTGTACTTTCAGCTGCTAAAGCAAGACCAGCAAATCCTCAAGTTCGCGAAGAAAAACTTCTAATTTATAGGGTTGAAGAAATGGCTATAGCTGCCGGCCTTCCAACACCTAAAGTGTACGTTCAAGATTCCGAATATATCAATGCTTTTGCTACTGGTAGAGATCCAAAAGAAGGTGTAATTTGCGTAACAACTGGTGCTTTGCAGAAACTTAACCAAGAAGAGCTTGAAGGCGTTATTGCACATGAAATGAGCCATATCAAAAACTATGACATTAGATTAGCAACAATCACAATTGCCGTTGTAGGCGCTATAGCGCTAATGTCTGAAATTCTGTTTTATTCATTGTTTTGGGGTGGAGCTGGACGCGGTAGAAAGGGTGAAGGGAACCTGATATTGTTGGCTCTTGCAATTCTTTTTGTGATACTTGCACCAATATTTGCTAGATTGACCTATCTTGCGATATCGCGAAGAAGAGAATATTTGGCAGATAGCACTGGGGCATATTTAACTCGAAATCCAGAAGGACTTGCAAAAGCACTTGAAAAAATTAAGCAAGATCATCCAAGAGAAAAGCCAAAAGGATCAAAAACAGTTGCTCCACTTTATATTTCGAATCCTTTCAAAAGAATAGATGCAAGCTCTTTTACATCAACACATCCACCGATAGATGAGAGAATAAGAAGATTAAGGTCGATGTAAAAGATATTTTATTTTTACAAAGAAGAAATCACAATGTCTTGAGATTTTTGAATATCAAATCTCATAGGTATATCAAGCTGCGCATGAACCATCCAACGAACCGGACTTTGACCGCCTGTTGTTATCTTACTAAGAATGGCACCAACTCTCCCTAATTTTTCTTGAAGCATCTGTTGAATTTGCTGACTAGATGAATGCATCTGAAGAATATCTGATTGTATTTTGATCTCAAAAGGATACATTTCACTTAGATAATAATTTTCTCCATCGAGTGGAATAGTAAAGTCATAAATTGTAATATCTTCTGTATGTATATATCCATCAGAGTCTTGACGGGTTGTTCTCACTTTCCCAAGTAAAGAAACTACGAGTTTCCGCGCTCGCATTGGTTTTCGTAAATTCAAACCCACCGATCCTTTAATTACATCTCCTGGTTTGTATTGATATTTATTAAGCGTCACAGTGATTTTATCCGGTCCAAATAATCCCATATATTTCACCTTTTATTTTCCAATAATCTTTTTAACAAAATTATCTATGTTTTGTTCAATGTCGGTTATTTTATTTTTCTTCATTTTCAATATAAGAAATTCATCGATTGTTTTAACACCGATATTTTCCAAATCTCTAGAAATGATTTCTACCGCCTTTACATATTTATTGGGCGCGCTATTGCATGTTAGAAAAACAGCAGCTTTTTTCCCTTCAATGCCTTCAACTTTGTTCATAAAAGTTTTAATAAAAGGGGCTGGTTTGCCTGCCCAAATCGGGGCACCGACTAACAACATATCGTATTTTTTTAAATCGAAATTGGTATTTGTCATAGGCAAGTCTTTTTGTTTTATGGCAGCATGACCTGCTTTGAAAAAATTAGGTTTTTTGGCGTGATTAATCTTGATAAGATCAACATCAATCTTTTCCTTCTTCAGTTGTTTGCTGATTAATTCAGCAACTTTCTTTGTATTTCCTGTCCTAGAATAATAAACGATGCCCGCTCTCATATAAACTTGTGGACAACAATCATAAAATCTATTAAATATGTTTTTATAATGCGATAGTACCATGAATAAAATGAAAGTTGCAATGTATTACAATAACAATGATGTACGAATTGAAGAAATGCCGACGCCTACAATATCTGATAAAGAACTTTTGGTTAAAGTGCATTCAAGTGGTATCTGCGGATCAGATGTAATGGAATGGTATAGAATAAAAAAAGCACCACTTGTTTTGGGTCACGAGATATCTGGAGAAATAGTAAAGACCGGTAAAAATATAAAAAAGTTCAAAGAAGGAGATAGAGTTTTTGTAACTCATCATGTTCCATGTAATAAATGTGAATATTGTAAAAAAGGACAGTATACACTTTGTAAAACACTTCATTCAACAAAATTTTACCCAGGTGGCTTTGCACAATATCTTAGAGTTCCAGAAATTAATGTTAAAACAGGCACGTTTATTTTACCAGATGAAATGAGCTATGATGAAGGTACATTTATCGAGCCTCTTGCCTGTGTTGTTAGAGGTTTTAGAGTTGCGGATTACCAGCCAGGCCAAACAATACTTGTTTTAGGAAGCGGAATAGCTGGTCTACTCAATATAAAACTGGCAAAAGCAAAAGGTGCAAGCAAGATATTCGCGACAGACATTAATGATTACAGGCTAAAATTAGCAAAAAAAATGGGTGCAGATGTTGCAATAAACGCAAAAGAAAATGTACTAGAGCAGGTCAAAAAATATAACAATGGTAAACTGGCAGATTTTGTGATTTTATGTGTCGGTGCACCATCAGCGGCCAAACAAGCTTTAAATTCTGTTGCACCTGGTGGAACCGTACTGTTTTTTGCACCAACCGAGCCCGGAGTCGACATACTTTTTCCACTATTTGATCTTTGGAACAAACAGATAAAAATGTTCTCGACATATGCTGGCGCTCCAGATGACATAGTTGATGCAATTAAAATTTTAAAAAATAAAGAAATAGATGTAAATGATATGATAACACACAAGCTACCTATGGATAAAACTCCAGAGGGATTCAAACTAGTTGCCGAAGCTAAGGATTCAATAAAAGTAATAATAGAACCGCAAAAATAGGTTAGAATTTTATGAAGAAATTAAAAGCTATTTGGGAACTAATGCGACTTGAGCACGGCGTAATGATTTTTATCGCCATATTAGTAGGGGCGGTTATTGCACTTAATGGAGAAAAATTGCCAGATTGGGATAAGTTTATTTTAACTTTTTTTACAGCTCTTTTTTTAGAAGCAAGTACCTTTGCACTAAACGATTATTACGATTTAGATATAGATAAACACAACAAAAGAACAGATCGTCCATTAGTTCGTGGAGATATTCAACCAAAAACAGCCTTGGCATTGTTTTTTATCTTCTTCCCTCTGGGAATAATGTGCTCATACTTTGTTAACGTAACTTGTTTCATTATAGCACTAATAACAGCGCTTCTAGCAATACTTTATGATACTAAAATGAAGAAAGTCAAACTAATTGGAAACTTCTACATCGCATATGTTATGGCAATACCCTTTATTTTTGGTGGAGCTGCGGTTCTATCGGCTAATGTAATATCTTTTGATATTGCACCTGCAACTTTTGTAATTGCCTTCATAGCTTTCTTAGCTGGATCTGGAAGAGAAATAATGAAAGATGTCATGGATTTTGAAGGTGACAAAAAGAAAGGAGTAAAATCATTTCCAAAATATATCGGAACTTACAAATCAAGCATTGTTGCCGGTTTCTTTTACATTATTGCAGTCGTCTTCAGTTTTATCCCTTATTTATTCAAATCCTTTACAATTTACTATCAAAATATAGTTTACTTAGGAATAGTCTTAATAACAGATATTATTCTTGTTTATGTTTCTCTCCAATTAATCTTTAATAAGTCTCCAAATATGAAACTTTTTAGAAAATTATCTTTAGTAGCGATTTTTATAGGTCTTATTGCATTTCTAATCAGTGCTTTTGTTAGTATCTAAGGGGCGATTTTGATGATTCAAAGCGATATTGCTGGCGTTCTATTGGTATACATTTATGTTGCAATTTTATTGATTGTTACCGAAAAACTACTAGATAAATATCCAGAGATAAGTCGTAAATTACTCCATATAATGGTAGGAAATGTTGCTTTTTTACTTCCGATTTTTGTAACAAAAGAGATAATGGCTTTTATTGCTGCAGGTCCTTTCATTTTATTTACGTTTTTAATGAGTCCACATACTCCTATTAAATCAATGCGTGGAAAAACTAGTGCTGCAGGACATGGTATGGGGCTTGTTTATTATTCAATAACTTGGACTATCTTAGCATATGTATTTTTTGATAATATGGTTGTAATTGCCATTGGAATTCTTGCTATGAGCTATGGAGATGGCTTTGCATCAATAATTGGTACTCGTTTTGGAAAAAGAAAATATAGTATATTTGGCGATGAGAAAAGCTATGTCGGCAGTCTTGCAATGTTAATTTTCACATTCATTACAACCATCATAGCAATACTGTATTATAATATTTCAATAACATCTTATTCTTATGTTTTAATGGTACTTGCACTGATTGCATTAGTTGTAACAATTGTTGAAGCTGTCACTCCTAAGGGTTTGGATAATCTTACAGTACCTTTTGCTGCAGTTATATTATATTGGGCATTCTTTTTAATGTGATTTTATGCGCTTGATAATTGTTGATGGACTTGATGGAGTAGGAAAAGACACTCAAGCACAACTTATCAAGAAGCGATATGAGAAGAAAGGCGATAAAGTCGTAATCAGATCACACCCTGAGTCAGATAATTTTTTTGGACGTAAAGCAAAAAAAGCTCTACTAAAACAAGGTAAAATAAACAAGTTTAAAGTAGCTGTTTTTTACATGCTTGATGTCCTTCGCTCGATTAGAAAATATTACAGAAAAAAAGATATTGATACACTAATTATGGTACGCTATTTAGTTGGAACTGCATACTTGCCTGAACGCTTAGCAAAAATTGCTTACCGCTTCTTTTTAGGCTTTGTTCCTACATCAAAATATATGTTTTTTCTAGATGCATCTCCTGAAGTTATATCAAAACGAATTTCAGATCGTGATGAGAAGGAAATGTTTGAAACTCATAGTGAGTTTGTAAAGGTTAGAAAAAAGGCACTTTTACTTGTAAAAAACTGGAATATTATAGACACTTCAGGTTCAATAGATCAAACATTTTCTAGGATTAAAAAAATACTAAACCAGATAGATAGTAGTTAATGTAGGATTATTTTATATTTATTTAATATAAAAACATTTAAATACTTTTAAGACTATTATTATACTGTCGGATGGGGGAGTTAATTAATTTTTTCCTATCTCTCCTCACCACCTCCACAGCTCTCCCATCCCAATTCTTAATTTTATCCTAATAACTTACTCACAGCATCCCTTGAGTGAGGAATAGCATTATGCTTCTTGATTTCTGTGGATGCTATCCACATTTATCCAAAATGAAATTAGTGTATTTGTACTTTACTTTTTTTATAACTTTAAATTTAAAATTTTTTAGAAATATAATCTAAAACAGATTCAAAGATAGCTCTTCCATCGCCGATATCATCTTTTAATCCATTTCTGCTCCAATCTGGGTGTTGATGTTGATAAAAAGTACGTTCAGGGTGCGGCATCATCCCAAAAACATTTCCAATTGAATTGCAAATTCCAGCTATATTAGAGATTGAACCATTAGGATTCCAAGGGTATCCAGCATAGTTTCCATCGGGGTCAACATATCTAAAAACAATCTGATCCTGCTCTTCGAGTTTTTTCAGATACTTTTCTTGTTTATCTAACGGAAACAAAAGTTTGCCTTCAGCGTGAGCGCTAGGTATCAAACGAATATCATTTTTTGGAATCTTTGAGGTAAACACACATTTTCCATTATTCTCATGTTTTAATAAAGTTGGACGGCATTCAAAACGATTGGAATCATTGATGCTAAGACATGCGTTGGGAACGTCTTGCATTAAGACATCGATGCCTGGCAACAGACCAAGCTCAGTTAAAACTTGAAATCCGTTACAGATGCCAAGTATTGGATATTCTTGTTTCACAAATTTTTCCAAATCTTTTTTGAGCTTACTTTTAATTCTTGCAGCAAAAATTGCACCAGCACGGATATAATCTCCGGAAGAAAAGCCACCAGGAATCATAATACATTGATAGTCAAAAACATCTCTTTTTTCATCTTTATTGCAATCAATATGTAAAAGTTGTTTTAAATGAACATATTCTGGATCTGCGCCTAATCTTTTGAAAGCGTCGTATGATTCTTGCTCGCAATTGGTACCTTCAATTCTTAATATTGCAATTTTAATATCTTTCTTATTCAATTTTTCACCTATTCAACTCAAACAATAGGGTCATGCACACTTCGTTTTTAACTATTTTCATAAAGTTTAAATATTACATATTGTAATGACATATAACTAAATATAATTATATTTAGTGATATTTAATTGGGTGTAGTATATGGTAGAAGATAAAGAATGGAAGAAATTTACTACAATATCAATACCAACCCCTCTTGCAGAAAAGATTAAAAAGCAGATAAAAGGGACAGGATTCACATCTCTTTCTTCTTATGTAACTTATGTTTTAAGGGAAGTAATTTCAGGTATTGAAAAAGAGAGTGACCATACTTTCAGTAAAGAAGATGAAGAAAGAGTAAAGGAAAGATTGAGAGCTCTTGGATATTTGGATTGAGGTGATTGATTAAATGCCAAAACCGCATGGAGGAAAATTAATAGACAGATATGTAAAAAAAGAAGCATTAGACAAAGACATTACAACATTTGAAATAGACACGAATCTAGCTGAAGATGTATTGAATATAGCAAACGGAGTGTTTTCGCCGTTAGAAGGGTTCTTGTGCAAAAACGATTTAGAAAGCTGCGTTGCTCATATGAGATTAATAGATGATATACCATGGACAATACCAATACTTTTAGATTTTGATAAATCGGAGATTAAGGATGTTAAAGAAGGAGACACAATTTTCCTTACAAATAAAGAAACAGGTCTTAGGGCAACTATTGATATCGAAGATATTTATACATTTGATAAAAAAAGATTAGCAAAAGAAGTATACACTACAACAGATGTAAGTCATCCTGGTGTTGCACTTATTTTTAACACAAAATCTCATTTTGTTGGTGGAAAAATTTCGGTTTTAGAGAATAAAACTCGGGAGTTTGACGAGTACAATCTTTCACCAAAAGAAACACGAGTTCTTTTCAAGGAGAAAGGATGGGAAAAGGTTGTAGCATTCCAAACACGTAATCCGCCGCACATAGGTCACGAATATGTACAGAAAGCAGCTCTAACTATAGTTGATGGATTGTTCATTAATCCTATTATTGGTAAAAAGAAGAGTGGAGACTTTAGAGATAATGTAATTTTAAAATCTTATGAAGCATTAATAAAAAACTATTACCCTAAAGAAAGAGCAGTTATGTCTATTCTTAGAACTTCAATGAAGTATGGTGGGCCTAGAGAAGCGATCCATCATTCAATAATGCGTAAAAACTTTGGATGTACACATTTCATAGTTGGAAGAGATCATGCAGGTGTTGGAAACTATTATGGGCCATATGATGCTCATGAAATTTTCAAAGAATTTCCAGATCTAGATATAGAGCCTATTTTCTTTAGATCATTCTCAAGATGTAAAAAATGTGGCAGTGTTGTAAATGACAAGATCTGCCCGCATGGGCAAGAATATCAAATAAATTTCAGTGGAAAAAAGATTAGAGAACTATTGAACGAAGGAAAAATACCGCCAGAGGATATGATGAGAAAGGAAGTATCAGAAACGATTTTGAAGTTTAATAATCCATTTGTCAAATAGGAATAATCATGTTGAAAGAGTTGGAAGGTAAAGGTCTGTTGATACATCACTGGGATACAGATGGTATATGTTCAGCACGCCTTATGCTAAAATATCTTTCCGATAAAAACATTGATAACAGAACACCTACACTTGGAAACTACTTTCTAACTGAAAAAGAACTCCAAGAATATTCAAAATATAATTATGTAATTGTTGTAGATATGTCACTGCCTGAAGATAATATTCTGAGACTTGCAGAAAACGCAAAAGTATTCATCTTTGATCATCATCTTGGTAAAGAAATAAAACAAGTCTTTCATTACAACCCGATAATTAAAGGCGAAGATCCAGATAAATATCCATCTGCAAGTTGGATTATAAACAGCTTTTTAGAAAATCCTGTAAACCTTTATGCGCTGCTTGGGATAGTGGGGGATCATGAGCAAAAAATCAAAGATAATAAAGAATTTAATAAAAAAATCATGGATTTCTGTAGATCCAGCAACATTTCATTTGATGAAATGTTAAAAATGGCATATTTGTTAGACACAAATTACAAAATGGGGGATAGAAAGGCGGTGGAAGAAGCACCTATCAAATTATTAGGATTTGATTCTCCAGATGATATTTTACACAACAAACAATGGAATGAAAACTATAAAAAGTTAAACGGAGAAATCCAGAAGATAATTGAGCAGCCTTCGGAAAAAATAGACGACATTATCCTAAAAAAAATCAATACATCATATAACATAATATCAACGGTCACTAGAAAAATTGCATGGGATACTGGTAAAAATACATTAGTAATTAACACAGGATTTTTCGAAGATAAAGACCAAATCTATATGAGGGGCAATAAAAACGCAGAGCCGATGATAAAGAGAGGTAAAGACCTTGGTTTTAAATGTGGTGGTAAGAAAGAGGTTCTTGGTGCAATCGTTCCAAAGGATAAAACTGATTTTTTTGTAAAAGAAATATTAGATTTTTTAAAAAATTAAATGGAGTGAAAAAATGGTAGAAAATAAAGCAACAAACGTCACATGGCATATGCATAAAGTAAGCCGTGAAGATAGGGAGAGACGTCTCGGGCAAAAAGGAGTAGTAATTTGGTGTACAGGGCTTTCTGGTAGTGGAAAGTCGACAATTGCAAATGAAATAGCATACGAGTTACATAAAATGGGGAAATTAGCTTATGTTCTTGATGGGGACAACATCCGTCACGGATTGAATAAAAACCTAGGCTTTTCTCCAGAAGATAGGAATGAAAATATACGCAGAATTTCTGAGGTAGCTAATCTTTTTGTTGATTCAGGTATTATTGCTATTACAGCGTTTATTTCCCCCTATAAAGAATATAGAAATTTTTGTAGAGAACTCGTTGGTAATGATAGATTTATTGAAGTTTATTGCAAAGCACCTGTTGAAACATGCGAGCAAAGAGATCCAAAAGGTTTGTACAAAAAGGCAAGAGCCGGAGAGATTAAAGGATTTACAGGGATAGATGCCCCATATGAGGAACCGGAAAATGCAGAGATAGTTCTTAACACAGATAAGGAAACTGTTGAAGAAAGCGTTGATAATGTTTTGAGCACTCTAAAAGAAAAAGGATATTTGGAATAGCAAATGTTGGATAAAAATACAAACTACATCGTATCTGGGCTTGAGCGCTCTGGTACATCCATGCTTATGCAAATATTAAAAGCAGGTAATTTGCCAATTGCATTTGATAACTCACGACCCGCCGATGAAAATAATCCCAAAGGCTATTATGAATTGGAAGGTGGAAAAATCATAAGCAAACTTATGAACAAATCTTTTCCATTGGGCAACTATAAAGGAAAGTTCATAAAAATTACAGCTTATGGTTTGAAATTTCTACCACCTGGAAAATATAAAATCATCTATTCTGAGAGAGATATAGAAGAAATATTAGATTCAATGGAAAAAATGATGGGGAAAAAGGATAATAATCGTGAAGAAACTAGGGAAAGTTTTCTTAAACTTAATAGTGTGATAAAAAATACTCTGAGGGAAAGAGAAGATATGAATATTTTATTTGTAAACTATAATAACATTGTATCAAATCCAGAAAAGGACATAAAGAGAATAATAAAATTTTTGGGGTTGTCTGATAATATTTACGGCGATATGGTTAACGCCATTGATAGAAAATTATACAGACAAAGAAGAAAAACATGAAAAAAGAAATTATCACTCCAAATACGAAAAATATTTTCTTCATTGTTGTTGCACTTTTAGTTTTGTTAATATTTTATTTAATTCCAACGCCTGAAGGGCTTACGTACGCTGGAAAAATGATGATAGGCATACTTTTTATGGCTGCAATTTTATGGATAACAGAACCAATCCCACTTGCCGTAACCGGTCTTTTGATAATGATCATTCAACCACTGCTTTATGTAAGGGAGGCTACTGCTGTTTTTTCATCCTTTGGAAACCAAGCGGTATTCTTCCTAATAGGTGCATTTATAATTGCCGGCGCCGTTGAAAAGCATGGTCTTCATAGAAGAATAGCACTGAAATTCCTAAGTTTGTTTGAAAAAAGCCCAAGGTTATTTACATTTGGCATAATGATTTCATGTGCATCGCTGTCTTTCATCATGCCTGAACATGGGGTAGCTGCTTTGTTTTTACCTATCGTTGTTTCTATATTAATTGCAATGAAGATAGTTCCAAAAAAAAGCAATTTCGGTAAAGTCTGCATGTTGTCTGTGGCGTATGGTTGCTCTATTGGAAGTCTTGGAACATTAATCGGTGGTGCAAGAAATCCTTTAACAGTTGGATTATTGGCAGAGCAAGGAATTTCTATCACATTTTTTGATTGGATGAAGTATTCGATACCTGTTGTAATAATTGCTTTGCCTCTGGTATGGCTTGTGTTGCAATTTTCTTTTCCAATAGAGATTAAAGATATTTCTGTTGCAAAGTTAGAAATAAAAAAACAAGTAACAGCAGCTGGTAGAATCAGTAAAAATGAAATAATTGTCCTATCAATTTTAATATTTACAATTTTTCTTTGGATCTTATTTTCTTCTAATACTTATTATGGTTTAGCAGTAATTGCAATACTTGGCAGCTTCTTATTGTTTGTAACTCGTTCAATTACCTGGAAAGATGTAGAGGGCCGGGTTCCTTGGGGAATAATACTACTTTATGGTGGTGCTATAACTCTAGGGATGGGCATGCAGAAAACAAATGCAGGTGTATGGCTTGCAAACCAAATATTTACAGCGTTTAATGTTAATCCCTATGCTGTAATTCTTGTAATGATAATCCTTACAATTCTTTTGACAAACATTATGTCAAATATTGGTGCAGTTGCTATACTTCTACCAATCGCTCTTTCAATCGCACCTAAAATCGGAGTTGACCCACGTTTAACATCACTGATAGTGGCTCTTTCAGGCGGTCTAGCGTTTATGCTTGTGATTGCTACACCAGGAAATGCAATTACCTATTCATCTGGTTATTATTCAACAAAGGATTTATTCAAGGCAGGAGTGTCTGCTAATATCATATGTATTGCAATAATTTTTGTAGTTGCAGTAATTTATTGGATGGGTATTTTAGGATTATGAAAGATTTAAGTTTGAAAAACCAATATGCAAAGAAGGCAAAAAACAACCATGTTTAAAGATATCTTAATTCCAATTTCATCTGAATTTTATTCAAAAAGGGTATTACGTCGTGGTGTTTTTCTAGCAGAAAAGTATCAAAGCAAGTTGTATCTCCTTTACATAATAGAGGAAAAAACACTTAGCCAAACAGACAAAGTAATAAAATCATATAGAACATCAAGCGAAATAGAAGAAACAAAAAAAGAACTAATCAACTTCCAAAGACAGAAGGCAGATAGTATCATCTTTGAGGATGCAAAAGAATTATTGCAAAACAAAAAAATACCTTTCGAGGAAAAAATAATTGAGGGAGAATTTAGTGAAGTCGTAGAAAAAGAACTCGGCAAGAATCAATATGATTTGATTCTTATGGGATTTGAAAAAGAATGTCTTTTACACTATCGACTTCTAGAAAGTGTAGGAATACCTATATGGGTCGAGGGGGAAGGAGATAATAATAAAATACTTGCAGTATGCTCAAATTTAGCTCCCAATAAAAAAGTACCTGACATGAGTGTAAAACTTTCGGAAACGCTTGGATGGGAGTTACAGATGTTATACGTTGTAGATATTGAAGATAACGTTCAAGTTGATGAACAAGGACGCAGATCTAATAAAAAATCTGAGAAAGATTTATTGTTAAAAGGTCAACAATTTATTGAAGAAATGAAAGATAAAAAGATACCTACTAGACTGGTGAAAGGAAGCTTAGAAAGAGAAACAATTGTAGCAGCGGAAGACATTGATGCCAATCTCATAATAGTGGGCAGAGAGCAAAAAAAGAAAGGGCTTTTAGGAATTCCTGTTAAAAATTTAAAAAGAAAGATCGCAGAGAAATGCAAATACTCTATATTGTTTATCAACTAATGCTCAGGCGACATTACATCAAATATTTTGCTGTCTTTTTTACTTAGATTTAACAGTTCAGAAGGAGTTAAAAAAACTCTATTTTCATTGTTTTGTAAAAAGTCGATAACATCAGATAATAGCTTGAACTGTTTATCAGAAAGATTTGCATGATGAAATTGTAAAGTATAAATTAAATTGTCTTTATTTTTATCATACATATTCTCAAACTCTCTTAAAGAATCTTGTTTGTAGTTTTCTGTAAGAGGAATTATAGACAAATCTTGCTTAGTTTTTCTCCAAGAAAACATAACTTTAAAATCATGTTTCAGGAGCGGTTCAATTACATTTTCATTCCAAATGTTTCCTGGAGGTCCAAAGCAAATCGCTTTTTTCTTTAGATATTTCTTTTCCAATGATCTGTATTTTTTCAGCGAATTGTCATGTTTTTTGACACTTTTATCAAATTCAACTTTCATTATTCTTCTCTTGCCTAAAAGGTCGTTAACAAAAAATGGGAAATAGCTGTGATAATAACCATGACAAAAAACTTCAATTTTATTTTGATTTAGAGAGTTAAGATAATCAACTAAGTCCTTTTCTTCTAGGTATTTGCCTATTAAACCTATAGCTCCCTTCGCATCATTTTTTAAAACTATATCTATCCATCTTTTTAAGTTGGGGAAATCTTTTCCAACATCATCATTTTTGAAAACAATATATTTTTTCAAATTTTACAATCCTCTATAAGTCTTATGGGGAAATAATATTGTTTTTTTAATAGTTTATGTAGTATATCTTCAATCTTTGAGATCTTTGAGTAAATATAAAATATAAGATTGAAGCTTACCCTTGAAAGGGAGAACTGATTATGAAAGCAGTAATTTTAGCTGCAGGCGAAGGAAGAAGATTACGTCCTTTTACAGAAACAATGCCAAAGGTAATGATACCTATTGCCAACAAACCTGTATTGGAATATGTTTTTGATTCGTTAAAAAAAAGCGGTATAAGTGAGATAGTACTTGTTGTAGGATATAAAAAAGAAGTAATTATGGAATACTTCAAAAATTACAAAAAAATCAAGATTAAATATGTGGTACAGGATAAGCAACTCGGGACTGCACATGCTCTGTTACAAGCAAAAAAACATATTAAAAATTCATTTATAGTAGTTCCTGGAGACAATATAATAGATCAAAAAAGTATTTTAAAACTAATCCAAGATAAATCAGAATACTCGCTTTTAATAAAAGAACATTCACACCCATCAAAATATGGTGTTGTTTTTATTGAAAAGGGAATGTTAAGAAGGATTGTAGAAAAACCATCTGAAGAGATTGGAAAATTTATATCAACAGGAATATACAAACTTCCAAAAAGTATATTCAATGATTTGGAAAAACTAACAAAAAATGGGATATATGCTTTATCAACAGCCATTCAAAATTTAGTAGATGATGAAAAATCCATTAATACAATTGTTGCAGACTCTTGGATGGATATTGTGTACCCTTGGGATATAATAGATGTCAACGAGTCTTTGATAAAAGCCACACCAAAGTCAACTGCAGGAACAATTGAAAAACAAGTAACAATTAAGGGGCAGGTATCGATTGGAAAAGATACAAAGATATATTCAGGAAGCTATATTGTTGGACCTGCGGTCATAGGTGAAGGATGTGAGATAGGGCCAAATGCATGTATCTTTCCTTCAACAAGCATTGGTGATAACACAGTTATTCATCCATTTGCAGAGATTAGAAACAGTGTTATCATGAATGACATACACATTGGTTCAAGCTCTTTTATAACAAATTCTGTAGTTGCCCGTGGGAGTATTCTTGATAATAATTTTTCAAGTAAATCAGGTGAAACCACAATAGAAATTGAAAATGAATTTAAAAATATCAAAAATATTGGTGCCCTAATTGGAGAGGATTGCACAATCGACAGTAACGTTGTAGTAGATCCAGGCATTATAATCGGTAGGAAATGTAAAATCGACCCAATGAAAAGAATTAGGAAAAATGTACAAAGCAACAGCAAAGTGATGTAAAAGTGTGCGGAATTATCGGATATTCTGGATTTAGAGATGCAAACAAGGTGCTTATTTCTTGCTTGAAAAAACTAGAATATCGAGGATATGATTCAACAGGAATTGCTGTTACTTCTAAAAAACAACAAGTCTTCAAAGAAATAGGTGAGATAAAAGAACTAGAAAAAAATATGCCTGATATTGAAGGGACAATCGGGATTGGACATTGTTTGCACCCCGAAACACTGGTTTGTACTACTGATGGAAAACTTACTAAAATATCTGAGATAAAAGACGCTCAGAAAGTTTTGTCTATTGATTTCAAGGATATAAAAGTTAAAAACGGGAGAAAACAGAGATTAATGAAACACAAATCTCCTGAATTTATTTTTAAGATAAAAACTTCTTTTTCAGAGTTTAAAGCAACAGGAAAGCACAGGGTTTTTGTAACTGATGGAGCGGGTGTCAAAGAAAAAAAAGTAGAGGAGCTTACTGGAGAAGAACTCATCGCTGTCCCAAGAAAATTACCTCATTCTTTTACTTCAAATAAGAGATTTAAAGAAGTTTTTGTAGAAAGACATTATAAGTTGAATGATGAACTAAGAAAAAATCTTAGAGAAGCAAGAGTAAAAAACAATTATACCAGAAAACAAGTAGCAGAAAAGACAGGTATTGCTATAAGTTATCTTTCTAGAGTGGAGCTAGGGGAAAGAGAGTCTATAGAAGAACATAGATTAAAAAAATTAGAGCATTTGTATCAAAAAAATTTAGACATTAGTAATAGAGCAGGGTTAATTTATAGGAATCCTGTTATGTTTCCATCCAAACCATCTAAAGAATTACTTCAAATTATTGGTTATTTTATAGGAGATGGATTTTTCCATTCCTCAAGATGTATAAGATTCAAAGATGCGAGAAAAGAAATTTTAGATGAATATTCTTCCCTTTTCAAAAAAATATTTAATCTAAAAGGTAGAATATACGAACGAAAAGGTCATTATGTATTAGACATAAACAGCAAATATCTTGTTGATTGGTTTCATAAAAACATTCCTGAATTATTCAAAAAAACAGGTGGAGAAGAAATTCCTGATTTTGTCTTTAAGACATCTAAAAAACAAATATCTTACTTTTTAAAAGGAATATATGATGCCGAAGGTAGTGTTGCATCAAGTGCAAAACAAGTTTGCATAGTTATGACAAATGAAATGATAATCAAAAACTTACAATTTTTCCTTTTGAAATTCGGCATATTAGCAACATTTTCTAGAGTACAAAGAAAAGAATGGAGTGATAGTTTTCATTTGAGAATTAATGACAAAAAATCACTTGAAAGATTCAAGAAATATATAGGTTTCACATCTCAAGAAAAACAACGAAAATTAGATGAACTGATAAACAAAAGCAAGAATCATAATTATCGTTATTCGTCATTTCCGTATAATAAAAAATATTTTTATCGCCATTATCTTAAAAAAACCAATATTTCATTCCATGATATAAATAATTCTTATTGTACTGACTCTAGATTGGAAAATATCGCAAATAAACTTGACAAACGAAACTCAGACATCAAAAAATTAATCCAAGAAAATTTGCAATCTGATGTTGTTTGGGCTAGATTCAAATTTGAAAAAATAAAATCAAATGTTGAAAGTGTATGGGATTTAGAAGTTGAATACGATCATAACTTTATTGGTAGTATGACCGTCCAACATAATAGTAGATGGGCAACCCATGGAGGAGTTACTAAAGCAAACGCTCATCCACATTTAAGTTCTAATAAAAAAATTGCAATTGTTCATAATGGAATAATTGAAAACTATGTAAAACTCAGAGATTCCTTGAAAAAGAAAGGATACAAATTCTTGTCAGAAACCGACTCGGAAGTGCTAGCACACTTAATACAGGATAATTACAAAGGAAATCTTGAAAAAGCAGTATATTTTGCTCTTAAAAAAGTTCAAGGATACTATGCAATTGTTGCAACTTGTACTGATGAGCCAGATAAAGTAGTAGGTGCTAGAAAAGACAGTCCTTTAGTCGTAGGCATTGGAGATAATGAAAACTTTTTAGCATCAGATGTCACTGCTTTTTTAAAATATACAAATAGGGTTTTTTATCTAAATGAGGATCAAATCGTTACAATTACAAATAAAGAAGTCCAAATTTTTGATAAGAATTTCAAAAAAACAAGCCCCAAGGAAGAAATAATAAACTGGGATTTAAAAGATGCAGAAAAATCAGGTTTTCCTCATTTCATGCTCAAAGAAATATATGATCAACCAGATGTAATCAATCAAGTAATAAGAGGACGAGTATCAGAAATAGAACGATCTATCAGCTTTAATGAAGATGTTGAAAATCTGCTTAAAGAAGATATTAACTCAATTCATATAGTTGCATGTGGAACAAGCTATTATGCAGGACTTGTTGGAAAATATATAATAGAAAAAATAGTGGACATCCCAGTTTTTGTAGAACTTGCATCTGAATACCGCTATTTTGGTACAAAACATGATTCATCTCTTGTTATCGCAATTACCCAATCAGGTGAAACACTAGATACACTTGCAGCTCTAAAAGAAGCTAAAAATTCGGGATGTAGAACACTTGTAATTACAAATGTAATGGGTAGTACTGCTACACGCCTTTCTGATGGGTATATACTTACTCAATCTGGTCCAGAAATTGGTGTAGCTGCAACAAAAACGTTTACAGCACAGATATTGACGCTACTCCTAATTGCATTAAAAATCAGCTCAAATAATAACAAAATTGGCGCGGATGAACTTTACAAACATATACTTGAGTTAAAAGAACTTCCGAGAAAGGTCAGAACAGTACTTGATAATAGTAATGAAATATTGGAAATCGCGCGTCAATTAAAAAATGCAGAATCTGTGTTTTTTATAGGACGAGGAATCAATTATCCATTATCCTTAGAAGGTGCGTTAAAACTTAAAGAAATATCTTATATTCATGCGGAAGGTTTTGCAGCAGGAGAGCTGAAACATGGGCCTTTTGCTCTATTAACAAAGATGACACCTGTTGTTGTTATTGCTACAAAAGATGCTACATATGATAAAATAATTGCAAATATAGGTGAAATTAAGGCCCGAGGTCCTCAGGTAATTGCTATTGCAGAAGAAAACGATACCGAGATAGAAAAACATGCTGATTTTGTACTCCGCTATCCCTCTAACTCAAACATGCTCTCATGCATTCCAATAATTGTTATTCTCCAACTTCTTGCGTATCATGTTGCCAATCTACGTGGTTGTCCAATTGATAAGCCCCGTAATCTAGCAAAATCAGTTACTGTAGAATAATAAGGAGAAATAAAAAATGAAATGTGTGATACTTGCAGCTGGCGAAGGAAAACGACTCCATCCTCTAACGTTTACTAGGCCAAAGGTTATGCTTCCGATTGGAAACAAACCTATTCTCGAATGGAATCTTCTAAATGCTATTAAAGCAGGCGTTAAAGAGTTCATTTTTGTTGTTAACTATAAGAGTGAAATGGTTAGAAATCATTTTGGTGACGGTAAAAAATGGAAAGTTAAGATTGAATATGTGAATCAAGGGGAAGCATTAGGTACTGCTCATGCAGTCAGTATGGTTGAAAACTTTGTAGATGATTTCATTGTTTTATCTGGTGATACGATCTTTGGAATAAACGATATCAAAAAAATATCTGGAAATAAGAACAGTATGGGCCTTGTAAAAGTAGGAGATGCTGGAGAATATGGTGCTGTTGAAACAAAGAATAATGTTGTTATCAAAATTCATGAGAAGATGCATAACCCGCTTACTAATGTTATAAATGCTGGTATCTATCATTTTGATAAAAAAATATTTGTTTATATAAAGAAGACTAAGGAATCTATTCGTGGAGAATATGAAATCACTGACTCGATAAATATGATGCTGAAAGATATCAATATTAAGAGTGTTTTTTTAAGAGAGTGGAGCGATGTAGTTTACCCATGGCATCTACTTGATGCAAATGAAGAGATTCTTAAAAAAATAAATAAAAAAATAGAAGGTAATATTGAAAAAAATACTACGATACGCGGTAAAGTCATCGTTGGGAAAAATACCACGATTATGTCTGGGGCATATATTGAGGGACCTGTAGTGATAGGAGAAGATTGCAAGATTGGTCCTAACTGTTATATTAGACCTTATACTTCAATTGGTAATGGTTGCCATGTCGGGAATGCATGTGAAGTAAAAAATTCGATAATAATGGATAATACAAATATTCCACATCAAAACTATGTTGGGGATTCAGTGATAGGTGAAAACTGTAACTTTGGAGCAGGATCAAAGGTAGCAAACCTTAGGCTTGATAAGAAAAACATTCATGTCGTTTTAAACGGCAAAAAACACAATACGAATAGAAAAAAACTCGGAGTACTGCTGGGGGATAACTCACAAACAGGCATTAATTCAATGATGGATGTTGGTACAATAGTTGGAGATAACTGTTTTATTGGTCCTGGAGCTCTTGTTCGAGGTGAAATTAAGCCGGATAGTAAAATAATGTAGTTTTTTCCGCATATATTTAAAACCAATAAATGTTTTCTAAAATAATGATTGCTAGGAAATCTTTCCTTATCGTAACATCACAATTTTTTACCAGGTTTCTAGGCTGGGTTGGATTATTAGTATTGGCGAAACTATGGGGTGGATTTGCACCTGAGGCTTTAGGTATCATTGGCTTTGCCATGGCGTTCCTTGCGATATTTAATATTATAGGTAATCTTGGTTTTAACTCTGCGCATGTTAAACGTGTTTCCGAAGGAAAGGATCTAGGAACCTGTATAGGAACATACATTGCAATTAAAATAATTCTTATAGGTTTGATGCTAACAGTTATCTTTGTTGCTTTATTTATCTGGAAAAACTTTTTTCATGGAGGTTTTACTGATGCGACAACAGAATCAGTAATTTTCGTATTTGTCATTTACTACATTTTTTTAAATCTGAGTCAGATAGCAACCTTTACTTTTCAAGGTAGAAAAGAGATAGCGAAACGGCAGGTTACAGGAATCTTTGAAAATATTACGAAAGTTTCTCTCGAAATTCTTGTTGCCATTGCAGGTGTTAGCATTTTAGGAGTTGCTAGTATCTCTCCTACAGTTAACTGGCCGTCATTTCTTCAACCTCTTCGACAGTTTATTGCGGTTCACGCTATTGGTTCTTTGGCAATGACCTACGTATTTGGAATAATGACAACGTTTTTTGTAGGAATATGGTTTCTTAGAAAATATCCTATAAAAAAACCTAGTTTTGAGATGGGTAAAAGCTATTTTTCCTTTGCCTTACCGATAATGCTTATTTCAGTTATTGGAGTTATCTC
>Ga0190359_1000354_pt1 | contig 32073 bp, 24 predicted proteins | sample 48721823_MG_FD_161269 | JGI IMG/M metagenome (GOLD analysis project Ga0190359, IMG submission 161269) | Hydrothermal vent microbial mat bacterial communities from Southern Trench, Guaymas Basin, Mexico - 4872-18-2-3_MG | ecosystem: Environmental > Aquatic > Marine > Hydrothermal vents >... | reverse complement strand
ATGCAGTGAGATCGGCTTGCCTGAAAGGTAAAAAAATGGCGATTAAAATGAAAGTTAGAACAAATAAAAATATTTCAGTTGTCATTTTTGTAAAAAGTATGCATATCCTTGAAATCAAAACAAAAAAATGCTCATCGCCATTTTTTTATGAATAGGTCAGGTTAATAAAACACAACTCTCATGGATATATCAGAAAAAATAAAAAAAATAGACAAGGCACTGGAAGCGCTCTCAGAAAACAGACATTCCTGCCGGTTGTGTCCACGACAGTGCTCAGTGGACCGGGAAAAAGAGTCAGGATACTGTTCAGCCGGAAATGACGTTTACATATCCCATGCCGGCCTTCATTTTGGGGAAGAGCCGGTACTGAGCGGTTATAAAGACTACCGTAAAAAATCCAGAAAGAGTCCGGGGTCTTCAAGCGGGTCAGGGACCATATTTTTTACCGGCTGTCATCTCAAATGCCTGTTCTGCCAAAACCACCAGATCAGCTGGGGAAATCAGGGGAGTAAGATCTCCACTACAGGCCTTGCCCGTAAAATGCTTGAAATTCAAAAAAAGGGCGCATTGAATATCAATCTCGTATCCCCCACTCATATGATATTGCCCATATTATCTGCACTCAAAAAAGCCTATAAAACAGGGCTTTCTATTCCTTTGGTATACAATTCCTGTGGATATGAAAGAGATGTCATTCTAAAGAATCTGGAAGGGATCATTGATATTTACCTTCCGGATATAAAATATTTTTCCTCCCAGCTTTCAAAACAGCTTTCCGGAGTATCTGACTATTTTGACCATACGAAAAGAGCTATTCTAGAAATGTCGCGCCAGCAGCCGGAGCTGGTTTTAGACAGAGGCAAAACAGCACAGCGAGGCCTTATCATACGGCACCTTATTCTTCCCGGACAAGTCAATGATTCCATAAAGATTTTAAACTGGATAAAAGAAAATATCTCAAATTCCTTTGGACTCAGCCTTATGAGTCAGTTCTATCCGTGTTTTAAGACTCCTTTGGAATTCCAGAAAAAAATCTCCCCTTATGAATACAAACAGGTTTTAGAGACCGCTCAAATGCTGGAGTTTAAAGAAATGTACATCCAGCCGGATCTCTTTTCGGATAACAGGCACCTCATCCCGGATTTCAAACTAAAAAACCCATTCAGATGGGAATAATCACGGCTTATTCTTGAATCCAGTAAGCAGCTCTCGAAGCTTGCTTTGTATCTTCCTGATGTTTTCCGGCCCCATTCGTAACAGGTGTTTTTGGGCCTGGCTCAAACTTTCAAGTTCAGGATCGCGTAATTCAAATGATTTGACTTTACTTATGAGCACAATATCTTCTTCGACAAGCGGCACAGCAAGGAGCTCTTTTATGGCTCTCTCCAGTGTTTTATCAAAATCAACATCCGGATAACCTAACTCTTCGTAGGCTTCCTGTATAAGAGGCTTGAATCTTCGATATACCTGCACGCATTTACCGGTATCTATGGACGAAAATACATTCGCTACGGGGTCGTACCTCTTATAAGTATCCTTATCAATAAGATACCGGCCTTCTTTCTTCTCAACTAAAAATTCCCCTTCAGGTTCAAAGAAACCAATTTGTTTTCTTGGGCTTAACCCATGAGCGATATTATCCACAGCTGCTACGAAATTCTTTATCAAATGGTCTGTCCCCATCCATTTGGTAAATCTCGGGTCAGATGTTATGTCTTTCAGGAATTCTCTTAAAACACCATCACTTTCCTCTATTGTGATATCAATGGGTTCCACTTGTTCTGGTTCTATTTTCTCTTTTTCAGCTTTTTCCAATGGCTTTTCCTCAACAATATCAGCGACTTCCGTTTTTTCTTGTGTCTGCTTGTTTGTTACCAAATAATACACAATGATTACAGCTGCAATGACCAAAATAAACACAATCCCGGTTAATATCACTTTCTTTTTCTCTTCCATTTTCTGCCTCCTTTCTTATCCCCTGGACAAACATACGAAAGATCCAACATCTTTCTGGTCAGGTTCGATTATTTTTATATGGATGTGGCCGTTTAAAGCAGTCAAGTAAACAGAAGCTCCTCCACTGCCCAGCTGAACGTGGATTTCATTCTCTTCCTCTAGAATATCAGCCTCAAATTCAGAGCTAAACTCTCCTTCCGGACAATAGGCTCTGATAGAAGCAGCCACGTTTTTTTCAAGGAAAAGTGTTATATCCCCTTCCTGGGCATTCACTGATATGACATCTTCCTCTCTCACATCATAAAGACATGCCTGCACCGAACCATTGAGGACCGAGGTGTCCAGGGAACCTGAAAAATTATCTATGTCGATGTTTCCCTTTTCCAGTTTAACAGAAACTGATCCATAGATATCGGCAATAAAGACATCTCCTTTTCTTGCTATAACATCTTTGATGTTAATAGAACGCGGTGTTTTAACATAATAATCAACAACAGTATCTTCCCCTTCTTCCGAAGCTGACTTTGTGCTTATATTTATATTTTCATCTCCATGCCTTTCCAAATCGATCTGGGCAATATCATCCTTTGGCATCATAAAACGGACTTGAGCCACTTCTGACCTGGGTATCATTTGTTCGGCATAGATGTCAACCTCATTCCTATCCCATCCAGTGATCTCTATGTTTCCATCAAAATTCCTTAATGAGAGCACACCGCCTGGAGAAAACCGAATATTCCTGTAGTAATCTTCAATCGGCATCAAACCTCTGGGATCGGAATAATCTACAATTTTAACAATACATGAAGCGCTGAGAGCAATCAGTAAAAAAAGGAATACCAAATAAAAATCAAATTTTTTAATATGCATGTCATCCTCCCATTCCTTCTGTTTATTATAACCTTTATTATTGAATCAATTCCACTATCCTGACCTATTCATAAAAAAATGGCGATTGAAAATAAAAATCATAACAAGAAAAATGTGCAGAGATTGCTTCTTGATAAAATCTTGTATATCGCTGAAACAAAATGAATAATATAAACATCGCTATTTTTTTATGAATAGGTCAGGTTAAATGAGATTCCCTCTTTTATGTATAAATTCTTTTATTGCTTGTTCTCTTAGTGTAAAATGGATTCAAAAGAATCACAATATTCATGTTATTTTTGAATTAAAGGAGAATTTTATGGGAGGTTTTTTTGGTATTGTCTCCAAAAAAGACGCAGTTAAAGATTTGTTTTTCGGCACTGATTATCATTCTCACCTTGGGACGAAAAAAGGCGGCCTCGCCATCAGAAATGAAAAAGGCTTTAGCAAGCGCATTCACAATATAGGAAACGCTTTATTCAGATCAAAATTCGCCAGTGATATCACACATATGTATGGGAACGCAGGTATTGGAGTGATAAGTGATTTCGAAAACCAGCCATTGGTTATCCGTTCACATTTAGGTGACTATGCCATCGTTACGGTCGGAGCTATACAAAATATCGAAGAACTCCTTCATAAAACCTTAAAGGACAATAAAATTCATTTTTCTGAAATCACGAAATGGGGAATAAATCCGACTGAGCTCGTTTCCGCTATAATAAACCAGGAAGAATCCTTTAAAGCCGGAATTGAAAAAGTCCATGATTCCATAAAAGGTTCCTGCTCCATACTGATTTTAACAGAAAATGGATTATATGCTGCAAGAGATAAACTCGGCCGCACCCCGGTCGTCCTCGGCGAAAAAGAAAACAGTTTTGCTGTAACTCTTGAAACATGCTCTTTTTCCAATTTAGGATTCAAAACAACCAAATATCTGGGTCCGGGCGAAATCATGTTCCTGAACAGGGACGGAGTCGAACAAATAAAGGCGCCGCAGGCCCATATGCAGATATGCGCTTTTCTCTGGGTATACTATGGATACCCTTCGTCTTCATATGAAGGCATCAATGTGGAATACGTCAGAAACAGATGCGGCGCAAAGCTTGCGGAAAACGACGACGTTAAACCGGATTTTGTTGCGGGAATTCCTGATTCAGGAATCGCTCACGCTCTCGGTTATGCAAACAAATCAGGAATTCCATTTAAAAGACCTTTTGTCAAATACACTCCGACATGGCAGAGAAGTTTTATGCCTCAAGAACAGAAAGCGAGAGACTTGATCGCAAGAATGAAACTTATTCCTGTGCATGAAATGATCGAACAAAAAAAACTCCTCTTTTGCGAAGACTCGATAGTAAGGGGAACACAATTGAAAGATACCATACAGAGATTGTATGAATTTGGAGCCCTGGAAGTGCATATGAGGCCAGCCTGCCCCCCTCTTCTTTACAAATGTAAATTTCTTAATTTCTCCAGGTCAAAGTCAGAATTCGACCTCGCTGCCAGACGCGCCATAAGTCAAATAGAAGGAAAAAATACCTCGGATATAGGAAAATACACAAAACAGGGATCTGATAAATACAACCAGATGGTGGAAAAAATAAGACAAAGGCTCAATCTCACTTCCTTGAAGTACCAAAAAATGGATGACCTGGTGGATGCCATAGGACTGCCAAAAAACAAACTGTGCACCTACTGCTGGGATGGAGAGGAACCGTTTGCTTAACGGCGGCCTGTTCTTCCTTTTAATTGAGGTAAATATCTTTTACAGCTATCTCTCCCGTGGGTTTTAGCATAGTACATAGCAATATCCGCGGCCTTTATAAGAGATTCGGGAGAATTTCCGTCTTTTGAAAAAAGGGAATATCCAAGGCTTGCTGTGATTTCAATACGATAACCTTCTATATCAAAAGGCTTCCGCAGTTCTGTTAAAATCTGTTTAGCTTTTTTAGCAACATTCTCTTCATTCTTTATTTCAGGCAAAATAAGAACATATTCATCTCCACCTATCCGCGCAAGAGTGTCCATATCTCTTTTTAGTGCGTTCAATCGGGATCCAACGGCTACTAACAACTTATCTCCGGAGCTGTGCCCCCTCGTGTCATTCACCCGCTTAAAATTATCCAAGTCAATATAAAGAAGTGCGGTTATATATTTGTTTCTCCGCGCTCTTGCCAGCTCTTTTCCCAGAATATCATAGAACAAAAGCCTGTTTTTTAATCCAGTTAACCGATCATGTGTCGCTGCATGATAGAGCTGTTTTTCCGCTAATTTTCTGGGAGTGATATCCCTGGCTATAAAACACAACTCTCTTCTGTTGCTGTAAGTAATGATGCTAACACTGATTTCCACATCAACAAGCTGGCCGTTTTTACGCTGTAACTTTCTCTCTCCGATAAAATACGAGTGTTTCTTAAGCACATCTAAAATCTCATGATAAATATCTTCCTGACCCACAGCTAAAAAGTCATATAGGGTCAAATCCTTCACTTCATCTCTGGTATATCCCAATAGATTTTGAATAGCCTTGTTTGCTTCTAATATCCTTCTTGTATCAATATCAGCCAGAAAAACATACTCAGTGCTCTGAGTAAAAATAGCTCTGTACTTTTGTTCGTTCTCGGATAACAGATCTTCACGTTCTTTGCCCTCTGTTATGTTATTGATTCCCAGGATAAATCCAAAAAACTTCCCACCTGAAGCATCAAATTTGGTGACCTTAGCCTTAAATATCTGTTCTTTTCCTTTGATCTCCATGGAATACTCAAAACATGAACTTCTTTTTCCATCCTCGACATCATTGATCGCTTTCTGTAATTTTGCACCCACTTTCTCAGGAAAGACATCGCTGAAATGCTTTCCTAAGAATCGGTCAGAAGGCAAAAAAAGATTGGGTCTGTCAGTGCTCTGGTAATACCGGATAAAAGTCCCATCCAGCCCTAAAATAAAAAAAAGGTCGTCTATGGAATTGATGATGGAAAGCAGATTGTTTTGTTTTTTTCTTGCAGATTCCAATTCCAGTTTCATCTCTACAAGAGCATCCTCCATCTCAGATATACGGTTCCTGAGCTCTTTGTTTTCATTCTCTAATTCAGGCTTTGTTTTCTCTATTTTTTTATCCATAATCATTCAAACCTGTTTATCTAGACTTATGAATAACCCAGGCTGCTTTTTCCATTATAATATTAAACGAAGCTGTATACAAAGACAATCTATTTCTCCCCTGTTTCCAGCCTTTCTCCAAAGGATGGTATCAACCTCTTTAACGACAAACCTGTTTTCTCCCTGGAGTTGTCATTATAAATAGTGTATGATTGGCCTGACTCGTTCACGAAAAAAATATAAAAACAGAAATCAAATGGAATGGGCTCATCTTCTTCTCCTTTTTGCCATAGGAACCATTGCCGGATTTATCAATGTCAATGCGGGCGGAGGATCAAGCCTGACTTTGCCGACACTGATATTCATGGGTCTTGACGCTGCTGCAGCCAATGGAACGAACAGAGTAGGACTCATTATCCAAAATATATTCGCTGTATCTTCTTTCAAAAAAAACAAAGTGCAGGATTTTAAACAGAGTTCTTTTTTGGCTTTATTTACTCTTCCCGGAGCCGTAATCGGTGCTTTTGCGGCGACTCAAGTAAGCAACATCCTTTTCCAGAGGATTCTTGGAGGCGTGCTTATCTTCATAGTCCTTTCCATGTTTTTCAGCCGCTCATATAAAAATAAAAACCACAAACATAATATGAAAAAGAGCTGGCTTATTTATCCGGCATTGATAGGCATAGGATTTTATGGTGGTTTCCTGCAGGTTGGGGTCGGCTTCCTTTTTATGGCAGCCCTTTATCATTTGTTAAGAGTCAGTTTAGTCCGTGTCAACATGCATAAGGTCTTTATCATTTTGATCTATACTATTCCTGCCTTTGTGATCTTTTTGTGTACCGATAATGTCAATTGGAAATACGGGCTCGTTCTAGCAGCTGGAAATGGAATCGGAGGATGGTGGGGAGCTCATGCGGCTGTCAAAGGAGGAGAAAAAATCATCCGCATCATTCTTGCCATCGCCATCATTATCATGGCGGTCAAACTGTTCGGCCTCTTCTAAATGAAAATCAGGTGTAGCTTATGATTTTGACTTTCATCAGCCTCCCTGAAAGTCTGGATAAGGCAGAATATCATCTACATCACAGGACTAACATTAAACTTGCGAAATTCAGGGATGGCTGAAGCGACATTAAAGATTTAGCCTTCGGAGTGCTGTGTTTGAGGGAACTTAGCGAAGCTGAGCTTCGAGCATGTCTGACCCACGGACGGGGGGAGTTGCGCAGAAGCCGAGAATACAGTGCGGAGAATGGCGTTAAAAATCTTTAGCGAGCGACCAGCCATATCTGAATTTCACCCTCCTTCACCGCGAATGCCCTGCAACAAAGCAGATGCTGTGAGATCGGCTCGCCTAAAATGTAAAATATGGTTGCATTACAAATAAAAGTCATAACTTGATTAGAGTCTGATCATATTTTTGATAGGAAGTATCTTATAAAAAATATTAATCATGATAAATTTGTATGGGGATGCAACCATATTTTATGAATAAACGGGTTAAAAGCCGGGCATGAAAGTAAACTGAAAATAACTGCTTTTTTCATGCCTGTCAAAGGGGGTGACATAAGACAAACCCAAAACAAAATAGCCGAAGAGATTCACTCTAATGCCCATCCCTGCACTGGATAAAAATTTTCTTTCTCCCCCCAAAAACCAGGCTCTGCCCGCTCCTTCTTCTGTCCACGCCACTCCAGAATCAAAAAAGGCAATAAAGTCAACTGGAAATATTCCGTAATATCCCTTGCCTATCCCTAAAATTTGAAAAAGGGGGAAGCGAAGCTCTGCATTTGCCACTATGATTTTACTTCCGAACAACCGGTTAAAATCAAAAAAATCTCCGTCATCACTGCATTCTTCAGCACTAAAGGACCCGGCGTTGTATCCCCGGATGAAAGATTCATAGCCTAAATAAAGAGGATACATCCTGTAATCCTCGGCTCCCTTACCATACCTTCCGTAATGAAGAATCCGGAAAGCAAGCGTAAACGGACGGATAGGCATAAAATAGCGCCTGTAATCAGCGATAACACTTACAAAATCAATGGTGCCGTAATAAGGGGAGACCTGGAACACATAATTCTTCCCCAGTATGGGACTTGTGGCTCCAAAATAGGAACTGTCGTGGATCAAGGCCATATTAACATAAGTGAAATTAAGCCCCTCATAAGAAGGGATTTTCTCTTTCTCAAGTCCCAGCTGGTATCCGTCCAGAGCAGAATAGGCCCAGGTCCACACTTCGCTGTCGTAATCAATAAAACGGAATCCGCTTGATAACTCAATCCTCGAGAGTTTTGAAAACGGATAATTGGCAAAGCCCGTGATCTGGTAGTTGATCTGACGGAAAATATATTCTTTTTCCATTATAACGGGCTCACCGTTCATCTCTCCGGCTTCCAGGGAATACCCGGCTGTAATATAAGGAATCCTCTGTATGATGCCCCCCCAATGCAGCCTCCTGTGGCTGTTCTTGTAGCCAATGACTCCTGCTGAATCGATCAAGCGGTTGTTCAATTGGATGATTGTGGACAGGCTGTTGTATCCCAACATATCACTGAAAAACAAAGAGACGCCTCCTCCGGTATAGAGGCCAAACCTATCAGCTCCTACAGCAATACTCGGCTGGCTGATAAAATCAAGTTTTAATTTAGGATTATAATCGCTTACGGCATAATCCGTCTTCTGAGGAAGTCCGAAAAGAGGATTTTTAATGAGATCTATGACTTCTCCTTCCGGTTTTTTCCTTGGGGGGAGCAGAGAAGGCCTCAGGTTTTCCAGATTCACTATCTTTTTTTTATCGGCAAGCAAATCAGATATATTCTTGTAATATATACTGTAAGCTCCTCTTTCGTACAAACAACAAGCCATGACTGGACGTCCCTGTGATAATGAAAAGGCAGGGCTCATAGCCGTTACACCGCTGATTCCGGTATAGACATTTGTAACCTGAGTTTTCTTCCCGGATTTCAAATCCATAACGTAAATATTATTGATCCCGTTCTGATCCGATAAGAAATAAAGCTTTTCTGAATCAGGCGACCATTGAGGATTCATATTCCTGGCACCTCTAAAGCCGGTGATCCTTGTGATTTCCCCGGAGAACGGTTTGATAAGAGCCAGTTCAAGGTCCCCCATGTCCAAAACCGACAAATCTGTTGAGAATCTCTCCGTAACAAAAGCAATAGACCTCCCATCCGGAGACCAAACGGGCTGAAGGTCTCCATAAGGATCATCGGTCAGTCTCTTTAAGGCATTTTTATTCAAATCATACATATATATATCTGTAAATCCCCCTGCCTGGGCTGAAAAGGCAATCCATCTTCCATCCGGAGACCAGGTTGGTCCTAATATTTCGTCCAATTCATTAAAAACCAGCTCTCTCAATTTCCTTCCTGTTTCCGCCTGAACAATACTGATGACCGGTATTCCGCGGCTTATGGCTCCGAATGCAAAACGTCTTCCCTTGGAATCCCAGCTTCCTGCAGACCTGATGAACTGAAGGCTTTCAAAATGCGGGTTTAAAGCCGTGCTTGTGAGTTTTCTTTTTATTTTACCTGTAGCGACATCTGCCATGTACAGTTCTATAGAAAACAGATTTTTACTGGACAAATACACTACTTTTGTTCCATCAGGACTGATAGAAGGACTTACATTTAACGTGACTTCTTCATTTCCCTGAATAACAGGATATTCGGATTTAAAAGAAGCCTGGGTCTTGTCCATTAACGGAGCATATGAATCGTTAAGTGCCTTATGCCAGTCCTTGGATAACGTCTCCGGGTCAACTTTAAGAGAACCGATAAGGGCAGCCTGATAATTCCCAGTATGCGCAGCCGACCTTATTACTCTGGATACAGCCCTATCCCCCCATCTTCCCGTTATATAAGCCCATAATGACTGCCCGTATCTGTAAGGAAAAAACCTTCGGTCCTTCAACTTTTCAATGGATGGAAGCGGCCCCTTTTTTACAGCATCTCTCATCCACATGGACGTATTTGGATCAACAGGACCTACAGAGAGATACTCAGCCATTCCTTCTATCAGCCATAGGGGAAGATTGAGCATAGGAGAAACCATTCTGGCATAAGAAGAATTCCCCATAGATGTTATGTCAAACTGAAAAGCATGGACAAGTTCATGGCCGATCACATGATCTGTTTCCGATAGAGTTGCACCCAAAGGGAGGATGATCCTTCTTTTAAGAATCTCTGTAACTCCACCTGTCCCTTCCCCTATCTCCCCGGAAATAGCAGCGGTCTGCTGGAAATGAGTGGGACTGGCATAAAGTATGAGAGGCTGTCTCCCTTCAAGGTCATGACGGAGTAAACGGGAATATCTTGCATACCAACGCTCAGCCATTCTTGCCGCCTGGAGTGCTGCCTTTTCCATTTCAGGATAGAAATAAACATCAAAATGCTCTGTTTCCATTACTTTAAAATCAAATGTCCTGTACTGGATTTTATTTCGGCCGTAATACTGAGCGTTTAAGGAGATTGGGGAAAAAACGAGAGTAAAGCAAAAAAACAGGAACAGACACACGTTTGATACATATTTACGGTTCATTATTTGCCTGGATTATCTGCTGTATTTCCCTATCAATTCTCCCTTTGCAAGAATGTGACTTTCCATGGCAATCAATAACTCGTACTTTGTGGCTCCCGGCTTAAGTTCCATGCGAGAATCAAGAGCATAAATTTTAAAAAAATAGCGGTGGGTACCACTTGGAGGGCAGGGTCCTCCGTAACCAATCTTTTTAAAATCATTCATACCCTGAACGCCTCCGTTATCCATCTCCCTTTCAGGAGTGATATTCTCCTTCAATTCCTTTATTTCCGGCGGGATATTATAAACGACCCAATGCACCCAGGTTCCCACAGGCGCATCCGGATCATCGCAGATAACAGCAATACTTTTTGTCTCTTCAGGAACCAAATCCCAGGATAATGGGGGAGATATATTATCTCCGTCACATGTGTATTTTTCAGGAATCATCCCACCCTGATCAAAAACATCGCTCTTTATTTCGATTTTCATTCGAAGCCCTCCTTTTTTGCTTTAATCATATCCATCTCTCTTTTGAATGTAGCAACAGTCAATAATATTGTCAATCCAACAGAGGATTCCAAAAAAGCAAAAGCAGAATTGCAGATAAAATCTTAAGGCTTAGATGTGACTGTCCTCAGCAATAAAAAGAAGGGCTTTGTTAAGATATGCCCCCTTTAAGAAGGTAATATTTCTATCTTTTCTGCATATCCTCCATTGAGAACTGATCTTTCTTCTCATAATCCGAAGGAGGATCAAATGTCCCGGCCGGTGCGTTCTTTTTTGTGATCTCAATGACCTCAGAATATGACTTCATTTCATTCCCCATCACATTCATAGTGGATTCTGTTCTAATCTGAAAACCTTTGATCTTCATAAACTCCTTGACAGATTCCTCACTCAACATCATAGTGCCCTGCATCAATTTCGGAAGCATCTTTTCAGCATACATATTCCAGTCAAAAGGAACATCTGTACTGGCCCAGATTTTCTGTTTCTGGTTCATCATCATTATGGTTGAATCAACATCATATCCGGAACAGTTCCAGTTCCCGATTTTTTGGGTCTCTCCGGTCGGAGTGACTTTGATGGTTATACTGCTCATCATCTGAGCAAACTGCGGAGGAAAATACTTGCTTATATCCAAAGGCAGGTCCATCTCAACATAAGTTTTCGTTTGATGATTGATCATGTACATTTTACTCTTATCAAGGTTTATGATGACTGACTGATCTGTTCCGTGGGTAGCCATCTTATTATCAGCAAGCCACATATGATTGACTTCGTCTTTAGCAGGCTGGCTCTGTCCCATCATCTCAATGGCATCAGTATGGGTTTGCTGTTTGATGTACACCTCAGCAGAAAAAGAAACGGCTGCAAACACCAGCAAAGATAGAATAATGGTCAAGGTTTTTTTCATGTTGTCTCCTTTATATTCATGGATAGAAAAATTATACTGTCACACTGTCATAAAATCAATTGATTTAAATCTATTTGGGATTCTTTATTTTAAAAATAAAAAATTCATATAAAAATACAAACAACAAACGGATCTCTGTTCCCTATTCTGCTTCTTCGTATCCTTTTATAGTGTAATGGATCGCTCTGTCAAAAAACAATATTACCCGATTATTTAATGCCAGGGCCTGATTTAACTCAAGCACGTTATCAATAAATCCTTCAGCTAATATTTTAAGCCAGAGATGCCGACGGATAATGATAAGCGCTTGAATCACTTCTGAGGCCTTAAATCCTTCTCTTTTCCTCTGTGCTCCAAGAGCTGTGTAGTGCTCAGCTATTTCTTCCTTTGTTGTTTTGCGTGATATCCATTTTCCGAGCTGGCTGTAAACCCTGTAAACACGCTCGTGCAATTTGTCTTCATCATAAGTGCAATAAGTTTTCGTGTACTGATGTTCCAGCAAATTATCAATGCATCTTATTGTGAGTTCGTGAGCATTGTCTTCAATAAGATTTACCAGTTTTTTAGAAACAGAAATATGAGCAAAATATTTACTGGAATCCAATATACCCTCCACTTATTAATATAGGGCTATTAAATCCAATGTCAAATTTTATATGACTTTTTTTGTTTCCGCACAAAAAAACTTGAAAATCACATTTCTTGGTGATAGCATGAATTTCTTAGGAGGAACTATGAAAATTTTAAAGAGTCAGTTTCGTTATTTAAGTGTTTCCCTACTCGTATATACCCTCTTGGCATCATCTCCTTTTACTTTCGGTCAAAAAGTGGATAAAAACATTCTCGACCGGGTCGAGTACCGTGAAATCGGACCCACTCGTCAAGGAGGCAGATTTGTTGACTTCGCATGGTGTGAAAAAGAACCGAATACTTTTTATGCAGCCACAGCTACAGGAGGGCTCTGGAAAACAACGGATAACGGGATCACATTTGAAGCCCTTTTTACAAATGAGAATGTCTTCTCTATAGGAGACGTCGCTGTTTCCTCCTCAAATCCAGAAATCGTATGGATTGGAACAGGAGAGGCCAACAATTCCCGGAGCACCTACTGGGGAGATGGTGTATACAAATCCACAGACGCTGGAAAGACCTGGATAAATATGGGACTCAAGGAATCCCATCACATAGGAGCCATAGAGATCCATCCCGATGATCCTGATATCGTATATGTTGCCGCACTGGGTCATCTTTATTCGGAAAACCCTGAACGCGGGCTCTATAAAACAGAAGACGGCGGAAAAACCTGGAAAAAAGTTCTGGACATTGTGGTAAAAGGAAAACACATCGGAGTGGTTGACTGCGTTATGGATCCCACAAACGCGGATGTAGTTTATGCGGCGACCTATGATAAGGTACGAAAGCCATATACATTCAATCTCGGAGGACCCGGAAGCCGTATTTATAAAACAACTGACGCAGGAAAAACATGGACACAACTGCGCGGCGGACTACCTGAAGGCATGCTGGGACGTATAGGCATTGATGTGTACAGGAAAAATCCGGATATCCTTTATGCAACCATTGAAAACGCAAACAAACCGGGAATGTCAGACGAAGAACGATACCAGGAACTTATGCATGACAAATCAAGCCAGGGGATGATCGGCGGTGAAGTGTACAGGTCAGATGATGCTGGCGAGACCTGGAAAAAGGTAAGCCCGGACGGACAAAGCATTGGAGGCGCGCCTGCCTATTACTACGGTCAGATCATCATCGACCCGAATGATGATAATATAGTTCATGTCTTGAGCGCTGCTTCCTGGGGGACCTATGACGGAGGAAAAACCTGGAAAAGGCGCCCCCTCGGATTCGGCGGAGACGACCATTCCCTGTGGATAGACCCGAGAGACTCCAATCATATATGGCTGGGCTATGACCACGGCATGGGAATCTCTTATGACGGCGGAAAAAACTGGTACCACCCAGATAACCTTCCCTTAGCCCAGTTTTATGCCATAGGTATTGACATGTCATATCCGTACAACGTGGCAGGCGGCACACAGGATAACGGATCTCATCTGGGCCCCAGCACCAAACGCGACTACGGTCCCATACGGTTTGAGGACTGGCAGAGTGTCGGCGGCGGAGATGGAATGTACAATGTGTTTGACTGGAAAAGCAACAGGTATCTTTACAATGAATCTCAATTCGGCCCCCTCCAGAGAGTCGACTTGATAACAGGCGAGACCAAAAACATTGCCTACCGCAACACTGACAGGGACATGAGATGGAACTGGAACTCCCCTATCCTGGTTTCCCCGCATAACAGTGATGTCATATACCACTGCGGCAATAAAGTCGTTAAATCCTCTTTCAGAGGAGAATGCTGGAAAGTGATCAGTCCGGACCTTACCACGAATGACCCTGACAAGCTGACAACAGGGAAAGGAGGCGACGGGAACATCCAGTACTGCACCATCACCACCATTGCCGAATCACCTCTTGTACAAGGGATTTTATGGGTAGGAACGGATGACGGAAATGTCTGGATAACAAAAAACAGCGGTAAAGACTGGACCAAATTGAATGAAAACATAACAGGTAATCCTGGATACTGGGTCAGCAGAGTGGAAGCTTCTCATCACTTTCCAGGGACAGCTTATGTCTCCTATACTGGGTACAGAAGGGATGACTTTCAAGCTTTCCTTTATAAAACAGAAGATTATGGAAAAACCTGGACGAACATTGCCTCTTCCCTTCCTGACGAGCCTGTGAATGTCATTAGGGAAGACCACAAAAATCCTGATTTGCTGTTTGTTGGGACAGAATTTGCGGTTTATGTGTCCATCGACGGCGGAAAAAACTGGAATAAAATGAAAGGAGACATGCCCACTCAGCCTGTTCATGACATAGTCATCCATCCTCGTGAGAACGACCTGGTTGTGGCAACACACGGAAGAGGAATCTTCATAACTGACATCACATTCTTACAGGAATTATCACAAGAAATTATTGAAAGCGATGTCCATCTTTTCGAAATAGAACCAAAAGTGATGTGGGTAAGCAATAAAAGCCCGCACTACGGCTCATCAAATTTCAATGGAGAAAGCGAGCCCAGAGGACTTGTTGTAAATTACTATCTTAAAAACCAAGCTGAACGGGACGTCACAGTGAAAGTCTTTAAAGGCGGTCTTTTAATCAATGAGATCAAAGGCGAAAACAAGCCTGGACTGAACAGTGTGATCTGGAATATGACACAAAGAGTGGAGAGAACGCCTGAAGAGAAGGAAGAGATCCGGAAACGCATAAAGATGTACAAGTCATACGGATATAATATGGATATTGATGTTGACTATGCTTACCAGTCTGTTGACTGCGGAGAATATATATTCAAACTCTGTGTTGATGGCAAAGAACTGACCAAAAAGAGTTCTGTGCTCAAAGACCACTGGTACAAATAATTTTCAGCTTTTTCTGAATGAAAAACTCAGGATGTTCTTACATGGGAATCTGTCCACTGGAGGATGTCCTTGACCACAGGTTTATCTTCAGCCTCCAGCAGGAGCAGATGGGACAGCCCTTTATAAAGTTTAAGAGTCTTGTCAGTTGAACCGATTTGTGCGTGCATCTCCTGACTGGCCTCAAAGCCCGTTATTTTATCTTCCCTACCGTGAAGAATGAGCACAGGAGTTTCTATTTCATTACAGCGTCCCTTAACCGCCTCTGAAGCTCTTATCATTTCCAAATAAGTTCTGGCATAGATCTTCCCTTGATACACCAGCGGATCCCTATCAAAATCCTGTAAAACTTCAAGGTCATTTGAGAGATAATCCGGGTTGATTTTAACTAAAGGCCAGCGGGGAAAAAGTATTCCAAAGGCCCAGAAAATTTTTCTTAAAAACCAGGGGGTGACTTCTCTTATGCTTAAAACCGGTGCGCTCAGTATCAATCCTCTTATCTCCGGCTTTTTCTCTATGAAATAGAGAGCTGATATCACTGCTCCCATTCCCTGGCCAAGTAAGAAAACCGGTTTTTGGGGAAATCTTTTTTTTACTAAGTTAAAAAAGACGGAGAGGTCATCTAGATAATCATCAAAAGAATCAATTAAGACAGGAGGACCATCTGATTTCCCGTGACCCCTGATATCAAACAGACTTACAGCATAGTTTTGACCGGCTATAATCCTTGAGACATTGATGTAACAGCCGCTGTGTTCTGTCAATCCGTGCACGATAATAATCACTCCATGGGGATCCGCCTCAGGAGTAAACGACTGCTCAAAAAGCTGCGTCTCATCAAATGTTCTGAATAACTCACTGTTGGAACTTATCTTAACACTGTCATCCCGCATCAGAAATCCTCCCTTATACTTATTCTACCAGGAAATTCCGTAATCATCCCCGTAATTACTTGCACCTCCCCATAATGTTTTATGTTTCCAGTCAAAATAAATAGCGGTTATCGGTCCGGAGGTCCTCTCCATTTTGCTGATTTTATATCCCATATTCTCGAGAATTTCAACGACCGAATCAGGAATACTGCTGTTCAGGGTAAGCCTTCCCGGCACTGCTGTATGTTCCCCGAAAGAACTTTGCATTTGATAGCTTACGATATTAGAAGCTTCGCAGGCCTCCTGCACATTCATATCGAATTCCACACAATTTATAAAAAATTGAACAAGATTTTGGTCCTGAGTGTCACCTCCCTGTACTGCAAAAGAAAGAAAAGGCTTGTCGTCCTTAAGCGCCATTCCAGGGGTGAGTGTCGCACGGGGTCTTTTTCCCGGAGCCACTACATTAAACGGATTTTTTCCTCTGTCCAAAACAAAACTCTGCATTCTTTGACTCATTCCCACTCCTGTGCGGCCGGCAATACATGCCGGAATCCAGCCTCCGCTCGGCGTGACCGAGACGACCCAGCCTTCCTCATCCGCTGCCTGTATTGAAGTGGTTCCAGCTGTAAAATCAGATTCATAGGTTTCTGCCTCCTGAGCCGTCATCTCTTTTTTTCCTCCATCTCCTACATTGCTCCACTGTTCTAAAAGATCAAGATAAGGATTTGTCTTCCCTTCGAACGGGTATGGATCGCCCGGCTTGACATCAGGATCATTGACATTCCAGTTCAATTCCTTCAGCCTTTCTTTGGCGTACTGCTTGGAAAGGAGGCCTTTTATGGGCTCTTCTGGAGGAAAATAGGGGTCTCCATAGTAAAAATCTCTGTCAGCAAAGGCAAGATTCATGACCTGATAAAGGGTATGGATATAATTGACACTGTTATATCCGATATCTTTGAGGTCAATATTTTCCAGTATGTTCAACATTTGAAGCATCACCGGTCCTTGAACCCAGCAGGTTAATTTATAGACTTTGATTCCCTTGTATGTTGTCATGACAGGTTCCTCTAAATAGACCTTCCAATCCTCCATGTCCTTTTTTGTGATGAGGCCTCCCTGCTCCTGACAGCCTCTTACAAACTCTTCAGCTATATCTCCCTTATAAAATCTGTCATAGGCAGCATATATGGCCTGCTTCCGATCCATACCTTCCTCCAAGGCTTGTTCTTCGGCTTCGACTAATTTTTTTAAAGTGTTCAGGAGATCTTGCTGTTGAAACATTTCCCCTACCTCAGGCGCTTCATGTTCCTGACCTAAATGAGGAAGCAGTATCTGTTTTGAATAAGGCCACTTCTTTATTCTGTCTTTACTCTTTTCAACCCGGCTGACAAATTCCTGTTCCACAGGATAGCCTTCAGCCATTTCCATGGCTGGCTCCAGGACCTGTTTAAGGCTCATGCTTCCGAATTCAGCCAGCATGGTCATAAGGCCCCCCGGAGTTCCAGGAGTCACAGCCGCAAGAGGACCATAAGCAGGAGGATATTCCATTCCGTTTTCTTTAAAGAATTCCGGAGTGGCTCCTGTTGGTGCAACACCAAGGGCATTTATTCCCGTAACTTTTTTCGTGTGCGGGTTATAAATAAGAGCCTGTGTTTCCCCGCCCCAGCTTAGAACATCATACATAGTGCACACAGCGGCCAGCATGGCGCAGGCTGCATCCACGGCATTGCCTCCTCTTTCGAAAATCTTTGCGCCCGCAGTAGCTCCTAAGGGTTTACCAGTGATAGCCACCCAGTGCTTTCCATGGAGAACAGGCTTCTCTGTCCTGCCGTATATAAAGCTTCCATTGAGAGAGATAATCATGGAAAAAAGCCCTATTATACAAACAGACTTTATAAAACATTTCCGAAAATCAAACATTTGGACCCTCCTCAAAAAATACTCTTATTTGCCTGCCTCTAAGTAGTGTTTTTCCATCTTTGATCTCCATTTTTCCATCAATTCCTTATTCAACTCGATGGGAGGCCTCGCATCTTCCGGCAGGAAAGACTTATAAGGATGTTCCTTTTCATAAGCCTCAAACTCTTCTTTCATTTTGGTCAGCGTCTTTTCGTTTAAATAGAGATCTATGGCTGTGGCCGCCATCACTTTGGCTCCCGCATTCAGGCCTTTCCATGCAGTGGAACCAAAATTACTGGCTACAGCTGACCAGTGATGGGCGATCGCTCCCGGAACTCTTCCCGGAAAAAGCAGTGTGGCTGTAGGAACGACTCTCGTAACCTCAGCCACATCTGATGAACCTCCACCAACAAACCTTTCCCTGTTGTAGTTTGTGAGCTTGCCTATTTTAGTGGACATCCCTATTTCAGGTACTCCTAGCTCCTTCTGAAGGGCTCTGGCAAATTCGTTTTCTTCTTCGGTCCACTCAGGCATCCCTACTAATTCAATATTTTCCTGGATGAGTTCTGCCAATACCTTGTTTGCATTCCTCTGGTGGACTGCGGATAACACCCTGAATTCCATTTCCGTACCTGTAGCAAGCGCTCCGGCCTTGGCACAGTTGATGACTTTTTTGTGCATCGCTTCAAGCCTGGAATCGCTGTTTCTTACAAAATACCACACGCTTGCTCTATCTGGAACAACATTGGGTGCCTCTCCTCCCTCGGTTACCACATAATGCATACGGTAAGTAAAATAAAGATGCTCCCTCAAATAATTGGTCGCGACGTTCATTATTTCCACAGCATCCAGTGCGCTCTTTGCCGTCCATGGGGATGCCCCGTGTGCGGTGACTCCCTTAAAAGTAAACACTGTGGAAAATACAGCGTTCCCTCCTATTCCATAACCCGTTGCAAGCCCACTTGAGTTGTGGTTATCAATTACCGCATCCACATCATCGAACAAACCGGCCCTCACCATATAAGGCCTGCTGATAAGAGTCTCCTCTGCCGGAGAACCAAAGACTTTTATGGTTCCCTCAATGCCGTATTTCTCTAAGGCCTGCTTTACGGCTATAGCTGCTGCAGCAGCTGCCGTACACATTGTGTTGTGTCCGCAGCCATGGCCGGGAGCTCCGTCTATGAGAGGGTCTTTTTCAGGGACTCTTCCTTTCTGAGAAAGCATGGGCAGTGCATCGAACTCTCCCAGTATGCCAATAACAGGAGTTCCCGCTCCGTAAGAAGCGACAAAACAGGTAGGCATTCCCGCCAGTCCGCGCTCCACCGTAAATCCGGCCTCCTCCAGAGTATCGGCCAGTAATTTCGATGACTTGAACTCCTGCATTCCAAGCTCCGCATAAGACCATATGGCATCTGATATCTTCCCGAATTTCTCGATTGTTTCAGTCTGACCCAGCCATTCCAAAGCGAAACTTTTTTCTTTTTGTTTTTTTGCCGCTGCAAAGACATTGGAATCCATTCCTGTGAAAAAAAGCACTAAGGCAAAAAAAACCATAAACTTACGTCGATTTGACCGCATTATATATTCCTCCATTTTTTTTAAATTCCATTCCCCGGATAAGACATTTCCTTCATGGCTTATATTTTGTCTTTACTCACTGGCCTTTTTTACATACAGCCGGTTCGAGTTGAATACTAAAGTTATATCAAGCCTGTTATATAAGTCAAGGATTTCAATTGTTTCGAAATCATCTCCATTGGGGAAAAAACAGACTATTTTAAAAGTTCAATTTTTTCCAAAAAGACTTCATCCGAACTTTTTATTTCGATGTTATTGCCCCTGGCATTTAATTTTATATCCTTAGGTATTTCTATTTTGAATGTTTGATAGGTCCCAGCCAACCTCTCCTTTAATAGGACATTCCCATTGAGTTCAAGGGATAGGTCGACGGGCTTATCAGAAATCTTTTTCAGATGAAGGGAAATATATCTTTTTGACTTCAAATACTGATAGGTATAACAATAGCTAAATTTGACCGCTTCTTTTTCTTCACCTATGACTGCTATGATCCCATTATTGAGAACATCCAGTTCACTCAATAATCCGTTATTTTTTGCTTTTCTGAATCCTTCGACTATATCCGCCCACGTTTCATTGGCTTCTTTTATCAGCTTTGCTTTTTCCTTCCAGTTTATTTTCCCGAATATCAAAAGCGACCTGTGGAAGACAATGATCCTTATTCCGTTATCCCTCAGATAACCTAATACCGCTTTATCGTTTATATCTTCCGGAATACTCTTTACAGGATAAAAATACTGATTCTTGTATATTTTCAATGGATCAAAGACCCCAACCCCGTAAAAACCATTATAGACATGCTTATCATGATATATGGTATATAAGGAAAAGATTTTATTGTCTCCAAAACCTCTGAAATGAGGGAGCTCCAAGACGCCGTAATAATCCGGATATTTCTCTAACTGTCTGTACAGGTTTTTTTCTGCGCTATTGTGTTCACGGATCCTTCCGGTCTCAAGAGGAGGAGGAAAATTTTCAAAAAGGACTAAAAATCCCAGAAACAAAACAAGGAATGTTCCTGCTCCTGACTTTTTCCTTGCTTTGATAAACGCCTGGAAACCCATAAAAATCAATAGAATCCAAAACGCAATAAAATAATACTTGAACTTAAACCCGCGCAGTCGGGTCAGGCGCGCAACCACTAGAGATACCAGGTAGAAGAAATTTGTTTTTAAAGGGATATACTCAAAAAGACTTCTGAAACAGCTCAAAAACACAAAGACAGTGCTGCTGAGCACGAATCTTTCTTTTAATGCCATTTTTTTCCATAAAAGGATTGTATTCACAATAAAAACAAGAAGCATAAAGATAAAGAGAATATCAAGGAGTTCCCTTGTCTTTTGTAAAGTGATCCCCCTATAAAAAGTTACAAACACAGGTCCTGTTAAGAGAACAAGCAGTAAAAAACTGAGGGCTTTTTCCAATATTTTCTTTGTCTTTGAGTAAAAGAAGAAGAAAATAAAAAAAGATGCCGCAAACCCCAGGAAGAGAGGCGTTGAGTGCCCCCGGAGAAATTTAAATGTCAACGGGAACCATGTGGAATAAAAATCCCAGGAACGAAGAAGTGTTCTGCTGCTGAACGCAACCTTCTCATAAGAAATATCCAGGGGATTTGTTATATATGGAGAAAATACAGCAAATATAAAGATACCCAGCAAAATCAATCCTGCGGTCAATTCAAGTAAGACCTTAAATGTTATTTTCCTTTTGATAATGATAAATATCGCGAACAAAACAACAGATAAAATAGACGTCAGGAAAAATAAAGTGATAGAGAATAATGCCTGTAAAAATAAAAACAAATAAAACAAAAACGCATCCCTGCGTTTGAATGTCTTCGCATACCTCATGAGAAATAAAAACGCATATATCGAAAAAAAGAAAAACAAAAGATGAGGATGAGGAAAATTTATCTGCCTCAAAGGAAGCAAAATATAAACAGCCCCTCCTGTGAGTGAAAGTATTTCATTATCAACAAACTCCCTTATGAAAAAATATACGGCTGTTCCGCCAAATACAAGAGAAATAAACAAAAGCAAATTATAGAGAAAATAAATATTTTTTATCCCCATTAAATAAAAGGGCAGGAGAACAATACTCTGGCCTATGAAATTCACACCAGCAGTCAGTGTAAAAGAATACGGGAAATAAATGGGAAAATGATAGATATCAGAAAAAGAAAGGTGTGACATGGCCTTCATGTTGTGCATCATAATCCCGATAGCGATATTATTGTCACCGTTGTTGGGAAGGATGATCTCTTCAAAAAATCCTGGAACAAGAAAATAAACAGAAATAAGGGAAACCAAGATAAACAGAATCAGTGGTTTTAACAGGCTGTTTTTCATTTTTAACTTCATCTGTCTATTCCAGATATTTTATTCCTTTTTCCGGAAGCAGAAGAGAAATTTTTCACCTGCAAGGGCTTCAGCCACCATGCAACAGCCCCAAGCAGGCCTCCAAACACAAAAAAGTTTAAAAAAACCAGAAAAGCATAGCTTACAGCCAATTCAGGATTAAAGCCAAGCAGCGAGAAAAAAAAGATAAGTACCGCATCCCTTGTCCCAAGACCTGATATGGATAAAGGTATCAAACTGATTAAATTAGAAACTCCCATTATAAGAGTGATGTTGAGAAAATCTATGGATATATCCAAAGAATTCAAAAGAAGATAGCACTGGAAGAAAAAAAGAAGATAGCTTAGACACGTAAGTAAGAAAGTAAAAATGAGTCCTGTATTTACTAATTCGTTAATGCCATCATAAAAATCATTGAAACTGTTCTTTATCCTGTCTTCATGTTTCTTTATAAGAGCTATTCGATACAACAAACCTACAGGCTTTTTCATGATCCTTCTGTTCAAAAGTAACAAAGGAAGCAAAACAATCAGAATGAGTATAATCAAATATGTTAAAGTAAGCTTTCCCAGAACATTGAATTTCCATAATCCGAAAGTCCCGACCAACAACAGAACATACATATCAAACATCCTGTCCACAAGAACACTCGACATCCCTCTGCTGACCGATACGCCTTTGTCCTGCTTGACGTAAAAAGCCTTTATGAATTCACCTAAACGCCCAGGGGTTATGAAGCCGAAATACAGGCTGCTCATATATACCATATATGTCCCGGATAAATGATACGATATCCCCTGTTTCTTCAAAAGAAAATTCCATCTGAGTGACTTGATAAACAGCAGGGGGAACACAAGCGCAAGAGCGCATACAAAAAAGAAGATTTTTATCTGTGAAAGGACACGGATCAGCTCCCCCAGGTCTATTTTCCACAAAATGACCACAAAAATGATTATCCCCAGGAATTTTAAATATTTCTTGATATTCATGTTCGCAACCCGGATTTTTCAATATAATCTATTTCAGCCTATACTTCAAAGGGATAATTGACCCGGGGTGAAATCCAGGTTAATAGAAAAGCAAAGAGTGATTGAAAATTATTTCAGAAGATCATATATAGGCATAGGTTTGATCAAGCATTTGGTGGAAAGTGTTTTTCCGCTGAGCTGGAGGGTCACAACATATTCTCCTGGTTTCACCCATTCGCCAGGGCTGGGCCTGGAATCTTCTTCTGATCTTTTTTCCGGTTCCTTCCGCATATCCCAAATCACTTTGTTGAGACCGGCCTCTGTCTTTCCTTTGAGTTCTCTGATCTTTTCTCCATAGGGATCTGAAATGGTGATCGAAGCATCTTCCTCTGTTGTGTCTTTGACATAATAGTATATTTTTACTCCCACATGTTCGTTGGGGGCAGTGAACTGCCTCTGTCCGTATACCTGTCCTCGGGGTATATAGTGCCATTGGATCTCATCTTGGATTTGAAAAAGATGCATGTTTTTGTTGAGTATTTCTTTATTGAGCTGCTGGAGTGGAGAAATATCGGTGACATAGATCCCCCGGCCATGGGTCGCCACAACAAGTTCGTTTTCTCTGGGATGGATGACCAGGTCAGGCACAGAATTGGTGGGCATGTTGTTTTTCAGGCTCATCCAATTCTTTCCCCCATCTATAGTGACACAGACCTCAAAATCTTTCCCCAAAAATAAAAGATCGGGATTTCTGTGGTCTTCCACAATAACATAGATAATTCCCTTGGAAATATTTCCCATTACTGGAGTCCAATTTTTACCAAAGTCATTGGTGCGAAAGATAAAAGGCCTAAAGTCATCTCTTTGAAAACCTGTTTTTACCACATAGGCCCGTCCGGGTTCAAAATGAGAAGCAAAAACACGGCTCACATAATATTCTTCAGGAGCCCCAGCTTCTTTAAGATAAGAGGTCACATCTTCCCAACGGCCGCCATGATCCAAAGTCACCTGGACTTTCCCATCGTCTGTTCCTGCCCAAATCACACCTGCTTGTTTGGGCGATTCTGAGATTGTGGTGAGGGTGCAGAATTCAATATTGCCATCCAGTTTTTCAGGATCTTTGGTGGTGAGGTCAGGACTTATTTTTTGCCAAGTGTTTCCTCTATCCAGCGATCTGAGGAGAAACTGTGATCCCATGTAGATGATGCGGGGATTATGGGGAGAAATATGGATAGGAGCAGTCCAGTGAAATCTGAATTCGGGTTCCCCTTTTTCAGCATTGGGTTTGATCCGGACTCTATATCCCTGTTTTTGGTCCACACGCTGAAGGGATCCTAATTGGTATTCATTATAAAGCCAGCGGCTGTTTTCTGGGTCCACTTTGTTATACATCCCGTCTCCCCCGCCTACTGACTGCCAGTCATTTCTGTTGATTTCTCCATAGATACTGTTGCTGGGAATCTTTATGGATCCATTATCTTGAGTCCCTCCGTATATATTGTAAGGCTGTTCCATGTCCACGCCCACCGCATAGTATTGGGCAATGGGCAGATTTTCGAAAACATCCCAGGTTTGACCTCGATCGTAAGAGACAGCCAGACCTCCGTCATTGCCTGACCATATATGATTGGAATTCTCCGGATCGATCCAGAGAGCATGGTGATCCACATGGACTCCCTTTGCCAGGTTTTCAATCCCCTCTTTTCCCCATGTTCGACCTCCATCTTCAGACCTGAGAAAAGGAGTGCTTGGCAGATATACCACATCAGGATCATTTGGATCGATATAAATCACCCCATACCATTTACCGCCCCAAAGATTGAGGTCATCCGGACTCATCTTCTCCCAAGTTTTCCCCCCATTTTTTGAGCGATAGACCTGTCTTCCTATTTTGCGCTTTTCAGGTTTCCTTCCTTGCCTTTTATCTCTATCTGCTTCTTCCTTTGTGGGAGGCCGGAGATTGCTGTTCTCAATGGAAGTATAAATGATTTCAGGATTTTTGGGATACACAGCGATTCCTATGCGGCCTATTTTTCCGGAAGGCAGGCCGTTTTCCAATCTTTCCCAGCTGCTTCCGGCATCTGAGCTTTTATAAATGCCACTGAGAGGTCCACCTTCTTTAAAATCCCACGGGATCCTGCTTTTATCATAAGTAGCCGCATAAACAATATCTGGATTCTTTGGATCCAGGACAACATCCACCACTCCTACTTTTTCACTTATAAAAAGCGATTTTTCCCATGTTTTTCCTCCATCTGCAGTCTTGTAAAGGCCTCTTTCAGGATTAAAGGAGAAGTGATATCCCACTGCAGCTGCATAGACTACATCCGGATTTTCGGGATGGATGGCGATCCTTCCGATGTGGGCGGTGTTTTTCAGACCCATATGCTTCCAGGTCTTTCCTCCATCTTCGGATTTATACACTCCATCTCCCAGCAGAGAAAGCCTGCCTGAAGCCGGAGTCCCTGTACCCACCCAAAGGATAGATGGATCAGACTGAGACACAGCCATATCTCCGGTGGCTATGGTGTTTTGATGGTCAAAAATGGGTTCAAATGTAGTGCCGTTATTAGAGGTCTTCCAAATGCCTCCGCTGGCAGTGACAATGTAGAAGGTGAATTCCTCTTCAGGATGAGAAAGAATCCTGAGTATTCGGCCTCCCTGATTAGCGGGTCCTAAAGACCGGTACTGAAAGAGGGATAAAAGCTTTGAATTAAACATGTCCTGCTGTGAAAAAACAGGAAAAGCAACCAATAAAATTAAAAGACTTGAAATCCAGAGATGCCTTTTTTCCATCTTAACTCCTTTTTTCTTTTTGTATGACCCTGTTTAAATCTGAGAAATTTTTTCTTTCATTCATTCTCCCCCGAGAATTTTTTTCGGCTTTGAAACACACACTGCATTATACTGAATACGATTTTTAAAATTCAAACCATTTTTCAAGTTTCTGTGCTTACAAAGTCCGGAGACAGGATGGATTTCATGTACTTGTTTTTTCTTTGTTTTATACTATAATATCTATTGTATTTATAGGAAATAAGAACTTTTATGAGAGAAACCAAATGACGAAAAAGATTTTGATATTACTTTCTTTATTTATTTTTTTCATCTCTTGTGCTGTAATAAAGGGAGGCTTGGAGGAGACCGGTATGAAAAACAAAGTCATCAAATCCACAAAATCAGCTTATTTTGCCGCCGGATGTTTCTGGGGTGTCGAACACAAATTCAGCCAGGTCAAAGGTGTCCTTTCCACAGAGGTCGGGTACTCCGGCGGAACTACTGATAATCCATCTTATGTCCAGGTCTGCTCGGGAGACACTGGCCATGCCGAAACGACAAAAATAGTCTATGACCCCTCTGTTATTGATTATAAAGAACTGCTTGAAAAATTCTTCTCTTTCCATGACCCGACACAGCTCAACAGACAAGGTCCGGATGTAGGGACTCAATACAGGTCTGTTGTTTTTTATGTTGACGAAAATCAAAAGCGCATAGCAGAGGAAAAAAGAACTGAACTCGAAAAATCAAAAAAATTCAAGGATCATATTGTCACGGAAATCAAGCCTTTTAAAACATTTTATAAAGCAGAAGAATACCATCAGAAATACATAGAAAAACAAAAGAAAACAAAAAAATAACGGAATGGATATATTGCTGATAATTATAGGGATGGAGAGGCGGAGTATCTCTTTGTTCATCTCATTTTTTTCAGAACAAAGCTTCTCCTTAAACCAATAAGCCTTAAAATATCTTCTGAAAGTGCTTTTTCCAGCTTCTTGTTCATCTTTATCGATAACGGATTGTTGAAAGGAAGGACAATAGTCGTATTCTCATTAAGCACGGCTAAATTATTCTCTTTGAAAAGCTGAAGCAGTTTTTTCCTCCTGAGAAAATTATGAGGACCCTCACTGTGATGGATTTCAAAAACAGCGGCAAGCCAATGCATGGGCTCCCATAAAATATTGGGGCAGGTCAGCACCATAATCCCCCCGGGTTTGAGAACACGGGCAAGCTCTCTCACAAAAGTACCCACATCGCTGATATGCTCAATAGTCTCATAAGTGGCAACCAGGTCAAAATATCTATCTTCAAACGGTAGCCTGTAGTCAAGCACCTTAACAGATTCATAATAATCTTTTTTGTCTTTTAATCTCTCATCTGCCAGAGACAAAAGATAATCCGAAAAATCAGCTAGAACAGATTTTTTGATCACTCCCTTCTCAATCCAAAATTCGGTCCCCTTGCCGGACCGTGCCTGTATATCCAGCATGACCATATTGTCTTTAACATAATGCTGCGCCAGCTCCCAGGAATTTGTAAACCTCCGGTAATAACTGTACGTGCTTTCATTGATATCATCATAATCCGTAACGCTGTCCCAGAAATCTCCGACTTCCTTCAAACTCCACCCTCTGCATGTAAAGTATTTGTACTCAAGTACAGCCCGTTTTACCGCTCCCCGAAGATTCATCTTTTTTACTTCCTGTCCGCTGCAGCCAGCGGCTCTTCTCCCATGTCCACATCAATCCCAATGACCCATTTTCTTCTTTGCTTAGATAAAAACATGGACAGCCGGAAGGGAATAAGGCTTCTGATAGCTTTTCTTTTTACGATCTGATGGATAAGGTTTAAAAAAAATCCCATACCATATTTTTTATACTTCAGATTGTGCCAGTGCATGCGAACCAATTCACGCTCTTTGATGCCAAACAATTTTACTTTATTCTCCCGCTCCATTTTTTCAATAAGTGCGGCCCCGGCACCTGTCCTTGCCATGACCACCGAGGCGTTTTTTAGCGAATTTATCCAGGCATCTCCCAAGACAATATCCGCTCCCTCTCCCATATAGAGAGAACACTTTTTACACCCTTTGCGTAAAAACATCAAGTCCACCAGTTCATAACATTCTTTTCCAAAACGGACAACACGGCCATCCTTTGTTCTTACCATAAAACCACCCGGATATTCACCCCATCTATAGGCCATCTCATCAATATTTTCTTTTCTGACTCCTGCTTTTTTTATCAGGTATTCAGTCGCATCTTCGGTTATATTATATCCGCAGAAAAAACTTATTATGTATTTGATGTTCGTATACCCGTTCTTCTGCATCTGACGCACAGCCCGAACAAAGCAGGGCTGTAAAAAAACAGCCGTTTCTTTTTCTTTCTCTAAATCAATAAGCTTCTTTAAAGGATCAAATTCCATATAAACATATTTTGAACCGGAAATTTTTCTGATGTCTTCCACATTCTGCACAGCTTGATACTCAGGAAGATACGGGCGGTCTTGAGAAAATCCCACTCCTATCACTGTCTCGACTATTCTGTTCTCCAGAAGAAATCCGGAAATCTCTGTGCCAACCCCCCCTGAGGAGCCCATTTGGCGGCGTGCGGGATCTAAACTGAACCCAATACAGAGCTTTTGATAATCCGAAACCAAATACCGGGAATCATAACTTTTACTGAAACCTCTTTTGCGAAAAAAAAAACCTTTTGTACCAGATTTATCTTGCAATCGCTAATCCTTCATCCTTTTATCTATCAAGTCAGCCAAAAGCCCGACAATAAACAGCTGAAACGCTGCCATAAATAAGAGGGTTATGGTCGTCACAAAAGCTTCGGTTATAAATATCCTGTACAAAAGGAGAATGAAGCCAACAATAAAAAAAAGAAAGCTCAAAGGCATGAATACTTTTAAGGGTTGGAAATAAAGAACTGTCCGGACGATTAACTTTAAAAATCCATACGTATCTCTTAAAGGACGGAGCTTTGATTTGCCCTCTCTTTTATGGTAATCAATCGGAATATATTCAACCCTGTATCCATTGGTCAAAAGCGCTAAGGTTATGGTCATAGTAAAAGAGAATCCCTCAGGCAGTATCCTGTTGAATTTGCTTATCAAATCCTTTCTGATCAATCTAAGGCCTGAATTGATATCAATGATATTTTCTCCGGACAGATAATCAGCGAGCTTTTTTATAAACCATTTCGCTGGTTTCCGGATCAACGGGATTTTGACATTTTCCCCTGTTCTGGCACCCACGACCATATCGATGTTCCCTTCTCTGTATTTTTTCAGCAAATCGGGGATTCTTTGACTGGGATACGTGGCATCCGCATCCGTGATAATTATGATATTAGAGGAAGCCTGTCTCACTCCTGTTTTAATGGCCGCACCGTATCCTTTGTTCACATCATGACGGATGAGTTTCACTCCCGGGAATTTATTCACTATACGTGATGTCGCATCCTTTGAACCATCATCTACAACTATGATCTCAAATTTACTTGAAAATTTTTTCATGCTCTCCAAAACAGTTCTTATCCCTTTTTCTTCGTTAAAGGAAGGTATGATTATTGTTGCTTCCTTTTGAGTATTCATTGCTCAGGCTCCTTATGAAATACTTAAAACGCTGATTTCTTTTCCCTGAATCATCTTACTGCATGTTCACTTTGACGCTGCTCAATAATGAACTCAATATTATTAACAGAGGAACTGTAGCTCGATTCAAGCCGGGTCCTGTAAGGCAAAAGAGAAGAAACGATAACCTCAGGAAGCCCGTCCTGCCAGGCCAGCCGGTATCTGTTTTCCTCCATGGCATTTATTTCTCTTTCCAGGGCATCCTTCCAGTCTTCGGAGAACCCTGTTCCGCTGCTTTCCATGAGTTTCTCATATTGATTCTTTAACATCGGAAGAATCATTTTATGCAAACGCCTTACTGCTAAATCATGCCTTATCTCCTCTGATTCTTCATCTTCCCAGTGCTGGTAGTTAAATTCATTATTCTCGTTTATGGCAATAGGAGGTCCGTCTGTTAAAGGCTTATCAAGCCAAGAATAATAAGCTATGGTATAAATATAGTAATACTCGCCCAGTCCCATCTTGGACTCCAGTAATGCCAGATTGCGTGTTTTGAGAAATCCCGCTATTTTTGGAATCAGACCAAGCCCTGTTTTGAGTTTTTTAAAAGCTCCTCCGGAACTCTCATCATCATCTGTAAGAAAATTAATGGAGTGTTCAAGGTCCTTAATCACAGGCCTTATGGCTTCTCTTGTCTCTAAAAAGGCTTCCATGCGCTCCGGACTTATCTTTCCTGATGGAGAGGGACAGTACTCTTCTATCTCTCCATATTTATCTGTTAGATCCTTAAATACATCCTCTGATTCTTCAAAACTCTTGACCATGTTTTTTACAAAAACGACTCCACCGATAATGAGAAAAACCACGATAATGAGCACAGCCCCACACCCTATCCCGCACCCGAGCAGCCATTTTTTCGTCGCTGTGTTCTTTTTTGGTTCCATTTCTCCTCTCCTAAACTACCCTGACCTATTCATTAAAAAATGACGATGAACATTTTTTACCTTCCAGGCAAGCCGATCTGAAACTCAGATATAGCTTATGCTCCCTTGTCACAATGAGATTACTTCATCACTTTTTTCTTCGCAATAACACAGCGACCTTGACTTGTTCATCATCCAGGTTACTTACTTTTCCAACAAACTATCACAGTAATACCATACAGTCAATAAAGCCGCAAGCATAACAAATCTTTGCGTATGAAGCTCTAGAAATGAATCCACTTGACTTTTTTACAAAAAAGCACAAACACAAAAAAGCCGGCGGCGATGCCGGCAATATCAGCAGCCATATCCAGAACATCCATTGTTCTGGATGGAACAAAAAACTGATGGAACTCATCCAAAACCGCAAGCAGAGAACCCGTGCAAAAGACCCAAATGAACTTGCACTTGAAAGAAGTCTCTAAAATAAAAAAACCCAGAGAAAGAAGAAAACCCAGCACGGCAAATTCAATCAAGTGTATCATTTTATCAAAAAAAAGAATCCCTACATTTACCTGATAACTTCTTGAGGAAAGAATGAAAATCGCCGCATAATAAACAAGGGAGGGTAAAAAGAATATCAATCTTTTCATATTATGCTTCATCGTGAACAGAATCTCATTATTAACACCCATCTTAATTTCTGATTCAATATGTTGTCAAATCAAATCCATATTTTGCTGTACATCTCTTTTTTTTCACTGCTCTCAGCCTTTCACAGATTTTTGACATACTGTCTTTTGTTATGTTAACCTGACCTACTCATTAAAAAATAGCGATGAACAATGGACTTTTCTTTGACCCTCATTGAATCTATCCTGGCTTTTATCATAGCCACATTTGGCTCGGCACTTCAGGGAACCATAGGATTCGGTCTCGGACTCATAGGAGTGCCCTTACTTGTAATGCTTAATCCTGCTTATGTCCCCGGCCCTGTGTTGTTATCTGCGTTGTGTCTCACTGTTCTCATAGCACAGAGAGAACGGCATGCCATCAGCATAAAAGAAATAAAATGGGCAGTCACAGGAAGGGTATTCGGTGCTGTCATTGGTTCTTATTTGCTGACTGTCATACCTCAAAAAAATGTCTCGGTGCTGTTCGGAGCCACGATCCTTCTGGCCGTTATCATCAGTTTCTCAAGAATAAAACTCGAATTAAACTCCATAAACCTGTTAGGAGCCGGAACAGTGTCTGGACTCATGGGGACCACTTCAGCCATAGGGGGGGCTCCCATGGCCCTTGTCTACCAGCACCAGAAAGGCCCCAGAATAAGAGGTTCTCTTTCCGCAATATTTATTTTCGGCACCATCATATCATTGACTTCACTGATCGTAATCCATCGTTTCGGCTTTACGGAAATCTATGCGGCCGTGACCCTTATTCCTGGAATTCTCTTGGGTTTTTTTCTGTCAAAACGATTGGCCCGGATACTTGACAGAGGATACATAAGACACGCCGTTCTTATTGCCTCTGCTTTATCCGGAATCATAGTCATCTTAAAGAACATATTGTAAAAAGCCTGCTCTTTTTGAGAATAAACCAGCCTTGATTTTTTCACTTATTACTTGACATTTACAGCAGAAATTCTTATTTTATGAATGTATCTTGAATTTGTATTGATTATTAATTGAGAATTATTCTTTTTTTAAGATAAAAGGGAGGAAAAAGAGATTTTTGATTATGGACATCGCCATTTTTTTAT
>Ga0190359_1000353_pt1 | contig 32098 bp, 29 predicted proteins | sample 48721823_MG_FD_161269 | JGI IMG/M metagenome (GOLD analysis project Ga0190359, IMG submission 161269) | Hydrothermal vent microbial mat bacterial communities from Southern Trench, Guaymas Basin, Mexico - 4872-18-2-3_MG | ecosystem: Environmental > Aquatic > Marine > Hydrothermal vents >... | reverse complement strand
GTGAGTTCCCTGCAGGATGAGAATGGATACTGGCATGCCAGCCTGCTGGATCCGGAAAGCTACCCCGATCCGGAGACCAGCTCCAGCGGATTCTTTACTTATGCCCTGGCCTGGGGCATTAATGCAAGTCTGCTGAATAAAGAACAATACCTGCCAGTCGTGAGAAAAGGATGGAGGGCGTTGGTCAGGGCGGTTTATGCGGATGGCAAGCTGGGATGGGTGCAGCAAATAGGTGCGGATCCTAAAAAAGTAACTAAGAGTATGACGGAAGTGTATGGGGTAGGGGCTTTCCTGCTTGCAGGGTCGGAAGTATATAAACTGACTATGCGATAATAAAATTGTAGATGAAATTGATAACACAATTAGAAAACAGATTAAACGGATGGATAACCCATAACTATGATCTGGAAGGACTTATCATTGTGGATTCTGTTAAGTTTTTCCATGGTAGAGGCATGCAATATATCGTCGGATTCATGTCGGAAAGCTTTTGAGTTGATGCGACATTGTCTGAATAATACGGGATGGCCGACGGTGTACAGTGTACATTACAAATGCAAAAGAACTGAATGAAACGAAAATGATTTTTTTAAATCAAAAATTCACAAAAGGATATGAATAAACCCAAGTTTTATGAATTGAAAAATTCAACCAGGCGAATAAAAATACATATTATTTTTAGAGGAAATTAAGCAATAGAAAAATTCTATTGCTTAATTGACGAAGAAAATCATAGCATTCCATCAAGATGGAATGTGAGATTTTCTTGTCAGGGTTAACCCAATGCAGCCTTCGGTTTATGCGCAATAGAGCCATTTACAATAACTCTATTGCGCATTGGGATAAAAGAAAACCGCAATCTTTTCAGATATGATGCTGGTCTGTGGACCATAGTTACAGTACAAGTAAAAAATATTTCATAAATTTACATTGCTTAAAATGATAAATGATAACTTAAAATGATAATAAGATGAAAAGTCTGAAATTCCTCATCCTGCTTCTTCTTCCTGTTGTGATGACAGGTTGTAGCACCAGACCTGAAAAACCCAATATCCTGTTTATTGTGGTTGATGACCTTGGATATAAAGATCTGAGTTGTATGGGTAGTAAGTATTACGAGACACCCAATATTGACCGGATTGCTGCTAACAGTATGATTTTTACAAACGGGTATGCTACCTGTGCAGTGTGCAGTCCGTCCAGGGCCAGTTTGTTGAGTGGCAAGTTCCCCGCTCGTCACGGAATCACCGACTATATCGGCGCATCATCCGGTGAGAATTGGAGGAAAGCCAAACGTTATACAAAACTTCTGCCGGCAGACTATCTGCACCACTTGCCGCATGAGTTTGTAATTCTGCCGGAAGTGCTGAAACAACATGGTTATACGACTTTCTTTGCCGGAAAATGGCACCTGGGGGGCAAAGGTTCTTACCCGGAAGACCATGGTTTTGATGTGAATCAGGGAGGATATGAGGCCGGCGGGCCATATAGCGGAGGTTATTTTTCACCGTTTAACAATCCTAAAATGAAAGATTATCCCGAAGAGGCTGGTATGAGCCTTTCCATGAAATTGGCAAAGGAGACGGTGAAATTTATAAAAGCCAACAAAGATACAACGTTCCTTACTTATCTTGCATTCTATGCTGTCCATTCTCCTATACAGACTACACATGACAAGTGGAAAAAATACCGCGACAAGGCCGACTCGATGGGCATCGCTCCGCAGGGCTTTGCCATGGAGCGAAGATTGCCTTACCGCCTGCATCAGGACAACCCCGTTTATGCCGGTCTGATATCACAAGTGGACGATGCAGTGGGATATATACTGGAGACCCTGAAAAAGCTGAATCTAGATAAAAAGACGATAATCATCTTTACCTCAGACAACGGAGGAGTGGTCTCGGGAGATAATTTTTCCACCAACCTGGGTCCTCTCAGGGGAGGAAAAGGATATCAATGGGAGGGAGGTATACGGGTCCCATATTTTATAGATGTTCCCTGGATGCACCTCAGGGGCAGGAAAAATGATACTCCCGTTACCGGGGCTGATTTTTATCCTACCATTCTGGATTTGGCGGGAATCCCCCTGATGCCGCAGGAACATACTGATGGAGTAAGCTTGGTGCCTCTCCTGAAAGGCGATACCATTCCTTCCCGCCCCTTGTATTGGCATTATCCTCATTATGGAAATCAGGGAGGCGATCCGGCATCCATGATCCGTGAAGGCCATTGGAAACTGATCCATTACTGGGAAGACGGGTCCAATGAGTTGTATGATCTTAACACGGATATCAGTGAACAGCATGATGTTTCAGGCCGATACCCGGATATTACCCGTAAAATGACAGATAAACTTCTGGGTTGGTTACGATCGGTGAATGCAAAATATCCGGTCCCCGATCCTTTGTTCAGCGAAGATTCCTTGAAGATGAAACAGGAATGGTACCGGAATGTGTTAATGCCCCGTCTCGAAGAAAAACGAAAGAAAATGTTGGACCCAGCCTGGCAGCCCAACAAAGACTGGTGGGGGAGTGAGAGAGACGATAAGGCGATGAAACGATGAAGCAATCATGTGCAGCGCATCATTGAAAAACATTATACCATGACCCGATTTATATTTCTTATCATCATCTTTCCCTTGTTACTCTTTTCCTGCAGAGTGCAACAACAACCTGGCCGTCCCAACATTGTGTTGATCATGGCTGACGACCTGGGCTACGAATGCCTGGGCTGTGACGGTGGTACTTCTTATGCTACACCCAACCTGGACCGGTTGGCCGATGCCGGATTGCGATTCCGTTATTGTTTTTCACAGCCATTGTGTACACCTTCCAGGGTGCAACTCATGACGGGAAAGTATAATTACAGAAATTATACGGCTTTTGGCATACTGAAAAAAGGAGAGAAAACATTTGCCAACATTTTTCAGGAAGCGGGTTACAAAACGGGCATTGCAGGCAAGTGGCAATTGTATGGCAGTACGGATCAAAAGGCTCTGAAAGGAACCGGTACCTTGCCCCATGAAGCGGGCTTTGATGAGTTTTGTCTCTGGCAGATAGACCTGAGAGGCTCACGTTATGCCGATCCGATAATATACTATAACAGCCTGACCCCGGATACGCTGACAGGAAAATACGGACCGGATATTTTCATGGCATTTATTGAGGATTTCCTCACCCGTCATCGTCAGAAGCCTTTTTTCTTATATTACCCTATGGTATTGCCCCATGCCCCGCATATGCCCACGCCGGATTCGCCGGAATGGAAAACAAACCGGTATAAAAGAGATAACCGTTTTTTTGCGGATATGGTAGCTTATGTTGACAAAAATGTGGGATTGATCATACAAAAACTGGATGAGCTGGGTCTTCGTTCCAATACGCTGGTCATATTTACCGGCGATAACGGAACCAACCGGGCCATTGTTTCCATGATGGGAGATAAAGCCGTTCATGGAGGAAAAGGACTAACACTGTTGACAGGGACTCATGTCCCGCTGATCATGAACTGGCCGGGACACATTGCCGGAGGACAGGTATCTGAAAAATATGTCGATTTTACGGATTTTTTGCCTACCTTACTGGATGTTGCCGACATTCACAAGCCTGATGATTTCTTCACCGACGGTCATAGCATTGCCCGGTTAATCGAAGGAAAGCATATGTCCGGGAGGAAATGGGTGTATTGTTATTATGATCCGAAATGGGCGAAATTCAAATATGCCAGATTTGTGTATACTCCCTTTTATAAACTTTATGATGACGGCCGTTTTATCAATCTGACAACGGATGAAATGGAAAAACATCCGCTTCCGGCGGATTCTTTAAGTAACCGGGAAAAAAGGATCAAAAAACGATTTATGAAAGTCCTGAATGTTCTGAAATAGTTCAAACCATCTATTGACGATCATGTTTCAAAGAACGCTTCAATGCCTGGGTAATTGTAACGGGCCACCGCGATTTTCTGCGGATAAATATAATAGGTTACTTTACCTTCGGAACACAGGTTCCCGTTACAATCTAGTAGCCGGGTATACATAGTGGCCAGCCTTTCTTCCTGCGTGAGTACTTTGGACCGCAAGGTGATTTTTCCTTTATTGACATAGACGGCTTTCAGGTAGTTAATTTCTATTTTGCGGGTAACCCCTGCTGTTTCCAGCTTGGTGTATACCGTCCAGCTGGCGATCTCATCATGCAGGGTAGCCTGGATGCCTCCGTGTAAAACATTAAGATAGCCCTGCATGTAAAATTCAGGATCCCATTCAGTGACAACATCTTCCCCGTCTTCGTAAAAGGTCAGGTGCAGTCCGATGGGGTTGGAAGATGAACATCCGAAACATTTGTTTCTTTCAGGCTCGTAGGGATTAATGATCTTTCTCACAACAATATGATTTACTGGTTCTGAAAAAAGTCAGAGTTTTCCGGACATCCGCTTGTCGGAAAGCAGGGATACCAGAATTCCCTGCAAGGTTTCCTGATCCAGCGAACGGATAAACTCCCTGACTTTATCTTTCCGTGTGGACGGGTCTTTATTTTCTTTGAGGATGGCTTTGAGGGTTTTGTATTGAGAGCCTTTGAGTTCGTTTTCCAGCGCTTCGCGGATAAGCCCGAAAACAGCATTTTCTTTTGTGTTTCCTTCATCAGTGTCTGCAATTTCCAACTCGAGGATGGCTGTCTCCAGGATCTCCCGTGCGTTACGGTGGATCTGCTCTTCCCAGGAAGACTTTCCCAGCGTGTCACGCAGGGCCCAGCTGCTCATGTGATAACTGAGCTCCTGGATCTTGCCTATGACAGGCGCCCCGGCACCGAAAATATTTTCCAGAATCAGGGTCACTGAGTTCTTCCAGGCTTCCAGATTGAAATCCTCCCGGTCGAGACGAACAATGAATTCCCTGAGCAGTTGTATGGCTTTTTTCTTGTCCATTTATATTGATTTTTTTTTGGAACAAATATATTATTTACTTTAGAATATTCATTTCTATATGAATCTTAATTTTTAATCCCGATAAAATACAAATTCCGGATCTGCAAATTTTTTATTAAGAACCTGGCCGTTGCCTTATCAACCAGCACTTGATGACTGTGCAACAGAAAATGGTGGGTATCATCCGGAATTACCAGGGACTCAAAAGGAATATGGTATTTGATCAGGCGTTGAACCAGATCGGCAGATTGGGAGAAAGGTACGTTCCTGTCATCATCGGCATGGATAACCAGAACGGGGGATTTCCACTTTTGTATGTAGGCAGTGGGCGAGGAGAGCCAGGTGGTAACGGCTGCCCTTTCGGCGTCGGGAGCCCGCTCATAACTTTCCGGATAGAGATACCTTTTCGCTCTTCCCACGCTGCGGTCATGAACACCCGATATATCTACGCCGGCAGCGAAGATATCTGAATTGCGGGCCAGGGCCATAGCGGTCAGGTATCCCCCATAGGAACCTCCGTAGATACCTATATGTGAGGCATCCGTAAAAGGTTGTGCCGCCAGCCATTCTCCGGCAGCCCGAATATCCTGATATTCCGAAGCCCCTTTAGGCCCGGCATTAACAGGGTGATGAAAATGATAGCCATATCCTATTCCCAATCTGTAATTGACCGAAAGAACGACAAAACCCTGATTGACTAAGTACTGATTGACAGCATAGGCATTGGAGTAATAGGATGAATAATGCCATCCAAGAAGCATCTGACGAGGGGGGCCGCCATGTACAAAAATTACGGCAGGTCTTTTTTTGATTTTTTCTTTGGGCATGAATAGATCAGCGTGGATAGGTATGCCATCCGGTGCTTTGAAAATCACGCGGGTGGGGGTGATCAATGATTTTACGGGATAATTTTTCGGGATCAGATCTTTTCCAAGAAGTCTGTTTTTGCGGTCTGACAAATTCATGACAGCAGGTAGGGGAGGACGTTGAGCTGTGGCGCTGATATAAACCAACCACTTCCCGTCACCGGTGATGAAAGGTTTCCATTCCAGGCCTGTGCCTGGTGTAAGCACTTCCATGTCTGCCCTGTCAATAGAAACCTTGACGATATGCCGCCGTTCAAGATCTAAGGAATCGGGTCCTGTATTACCGGCAAAGACCAGTTGTTTTCCGTCGGGACTCATTGAGATGTATTCGGCCATGAAATGACCCGGGGTGAGTAACAAAGGTTTTCCTCCGTTTTCAGGAATAGAATAAAGGTGTGGCCAGCCGTCCTGATAAGAGAGGAAAACGATCCTGCCAGTGCCCCAGTGCAGGTTGGTGCCTCCCTGGGTAGTGGGATAAGACCCTTCGGGCGTGTGGGGGGATTCCCATACTATCCGGGCTGCTCCGGTGAAAGCATCGGCAGTGAGTATTTTCCAGGGTCGGGGCGGGGGGCTCAGGATAGAGTCAGGTTCGCCACCGGCTCCGGCGGTACGGACAAATGCCAGACGGGTGCCGTCGGGTGACCAACGTGGTGAGTTGTCATAGGAAAAGGACGGGGAAAGCCAGACAATGGACTTGTTTTTTCCGGAAAAGATGCCAATAAAAGAATGGTCGCCTCGGTAGGAGCGGAAAGCAATCTTTTTTCCGTCAGGGCTCCACTGTGGGGAGTTGTTGTGACCACGTGCAGTGAAAAGTTTTGCAGCGGAAAATGTCCCGTCTATGGGAGCTCCCCAGAGCTGACCTTCTTTTACGAAAACAACGCTGTCAGAATGTGGAGAGATAACCGGTTCGGTTCCTTCTCCCAGCAGAATGGGGTCTCCTCCCTCAAAAGGTATGCTCCATATCTGAACTTTAGGGGGATCGGGAAGATGACGCGGATTGACGGGTAATGCCTCGTCCCAGTTGCTCCCGAAGTCTCCCCCGCGGATATATATACACCATTTCCCGTCGGCAGAAAGCTGAAGATTGCTGATTGCCTGGCCTTCGTCTTTCAGATAGGAGGTGAGGCGGCGAGGCGTGAAAGAAGGCCCTTCGGCGACATAGATATTTCTAATACCATTGATGTTAATGGTCCAGGCTACCCGCGAACCTGTGGTAGAGACAGCAAACCCCGATGGAAAAGGGAAACTGAGAACCTGTTCCATGGTAAAAGATTTGTTTCGGGCAGGAGATTCCATGGAAAACAAAATCCCGGAAATGATCAGCACAGCCCAGCAAGGAACAGCAATACCTGGTTTTTTTCTAAAAATACTGGAATTTGTTTTCATATCTAATCGATTATATCATCATCACGAAATTCTTGTTGCCGTTTTGTAATGAACCATTCATCAGTATTGGGGGGAGGGACCTGATCTTCTTCTTCTTCTTCTTCTTCAGTGAGGTCGGCAAAGGTCAAAAGGCGGTGGATTACCCGCAGGACATTCAATAATTTCTGTCCCCAAAAGCGGTCGAAATTTTCCCGAACCTCCCACAGAGCATCATTCATCACTTCATTACTGCCAATATGATACAGGGTAATAAAGTCTTTCAATTCCTGGTAGATGTCGGCGCAGTCTTCGGATATACGGGCGGTGATATCCAATTCCTCAATGGGTTCCTGAGGGTCAAAAACTTCAGGGTACTCGTCCCAATGTCCGGCTTTTTTACGTACAAAACCGAGAATCCTGTTATAATCTTTTTCTGTGACAAATTTTTGATTTCCCTCGGGGTATACAGCTTTTACGGCAGGCAGCTTCAGGGTCTGGTTGTACAAACCCGCCAGAATTGTACGCATTTTTTCAAACCAGAGTTTACGTGGTTGTGTAACGCTGTTTTCCAACCATTCACAATAGGCAGCCGCCAACCGTACAAACTCTATAACCTCTTCGGAATAAATTTCCTTTTCTGTCCAGTCTTCCATAATTTTTAACTTTAGGTACTTTTAATTTTTAGCCTTTACACATTTCAACAAATTTGTATCCGGGATATAAGCAATATAACCATTATCCAGCAACCATCGTATCACTATCATAATCTTGTTTTCCTCCTTTGCATCAGCTAGTTTTATCAGTTCTTTAATATCCAGACCTCCAGGGTGATGTTGCAGAATCTCCCGTATTTTACCTTGAAGTATGTCAAAAGTTTTTTTGTCCGGAGTGATCTCATTTATTTCCCGACAAACATCACAGATTCCACAATCATGATCCGAGGTTTCTCCGAAATAGTCCAGCAGGAATCTGCTGCGACACATGTTGCGATTGGTAGCATAGCGCCACACTGCTTCCTGTTTTTTCAGATAAATTTCTTTCCGTTGTCTGTAGTTTTCCGGAGAAATATACAAAGCTTTGGGGTCAAGTCTTTCTTCTGTAAAGATCAACAAAGGTGTATCCTTTTTGGGGATATAACGGATAATATGCAGATTGTTTAGTCTGTGCAGATATTTTTTTATGGTTTCTGCCGGTATCCCTGTTTTACGGGCCATATTTTCTTCGAAAACGGGGACGAATTCGGTGAAAAGTCCTGTATAACTTCGTAATAACAATTTGATAAAAGCATCAAAACTGGCATTGGCAACCTGAAATTTGTATAACTGGTCACGGGAAACAGTAAAATGTATCCGGGAAGGATTGTGTACATCTTCCGTCAACTCGATGTAGCCTTCCCTTTCCAGGAATTTCAGGCTATTGTATGCGATCATTACATTGAATTTGTACCGGGAAACAAAATCCGACAGAACAAAGTCAAAGGTTTGATTTTTTGCGCTTCCTACCGGTATCTGGTAATAGTTTCCCAAGGCTTCATACACTTTTTTTATCTCTTCTATTTCAGGATAGTTGACGCGTGCACGTTGTTCCAGTTTCTGTTTATCTCCTTCGTTATACAGCAATATTGCCCAGGCTTTTTTGGCGTCGCGACCGGCTCTGCCGGCTTCCTGAAAATAGGCTTCCAGCGAATCGGGCATGTCCATATGCACAACGAAACGTACGTCCGCCTTGTCAATACCCATCCCAAAGGCGTTGGTAGCCACCATGATGCGAAACTCCCCGGATGACCATGAGGTTTGTTTTCGGTCGCGCAGTTCATGACTTAGACCGGCATGGTAGAAGTCGGCGGATATTCCCTGATCTTTTAGAATCATTGCAAGGTCGCGGGCATGCTTACGGGTACGTACATATGCAATTCCACTGCCCTGAATATTTCGTGCCAGACGGATCAGATATCCATTTTTATCATCGGTTTCCTTAACAAGATAAGCGAGGTTTTTCCGTTCGAAAGTGGTCTTCAGGACGATCTTTGACCTAAACTTCAGTTGCTTCTGAATGTCTTCCACCACATCGGCGGTGGCTGTAGCCGTAACTGCCAACACGGGGACTTCCGGCAATATCATCCTAAGTTCGGCAATCCGCAGGTATGAAGGTCGGAAGTCGTATCCCCATTGGGAGATACAATGTGCTTCGTCTACAGCAATGAGGTTAATATTCATCTTTTCCACACGCATGCGAAAGATATCGGTGTTCAGCCTCTCGGGGGAAACATACAGAAACTTGTAATCACCATAAATACAGTTGTTCAGAGCTACGTCAATTTCGTCGCGCATCATACCTGAATAGATGGCAATAGCTTTGATGTCCATGCTGCGCAGCCGGTTTACCTGATCTTTCATTAACGCGACGAGAGGAGTGATTACCAGACAAAGACCTTCTTTAGCGAGAGCCGGTACCTGATAGGTGAGAGATTTGCCCCCGCCGGTAGGCATCAGTGCCAGCGTATCATTCCCGTTAGCCACAGAGAAGATGATTTCTTCCTGTAAGGGCCTGAACTTGGTATATCCCCAGTATTTTTGTAATATCTGGTGATACAGATCTGATGCTTCTGAATTTTTACTCATAAATCACTCAGCTTCCGTGAATTTTTTGTATTTTGCGCACTCTAAATTTAACAAAATTAATAAAGAATGTCTTTCTCCAGCGAACGAATTATAAAAGAAGGTATTACTTTTGACGATGTCCTTCTTATCCCATCGTATTCCGAAATTCTGCCGAGGGATGTGTCTACTGTTACTTATTTCACGAAGAACATACTTTTAAATGTGCCGGTTATTTCGGCAGCTATGGATACCGTAACCGAGGCTGAAATGGCAATCGCCATAGCCCGTGAGGGGGGTATTGGGGTAATTCATAAAAATATGTCTGTTGAAGAACAGGCCCGCCAAGTGAGGAGGGTAAAGAGAGCAGAAAATTTCATGATCATTGATCCCATCACCATTGATCCTGACAGTTGCGTGGAAGATGCCCTGAAGCTAATGCATGAATATGGAATCGGGGGAATACCGGTAATCAATGAGGAGGATATTTTGATAGGGATTGTGACTAACCGGGATCTTCGTTTTGAGAAGGACGGAACGCGTCAGATCAGGGAGGTGATGACCCATGAGAACCTGATCACCACCAATGATGATATTGATTTGCAGGAGGCAGCACACATCCTCCAGAAACACAAGATCGAAAAGTTACCCATCGTGGATGAAGAGATGAAGCTGGTCGGGCTGGTGACCTATAAGGATATTACCAAATCAAAAGACCGTCCTAATTCATGCAAGGACGGAAAGGGGCGTCTTCGTGTGGCTGCTGCCCTGGGGATAGCAGTAGATACGTTAGAGCGGGCGGAAGCGCTGGTAGAAGAACAGGTGGATGCCCTGGTGATCGATACGGCCCATGCTCATACCAAAGGAGTAATAGATACCGTGAGAAAGATCAAGAAGCATTTTCCCAACGTGGATCTGGTAGCCGGGAATGTGGGAACGGCCGAGGGTGCCCGTGCGTTGGTAGACGCAGGTGCAGATGCCGTTAAAGTGGGTATAGGTCCCGGATCAATCTGTACAACACGTGTTATCGCAGGAGTCGGAGTACCTCAATTGACAGCTATTTTTGATGTGGCAAAAGAACTTGAGGGAATGGGTATCCCCGTGATTGCTGACGGGGGAATACGTTACTCCGGTGATATTATCAAAGCATTAGCAGCAGGCGCTTCCGCAATCATGGCCGGATCACTGTTTGCGGGCGTAGAAGAATCACCCGGAGAAACCATCATTTATAACGGAAGAAAATTTAAATCATACCGTGGTATGGGCTCTGTTGAAGCCATGCAGCAAGGTTCGAAAGACCGGTATTTTCAGGATGTGGAAGATGATATCAAAAAACTTGTGCCGGAGGGTATTGCTGCCCGGGTGCCTTATAAAGGAAGATTGTCGGAGGTAGTGTATCAGTTGATAGGTGGATTGCGTGCAGGCATGGGATATTGTGGAGCGGCCAATATAGAAGATCTGAAAAAAGCCCGTTTCGTTAAAATTACACAGGCAGCCGTGATCGAAAGCCATCCTCATGATATTACTATTACCAGTGAGGCTCCTAATTACAGCAGGGAGATATCATGATGCATAAATCACCGGAAATAAAAGTTGATCATTTGTTATGATGAAAAAAAAGATTTTATTATCGGGTATATTTATGTTTTCTTTCCTGTCAGTATTGTATTCGCAGGTACCTGATACGGCAGTTTTATTTACTGTGGCCGGAGTACCTGTAACTGTCGGCGAGTTTAAATACATGTATATGAAAAATGCCCAACTGATGCAGAGCGAGAAATCCGATCCTGATAATTATCTGAATCTATATGTTAATTTTAAGCTAAAGGTTCATGAAGCAGAAATGCAGGGATATGATACCATGCAGTCGTTTACAAGGGAGCTGGCAGAATACCGGAAACAGCTGGCAAAACCTTACATGATTGATCCGCAGATAATGGACAGCCTGATGCGGGAAGCTTATGAACATATGCAGAAAGAAATACGGGCCCACCATATTCTGGTAAGGGTAAGCCAGAACGGTGATACCACTGAGGCTTGGAACAAGATCATGGAAGTGAGAAAAAAATTGTATGATGGTGTTCCTTTTGAAAAGATGGCACGGGCTGTATCCGATGATCCTTCCGCCAAGACCAATGGAGGTAATTTAGGCTATTTTACGGCTTTTCAGATGGTTTATCCTTTTGAAAAAGCAGCCTATAGCCTGCCTCGCGGAGAAATCTCCATGCCGGTACGCACGCGGTACGGTTATCACCTGATCAGGGTGGATACCGTGTTGCCCAATCCCGGAGAGGTCGAGGTGGCTCATATTATGGTGGCGGTGCCACGGAATGCTTCCGAAAAAGCAAGAGAAGCTGCAAAACAGAAGATATACCAGATCTATGACAGCCTGCGGAAAGGTGCTGATTTTGCCAAACTGGCCCAAAGCATGTCGGATGATTACAATACCGCCCGCAACGGGGGTAAACTTCCCTGGTTTGGACCGGGCCGGATGATCCCCGAATTTGCCGATGTCGCTTTTTCATTAAAAAACGTAGGAGATTATTCCGAACCGGTCAAAACACCCTATGGCTGGCATATCATAAAACTATTAGGGCGTAAGCCTCTGGGTTCCTATGAGGATATGAAACCGGAATTGAAGAAAAAATTAAGTAGCTCCAACCGGCTCAAAGTGGTACAGGATATCCATCTGCGGTACCTGAAAAAGAGATATCACGCTATAGCGGATACAAGCTGGCTGGATCAGATTATTGAGAAAGCTGCCATAGAAGATGGAAGAATCTTCATTCCCGTGTCCAGGGAAGATAAGTCCCATATTGTGTTATGGTTCAGGGATCAGGAAATACCGTTTAGCGAATTTTATGCGTATCTCAGAAAACTTCAATTCAACAAGGATAAGGAGATACGATCTTTGATCCGGAGTCGCTTTGGGGCCTTTTCGGCTAAAAAACTGACGGATTACGAAGATGCCCATTTGGAAGAAGAGTATCCCGAATTTGCTTCCATTATGAAAGAATACAGGGAAGGAATGCTGATGTTTAATATTATGGATAAAAATGTCTGGTCCAGGACGGTGAAGGATACGGCCGGGTTGAAACAATACTTTGAAGGACATAAGAAAAATTATATGACGCCGGGAAAGATGGTCCTGATACATTATGTGCTTACGGATCTCGCCCGACAGAAAAAAGTGGTGAAAGAGATCAAAAAGAAAGGGAAAAAAGATATTCCCAAAGACAGGCTTCTGGAGAAATATAACCGGAGTGGGAAAAACATTCTTACAGCCAACGTGGATACTATTGAGAAAAAGAAAGGCACCTTGGCAGATACGCTGGTATGGAAAAAAGGATCTGTTCGTGTGATCAGACAACAAGATTATCTGGATATTTACAAAGTGGTCACGCTATTGCCTCCGCAACCCCGGCCTCTGAATCAGATCAGAGGAATTGTTACCTCTGATTACCAGGATTATCTGGAGAAAAAATGGATTCGGGAGCTGAGGAAAAAATATCGTGTGGTGGTAAACCGGGCTGTTTTTGCCAAACTGGAAAAAGAATTGAAATGAAGAATCTTTATTCCCGATATTCCTGTCCGGCCTGCCTGAAAATCACCTTTCCGGTCTTGCTGGCTTTCTTTTTGTTAACCGCTTGTCATCAGGGAGGATTACAATCGGTAAATAAGACTCCGGTCGCAAGAGTCGGAAGCAGGTACTTGTACCGGGAAGATATTCCCGGGAACTTTGTCACCGGGATTTCACAGGAAGACAGCAGCAAGTTCATCGAGAATTATATTAATCGCTGGATCAAAAACCAGCTTCTGGCACAGAAAGCCGATTTGTATCTTCCCGAAGAACAAAAAGAGGAAATAGAAAGACAGGTGGAGGAGGCACGTCTCACTCTGTTGGTGTATCATTATGAGCAGGATCTGATCCTTCAGAAAATGGATACTTCCGTAGCGGATACCGTGATAGAAAATTTTTACGAGAAACAAAAGGACTTGTATGCTTTGGATTATAATATTGTAAAAGCGCTGTTTATTAAAATACCCATTACTGCTCCGGATATCTCCAAAGCCCGTCGCTGGTATCGCTCCGACAGGGATGATGACTATACCAAACTGGAGAGTTACTGTTATCAATATGCCGCGAAATTTGATGACTTCAATGATCAGTGGATCCTGTTTGACTTATTGTTAAAAGAGGTGCCCCTGACGATCAGCAATCAGGAAAGATATCTCAGGTACAACCCTTTTATCGAAGCAAAAGATAGCGCTTATCAATACTTTGTAAGAATCAACGAATACCGTCTCAGGGGAATGGATGCTCCGATAGAATATGTAGCGGATCGGATCCGTCAGATCATTCTGAATGAGAGGAAGATCAAATTTATCAGGGAACTGGAAAATAACATTTATTCAGAAGCGTTGAATCTTAAGGAAATTGAAATATATAAATAAAAAGAATAATGGGTAAAGGGATACAGTGGATAACAGTTTTTTTGTTTGCATGGCTGGTGACGATTCCTGTTACAGGACAAGCGATTATAGACCGGATTGTGGCAATTGTCGGGGAGAGTACGATTCTTGAATCGGATATTGAAAACCAGTATCTTCAGATGAAAGCGGAAGGGCTCAGGATTCCTACAAAACATATGAAATGCAACATTCTGGAAGACATCATGGTACAGAAACTACTGTTGCACCAAGCTAAACTGGACAGTCTGGTTGTGGAGGAGGGACAGGTAGAAAGGCAACTGGATGCCCGTTTGCAATATTATATACAGATGATTGGTTCCAAAGAAAAACTGGAAGATTATTTTCACAAGACTTATCTGGAGATCAAAGAAGATTTCCGGGAACCCATGCGTGAGCAGATGCTTACCCAGCAAATGCAGCAAAAGATCATTGAGGATGTTAAGATGACCCCACGGGAAGTGCGTGCGTTTTACCGCAGCCTGCCGGAGGATAGTATCCCCATGATCTCCGAACAGTACGTTATCCAGCAGATACAGATCAATCCTCCTTACTCGGAAGAGGCCAAGCTGGCAGCCCGCCAGAAACTGCTCGAGTTAAGAAAGAGGATTCTGGAAGGAGAGAGTTTCAAAACCCTGGCCATGCTCTACTCTGAAGATCCGGGATCGGCACGCAATGGGGGGGAACTGGGGTACCAGGGCAAAGCACAACTGGTGAAAAATTTTGCACGGGTAGCTTTCTCGTTGAAACAGGGACAGGTGTCCCAGATCGTGGAAACCCCTTTCGGATACCATATTATCCAGATGATTGACAGGAGAGGGGACCAGGTGAATGTGAGACATATTCTGGTTAAACCCAAGCTTTCGGCCGATGCCATCCGCCGTGCTCATGAACTGCTCGACAGTATTGCCTATCAGATAAGAATGGATTCGCTCTCTTTTGAAAGAGCTGCTTTCCTCTATTCGGAAGATGATAAAACCCGTACCATGGGCGGACTTATGATTAATCCGGCCACGGGAGATACCCGTTTTACCATAGCCCAGCTGGATAAGAAAATGGCGGATGTTATATCCCGATTGAAACCGGGAGAAATTTCCGATCCTTTTCAATATGTGGATAATACCGGAAATGTGGTTTTTAAAATCGTCAAGCTTAAATCAATTATTTCGGCGCATAAAGCCAACCTTAACCTGGACTATGACCTGCTGCAGAATATGGCCAAAGGAGGTAAACAGGAGGAAGTGTTTCATAACTGGATTAGGGAGGAGTTGAAAACTACCTATGTGAAGGTGAATGAAGCATACAGGCACTGTAGTTTCAGATTCAAAGGCTGGGTGCACTAAGCTAAGGATATGATTAAGAAAATACTGTTTCTGGCCTTCTTCCTTTTCAGTGTATTTCTGTTACCCCTGGCCGCTCAGCAGGAAAAGAAAAAAAACCGGGTGGAAATATTAAATGCCGATATTCTGAAGATTGACAGGACACGTTATTTGAGAAAACTCCAGGGAAACGTCCGATTGAAACATGAGAATATCCTTTTGACCTGTGATAGTGCATTGGTGTTTGATTATACTAATGTTGTGGAGGCTTTTTCCAATGTTTCCCTGAATCAGGGAGATACATTATTTTTGACAGGGGATTATATCCGTTATAACGGGGATACCAAAAAGGCTGAAGTGTTTGGAGATGTACACCTCATGGATAAAAAATCAGATCTGAAAACCGATAAACTGGAATTTGATATGGAAAATAATGTAGGATATTATTTGACAGGGGGTGTCATTACCAGTGAGAAAAACAGGATTGAAAGCAGGGAAGGTTTTTATTACAGCAATACCAAAGATTACTTTTATAAAGGGAATGTGCGGGTGGTAACGAATGACTATACCATAACTTCGGATACGTTACGGTATAATCCTGATGAAGACATTACCTATTTTTACGGTCCTACTGAGATCATCAGTGACAGTGCATATATCTCCTGCGAACGGGGATGGTATGATTTGAAAAATGATATTTCGAAATTTTCCCTGCACGCTTATATGCAAACCAAAGAATATACTGTGAGGGGAGATACGCTTTTTTATGATAAGCCTCGTGGGTATGGTACCGCTAATGGAAATGTAGAGATGCTCGATACTACCCGGAAAGTAATCCTGTTTGGAAACCATGCTGTTTATTGGAAAAATCCGGAACGGTCCATGATTACTGACAGTGCTGTGTTTGTCCAGTACAGCCCTGAAGGTGACAGTCTTTTTTTGCATGCGGATACATTGCGTTCTTTTATGGATAGTGCTGGATATAGAATTCTCTCTGCTTATTTTGGGGTCAGAATCTATTCTAAGGATATGCAGGGTGCGTGTGATTCTTTGTCTTATTCTTTTGTCGATTCCGTTATCAGAATGTACAGAGAACCGGTGATATGGTCGGGAGAAAGCCAGATGACCGCGAAAACCATCTATTTATACACCCGGGGGAGGAATGTTGATCATTTTGAGATGAAACAGGATGCCATGATTATTTCGGAATTTGACTCCACACACTTTAATCAGATCAAAGGAAAGAATATGAAGGGCTATTTCAAAGATAATCATCTCTACCGTATCGATGTGAATGGAAACGGCCAGAGTATCTATTACCCGGATGACCAGGGAGAGATCATCGGTTATAATAAGGTGGATTGCTCTAATATCGTGATCTGGGTCAAAGACAATAAAATAAAAAGGATCGTGTTACTGAAACAGCCTTCAGGGACCCTTGATCCTCCGCCTGAAACCTTTACGGAAGATCAGAAACTTAAAGGATTTATCTGGTTGGATACAAAAAGACCGCGTTCTCCACAGGATATTTTTTGATATAAAGAAAAATATATAAAAAAAACGGGCCGGAGCCCGTCAGTTAATTAATACTCATCTTCATTGAAAAAGAAATCATCCTTGCTGGGATAATCCGGCCAAATGTCCTCAATGCTCTCATAAACCTCCCCCTCGTCTTCTATCTCCTGAAGGTTCTCAATAACTTCAAGAGGTGCACCAGAACGAATGGCAAAATCAATCAGCTCTTCTTTCGTGGCCGGCCAAGGGGCGTCTTCAAGTTTCGAAGCCAATTCTAATGTCCAGTACATAGGCCTTAAATTATTGAGATTAGATAAATAAATATCTTCTAAAATTCTGCAAATATAGAAAAAAAAATGACAAATGCAATAAAAAAATAATTTTTTAATCTTTTGATAACCAGACAGTTTCGTCTTTATTGTTTTGATAAAGAATAAAACGTGCTAGTGTAAAGAGATAATCAGATAACCTGTTGAGGTATTGTAATACGGTTTGTTGACCGGGATCATCAGGATTGATAACACCGGCAGTCCATCTTTCGGCTCTTCTGCAGATGGTACGTGCCACATGACAATGGGATGAATGCACGTCACCACCCGCAAGAATAAAATGTTTCAAGGGCGGTATTTGTGTATTCATACGATCAATTTCTTTTTCCAAAATACGAATATCGTCTTCGGAAAGTTTCGGAAGATTGGGCACCGGTTTTTCGGAGGCTAACAGGGAAGCACCTCTCATTAAAAGGTTTTGTATCCTTAAAAGCATTCCATGGGTATATTTCTCACCGGTCAGGTCTCGTATCACTCCAAGATACGAGATTAATTCATCCACATTGCCGTATGCTTCGAGCCTGGGGTCATCTTTTTTTACACGTTTACCCGTAAGCAGGGAGGTGGTCCCTTTATCTCCTTTTTTGGTATAAATTTTCAATTTTCCGGGGTTAGGTATTAACTTGATTATCTTGTTTCGATCAAAGTCCTGTCGTTATTCGCTATATCCATTTCGATAGTTCCGTCTATCAAACGGATAATACGAGCAGCATGTTTGGCGATGCTTTCTTCGTGCGTGACTACGATAACCGTATTTCCCAGACGATTGATATCGTCGAGCAGACGCATGATATCAAGGGACGTCTTTGAGTCGAGGTTCCCTGTCGGCTCATCAGCCAGAATGATGGAAGGTTTGTTCACCATGGCACGGGCAATAGCCACACGCTGGCGCTGTCCGCCCGACAGCTCATTTGGCCGGTGATCCAATCTGTCTCCTAATCCCACCTCATTCAGTACCTCAGTGGCCCTTTCTATTCTTATATGCTTAGGAACACCGGAATAGATCATAGGAAGCATGACATTCTCAAGCGTTGTATATCTGGGCAGAAGATTAAAGGTCTGAAAGACAAATCCGATCTCTTTATTTCGGATCTCGGCCAGCTGATTATCATCCATGTGGCTAACATCCTGCTCGTTTAGCTTGTACTGTCCGCTGGTGGGTGTGTCCAAGCATCCGAGGATATTCATCATGGTGGATTTTCCGGATCCGGAAGGTCCCATGATGGCAACATATTCGTTACGCTGGATGCTGACGGTGATTCCACGTAAAGCCCGTACAGTGACAGTTCCTATATAGTAATTTTTTATGATATCCTTGAGTTCGATGACATGTTCCATGATATTGATGATTTTATCTTACCTTACTAAATATAATTGACAATCCTGTTTATAATTTTATTCCTCTTATTTTGAAATTATTTGCCAAACCTGCACCTTTCAACTCATCCCCCTTTCAACTCATCAACCTTTCAACTCATCAACTCTTCAACGACAAAGTTAATTTTTTATTTTACTTTTAAAACCTGATTTTCAGGGTTTGTCCCGGAAGATCAGGGTTAAAAAAAACAAATCCCATACGAAAGATGTCTATGGTGAGGCTTACGGCTGAGTGCTGCCGGATGGTGTTCCAGGCACGTAACATCCCCTGAGACCAGTGTATGTCGTCAATAACCAGAATACTTTTGTCTGACAAATGGGGCAAGAGGGTTTCGAAATATTCCAAAGTGGCTTTTTCCTCGTGATGACCGTCCAGGAAAACAAAGCCGGCATGATCTGCCCGGGCGAAAACCTGTGGAAACATCTTCCTGAATGATCCGGTGAGCAGAGTGATGTTTGGAATGTTATTTTGTGTGAATAATTTTTCTGCCAGGGCTGCGCTGGAAGGATCTCCTTCGATGGTATAAACCTTTCCTTCCGGGTTTCCCAAAGCCAGGGCCATAGTTCCAAGTCCCAGAGAAGTACCGGCTTCCAGCATAACGGCAGGTTTGTTAAAGCTGACCATCCTGTAAAGGAGATGGTGATATTTTGGTTTTCCCGAAGAAAGCCGGACGATATTACGAACTTTACGGGTATTTGATTTGTTTTGTTTCTTGGATCCCGCTCCCATGTCCAACATCCTGATTTTTTCTTTTGATTTCAGATATTCCTTTCGGGCATTGTGCATTAAACCATAGGCGTCATATTTTGTACGGTCGTTAAAAACTTCTCTTATCAGTTGACGGGCAAAAGGATTATGAAGTCCCCGGCCTCTGCGGTGAGAGGAAAACAGATAATAGGACAGAGCCGGTTTGAAAAGCATCATAGGATATTTCTTACAAAGATAAAACTAAAGTTCCGGTAATAATTTCCCACGGTCGGCTATTGCAATTTTTTTCTGAGGAGATGTATATGAAGAATAATGTATTATTTTTATAAATTCTAAAGAAAATCTCTTTGTGGTGAGTTAATTTAAGGAATAGGTACCGGATCATTTGCATATATGGAAAAAATATTACAGTCGGATATCAAATATCTGCAGGGTGTGGGGCCCGGGAGAGCTGATCTTTTGAAAAAAGAACTGGGTATTACCACTTTCTTTGATCTGCTGTATTATTTTCCGTATAAATATATAGACCGTACCCGTTTTTACAGGATAAGTGAGATATCTGGTGATCTTCCGTATATTCAGCTGCGGGGTAGAATTGAAGGATATCAGATAATCGGAACGCCAAGAAAAAAAAGACTGATTGCCCGTTTCTCGGATGATACGGGTACTATCGAGCTGGTTTGGTTCCGGGGGCTCTCCTGGGTGACATCTTCTTATCCTCCGGGAAAAGAATACATTGTCTTCGGAAAACCCACCCGCTTTGGCAGTAGTATCAACCTGGTACATCCCGAGGTGGAAGAGGCAGCTAAAACGGAGAAACAAATCAATGTGGCCATGCAGGCTCATTACAGTACGACCGAAAAATTGAAAAACCAGTTCCTTACCTCTCGTGTGATCCATAAGTTACAGGCAACTTTATTGAAGCAAACCGCCGGAAAACTGGAAGAAATCCTGCCACTGCCGTTGCTTAAAGAAAAAGGCCTGATATCAAGGGAGGATGCACTGTTAAATATTCATTATCCCAAAGATGCTGTCATGCTGGAGAAAGCCCGTCTGCGGATGAAATTCGAAGAGCTCTTTTTTATTCAGCTTAACCTGCTAATGCGGAAAGTGAACCGGATCAAGCATGTGCAGGGATACCTGTTTGAAAAAGTCGGGGAGTTTTTCAATCGTTTTTATTATGATAAACTGCATTTTGAGTTGACAGAGGCACAAAAAAGGGTGATGAAGGAGATTCGCCATGATCTGGGTTCCGGCCGGCAGATGAATCGTTTGTTGCAGGGAGATGTGGGTAGCGGAAAGACGTTGGTAGCTCTGATGACCATGCTGATTGCTGCTGACAATGGATACCAGAGCGCGCTGATGGCTCCTACGGAAATCTTGGCACAACAGCATTACAATACCATCAGTAATTGGCTGGAGGGTACCGGGGTGCAAGTTGGTTTGCTGACAGGATCTTCCAAGAAATCAGAGAGGAAAATATTGCACGATCAACTGCGCAGCGGAGAGATGCATATCCTGGTCGGGACCCATGCCCTGATTGAGGATGAGGTACAGTTTCATAAACTGGGGATGGTGGTCATTGATGAGCAACACCGTTTTGGGGTTGCCCAGCGGGCCCGTTTGTGGGAAAAGAGCGATTTGTTCCCTCATGTGCTGGTGATGACGGCTACACCCATCCCGAGAACCCTGGCAATGACTCTGTATGGTGACTTGGATGTTTCTGTTATCGATGAGATGCCGCCAGGTAGAAAACCCATAAAGACCATTCTGATGAACGATAGTAAGCGGGAAAGACTTTTTGGTTTTATGCGGCAACAAATCAGGGAAGGACGCCAGATATATGTGGTTTATCCGCTTATCAGCGAAAGTGAAGCGATGGATTATAAAGACTTGGAAGATGGCTATGAAAGTATTGTCAGGGCATTTCCTCCTCCTGAATATAGTGTAAGCGTGGTGCATGGCAGGATGAAACCCCGGGAAAAGGAGATATCCATGAAACATTTTGTTGAGGGTCGTGCACACATCCTGGTGGCTACCACCGTGATCGAAGTAGGAGTGGATATTCCCAATGCGTCGGTAATGGTGATCGAGAGCGCTGAACGTTTTGGCTTGTCACAGCTTCATCAGCTCAGGGGCCGTGTGGGCCGGGGTGCCGACCAGTCCTGGTGCATCCTGATGGCCTCATATAAACTCTCCAATGAAGCACGTAAGCGCCTCCGGATCATGGTGGATACAAACGACGGTTTTAAAATTGCCGACGCCGACCTGAAACTGAGAGGACCGGGAGATATCGAAGGCACACAACAGAGCGGGATCCCTTTTAACCTGAGGCTTGCCAACCTGGCACAGGATAGCCAAATCCTACAGCTGGCAAGGGATGCCGCCGATAAAATCCTGCAGAAAGATCCTGAGCTGAACAGCCCTGAAAACCAGGTGCTGAAAAAAGGCATCCGCCTGTATGTCAAAAATGATGAGAACTGGAGCAGAATATCATAGGAAGGATGAAGGATGATTGATGAATTTTGGAATAAGATATAAGATATAAGCACCCGGCATCCAATAGACAGTATCTATCACTCTTTTTTCATACTTTATGATTATCTACACTTCTATATGTTTTCATATTACAATTTTTTAAAATAATAAATTAAAAAATATAGAACTTTATCATTTTGAAGATATAGAAAAAATAATATACTTGCATCGCGAAAAATTACGGGTCAGTTTGGATGGATACAACGAAAGTCATTGAACATGAAGGTACGGTACGGGAAGTACGTGACGGAAAAGTCAGGGTTGCTTTTGTGGCGAAGTCGGCCTGTGCCCATTGTCAGTTGAAAGGGGTCTGTTCAGCTTCCGAAATGGAGGATAAGGAAGTAGAGGTGGATGTTCAGGGACAATCCTATAAGGTGGGGGAGAAAGTCAATATAGTATTGGCCCGGTCGTTGGGGATGAAAGCCCTGATGTATGGTTATATTTTTCCTTTTCTTCTTTTGATGATCACCTTGTTTGCCGTATATGGGGTTACGGGTAAAGAGATTGCCAGTGGTCTTGCCGGGTTATTTGTCCTCGTGCCGTATTACGGTGGATTATACCTATTCAGGACGAGGATCAGGAGAGAGTTTAAATTTTTGGTCAAAAAATTTGTTTAACATATTTGTTTATGAGCAATATTGTGCTTTATACCGTTATCTCACTGAGTGCATTGGGGGGGATATTTGCGGTGATCCTTTATTTTATCTCTCAGAAATTCAAAGTAATAGAGGATTCCCGCATTGACGAGGTGGAAGATGTCCTGCCACATGCCAACTGTGGGGGATGCGGTTATCCCGGATGCCGGCAGTTTGCCGAAGCCTGTGTGAAGGCCGACAATTTGGAGGGTTTGTTCTGTCCGGTAGGGGGCAATGAGGTGATGGCAAAAGTTGCGGAGATCCTGGGCCTGGAAGCCGTGGAGGAAGAATCGCGGGTAGCGGTGATACGCTGTCAGGGTTCCTTTGAACACAGACCCCGTACCAGCCATTATGAAGGTGTTACCACCTGTGCGGTCGAGCATGCCCTTTATACCGGTGATACGGACTGTCCATGGGGTTGTCTCGGCCTGGGAGATTGTGTGGAAGCCTGTAATTTTGAGGCGCTGTACATGGATGAGAAAACAGGCTTGCCGGTGGTGATAGATGAGAACTGTACCGCTTGCGGCGCCTGTGTGGAAGCCTGCCCTAGGGATATTATTGAGCTGCGTAAGAGGAATAAAAAAGACCGTAAGATCTTTGTCTCCTGCATCAATGAAGACAAAGGAGGTGTGGCCCGAAAATACTGTTCCGTGGCCTGTATCGGGTGCGGCAAATGTTTCCAGGTATGTCCTTTTGATGCCATTACGATGGGCAACAACCTGGCATTTATTGACAGCGATGCCTGTCGTCTGTGTCGAAAATGTGTATCGGTTTGTCCGACTAATTCGATTTTGGAGATAAATTTTCCCCCTCCGAAAGTTAAAAAAGAGCTGGTGGCTACCGCTAAAAAAGAAACCAGCGCCCGAACGACGGTAAAATCAGATATAAATAACGGCAAAAAATCAACATCCGGCGATTCCGATGAACAACAAAATAAAAATAATTGACCGTGCAGATGTTTAAATTCAAAACATTTCCCAAGGGGGGCGTTCATCCTGAAGAGAATAAACTCTCCGCTGCCAGTCCGATCAGACCTCTGCCATTACCTGATCGGGTGATTATACCTGTAGTCCAGCACATGGGAGCTCCGGCTGAGCCTGTCGTACAAAAAGGAGATACAGTGGTTACCGGACAGTTGTTGGCTAAGGGTGATGGCTTTGTGTCTGCAAATATTCACTCTTCGATATCCGGAAAAATTTTTAGGATAGAGGAACATTTCGATGCTTCCGGCTATAAACGTCTTTCTTTTGTGATAGATCGACGTGGAGATGATTGGGATGAATCAGTTGACCGTAGTGATACGCTTCGTGAGAATATTACGGCTTCAAGAGAGGACATTATCCAAAAAATTCAAGATGCCGGAATTGTAGGGATGGGGGGAGCAACTTTTCCTACCCACGTCAAGCTGAATGTGCCCAAAGGGAAAAATGCAGATATACTGATTATCAATGGAGTGGAGTGTGAGCCTTTTCTTACTGCCGATCACCGGTTGATGTTGGAAAGGAGCAGAGAGCTGATGATCGGAATTCGCGTTCTTATGAAAGGCCTTGGTGTTGATAAGGCAGTGATTGGTATTGAAAAAAATAAACCTGATGCTATTGAATTACTGAACAGACTGGCTGCTAAAAATGCGGGAATTACTGTTCAGGCCTTGAAAGTAAAATATCCGCAGGGAGGTGAGAAACAACTGATTAAAGCCATTACCGGCCGGGAAGTTCCTTCGGGAGCACTGCCTGTGGATGTGGGGGCAGTGGTACATAATGTGGGCACGACCCTGGCAGCCTATGAGGCTGTGCAGAAAAACAAACCTTTGGTGGAAAGGATTGTCACCGTGACCGGGAAGTCGGTTAAAAAACCATCTAACTTTTTAGTGCGTATAGGTACCCCCATTGCTGAAGTTATCGAAGCCGCTGGTGGTCTGCCGGATGATACGGGAAAGGTGGTGCTCGGGGGCCCGATGATGGGCAAAGCGGTATCGAAACTGGATATCCCCGTAACCAAAGGAACCTCCGGGATTCTGATCATCCCTGAGGGTGAAGCCCATCGTAAGCCCGTGCAGCCCTGCATCCGTTGTGCCAAATGTGTTTCGGTCTGTCCTATGGGTCTGGAACCTTACTTGTTGATGTCTCTGGGACAACACCAGATGTGGGACAAAGCCCGCCAGGAAAGAGCCCTGGATTGTATCGAATGCGGATCCTGCAGTTTTATCTGTCCGGCAGACAGACCTCTGCTGGATTATATACGGCTCGACAAGAAGAGGATAGGTGAGTTGATCAGGAAAGAAAAAAAAGCAGTCAGTTAACGGAATAAATTAAGAACTATGAATAAATTACTGACCGTATCATTTTCTCCGCATGTGCATGGAAAAGATTCCACTTCCCGGCTGATGACCGGCGTGGTGATCGCTTTGCTTCCGGCCTGGGCGGTATCGGTTTATTATTTCGGCTGGACAGCCCTGTACCTGCCGGTTCTGTCGGTTGTGTTTTGTATGTTTTTTGAGTTTCTGATTCAAAAATACATGCTGAAAAAAGAATCCACCCTGAAAGATGGATCAGCGATAGTGACAGGACTTTTACTGGCCTTTACCCTGCCCTCCAACCTGCCCATATGGATTTTGGCCATCGGAGCATTGATCGCTATCGGTGTCGGTAAAATGTCTTTCGGAGGTCTGGGTGCCAACCCTTTCAATCCGGCATTGGTGGGACGGGTGTTCCTGTTTATCTCATTTCCAGTACAATTGACCAGCTGGCCTGTGCCCAAAGGGTTTCATGCCTCTCTCACCGATGCGGTGACAGGTGCCACACCCTTGGGGATTCTCAAGGAAGGGATGCGTAGTGGCGAGCAGGTTTCCACCCTTTTGAAGAATGTACCGGATCACATGCAGATGTTCCTCGGTTATATGGGTGGTTCAATGGGGGAGGTAGCTGCGGCAGCTCTCCTGCTGGGCTTTCTGTACCTTTTGTGGAAAAAGATCATCACCTGGCATATCCCGGTGACGATCCTGACTACCGTATTCCTGTTCAGCGGACTGTTATGGTTGATCAATCCTGCCAATAATGCTGATCCGGTATTTCATCTGCTTACCGGTGGGGTGATGCTGGGTTCCATTTTTATGGCCACTGATTACGTTACATCTCCCATGATCCCCAAAGGGATGATCATTTATGCCACAGGCATCGGTCTGTTGACGGTGATTATACGTCGCTGGGGAGCATATCCCGAAGGGGTGCAGTTTGCTATTCTAATCATGAATGCCTTTGTGCCTCTGATCAATATGTATGTAAAACCTAAAAGGTTCGGGGAGGTAAAGAAAAATGGCTAAAAAAGAATCTACATTGCTGAGTATGTTTTTGGCATTATTTCTGGTAACGCTTATATCCGCCACCATCCTGGGATTCGTGTATGAGTTCACCAAAGATGCCATTGCCGCATCCAGGGCTGCCAAACAGACAGAGGCGCTAAAAAAGGTGTTGCCCCCGTTCAACAACAATCCGGTACAGGAAATGTATAAAAAAGCCGTTGACGGGGATACCCTTTATTTCTTTCCGGCCCGTGAAGATTCGGCGCTGGTGGGTATAGCGGTGAATACCTTCAGTCCCAAAGGTTTCAGCGGTATGATCCGCATTATGGTGGGTTTTCTGCCGGATGGTACCATCAAAGATGTGGCTGTACTGGAGCACAAGGAAACGCCCGGGCTGGGAGAGAAAATGGTGCGCAATAAATCCAACTGGAGCGTGCAATTCCAGGGGAAAAACCCGAAAACTTACAGGCTGGCTGTAAAAAAAGACGGTGGGGATGTGGATGCCATTACCGCCTCAACGATCAGTTCCAGAGCTTTCTGTGATGCCCTGGAACGGGCTTATAAATATCTTACGGAAGGAGGTGCAAAATGAATCAATGGAAAAATTTCAGTAAAGGCCTTATCGCTGAAAATGCCATTTTTGTGCAGGTGCTGGGCATGTGCCCGACACTTGGGACAACTACCTCGGCTTATAACGGCCTGGGAATGGGGCTGGCCACAACGTTCGTTCTGGTGATGTCCAACATTGTGGTATCTCTTGTAAGGAATTATATTCCGGATAAAGTCAGGATTCCTTCTTTTATTGTGATCATTGCCTCGTTTGTCACCGTTGTCGAGCTGACCATGCAGGCTTATCTTCCGGCCCTGTTTGAAGAGCTGGGTCTCTTTATCCCGCTTATTGTGGTGAACTGTTTGGTGTTAGGACGGGCCGAAGCTTTTGCTTCCAAGAATACGGTCTGGTCGTCAACCCTCGACGGGTTGGGTATGGGTCTGGGTTTTACCCTGGCTTTGTTTATGCTGGGTTCCGTCAGAGAGATTCTGGGATCCGGATCCTGGTTCGGCCTGAAGTTTATACAGGGTGACGGCATGCTTCTTTTTGTTCTGGCCCCGGGAGCATTCCTGGCTTTGGCTTACTTAATTGCCATTATGAACAAGTTTAACCGTAAAAACGCCTAAACGATAGCATTATGGAATATTTTGTGATCCTTATATCCGCAATATTCGTCAACAACATTGTCCTGGCCAAGTTTTTAGGCATCTGTCCCTTTATGGGAGTTTCTTCCAAACTGGAGACTTCGGTGGGCATGACGGGGGCGGTGGCTTTTGTTATGGTGCTGGCTACCATTGTGACTTACCTGTTGCAATATTATGTTTTGGAACCGCTCGGACTTGGTTTCATGCAGACCATTACTTTTATTCTGGTCATTGCAGCCCTCGTACAGATGGTTGAGATTGTGTTGAAAAAAGTCAGTCCCGAACTGTATCAGGCTTTGGGGATCTTCCTCCCGCTGATCACAACCAACTGTGCTGTTCTTGGCGTAGCTATTCTGACCATCCAGGGGAAATACAATCTTCCCGAAGCCGTGGTTTTTTCTTTTTCCACAGCCCTGGGTTTCGGTCTGGCTCTCGTGTTGCTATCCAGTATCAGGGAATCACTCGATATGGTTGAAGTGCCTGAGGGAATGAAAGGTATCCCCATCGCTTTCGTCGTTGCCGGTATTCTTGCCATGGCCTTCATGGGATTTGCAGGTTTGGTATAATAAAGAAAATTCCGGATTTTATATCTACGTAGGGACCTACGTAGTTGATTGTTTGTTGCTCTCGGTCAGTTACCTTGTAAAAACCCAGATATCTTCGTTTGACAGATTGTTGTCATAGGCATATCCTTCCAGATCGAACAGTTTCATATCCTCGGGGTTGTTGATATGTTTTTCCAGGATATAACGAGTCATTTTTCCCCGGGCAAGCTTGGCACACATGGGCAGGGTCTTATAATTTCCGTCACGGTATTCTTTGAAAACGGGTGTTATGATGCGGACCCCCAGGGCTTCTGTATTGATAGCTGAGAAATATTCCTGTGAAGCCAGGTTAATCAGTACCGGTACAGGATCGGCAGTCAGTTCTTTTGCAAGGACATCGGAGATTTTTATCTGCCAGAAATCGTAAAGGTTTTTTGATTTGTTTACATGCAGGGTGGTATTCATCTCCAGCCGGTAAGGCTGAATAGCATCCAGAGGCTTTAAAACACCGTAAAGGGCCGAAAGAATGCGTACATGTTCCTGTGCGAAAGCGAGGGATTCCGAAGACATTGTTTCCGGATCCAAGCCACGGTATGCATCGCCATTGTAAGCAAATATGGCAGGTTTGGTAACTATTTCCAGCGGTTTTTTCTGAAACGAAGCGAAGCGTTCGGCAGTGGACAAAGCCAGATCGGTATTTACTCCCAGCAGTCGGGTTAGTTGTACCGGACTATAATTCTTCATTTTACCGGCTATTTCCCATGCCTCTTCAGTAAATACCGGGGTTGATGTTCTGACAGGAGAAACCAATGGACTGAAATTCATTCGCATAGCCGGTGATAGAATAACGATCATATGGATTTGTGATGGAAAGAGTAATTTTAATAGTAGAAACAAAATTAGAAATTTCTATGAAATAGCAAATATTTTTAAAAATAAGTTTGTCAGGCTAGAAACTTTTTTCTTCTTCTGCCCCAAACCTACAATAAATTATTTTATGCAGATATACAATGGATTGCATGAAACGAACATGAATTATTTTAATCAAAATTCACACAGAAAAATGATTAAAAAAATTTCTGTGAGAGTGAACCGGGCACAGCGAGCTCACGAACAGTTTTACTGTGAGTAACCGGTTACATGGGTGAAGAAAATAAAAATTTTCTTCATTATTAATAAAATAAAAGTTTATAAGTAGGTTAACTCTGGCATTTCATTTAAAATCAATATTATTTTCAGAGGAAAGTATGATTTATAAAGAAAAAACATTGTTTTTTCGTATACGTTATGGTATTTTTGAAAAAAGCAGGTAGAATTCGGAGAATGATACAATTTTCATTTCATAAAGATCTCCAGTATTACAAGTTTTGTGCGTATGGTTTTCTTAAAAACCTGCGGTTTTTCGAACCCTTTCTGTATCTTTTTTTTCTGGAAAAAGGGTTGACTTATCTGCAGATCGGTACCCTAATAACCATACGGGAGATATTGAGAAATGTGTTCGAGATACCCACAGGGATGTTGTCGGACATCCTGGGACGCCGGCGAACAATGATTGGTTCTTTTCTTTTTTACATAATTTCATTTATGATCTTCTATTTGACTTCTTCCTATGGTGTGTTTGTGGTGGCTATGTTGTTCTATGCTGTGGGCGATGCTTTCAGAACAGGCACCCATAAAGCGATGATCTTTGAATATCTCCGGATACAGGGCTGGGAGCATGAGAAAGTTGGGTATTATGGTCATACCCGTTCATGGTCGCAGATTGGATCGGCAGTATCTTCCCTGCTTGCTGCCGGTATTGTCTTTTATTTGGGCAGCTATAGCAGTGTTTTTCTGTTTTCAGCCATTCCTTATTTTCTGGATCTCCTATTGATGATCACTTATCCGCGGGAACTGGACGGGCAGAAAGAAAAAGTATCCTGGAATGTTATCCTTGGATCATTCCGTGAGATAGTTGTGCCTATGATCCGGTCTTTTCGAAATAAAATTACGGTCAAAGCATTTTCAAATATTGCCTTGTATAGTGGATATTTCAGGGTTGTAAAAGATTATTATCAACCAGTATTGGCGACCCTGGCTGCAGGGCTGGTTTTGCATATCAACGGAATCGGGGAAAAACAAATGTCTGCCTTATTGATAGGGATAATGTACTTTATTTTGTACCTTGGGACATCGCGAGCGTCAAGCAATGCTGAAAGGTTTTCTTCACTATTCGACAGTTTTCCTGCTTTTTTAAACCGGAGCCTTTTGATTGGGCTTTTCCTGGCATTGATTACGGGGGTATTCTTTTTGTTGCATCCTCCATGGTACTGGCTGGTGGTTATCCCTTTCAGCATGATCTACCTGCTCGAGAATATTCGCAGACCCGTGGGGGTTGCTTATGTATCTGAGATTTTTCCTTCCCATATTCTGGCGACGGTCTTTTCCACCGAGTCACAGGTACGGAGTCTCTTTGCTGCCATCCTCGCTCCTGTTATCGGTTTTCTAACAGATAAGTTTGGAGTTGCGGTTGGTCTTATCCTTGTTTCATTGTTTCTTCTGGCTTTAACTCCACTGGTGATGCTGAAAGAAACCGGGAGAGAATAAGGGAGAAGGCAGGAGAGAGAGGATGCAAAGAATGAGAGAGTGGGGAGAGGACGTGAAAATTAGGTTTTTCAAAATGAAAAAACCCGTAACCGGATGTATCTTTTTTCAGATTCCTCCGTATGGAAATGTAATATATTTATCTCTTTTTATCTTTATTTAAATAATTGGTTTTATGAGGATAATTTTTACCACGGGGATATTACTTTCCATTGTGGTTTCAGGGTTTTCACAAGATGAGCTTTTTGTTTTACACAACAAGATATCCATCAATCTGTTCAGTTATATGCAAAGGGCGATCGTGATAGATAAAAATGATTTTTATCCCATGGTTATGCATGGGTTGATCTATACCCATCAGATTGTCCCGGACCGTTATGTGAGGGTCCGGTTTGATTATTTTCAGAAAAATATTGATCGTTCCGTTCCTCATGAATATTATTATGATACCCATTTTTATTCCGATATTGATATGGGTGTTGGTTATGTAGCGGGATTTGGAGAAAAAAAAGTAAAACCTTACCTCGCTGCGGACCTGGTGTTAATAAGTGCACTTATTTACACGGAGACAGGAGGAAGGGATGCCGGTACCTACGAAAAAAGACAGGTCAGGCGTCTGGGCATTTCTGTTTTGCCGGCCGTGGGGGTTACCATACAGGTTTCAACGATAGTTTCCTTCTCTGTCGAAACAAATTTTGAGTTGGGGTATGCCCGTGAAAATGGCACGGACTTTACCTGGGCTGCCGATGACATTCCACTTGAAAAACCCGTAAAACAGTCTCTTTTCATTTCCAGATGGAATCCTGTCGGAATGTTGGCCTTTGAATTGAGTTTTTGACCCCGCTTTTTTCTTGCTTAAAAAGCTTTCTCTTCCTTAGAATCACCTGATATTTACAGAAAAAGTAGTAATTTTAGCTATTTCCGGAATCAATGATGTTGATACGGATGAATGTTTTACTTAATAACTGCAATTATGAAATGGATGTGGTCTGTATTTTTTATTTTACCGGTAGCTTTTACGATTACCTCTTGTAATAATCAAAATCAAGAAAAGATGATCAAACCTCCCATTGCTGAGAAGATACCGTATAAATTAACCGAACATGGGGATAGCCGGATAGATAATTATTACTGGATGAGGTTGTCGGATGCTCAGAAAAATGCTAAAACCCCGGATGAGCAAACCAGGAAGGTACAGGATTATCTTCATGCTGAGAATCATTATACCGAAGCGATGCTCCGGCCCGTAAAGCAATTACGGGAAACTTTGTTTCAGGAGATTACCGGTCGTATCAAGAAAAATGACGAATCGGTCCCTTACCTGGACAATGGGTATTATTATTACATCAGATATGAGGAGCATAAGGAGTATCCTGTGTATTGTCGTAAAAAAGGGTCGTTGGATGCGTCCGAGGAGGTTATGCTCAATGCCAACGAGCTGGCGGCAGGACATGATTTTTTTCAGATCGGGGGTTGGAGTGTCAGCCCTGATAATAAAATTCTGGCCTTTGGCATGGATACGATAGGTCGCCGCAGGTATGTTATCTTATTCAAGGACCTGAAAACCGGAAATTTTCTGAAAGATGAGGTGGTGAACACCACCGGCAGCCCTGTATGGGCCAATGATAACAAAACGGTATTTTATACCCGGAAAAACAAAGAGACACTGCGGGCCGAAGAGATTCGCCGTCATGAGCTGGGACAACCCTGTAACAAGGACACTCAGGTGTTTTTTGAGAAAGACGAGACCTTCAACACAGGGATATTCAAGACAAAAAGCAAAAAATACCTGATGATCTATTCCGGTCAGACTCTTTCTACGGAATATCGTT
>Ga0190359_1000352_pt1 | contig 32110 bp, 27 predicted proteins | sample 48721823_MG_FD_161269 | JGI IMG/M metagenome (GOLD analysis project Ga0190359, IMG submission 161269) | Hydrothermal vent microbial mat bacterial communities from Southern Trench, Guaymas Basin, Mexico - 4872-18-2-3_MG | ecosystem: Environmental > Aquatic > Marine > Hydrothermal vents >... | reverse complement strand
ATAGAAACATTTTATAATCGAATCAGAAAACATTCAACATTGGGGAACATGTCACCGGTTCAGTTCAAGAAAAGCAGAAAGGCTGCTTGAGTCTTAACTCTGTGTGTACTTTTTTGTTGCAATTCCAAAGGCCTTGCTTGTGCCATATACGTCTTATAGCTTTATCGCTGATTGGAAGATCAAAGTTATCTTTGATTCTCTTTGCGCCGAAGGATGGAAGCATTTTCTTAAGTTCTATAACCTGTTGACGTTGTTGGTCTGTGATATAGGTATGTGGATTTTTTGGGGCTTTACTTTTATCAGTAAGTCCCTTCATAGAACCAGGTTCCCATCTTCTGAGCCATTTCCGTACTGTTTTTGGGGTTGTGTTAAACATCCGTGCTGTTGGTTTAATTCCATGCTCTTTAGCATAACAAACCATTTGGTATCTGAAATACTTTGGGTCTTTACTTTGCCTTATCATGTTGTAGTATCCGATTGGCCGGATTGTTTTATACTTGTTTTGGTAAGTAAAGATACAAAGGAAACAATGGGGTTGCAAATTCTTTTTAGGAGCAAAGGGTATGAGTCCGCCGGACTAATGCCCAGCCCCCACATCTATTTTTCAACCCATTCCCTCAACCCCTCTATATCGTTTCTCCCAAACACTCTCAACTCTACCAGGGGGTACCATGTTTGTTCCGTTTCCCATGGGTTGGATAAAAAACAGTTGACTTAAGAATTGATATTTACTATATTTAATTTCCTATGGAGGGCTAGACCTAATTGGTAAGGCAGCGGTCTTGAAAACCGCCGGGCTTATGCCCTTGGGAGTTCGAGTCTCCCGCCCTCCGCAATATTTATTAAGTTATATCTGATAATAAAATAAGGTTAATGGAGAGGTGGCCGAGTTGGCTGAAGGCAGCCGCCTGCTAAGCGGTTGTAGGGGCAAAAACCTCTACCGTGGGTTCGAATCCCACCCTCTCCGCTTTTTATTTTTACTTCAAGCCAATGACAGAATCAACAAAAATTCGTGTTCGTTTTGCACCCAGTCCAACGGGATATTTGCATGTTGGTGGTGCAAGAACAGCGCTTTTTAATTATCTTTTTGCCCAGCACAATGGCGGCGATTTTCTTCTCCGTATTGAAGATACAGATATCAACCGTTCAGATAAGAAGATGACTGAGTTGATATTCGATGGCCTTAAATGGCTTGGGATAGTATGGGATGGTGATCCAGTTTTTCAGTCGAATAATACATCAAGACACAGAGAGGTATGTGAAGAGCTCCTTAGCAGAGGAAGCGCTTACCGTTGTTTTTGTACACAGGAGGAGTTGAATGAGAAGCGTAAAGCTGCCCTGAGTCGATCGGGTGAATATAGATATGACAGAAAGTGTATGAATCTGTCGGGAGATGAAATAAAAGATAAAATCGAGAAGGGCGTTCCCCATGTTTATCGATTCAGAGTGGTTGAGGGAGAAACGGTTTTCAATGATATGATAAGAGGAAATGTTACTGTACAGAACAGCCAGATCGATGATTTCATAATTTTGCGATCTGATGGGACGCCTGTGTACCAAATAGCTGTCGTAGTTGATGATCACGACATGAGAATAACTCATGTAATAAGGGGCGATGACCATCTTTCCAATACTCCAAAGCAGATTATGATTTACAAAGCAATGGGATGGAATGTTCCACACTTTGCGCATGTTCCCATGATTCTTGGACCCGATAGAAAGAGGCTGTCGAAGCGTCATGGTGCAACTTCGATCGAGGAATACAGAGATGCTGGGATTTTACCCGAGGCATTTGTTAATTTTTTGGCCCTGCTGGGATGGTCGCCTGGTGACAATAGGGAGATAATGACGATAGAAGAGATTATAAGGATGTTTTCACTTGATCGGGTATCAAAAAATCCTGCAGTATGGGATGAGGATAAGCTTGTATGGATAAATGGCCAGCATATAAATCGAATGGATGATAGAAACCTGTTAAATAGGATTGCTCCTCTATTGATAGAAAACGACCTGATAGATGAAGATTACCTGATCAAGGAAGAAGATTATCTGCTCAAGTTTGTTAGATTGCTGAAAAGCCGAATGAAGAGGATTTCAGATTTTGTAGAGCGTGGGTACTATTTTTTCAAAGATCCTTCAGGTTATGAAGAAAAGGCGGTTAGTAAGTACTGGATGAGAAAAGAATCCTGCAGCAGGCTTGAGAGGATTACTGAGTCGTTAAACAGAATAGTAAATTGGAAAGAGGCCGAGCTTGAGAAGGTAATAAGGGGAGCAGCAGAGCAAGAAGGTGTAGGAGCAGGTCATTATATCCATCCACTGCGTCTTGCCATTACTGGATTTAGTGTAAGCCCTTCTATTTTCGAATTGATGGAGGTTCTTGGAAAGGATAGAGTAATTAGAAGATTAGAGAGAGCGGTTGGATATATTAAAAATATTGAAGAGTTTAAAACCGGGGGTTAGAAGAGATGGCTTTTTGCCCTAAATGCGGATATGAATATTTAAAACATGTTAAGGTCTGTCCTGATTGTGGAACAAGACTTGTTGAAAAAAGACCTGTTGATGAGCATTATGTGAATTCAGATGTAAGGTTTGTTCAATTGCCTGATCTGCCTGGTAGGATATATGCAGAAATGGTTAAGGTAGCACTCGAGCAGCGTGGAATTCCATGTTACATACGTTCGGATGCTGTGACCGATGCATACTCAATTTCAGGAGCAGGCCCGGCAGGCCATACTGCAAGAATTTTTGTTCCTGAGGACAGATTGGAAGAAAGCATCCAGATTCAGCACAGCATGGTAGACCATATTTAAATATCCAAAAACAGACTATTTTTAAAGAAGAGAGCCATGACAAAGATAGCAATAACATCACCAAAGGGGGTTAAGGACATACTACCGGATGATGAAAAATACTGGTCTTACATCAAGAGTTGTATTCAGAGAATAGTTAACCTTTATGATTATAAGAGGATTGACCTTCCTGTTTTTGAAGAAACAGTACTTTATCAGCGGGGTGTTGGTAAAGGTACCGACATAGTCGAAAAGGAGATGTACACATTCAAAGACAAGGCAGGAACTTCTATTACTCTTCGTCCCGAATTTACTGCTGGGACCGTTCGTGCATACATACAGCAGGGAATGGCCAGCATGTTAAAACCCGTAAAGCTCTGGTCTATAGGACCTGTGTTTCGTTATGAGCGTCCTCAGGCTGGTCGTTTCAGACAACATACACAGTTCAATGTAGAGGCACTTGGGGAAATTGATCCGGCTCTGGATTTTGAAATAATGTCTATTGCCTATGATCTTTTTACCGCACTTGGTTTTAAAAATCTAACTTTTCAGATAAATAGTATAGGATGTCAGTCGTGCAGACCGAGTTATCTTAAAAAATTGATCAGGCATTATAGAAATCACAGTGGTGAGTTTTGTGATGAGTGTGAAAGGAGACTTAAAAACAATCCTCTCAGGGTACTCGATTGTAAGAGGGCAGAATGTCAGAGAGTAATAGAAGGGGCACCCGCAATATATGAAGAGCTTTGTCCAGAATGCAGAGATCATTTTGAAACTCTTAAAAAATATTTAGATAGAAATGGGCGCATTTATAGATTGAATCGCAATCTTGTGAGGGGTTTGGATTACTATACAAAGACAGTGTTTGAAGTCTGGTCAGAAGAGATAGGGGCTCAGAATGCGGTTTGTGGTGGTGGCCGTTATGATGGGCTTGCTGAGATACTGGGCGGCCCGCCAACCCCTGGAGTCGGCTTTGCATCTGGTCTGGAGAGGATTGTAATGCTGTTAAAAAAAGAGGATATTAGTGTGCCGGACACAAATAGTGCTGCTGTTTTTTTTGCATATCAGGGTCAAGATGCAAAGATGAGAGTGGTAGAGATGCTAGCCGATTTTAGAGAGAGGGGAATAAGCAGTATAATGGCTTTTGGGTCAAGGAGTCTGAAGGCTCAGCTTCGTGAGGCAAACCGTCGCGGTGTCGAGTATACGGTCATTATTGGTGAAGATGAACTGTCAAAGGATATTGTTCAGGTGAAACACATGAAGGGTGAGGGTCAGGTAAGTATTTCGGTTAATGACTTAATTCCATTTTTTAAGGAGAGGGGAGTTGTGCCTTGAAAAAGGATGTGCCTCGTGTTCCTACAGTTCATCAAGTGTTTTATGTTATTGCATTAACCTTCCTGATTTTGATCTTTTTTGAACTGCTATTTTCGGGATTTCATAACAGAATAAAGTTACTTTTCATTGAGATATTAACGATTCTGCCTGTTATGATATTCATAAGGGCAAAGCGATTATCCGCAGTCGATGTATTTCGTCTTAAACCAGTAAGCATTAAAATTCTAGTGATCAGCACTGTTGTGGGATTCTCTCTTAGTATCTTAATGGACGAGGCTGACAGATTGATTCAGTTGATTTTGCCAATGCGGAAAGAAATCGCAGAATCTTTAAGGGAACTATTGCTGATAAATTCTACGGTAGAGTTTATAATCGTGATATCTTCTGTAGTTATTGTTGCAAGTTTTGCAGAAGAGATGCTTTTCAGGGGTTTTTTCCAGGGAGCCATGGAGAAGCAGATAACAGATACAACAAAGGCTATTATGACCACTGCCCTTGTATTTGCTTTTGTTCATTTTAATCCATGGTGGTTTTTGCAGATATTGGTACTGGGTGTTGTGATGGGGGTTTTGGTCTGGAAGACAGATAGTATTTTCCCCTCCATCATTATTCATGGTGTAAATAATGGACTCGCCGTTATTTTTGCCAATACACAACCGGAAAAGCTTGGATTGTATTTGTTTAATGGTCATGTATCACCAGTATTGATAATTTTATCAACTATTTGTCTGTACTTTTCAGTCAAATATCTATACAAATTAACAGAGCATCGAGTAGATATGTGAACACATCCTTAACCCATTGTGCGCCAGCCGCAGGTCAACGGCACTATATTGATCAAATAGTTTAAGCAACTCTTTTTAGATGATCCAAAAAAATCGGTGCGTTCCATGTTCTATTATATAAGGGACACGGATAAGACGGATTTGGCGTATACTTGCGGGTTTAGTTTTGTTGGAGTTATCCGTGCACATCCGTAAAATCAGTGCATGTACGTGTTCTATTTATCAAGATAAAAATCCTTTGCATTTTTACTGTTTTCATTGTACATTTAAAAAATTAAATATTAGAAATATGTTCTATATTAGAATAAAGCCAATTTTAATAATATTACAGTTTTGCATCTTAATATATTCTGGATGTGCGAAACAGGGATTCCCGCCAGGCGGGCCGATCGATAAAGTCCCTCCTGAGGTCGTAAGAGTGATACCCGATCAGGGTGCTGTGTTTGTTGATCCAGATGTTAGAGTCAGCTTCTGGTTTAGCGAGAGTCTGCAGCCTTCATCTGTTGAAAGGGCTGTTTTTATTACACCATTTCAGGGTGATGGGGTAAAGATTAAAATAAAAGGCAGGCGTTTAACCATAAAATTCCCGGAGCCATTGAAGAGGGACGTGACTTATGTTATTACGCTTGGAACAGAAATAAAAGATTATCATGGAAATCCTATGTCTTCATCATTTACTCTTGCTTTTTCAACGGGGGAGAAGCTGGATGAGGGTGAAATTTCAGGAAGGGTCTTTGGAAAGAGCAGTGCATTCGGAGTTGGTGTCTGGGCCTACAGGCTTATAGATAGTGAAGATATCGACCCAACACAAAAAACACCAGATTATATTGTGCAGTGTGAAGAGGGAGGAGATTTTATTTTTACACATCTTTCGCAGGGAGTGTACAGGGTATTTGCAGTGCTCGATCGAGCAGGGGATATGTTTTATCAACCAGGTGAAGATGATATAGGTATAACATTCGAAGATGTTGTGATTTCCGACACTACAGGCCTTAAGGCAGATTCTGTTTTCTTTCAGATGTTTAGGGAGGATACGACCCTTCCATTATTGAGTCGTGCTGTTCAAATTAGCAGAAATCATCTTCTGCTTCAGTTTAGTGAACCGGTACTATCAGATAAGCCGCTTTCAGAAGATCTCTTTAGAATTACTCTTTCAGAGGATACAACAACTGATGTTGCTATTTTTGATGCATATCAGGATCCAAAGAAAAAGCATATTATTCATATTGTTACAAAGGATTTGTTGGGGCAGAGTAAATACAGAGTTTCTGCTGTTGGCCTCCATGATGAGCAGGGAAACATCCTTGACAACGAGTACAACACGATTCTTTTTTCAGGGAATAGCGATCCAGACACAACATCACCAAGAATTGTAGAGATCAATCCTGGCCCTCAAGATGTGGATGTAAGTTTAGCTGTGAATGTATGCATAGTGTTCAATGAGCCAATGGATAGTTCAGGTTCTTCAAGGGGGCTTACTGTAAAAGATACACTCGATCGGGTATTAGATGGTCTTGTTGTGTGGCAAAATCCTCAAAAGGTAACATTTTTACCTGCGGAACGTTTAAAGAGTCAGACTGAGTACATAATCAGCATTAAAGGAGAGTACTTGCGTGACCTAGCCGGAAATTCTATAATCGATACTGTTTGCACATTTAAGACTATAAATAAGGATACACTTTCATCGATTGAAGGAGTAGTATATGATCCTGATAGTTGCGCAGTTGGAAGAATCTTTGTGACGGTTCGCCAGGCTGAGAGCAATGGCATATCATACAGTGATACGATTCCCGGCCCTGGAGAGTACAGGATCGAGGATATACTTCCCGGTTTGTATATACTCGAATGTTTTAGAGATGAAGATGGTAATGGTATTTATTCCAATGGAAGGCCCAGACCGTTTAAACCTGCTGAACGGTTTGTTATCGATTATGCAGATACAATAAAGGTACGTTCCAGATGGCCAAATGAAGGAAACGACATAAGACTTCCTGGTTCTAATAAAAGATCATACAGATAAATTGGAAATAGATTTTCGATGAAATTTAAATTTGAGAAAAGTGATTTAATACTGCTGCTTACGGCTCTGGCAGGAGTTGTTGTATTTGCTCTATTCTATCCAAAAATCTATCCCGAGGCTGCCGTTAACATGAAGTGCGACAAAGATGAGATTGTTAGAATAGCAACAGATTTTGTTGAGGAAATTGGCATAGATCATTCAGGATACTCAACATTTGTTGATTTAAAATATAACAAAGAGCAGTTGAACTATTTTAATCGCAGCCTTGGTCCACTGCATGTAAACGAGGTAATAAGAAAGTACAATTTTGTATATTATTGGGAAGTGAAGTGGAGTTCATTGAATTTAGGGTCTATTAATTTGATGGGTGGGGATGAAGAGGTGAGGGTAAGGAGAGCGGCTCAGATTATTCAGGGCAATTTGCTCGTTCTTTTAGATCTAAATGGAAGACCCATTGGATTAAGAAGAAAAATAGAGGTTGGCGATAGCAGCAGAACAGGATTAAGAGGCGGTTTATCTACAACCGAAGAGGACCGCACAATTGCAGAGAAATTTTTCAATAGAATCGTAAGGAAATATGAAGGTACCTGGCTTTTTGAAAGGAGTGAAGAAAACAGAATTGGCCGGGGTATAGAAAGGAACTTTTACTGGAGGAGAAAAGAACTTACAGCAGGAGGAATAGATAGGTTCCGGATAACCGTATGGAATGGAAGTATTGTAAGATTCAAGCGCCTTTACTCAATACCCGATAGATATGCACTCCAGAGCAGGCGAATAGAATGGAGGAGCCTGCCGAGTCTTATCATTTTCATGATATTTGCAATTTTTGTGCTTGTAAATTTTATTAAGAGGTTGCGTTCTGATCGTATTGATTTAAAGAATGGAATTGCCTGGGGCATTGCCTCACTGGTTGGTTATTCGATAAGAGAATTTACTGCTATTTACTCCAGCACGGGAGAGATGATCTGGGTTGCGGTGCTTACCTTTATTTTTGTGGCTCCATTCATTGGTGGGGCAGTATGGATAATCTATTCTCTTGGAGAATCCCTCAACAGAGAGGTCTGGCCAGATAAGTTGGCTGTAATCGATCGATTAAAAATGAGGCATTTCCTGTTTCCGGATTTTGGAATTTCACTCCTGAGAGGAGCTGCAATCTCTTTTGTGGTCATGGGTTTTATTACGACTGTGATCTTCTGCTTCGTGAGACTTTTCAATGGTTCAGTACCGATAGACGACTCCACCCTTAACTTTTTCTCATCAAACTGGCCGAGTCTATATGGATTTAGCAGATCGCTTGTGAGTTCAATCCCGATCGTTGTTACATACTGCCTCTTTTTTCTCACACTTCTTAAAAAGAGGTTCAACCATACGATACCTATTTTAATGATTGTTTTTGTTATCTGGTCATTTGTAAACTTTCCATCATTGAAGTTGACACCTCTCAGCCTCCAAATGGTTGCCAGTGGTATTCTGGGGCTGCTGTTTACTTTACTATATATTAAATATGAGTTTTTGAGTGTTTGCATTGGAGCTATGGGGGTTCCAATGCTGTTTTATGGTGCTGCTTCTTTATACAGCGGGGTCTTTCCGTTGCATGGATTCATATTGATCGGCATATTTTTGCTAAGTATAATTCTGGGATTATTTGCAGTAATGGGAAGAGAAATATCTGACGAGGTTGTTCCCTATGTACCAGACTATCTGCAGAGGATATATGAGAGAGAAAGGATACAGAGAGAACTCGAAATAGCAAGAAATGTGCAGCTTTCGTTCCTGCCAAGAAAAAAACCAGAGGTCAATGGTCTTGATATTGCAACCCTCTGCATACCTGCAAAAGAGGTTGGTGGTGACTATTACGATTTTCTCGAAATAGATAATGATAGGCTTGGCATTGTGATAGGGGATGTCTCTGGCAAAGGTATCTCAGCAGCATTTTATATGACACTGACAAAGGGATTTTTAAAGGCTCAGGTTCGGCAACTTTCAAACCCTAAGGATATTTTGATAAACATGAATGAGCTTTTCTATGAAAATTCAGAGAGAGGATTTTTCATAAGTCTGATATACGGTATCTTCGACCTTAAGAGGGGTCAGCTGACATTTGCAAGGGCAGGCCATAATCCACTGATATTTAAGTGTAGTGGTAAAGAGGTTGCAGAGGAAATTAATCCAAGGGGGATCGCAATCGGTCTGGAGAGTGGAAAGATATTTTCGGATACAATAGAGGAGAGGAGTGTTAAGTTTAAAAAGGGAGATCTATTTTTATTTTATACTGATGGATTAAATGAGGCAAGGAATTGGGAAGAGGAAGAGTTTGGTGAGGAGCGTTTGATGGATATGGTCGAATCATCAGAATCGCTGAGTGCAGAGGAGATTATAAAAAATTTAAGAAACAGTATTGAACAATTTTCAAACAACATGCAGCAGCATGACGACATGACTGCTGTTGTTGTAAAAATAGTTTAGAGGCAGCAGAGATGAAGATTAATAAATACCATTTGTTCGGGGTTTTTCTACCTTTAATTATGTTTATATTAATCGCTCTTACTGATTTGAATTTTTTGAAATTTGAACTGTTCCTGGCGGATATTGCTCGGTTCAGAGAATCAGTATTTGTTGTGATTCTCATTTTGATCATCTGGGGGTTATCCCGTTCGCGATGGATCAGGAACAGGACATTTATCCAGAAACTTGTGTTTTCTGGTCTTTCAATTGTGATGCTGACTGCAATCTTAACTCTGGCAAATAGAGTATCATTTTCAGGTCTGAGCGGAAATGTTAAAATATCAGAGAAGGATATTGTCCTGTTTGCAGTGCTGGTAGGGGCAGCCTTTTTAGGTTGCATGACTCTTATAATGCTCAAACAGCTAATCTTTATAAATCAGGGTAAAAAGACAGAGATAAATTTCAGGCTTTTATTGATATTTCTCTTTCTGCATTTTGTATATATTCTCTTCGGCAGGGATTCTTATCCCTCTGTTTCGAGTGATTTTGGATTATTTTTTGACCTTTCTTTTATGAAAAATATTTTCTTTTATCTTTTTATTATAATGGCATTCATTAATGGATTTAGATGCAAATGGATTCACTATCTAAATAAGAAGCAGAAGGTTGGATTTTTTGTTTTCTTTGCCCTGATATATCCTGCAGCCCAATATATGACTACTCAGACTCCAGGAAGTGTCGCAGAAATGAGCACAATTGTTGGGCAGTTTTTCCACTCTTTATCTATTTTTTATCTAATATATTCTGGCATGGCGCTTCTCGGCATACTTCTTCTACTCCCATCCGCAGGTATACTGGATCGAAGACTGAACGAGATAAGATCTCTTCAGACTCTAAGTTCGACCATTGGATCTGTTTTTGAGAAAGGCGAGTTGATCGGAAAATCGGTCGAGCTTTCCAGGAAGGTTGTGAATGCAGATTTTACATGGATCGAATTGAAGAATAATTCAACCTATAAGCTGGAGGGGGCTCACGGTATTAGTGTGAATGAGATCGAGAAGATACCAGAGAGTGTGAGAAAACAGATCTACAAACTGGTCAAAGATGAAAAGGGACCGGTTCTTATCAATAATCTTCCAAAGAAAAGGGAGACAAGGGACTTCAGAAGATGGCGTCATAAGGCAGGTTCGCTTTTAGCAACAATGATGAGGTTTAAAAACAAAGAGCTTGGAATACTTTGTGCCATAAAAAAAGAGATGTTTGGTTTTACTGAAGACAGCCGTCCGCTTTTTCAATCATTTGCAGATCAGGTATCGGTTGCACTCGAGAACTCGAACCTTTTCCAGACAACAATCGAACAGAAAGTATACAGAGAAGAACTCCAGATGGCCCACGATGCTCAGATGCGGATTCTTCCAAGACAGATGCCAGAAGTAGAGGGTGTGGAGCTTGGTGCATATTGTATGACCGCAAATGAAATTGGTGGAGATTTTTATGATTTAATCAAGGTAGATGATGACAGGCTGGATATTGTAATTGGAGATGTTTCGGGAAAGGGAGCATCCGCTGCCTTTTATATGGCAGAACTAAAGGGTGTGATTCAGGCTCTTGCACCCCATTTTTCATCACCCAAGAAGATATTGATGGAAATAAATGGGTTTGCGAAAAATCATTTTGAGCCCGATACATTTGTAACCATGGTATATGCAATTTTATATCCATTAAAACGTAAGGTACATATAGTTCGTGCTGGACATCCTCCAGTTGCACTGATAAGGGATGATAGAATAGAATGGATCGAGACCGATGGGATAGGACTCGGCTTAGTATCGAATAAGTTTTTAAACTCATCTCTGCGGCAGAAGATGATACAGCTTAAGAAAAATGATACGGTCTTTTTCTATACAGATGGATTGATCGAGGCGAGAAATAGTGAAGGTGACGAGTTTGGTGAGTCAAAGCTTGAGAAGGTCCTGATTGATCTCTATGGAGAGAATCCTAAATCAATTATTAAAAAGATAACAGCACGTCTCAGCAGATATACAAGAGGAGTCTCCAGACATGATGATGTGACATTTTTAACCTTCAAGGTAATCAAATAGAGGTTTGTAAAATAACAGGAGATGTATCTATGAGCCAATTTCATGTGAAACGAAAAGATGTAAATAACGTATCCATAGTATATCTGAAAGGATATCTGGATGCACACACAGCACCCGAATTTGAGAAGACTCTTCAGGAGTTGGTAGATGAAAACAGAGTGAAGATTGTAGTAAACCTTTCGGAGCTAAGTTATATCAGCAGCGCAGGACTGGGTGTGTTCATGGGTTTTATTGAGGATATAAGGAACAAGAAGGGTGATATTAAGATAGCTGAACCCAGCGAGAAAGTATTTCGCGTGTTTGATCTTCTGGGTTTTACAGTTCTTTATGAGATATTCCATAAGGAAGAAGAAGCTGTCAGTAAATATTCAAAATCCTAAATAAGGCAGAATTTATGGATAACAAGACAAAAAGTTATCGCTTGAAGATACCAAGCAGAACCGATAATCTTGAGCTAATCCGCAATTTTGTATCTGGTTTGGCAAAAAAGGTTGGGTTCGATAAAGATGATATAAATAAAATTGAGCTGGCAGTGGATGAGGCATGTACAAATGTCATTGAACATGCATATAGGAATGATGAGGGTAAGGATATAGACATCGTAATAAAGATTGATTACGATAAATTTACAATAATCGTTGCCGATCAGGGAAGAAGTATAGATGTGGATAAGATTAAGATGCCGGACATGAAAAAGTATTTGGCTGAACTGAGGGTTGGAGGTCTGGGTATTTATTTAATGAAAACATTAATGGATGAAGTAGATTATCGCACAATACCGGGTAAAAGGAATGAAGTCAGGATGGTTAAATATTTTTTAAAAAAAGATGAGAAATTAAAGAAAAATAAATAGATAACAATGAACAATTCTCTCAACGATAAAGAATATAAAGCAGATTCACAGCTCGATCAACGTCTTCTGGAATTAACAGCACTTTTCGAGATAAGCCGTTCGTTAACATCATCCCTCAGCATAAATTCAATTCTTGATAATATACTCCGAATTCCAATGGGTCAGATGCTGATAAGCAAGGGTGTAGTATTGATCAAAAAGAAACCCAAGGGCGATTTCATCCTCGAGGCATCCAAGGGAGTTCCACGCACACTTCAGGGAAAGACGCTTAATATAATAGACCCACCAAACCAACTTGTCATGATAAATGAAATGGGTGAGCAGCATGAGTGGGTTGAATTTTTTAAAGAGTTCGGAATAAAGATTCTGATACCATTGATATCATCACAGGGCATAATAGGGATTGTTGGTTTTGGAGACAAGATCGGCCAGCAGCCATATCTTGAAAGGGAAGTTGAATTTTTAAATTCCCTTTCAAATATTGCAGCATCTGCTGTGGCCAATGGTCTGATGGTTGAGGAGATAAGGAGCATAAACAGAGATCTTGACAGAAACATTCAGCAGCTCAATACGATATTTGACATCAGTCGCGAATTGAACATGACACTCGATAGGGAAAAGATTGGCAGCCTTCTGAGTTTTGCTGTTATGGGTGAGTTGATGGTGAACAAGTGTGTCGTGTTTGTTAAGAGGGAAGAGAGGATGGAAGTTCTGGTTTCAAAGGGCATCACATCAGAAATAAGTCACTCTTCAGAACTCTGTGAGATATCCGAATTTTTAAATCTGAATGAAACGGAAAGGTTTCAACAGTACAGGGAGATGGGAATAAATGTTCTTGTGCCGATGAGAATTCAGGATGAGACAAAGGGAGTTCTTGCATTGGGTTCTAAGATTTCAGGTGGAGGATTCAGCGATGCCGATCGAGAGTTTTTAACGACTCTTGGGAATCAGGCAATGTCTTCCCTCGAGAATGCAAGATTATTCGAAGAAGCCTTAGAGAAACAGAGGATGGAAGAGGAGTTGAATCTTGCTCGAAATATTCAGCAGGGCCTTCTTCCTTCTAAACTTCCTGATCTGGAGGGTCATGATATAGCAGCTACAAACATTCCGAGCCGTCAGGTCGGGGGCGACTATTTTGATGTAATAAAGATAGAAGAGGATCGCTATGGCATTGCTATAGCAGACGTATCTGGAAAGGGGGCAGGAGCGGCTCTATTGATGTCGAACCTTCAGGCAAGCCTCCATGTTTTGATTTCAACAGGTGTGGGTGTGGGTGAGATGGTTGCAAAGATCAACAATCTGATTTTTGAGAATACTGACCTCGATAAGTTTATAACATTTTTTTATGGTGAACTGAACACAAAAGAGAATAAGTTTACCTATTGCAATGCAGGTCATAATCCACCATTTAAGATAAATAGAAATGGAAAGATAGAGGAGTTAATGACAGGAGGACTCATTCTCGGAATGATGCCGGATCAGATATTTGAAACCGAGACTATATCTCTTGATTCTGGCGACTCAATTGTTATGTTTACTGATGGTATTACAGAGGCGATGAATGAAAAAAGCGAGGAGTTTGGCGAGGAGCGGTTGAAGTCGATTATAAAAAAATCGTTGGATTTATCTTCAAAAGAATTAATGGAAAAAATAATAGGTGATGTCAGGAAATACAGCGGATCTATGCCGCAGGCAGATGATATAACTATAATAATATTAAGGGTAAGGTGAATCGTAAGAGGGGCTAATTATGGCTCGATATACTACACCGCACCTTACCATTGTCGAGCAGTTCATAATTGCCGCCACTGGGACATTGAGGGATGATTTCTTCTTTAAGATAGGGTTTGAGTTCTTGGAGAGAGGTAGCATAGTGACCATTTCCTTCCTGCATTTTTTCAATAAAATACATTGTTTGGGCGGTCTCAAGTGAACTCTGATTTGTCTTACATGCAGCAGCATTTGCAGCATGGGAGAGGTCTATGTAGCGCATCATTGCAGCAGTTGCAAGAATTCCGACTATTATTAATGTTATGACGAGTTCAACGAGGGTGATTCCTCTCTCTGGTAAGATTATATTTAAACTTTTTCTGAAGTTAATCTTAAAAAATTGCATTTTTTAATCTCTTTTTCAAAAAGAAATATCAATCACCTTTTACTGGCTTTCTATTTATTTTTTTTCTATATGCAAAAATTAAACCAAATATTGATATTAAATTTTGTTTTTATTTATCAATCGTAATGAAGAAATCTTATGATGATTAACTTTAAAGAGTAAAGTATTTATCCATCTTTGTTTTGGAATTGATCACAGTATCTTGACTTTGTTGTACTTGAGTGTTATATTTGTTAAAGTTAAAGATTCGTTCCATAAATTGATCAATGTCAAATCCATTAGTCATAAAATAGAGAGAGAATTTATAATGAGACTGCCAGGCGAGACTTTATGTTTCTTGCCGGCTGAAGTCCGACATGGTCAAAGCATAACCAGCAGGCCATCACCGAACCTGCGCTTGAGGAGGTAGGGAATCGAGTGAAGCAAGGAGTAGGGAGGTATCAGGCAGAAGGGGCAAATGAAGGTATTAAGTCCCCAAATAATCAACACCGAGAAGGTCGAGAGTTTTCATTTGGCCGAAGAGCTAATGATCTGTATCGATATGGTAAGATACAGAATGCTCCTGTGGGATCTGAGACCGTGGCAAGATAGTGCATGGAGAGGATAGGAACTTGGGGGAGCCATCTCATTTCCATCAGGAAGCTTCCAACAATCTGAAGATTCAGGCCGGAGGTATGGTGGCATGGCAGCCGGATTAACCCATAGTAGAGGAGTAATCGGTTTAATGCCCGATGAGTTCATTGTTTTGGGAACACTCGAAGGGGTTATCAGCAATGCGTAGAGGGATGAGGAAGCGAATGCCATACATAGATATGGAGGCCCAGGCTCCGCTAAAATTAGCCTTTATATCGAAGAGAATATGTATACTTTGTCACAAGTTACGAGAGCCTTTCTTAAGAGCCGGATTAGGGAAAACCTCAAGTCCTGTTCTGTGAGGTGCGTTGATGTTTCCCTCGCTTGGTTATGAAAATTAAATACTAATTTAAGGAGGCTATATTATGTCTACTCGACATACTTTTTTCCAGCCATTTGAAATGGAACGCATGATGTCCAAATGGGAGAATGTAGTTGAATACAATCTATCCGAGAGTGGTGTCTATCCCCTCACACTCAGAGAGTTGATTCAGAATGGCGGAGTGTTAGATAGATTGTTAGACACGGCAATCAACTATCCGCAGGCAGACGGCATTATCCAGTTAAAAGAGAAGATCGCCAACATGTATCAGGAATGCTCTGCCGATAATATATTAGTAACAGTTGGAAGCGCAGAGGCAAATTATATTACACTTCAGACGCTTCTGTATCCTGGTGATGAGATAGCCATAATGGTTCCAAATTATATGCAAGTGTGGGGCATTGCGAAGAATATGAGCCTCAGGGTACGCACATTTCATCTTGATGAAGGATCTGACTGGTCATTGGGAACAGATATTGATGAGGCAGTAACAGATAGTACAAAACTGATTGCAGTCTGCAATCCCAATAATCCTACTGGTCATATATTAACAGACCGTGAGATGGAAATAATAATTTCTGCGGCACGGCGGGTTGGAGCGTGGATTCTTGCAGATGAGGTTTATGCCGGATCTGAGAGGCTCAGAGATGATGTAACCCCGAGCTTCTGGTCCAAATATGATAAAGTTATTGCCGTTGGCAGTCTTTCCAAGGCATACGGTCTTCCTGGTTTGAGGATTGGATGGGCAGTGGCTCCTCCCGCGACTGTGGATGAGCTCTGGGCAAGACACGAATATATCACAATTAGTGCATCGATGCTTTCAAATCATCTGGCCTCATACGCCCTCTCTTCAGACGTTCTTCCAAGAATCAGACAGAGAGCACGCGATTACATAAGGAAGGGATATCCAATACTTAAGGAGTGGATGGATGAACATGGAGGTCTCTTCAGTGTTGTTCCGCCTCATGCCTCGGCTGTTGCTTTTGTACGTTACAATCTCAATATCAATTCCACAGAACTTGTCATGCGCCTTATAAGAGAGAAGAGCGTCTTTATTGTGCCTGGTGATCATTTTGGAATGGATCACTATCTGCGCATAAGTTTTGGTTTAGAGCCCGATTTTCTAAGGGCTGGTCTTGATAGGATTAATGATTTACTTACAAGTTTGAAAGAAAAGAATTAAGAAGGCATATTGTTAGAGATGAGATTGGATGGTGAATTGCCCGTAACTCTGGACGATGTAAGAGAGGCGTATAAAAGGATCAGGCGATATATTCACAATACGCCAATTCTTACTTCCCAATCGATTGACAGGATCGTGGGAGCAAATCTGCTTTTTAAGTGTGAAAATTTTCAGAAGACAGGAGCCTTCAAATTTCGTGGTGCATGCAATGCTGTTTTTTCTCTAAACAATGAGAAAGCAGGAAGGGGTGTTGTGACGCACTCATCAGGCAATCATGCGGCAGCGCTATCCCTGGCGGCAAAGATCAGGGGTATTTCAGCAAATATCATCATGCCCTCTAATGCTTCGCCAGTAAAGATCGAGGCCGTTAGGAGTTATGGTGGGAGAATAATCTTCTGTAAACCTCTGCCAGAGGCAAGGGAGGAGAAGGCAGATGAGGTTGTGAAAGAGAGTGGTGGGGTGCTTATTCATCCATCAAATGACCCACCGATCATAGCAGGTCAGGGGACTGCTGCTTTGGAGATGCTTAATGTAATAGACAATCTCGATTTTATCTTTACCCCTGTTGGCGGAGGTGGATTGCTGAGCGGTACTTCTGTTGTAGCAAAGTCACTAAAGCCGGATATTAAGGTCATAGGATGCGAACCGAAAAATGCCGATGATGCCTACAGGTCTATCAAGGCTGGCCGAATTTTGCCTTCAGTTTCTCCAGACACAATTGCTGATGGGCTGCGTACATCCTTGGGCACAAATACATTTTCTATTATTAAAAAAATGGTGGATGATATTGTTCTTGTTGATGAACAAGAGATTGTGGGAGCCATGCAGATTATTTTTGAACGCATGAAGATAGTAGTCGAACCTTCGTCTGCAGTAGCCGTAGCTGCATTAATATATGGAAGAGTGGATGTTACAGATAAAAATGTTGGAATTATAATTTCTGGCGGAAATGTAGATTTAACTCAATTTTTCAAAAGTTTAGGTTAATAAACAAAGGGGATCTATTATGAAAAAGAAAAAATCTTATCTCGCATCGCTTGCTTTATTTATGTTAATCTTCTCTTTGCCTCTTTTTTCTCAGTCCTTTACATTAAAGCAGGTATTGAGCTCACCGTTTCCTTCTGACCTAATCGCTTCACAATCTGGAGACAGGGTGGCATGGGTGTTTAATGCAGAGGGCAAAAGAAACATCTGGATTTATGATGGTCTGGATTCTAAAGCCAGAAAAATAACATCTTATGACAGTGATGATGGACAGGAGTTGGGAAGCATTGCCTTTACACCAGATGGAAGCCGAATCGTATTTGTAAGAGGTGGTTCACCAAACAGAGGAGGTTGGATTCCCAATCCTACGAGCGACCCGAGGGGTGCAGAACGCTGTGTGTACATAGTCGATATCGAGACAGGCAAGATCAGAAAATTAGGGAATGGCTACAGCCCCGCTGTCTCTCCAGATGGAACAAGAGTCGTATTTGTAAGAAACGGGAAGATATACATTGCATATATCGACACCACCACAAAGAGCACTCAACTGTTTTATGCCAGGGGACAAAACACCTCTCCTGTATGGTCGCCTGGTGGAAAGAGGCTGGCATTTGTGAGTTATCGTGATGACCACAGTTATATTGGGATATATGATTTTGAGGAGAATAGTATCAAATGGATGGCTCCAGGTGTTGATAGAGACAGAGAAGTTGTTTGGTCTCCTGAGGGCAGAAGGGTTGCTTTTTTCCGATTCCCTGGAACAATGGTGGAACAGCCAAGAAGTAAGGAACTTCTTCGATCGTTTGAGATATGGATTGCAGATGTTGAAACCGGAAAGGGTAGAAGGGTGTGGACCTGTCCCGATTCCAGTGGAGGTTTTGCCCAGTACTATCCCGATCATCCTTTGATGTGGTGTGATGACGATTATCTTCTCTTTTATTCTGAACATGATGGATGGATACATCTATATTCTCTATCTATCAAAACAGGAAAGGCGATTTGTCTTACTCCTGGTAAATATATAGTGGAAGACTGCATTTTATCACCAGATAGAAAGAGGGTCGTTTTTAATTCGAATAAGGGTGATATTGATCGCAGGCATCTATGGTCGGCAAGCATAAAGGGCGGATCTGTTAAACAGCTTACAAAAGGAGATGGGATTGAATGGAAACCTCAGTTCTCTTCCGATGGAAGCCACATCTTCTTTTTATGTTCTGATGCACTACAGCCCGCAGCTCCTGCTGTTATGTCGGTCAAGGGGGGAAAACACCGGCTAATTGCACAAGAGGCTATCCCTGATGACTTTCCAACAGATCGACTCGTCCATCCCAAAAAGGTTGTGTTTAAGGCTCCAGACGGTTTGGAGATACACGGTCAGTTGTTTGTACCGAAAGTTTCTGGAGAGAAGAAAAACAGACCTGCGGTTATCTTCATGCATGGAGGCCCTATTCGCCAGATGCTACTGGGATGGCACATGAGAGGATATTATCACAGGGCCTATGGTATGAACCAATATCTCGCAAGTCGCGGATATGTTGTTCTTTCAGTAAACTATCGCTCGGGTATTGGATATGGCCGTGCTTTTCGTACTGCTCCCAATCAAGGCCCTCGTGGTGCATCCGAGTATCAGGACATAGTGGCAGCGGCAAAGTATCTACAGACTCTATCATTTGTTGATCCTGAGAAGATAGGACTATGGGGAGGATCGTATGGAGGGTATCTAACTGCACTCGGTCTTGCCAGAGATTCAGAACTGTTCAGGGCAGGAGTAGATCTTCATGGAGTACACGATTGGTCACTTAGAGCAAGACGACGTGAAGGTGGAGGATGGCAGATATATGGCGATGAAGCCATGCGGCTGGCATATAAATCCTCCCCTGTTGCAGATGTTGAGTTCTGGTATTCGCCTGTTCTGTTTATCCATGGTGATGATGACAGAAATGTCGATTTCATCCAGACCACCGATCTAGTGCAGCGGCTTCGCCGTGAAGGCAAGGCACATATAGAGCTTCTTGTATTTCCAGACGAGGTTCACAGTTTTCTCTGTCATAAAAACTGGCTGAGGGCATATGAGGCATGTGCTGATTTTTTCGATCGATTCTTAAAGTAAATTCTGTATTTTGTGCTAAATAGTAAATAAAAAGCTTGACATTAAAGAATAATTTGATCATATTTTTATGAGATTAAATTGTATATTTCACGAAAACAACTAAAGGAGGTGATTGAGTAGAGACTTTAAGCCTTTCGTTTGCATATATATAAAGAGTTTAAAAGGAGGAAACAATGAAAAAATTTGTTATTGTTTTAATTGCAGCAGTGTTGTGCATTTTTACAACTTCTCTTTTCGGACAGATTGGATTAAACGGAATCGGTGGGTTCGCCAGCCTTCTTGATCCCGATACCCCTGGAATCAGCGGCATGGCATTTGGTTTTGGTGCGAGAGCCAATCTCGGTACAATTGGAGAAAAGATCGGATTTGGTGCAGAATTCAAGTACTGGAGCAAGGGTGAGGAAGAAAAAGGCTTTGGATATACAGCCAAATTAACCGTATCTTCTATACATATCAATGCACTTGCACATTATAATTTTACTTCTGTTGGAGGAGGTATCAGGCCCTATGCAGGAGCCGGATTGGGTCTGGTAATTGGTAAGGTTAAATCTGAAGCCACTTTTACTTCAATGGCAAACTCTCGTCCTGGAGTAAGATCGAGCGTTCCTGCAAGTAGTTCCTACTCAGAATCAGAAACAGATCTTGCAATAGCTCTGAGAGGAGGAATAGATTATGATTTAAGCGACAACCTCACACTAAATGCTGAATTCAGATATTCCATTGGTGGATGGGACTACTGGGGAATTCTGTGTGGTGTGATGTACAATCTAAAAAAATAACTTTTAAGGAGTCTACAAGATGAAAAGATATAGAATAATAATTGCTACAGTTTTGCTATTAATAATTCCTTTATCGATGAGCTTTGCCCAGAGAGAGGCAGGAACATTTTCAATCGGTGGTTTTGGAGGTACTGGCTTTCCGATGTCACCCGATTTCTTTAAAGATTACTGGAAGATGGGCGGCATAGGATTCGGTGGGGAAGTAAAGTTCAATTTCAGCGAAATGTCGAGCATAGGACTGAGTTTTACATATCTACCCTTTCCTTTAAATGTTGACGAGATGATGGAAATGTTCGAAGCAGAGGCACCGTCAGGAATGGAGCTGGAGCTCAGCGGGATGGATCTTGTTGCAAAGATAATATCGGCAAACTTTATGCAGTATTTTACTCATCCCGATGCCTCTTTTGGCTTTTATGTGACAGCAGGTGGAGGATACTACATGCTGAGTGCTACTGATTTGAAGATAAAGATAAGTTATCAGGGGCAGACAGTTGAGGAGACTGAAAGTATGGAGGATGAGCTGGAGGATAAGTTTGGTGTGAATGGCGGAATAGGTGTTGAACTGCAGTTTGGACCGAATTTTATTGTTTTTGCAGAAGGCAAGTATCACTACCTGTTTGGTGAGGAGGAGGGTCCAGATGGAGACAAGGGAAATCTTTCTTTTATCACTGCAATGGGTGGTATTCGTTTTCTGATTAAATAAACAAGACCTTAGCTTAAATTGTTGTGGGGGCTCTGGAGGAGAGATCCAGAGCCCCTTTTTTTAAATCATATCAGCACGAAAAAGTATTTGACATTGTCGAAATTTTTAAAGAGATTTATTTATACTACAATATACAGGGAGGTGGTGATATGATTACTCGTCTCCAAAAAATCAGGTTAGGTATTTTCTTTTCTGTTTCCATTGTCGCACTCATAGTCATAATAGTCTTAATAGTTACCCCGAAATTTTTAAAGTCAAGAGACCTGTACTATATTGCTTATAAGAATATCTCTGTTACAGGACTGCAGATAGGGGGAGTTGTGAAGTATCATGGATTGACGGTTGGGAATGTCAGTAATATATCTATTGATACTGTAGACATTCAGCGTGTTATTGTTGAGGTCAGTCTTGAACCTGGAACACCAATAAAAGAGGATACCTATGCAGATATACAGATGGTGGGAATAACAGGCCTGAAACTCATTGAGCTCAGGGGAGGTACAAATGAGGCAAAGTCGCTAAAACCAGGTAGTTTCATAAAGGCTGGTGGCTCGGTTACAGAGTTAATTACAGGAAAGGCTGGAATCATTGCGGAAAAGGCAGAGATGATACTCAACAATCTATCTGCACTTACATCGGTAGAGAATAGAGATAAGTTTATCAGGTTGATGGAGAGCAGTTCGGCGACTGTAGAAGAGCTTAACAAAATGCTCAGAGAGAACAGAAGGGGTGTAAAAGAAACTATTGATAACTCAAGGCAAATTGCATCTGAGTTTCAATCATTTTTGATCAGTGCAGATGAGGCATTGAAATCTTTTCATAGACTGATGGATTCAGATTCACTCAAGGTAGCTGTAAACAATCTTGCAGTCATAACCGAATCTTTGAAGAGGGCAAGGTTTGTGGAGCTGGTAAAGGAGCTGAACAGTTCAGTAGAACATATAAACACAATTCTTAAAGATGTGGATATTGCGCTTATGAAAAACAGGGAGGATCTTGGATATTCGCTTGGAACACTTAAAGAGAGCATAGAATATCTCAATCAATTTTCGAGGTTGATAAGCGAGGATCCATCGATACTGGTTCGTGGTGCTCAGCCCCGAAATGTACCCGACTTTAAATTGGAGAAGTAAGATGAAGTGGATAAGAGTTTTATTAATATTTTCATTCATCCTTGTTTCAGGATGCAGCCGCAAGATCATGATGAGAAAATACTATATACTGGAATATAGAGATTTTTCTCCACAAGAGAAGATCAAGCTCGATAACCCTTTCGAATATAATGTGGATGTAAGAGAATTCAGAGTGGCAAAGGCATTTGAACAGACTCGTATTGCACTTAGATCTGGCTCAAATGAGTTAAATTACTATTTCTATCACCAGTGGGCCGTAAGGCCATCGACTGCCGTGGCAGAAGTCGTTTATGATATAATAAACAAGGCTGATATATTTAACAAGTGTTTTAGAGGATATTCGACAGATGCAGACTTTCTTATAACAGGAGAAATTTTAGCTATCGAGCGGATTGAGTCAAAAAAGAAGGGGTATGCTCATCTTAATATTATTTTCAATTTTGTAGATAGAAATTCGGGTCGTTCGGTTCTTGCACATGAATTTGATCGGAAGGTTAAGCTGGCTGACAGAAAGATGAATACATTTGCTCATGTCGTTAGTTCGCTGTTGTGTGAAGGGGCAATAGAGTTTATAAACAGGGTAGTGGATTTCCTCAACAAGAGGGGGTATCTGAATGAGACAGGAGAAGGCCGCACTATCATTTCACGGTAATAGAATCTTTTTCTCTGGAGCCCTGCTTACTTGGCAGGTAAGCAGATTTCTAAGAGATGTAAGAGCGAGGTTAAAAGATTTCAGGGGTTCAGATATAATAGTGGACTTATCAGAACTCGAAGAGATTGACACCGCAGGCGTTGCACTCATTAATGAGATAAGACAGATTGCAAAGAGAAATGAGATAGAGTGCAGAGTCCAGAATGCATCTCGCAATATAAAGAGGGCCATGAAGATATTTTCTCTTCCAGATATCTATGAAGGCGAGGGAGAATTTAAAAAAGAGAAATATACGATATTCGAGGGTATTGGCGATTGGCTCGTTAGTATAGCAGCTAATATCAAATATTTCTTCTATTTACTATCAGACACAATATTCTATTCGTTCAATGGTTTTTTTAAGCGGCATGGAATGCGCAAGGGTGAATTCATAAATCAGAGTATACTCATAGGTATGAATGCGCTTCCGATTGTTGGTCTGATCTCATTTTTAATCGGCTTCATACTGGCACTTCAGTCTGCTGCTCAGTTGAGGCAGTTTGGGGCAAATATCTATGTTGCAGATCTGGTTGCAATTTCAATGACCCGTGAGATGGGTCCAATCATGACAGCCATTGTGCTTGCAGGAAGAAGCGGATCTGCAATTGCTTCAGAGATTGCTACAATGGTCGTTACTGAAGAGACCGATGCTCTCAAGTCTATGGGTCTTAATCCCATAAGATATGTTCTTGTGCCCAAGGTTTATGCAATTACTGTTAGTGCGCCCATGCTGACCATTCTTTCAATGCTAATCGGTATTTTTGGTTCGTTGGTTATTGGTATTACATATCTTGGCATTGGTATAGAGCCGTTTTACAATGAAGTTATAAATGCCCTGATACTCAAAGATATAATAACGGGAATAATTAAGAGCCTGGTATTTGCCTGGATAATTGTAATGATTGGTGCCTATTATGGATTCAGAGTTAAGGGTGGTGCCGAGAATGTGGGAAGGGTGACAACTTCATCGGTTGTCGTGTCAATATTTCTTGTTATTCTTGCTGACAGTCTTCTTGGTTTATTCTTCTATTTTGGTGGGGGCATTGGATATTGAGCATTGTAAATGTTGAAAATGTGACTTCTGGTTATGACGGCCAGAAGATTCTGAATAATGTATCCATGAATGCTGAGAGTGGAAGGATAACCGCGATATTAGGTGCGAGTGGATGTGGAAAGACTACACTGCTCAAGAATCTGATCAGACTCATCGATGTATGGTCAGGGTCTATAAGACTCTTTGATCAGGAGATTACTACAATGGATGAGGCGGAGTTCAATTCTATTCTCCGCAGAATAGGAGTGCTCTTTCAGAATGGAGCTCTCCTGAATTCAATAACTGTTGCAGAGAATGTTGCCATACCTCTTCAGCAGCATACAGATTTAACAGAAGAGATAATTGATCGTCTGATCCAGGTAAAACTCAATCTTGTTGAGTTGAATTATGCATCAGGCATGCTGCCCTCAGAACTTTCCGGGGGGATGCGCAAACGGGCGGCTCTTGCCCGGGCAATTGCACTGGATCCTGAACTGCTGTTTTGTGATGAGCCAACAGCAGGTCTTGATCCTGCAACTTCGGCCGATCTTGATAAGTTAATACTAACACTCCGCGATCAGCTTGGCATGACTGTGGTAATGATTACACATGAGGTGCCGAGCGTGCTGCGCATTGCTGATTATGTTGTTTTTATGGACAGGGGAGAGGTTCTTTTTACAGGGAGTATTAAGGAGGCTAAAAGCTCAGGAATTAAAAAGATAGATGATTTTTTTAAGATGGGCACAGCAGCATGATATAATATATTAAAAACCATCTCAAATACAATATTAGGAGATCGGCTCTATGTATGAAATTCAGATCAAAGTAGTCTTGCATGTTGCAGTAGCAATGTTGCTGGGAGGCATAATTGGAATAGAACGTGAATTTTCCGATAAACCAGCAGGATTCAGGACTCATATGATTGTGGCAGGTGCTTCTGCCCTGATAACGAAGCTTGGAGTTCCCCTTCTTAGATATTTTGATTCGGTTCAGATTAGATATGATCCGATCAGGCTGATTCAGTCTATAATTGTAGGCATAAGTTTTATTTGTGCCGGTACAATAATAAGGAGAGCAGTATCGGATCAGGTTGAAGGACTCACAACAGCTGCCACACTTCTCATGGCAAGTGCAACTGGAATATGTGTTGCACTCAATCAAATGATTACTGCTGTAGGAGTTACTATACTGACACTCGTTGTGCTTATTCTATTTGGTTTTGTAGATACGATTATTAAAAAAAGAAAGAGTAGGCGGAAATAGTTAATTGATTTATAATCTCCAGACGATGGTGCTGGACACACAGAGCCATTCAGAATATTCAATAAAAATAGTGATATATAATTTGAAGATGATATAAATATTTAGTCAATATAGATATCAATGTGTGTTTGGCTGAGGGAATATGTGATATGCACTTAACAGCAGCTTTTCGGCTTCTCTTAAATAGAGAAGCGATTCGAGCAGCTGTTGGTCTCTCATCATCTGAACCTTAAACCTCACCTTGCTTCCCCACAGCCTTTCGGCTATCTCCTGTTTCAATAGAAATTGTATGTCTTTCTTGTTATCAACAAACTCTTTGTTGGTTATTTTGAATCCGAGTCTTCTGACATATCGCAGAAATTCCTTTAAAACTTTAGAATTTGGGCTGTAATTTCGAAGAAAGTAGTTTTGATCAATCTTTGTTAAATCTTTATAGTTATTCATGTATTTTTCTATGAATGTGAAGAATGGTCTGTCGTGAGAATTGACCATTTTAGCGATTGCTGGAGCAAAACCATCATGTTTTGATTTAAAATGGATATCGGGTCTGATCCCTCCTCCTCCGCGGATTTTTCTCCTGAGAATCATTGTGCGGTAGTATTTGAACTTATTATTGTTTTCCCATTTACTTCTCAGTGTATCGTTTATGATTTCAGCAAAGTATTCAAAATCTGTCTTATTCTCATAGGGTCTCTGGATTGGACGCCCACTCGGCGTATAATACTTTGCAGTGGTCAGCAGCAGTGCCGAACCATCTCTGAATCTGTACTGGCTCTGTATCAATCCCTTTCCAAAACTCGTTTCACCTACTATAAGGGCTCTGTCCCAGTCCTGGAGAGCACCGGCAACTATTTCTGATGCTGACGCAGATATGCGATTTATTAGACACGTTACAGGAAGGCGAGGATGTGTATGCTTTCTTGTTGAATAGTATTCACGAAGAGATTCTCTGGTTCGTCCTTTTGTATATACTATTTTTTTCCCTGGAGGTAGAAACTTATCAACTACATCTATTGCTGCCTTAAAATAGCCTCCACCATTGTTCCGCAGATCCAGTATTAGATGTTTCATTCCCATGGATTCGAGTTTTTGCAGGGCTTTCTCAAGCTCATCACCAGTGGTTGATGAGAAACGTACAATACCGATGTAGCCTATTCCGGGTCTGATCATGAACACATATGGTATGCTTTCTATGTGGATCTGCTGCCGAATTATATTAAAATTAAGTGGTTTTGGACATCCATTTCTTGCAATAGTGAGCCTTACCTTTGTTCCTTCGGGGCCGCTTATTCTATCTGGTGCCTGGTCACGTTTGATGCCTATAACGGGCTGACCCTCAATGGCGATAATCCTGTCGCCAGGAAGGAGTCCAGCCCTGGATGCTGGTCCACCAGGAACTACCGAGATTATTGTTATTTTATCTCTGATTATGTCGAATGTAATGCCGATTCCTGTATAGCCCTCGTATCTTTTGCTCCACTCTTCATATTGATCGATTGTAAAGTATGAAGAGTGTGGATCGAGCTGAGAAACCACACCCTTTATTGCATAATCTATCAGGGTTTCTGGATCAATTTTCTCGACATAGTCTCTGTGTATTCGGTCTACAATTGTGCTGAAGATCTGTATTTTTGTATATAGAGATTTAAACGAGTCCTCACCATTGGTGAAAGCAACAGTAATGAACACAGCAATTAGTATCACTACAAGACTCTTTATTATGCCTCGAAACTGTTTTTTTCTCTTTTCCATGAGCGATTCCTTTAATAATAAATTATATGAATATAAATATAACACCAGTTAAAGTCAAGAAGGCAGAGAGATTGTCGAAAAAATATTTGATTTAACATGTTTTTTTTATAAATTAACAATGTTTAAACAACAGAGAGGAGGAGTGAATGATAAAAAATATTTCCCTATTGGATAAATCGCGTACAGGACTTTTAGTCGTAGACATTCAGGATAAGATTTTAAAGGCAATGGCAAGGCCCGATGAGGTAGTTGAAAACACGATAAAATTGATAAAGGGTTTTAAGATTTTAAATTGTCCGATATTTGTAACCGAGCAGTATCCAGAAGGCCTTGGGGGTACTGTAAAAGCTATTAAAAAATTTATCGATGATATAGAAATTTATGAAAAGTCAACATTTAGTTGTTGTGGAATAGATAACCTTGTCAACAAGTTTCGCTCAAGCAAGATTGATCAGATTGTGCTTTGTGGGATAGAGGCCCATGTGTGTGTCTGGCAAACTGCCATGGATCTTATCTATGAAAATTTCAGTGTCAGTGTGGTAAGGGATGCAGTATGTTCAAGGAAAGATAGTGATATGAATACGGCAGTAGATCGTATGGCTGTTGCAGGCATAAACATTACAACAACTGAAATGGCTCTATTCGAACTTCTTGAAAGGATCGATGTTGATGAATTTAAGCCGATATTGAAACTTATAAAATAATATCTTGAAATTTTCATTGTAATTGATTATTTTCAAATTGAAATGGTCTGATATCCGACATATTTTAGGAGGCATTAAACTATGAAGAGATCAACAGTGATTGTTATATTTTCTTTTTTATTTGTAGTTCAACTCCTCGCACAGGAGAAGTATCTTTTCATCCAGCCGGCAAGAGAGAACATACGCATCAGTCCAAATGGAAAAAAGATTGGAGAGCTTTTTGGTGGTGTTAAGGTAAAGATACTGGAAAATAAGACCGATTGGGTAAAGGTACAGTTTACAGGATGGATATGGAAAAACTCTTTGACTTCAGACATAAAACAGGTAGAAGGATTTACGATTAGAGTAAGCCATATTCTTGTTTCGACCGAGGCTGAGGCAAGGCAGATATTAGAAAAACTCAAGTCAGGAGCATCGTTTGAGCAGCTTGCCAAGCAGTATTCAATTGATTCAGCAACAAAGGATAAGGGCGGTGACCTCGGTACTTTTAAGAGGGGAGAGCTGTTAAAGGAGATTGAAGATATTGTTTTTAATCTAGATGTAGGAGAGTTTGGGGGAATAGCAAAGACAAAGCTGGGATATCATATTCTTAAACGAACAGAGTAAAATCTATGACTATAAAAATTAGGAGGAAATCATGCACAAGATTTTCAACAGAGTCAAGGATATAGTACTCAAGCCAAAGGAGACCTGGAATACAATCAGTACAGAAGAGACAAGTGTTGCGAAACTGGGAAGAGAGTATCTGTTGATTCTTGCAGCAGTTCCATCTCTTGCCTCATTTTTAGGCAACTGGATAATTGGAATTCGTATTCCATTTGTTGGGTTTTATCGACTCACCTTTGGTGAATCTCTAATTAATTCGATAGTGATCTATATTCTTATAGTCGCCGAGATATGGGCGGTTGGAAAACTGATCAGTCTGCTGGCAAAGAACTTTAGTTCAAATCGGGATGATATAAGGGGGTTCAAAGTTGCTGTCTACATTTTTACTCCATACCTTGCATCAGGAGTCTTTAATCTTATCCCATATTTCAGTCCATTGATGTTGATTGCAGGCCTCTATGGTCTATATCTTCTCTATATAGGACTTCCTGTTGTAATGGAGACACCAAAAGAGAAATCTCTGCCCTATTTTGTTGTCATCCTGACTGCTATTGTTTTAATTTTTATCATTGTAAGCATGATTAGTGGGGCTATTCTCAAGGCATTTGGCCCCTCGCTTCCAAGGATATAAGGTTTCAGAGTGGTGTGATATCCACATGTTAAATGGAAAGTCGTTGAAATAATGATCGATAAGAACAATAATGACTCCAGAATCGACTATCTGGAAGCCATCCACTATTTTGATTCATCACTTCAGGACTATTTGGAGACCGATGAGCTGCTTAATGCTGCTGGTGAAGCATTATCCAATATTGTGAAGTCCCGATGTTCAATTAAAATCTATCTTATTGATAACAAGAGCGGGGATCTGATTCTGAAATCGCATAGGGGAGGAGGCCGCAAGAGTTGTGCATCAGACAACCTTATGAAGGGAGAAGGACTGGCAGGTAGTGTTGCAGAGGCGAAAAGGCCTCTTTTTTTACATAACATTACTGCACAAAGTGGAGTGGAAAGAAAATTTATCAAGAACCATAGGGTCGAGTCTTATGCAGGGATTCCGATCTTTTTCAAAAAAGAGATTCTTGGTGTGATTGACATCTACTACTCAAACTCCAAAGTGTTCACAGATCATGAAAAAGAACTACTCACAGGAATTGGCAGAAAATTTGGTGCAGCACTTCAAAGAGTCAGAAAGTATGAAAAAGCTTCACAGCAGGCACGCAGGTACATAGCAATCAGTCATGCAGTAACTGTCTCAAGGCAGCTTGGTACACTGGAAGAGGTACTTAATAATATTGCCAAGGTTCTTGTCCAATCTTTGGGATTCGATCAGTCGTGGATTGGAATTATTGATGAAGATGTAGGAGTTCTGCAGGGAAAGGTTGCATTTGGAATTGGGGCAAAGGGAAAGAGTATTTCTACCCGATTTCCAATTCACGCAGATACATCCAATCCAGCAGTATTGTCGATCATTAAACAGGAGCCGATTGTCCATCAGACGATTGATGATATTGATGACAGAGATTTCAGGAAGTGGTTGAGCGAATTGGGGGTACAGAGTTCAGGATATGTTCCTATCTTGAGCGGTAGCAAGGCTGAAGGCGTGATAGCAGTCTTTTACACTTCTGATCAGATATTTGCAGAGGAGGACATAAAGGCTCTTATGAGTGTTGCAGAACAGGCAGCAATTGCCATTGAGAATGCAAAACTCTATGACAGGGTAAGAAACTCTGAGGAGAGGTACAGAACACTATTTGAATCTGCTGGTACATGTCTTGTTATCTTGAACAGGGATCTTATTTTTCGTTTAGTAAATAACGCATTTGAAAGGCTCAGCGGATATACAAAAGAAGAACTCTCAGGGAACATGTCTTTTATTTCTTTTATTAATAAAAATGAAGAAGATATAGTTAAAAAATTAAATAATCCACCCGAGAGTTTTGAAATCGATTTCCGCAGTCGAGATGGTTTAAATAAGCAGATTCATATAACCACTACACTGATACCGGGATCATCCGACATACTGGTTTCTATGGTTGACATGACCAGACAGAAGGAGCTGGAGAAGAGATTATTTAGAAGTGAAGAATTGGCGGCAATTGGAGAATTATCGGCTGGAATAGCTCATGAGATAAGAAACCCTCTTGTAGCCATCACAACGTCGGTTAATTTATTGAAAGAAGAGAAGGGACTGTCAAAGGAGGGAGAGCAGCTTCTCGATGTTGTTAAGGAAGAGTCTGATCATCTCGCAGCTATTGTGGATGACTTTCTTCAGTTTGCAAGGCCTAAAAAACCTGTCTTTAATAAAGAGGATGTTAATACAATATTAAAAGATGTTGTAAAGAAATATAAAGAGTTGTATGAAAATAAAATAAAATGGAAAGAGGAATATGATGAGCAACTTCCTCTCATTCAGATAGATCGTCACCAGATTCATCAGGTGATAACGAATCTGTTATTAAACAGCATAGATGCAATGGAGGATGGAGGAGTTGTTACAGTAAAGACAAGGGTGGAGACGAAGGTGGGAGTTCCCCATGTAAGAATATCAATCTCTGATACAGGCATAGGTATTCCTGAAGACAAGATTGAAAAAATATTTCAACCTTTTTATTCATTAAAAGAGAAAGGAACTGGTCTGGGGTTGTCAATCTGTCATCGTATTGTGAATAATCACAATGGAGAAATATTTGTAAAGAGCAAAGAGGGCAGGGGGACAACATTTTTTATTGATCTGCCTGCGGTTAAGTGAAATAGAATTTAATGGGGTTGTCCGATGAGTGATATTCTTTTAGTAGATGATGAGAAATCTGTAAGGTTAACACTTGCTCTGTTTCTTAAGAAGAAAGGCTACAGAGTTGACGAAGCTTCAAATGGTGAAGAGGCAATGGAGATGGTGAAGGAGCACTTTTACGATCTTGTCATTACAGACCTGAAAATGAAGCCTGTGGATGGAATGGAAGTGCTTCAGAAGATTAAATCGATAAATCCAATGATAGAGGTAATTGTGATGACGGCCTATGGTACGGTGGAGAGTGGAGTGGAGGCCATGAGGCTCGGTGCATACGATTATATCCAAAAGCCATTTGAGAAGGATGAGTTTATCATTCTTGTTGAAAAGGCGTTAGAGCGCAAGAAGCTTCTGACAGAGGTTGCAATACTCAAGGACAACTTAAAGGAGAAATACAAATTTGAAAATATAATTGGCAAATCGAATGAGATGATGGAAATATTTTCAATCGTCTCAAAGATTGCAATGACAAATAGTACAGTACTTATTTCCGGTGAGAGTGGAACAGGAAAGGAACTTATAGCAAGGGCAATTCATTTGAACAGTCCAAGGAAGAATAGAGCCTTTGTAATAATAAACTGTGGGGCACTGCCTGACAATCTCCAGGAGAGTGAATTGTTTGGACATGTGAGAGGTGCTTTTACCGGGGCAATAAGAGACAAGCGAGGCCTGTTTCAGGAGGCAAATGGAGGAACACTATTTCTCGATGAAGTTGGTGAAACATCTCCTGCAACCCAGGTTAAGCTTCTCAGGTTTCTTCAGGATGGTGAGATCAGAAGGGTTGGCGAAAATGATCCGATCTATGTTGATGTTCGTCTCATAGCTGCAACAAATCAGGATCTGGAAAAAGCGATAGAGGAGGGACGTTTTAGAGAAGATCTCTACTACAGGCTCAATGTCATTCCTGTACACATGCCTCCGTTAAGAAAAAGAAAGGATGATATACCACTTCTTGTCGACCACTTTTTAAAAAAATAT
>Ga0190359_1000350_pt1 | contig 32242 bp, 27 predicted proteins | sample 48721823_MG_FD_161269 | JGI IMG/M metagenome (GOLD analysis project Ga0190359, IMG submission 161269) | Hydrothermal vent microbial mat bacterial communities from Southern Trench, Guaymas Basin, Mexico - 4872-18-2-3_MG | ecosystem: Environmental > Aquatic > Marine > Hydrothermal vents >... | reverse complement strand
CTTTCAAATTCACAACTTGAAATTGTTCTATTATTGGCTACAAGAAATAAAATGACAAAAACAGAAATTGATAATATAAGGGGAAAAGACTCTTACAATATACTTAAACAACTTTTATCAAGTGGAGTAATTAAAAGGCACAAAAAAGGTAGGGCTTATGTATATTCGTTAACTGATGTTTTTAAGGATGAAACAATGATAGAAGAACTTGTTTCAAATCTTGGAGGTGCTGAACTTGACATTACAAGAGGCTAAATATTTAGCTTTGAAAATTATGGAAAGTGGAGAAGTTCCACTTTTGGTTGGACATTTCGGGGTTGGAAAAACTGATTTAGTGCGTGAAATAGCTGAAGAAACAAATAGAAAACTTGTAATTCTCGTTTTATCTCAAATGGAACCAGGTGATTTAATTGGACTTCCTTCAAGAGAAAATAATAAAACAGTTTTCTTGGCACCAGATTGGTGGCCTGATGAAGAGAATTATATTATCTTTTTGGATGAAATAAATCGTTCTCATAGGAGCATTAGAAATGCAATTATGCAACTTTTAATTGATAAAAGAATTCATAATCATGTTTTACCAAAAAACACTTGGTTAGTTGCTTCTATGAATCCTCCTGATGAAGATTATGATCAAGTAGATTTAATAACTGACCCTGCTTTTCTTTCAAGATTTTTCATACTCGAAATTTCTCCTACTGTTGACGAATGGCTTCAATGGGCTAACAAGATGAATTTACCTAACGAGATTAAAAACTTTATTATGAAAAATCCAGAATTTCTTCATCCTGGCTCAACTGTTTCATTGAAAGCAAATATAAGACCTAGCCCTAGAAGTTGGTACAAATTAGGAAATGTATTAAAAAACTTATCTGAGGAAGATAAAAAGAATTTTGGCTATCAATTAGCTTCTGGAATATTAGGCTCAGAAGCTGCTAAGATTTTTTCAGAAAGTGCTTTTTATGATATTCCTAATGCAAGAGACATTATTTTAAATGGACTCATTCCCAATGAAATGGAAATTCATGAAATAAATTCAATCATAATAAGAATAGTTGATTTCTTTTCAACCATTGACGATGAAGAGGCAAAAAAATTAATAAATGAAATAGATAAAATTTCACAAAATCTCTTAAAGTTATCAAAAGCTGTTCCTAAAGATAGTTTTTTCAGTTTAGTTAGACTTTTAAGTGAACTTTCCAATGAAAAAGGTTATAAAGGAGAACTTTGTGATAAAATAATTGAAAAAATTAGCTTTATTGATTAATATTTTCTTCAAATCTTTCAAAAATCTTATCGATATTTCTCAAATAAAAAGAGGGACTAAACAGTTCCTCTATTTCTTTTTTAATAAATAAATCTTTAAAATCTTTTTCTATTTTTTCCTTGAATGATAACTTTTTGGCCCAACATTCTAGTGCAATTTTTTGAATTCTTTGATATGCTTTTTCTCTTGAAAAACCTTTGTCAATTAAGGCATGTAAAACCCTCTGAGAGTAAATTAATCCTTTAGTTAGTTCTATATTTTTTTTAATGTTATCTTCAAAAATTACAAGTTTTTCAATTAAATATTGAGATTTCTTTACCATATAAAAAATTAACATAGTTATATCAGGAAACATAAACCTTTCAGTAGATGAATGTGAAATATCTCTTTCGTGCCACAAAGAAATATTTTCTAGAGCTACATTGATATAATTTCTAACAATTCGTGAAAGACCAGTTAATCGCTCACATAGAATTGGATTTTTCTTATGTGGCATTGCGGATGAACCTCTTTGATTTTTCTTGAATGGTTCTTGGACTTCTAAAACTTCTGTTCTTTGTAAATGCCTTATTTCTATGGCCATTCTTTCTATTCCAGCGGAAATTAATCCAAAAACCTCTATTAAATGAGCATGATAATCCCTTGGAATTACTTGTGAAGACACTGGTGCTGGTTTTAGGGAAAGATACGAAAGTGCTAATTTTTCTATTTCAGGATCTATATTAGCATAATTTCCTACAGCACCAGATAATTTTCCAACCGAAATCTCTTCTCTTGCAATTTCCAATCTTTTTAAGTTCCTTTTAACTTCATCAAACCAGGAAAGAAATTTCAGACCAAAAGATGTTGGTTCAGCATGTACTCCATGAGTTCTACCTATAGTAGGAAGATACTTATATTTAACAGCTTTTTCAAACAATAAGCTGCCTAATACTTCTAATTCCTTTTCAATGAATTTTATAGAACGAAGAAGGGCTAACATATTGGCTGTATCAACTATGTCAGATGAAGTTAAACCATAATGGAAATATTTGGCTTCTTCTCCCATTTTAGAAGTAACAACCTTAATAAAAGCAATTACATCATGTTCCACTTCTTTTTCGACTTCTAAAAATTTGTCAATATTAAAATAAATATTTCTACTTATTTTCTCAAACGTTCCCTTTGGAACTCTATTAAATACTTCATATGCCTTAATAACAGCCAATTCAACTTCTAACCATCTTTTATATTGACTTTCAAGGTTCCATAAACTCTTTAATGGTTCAAGTGCATATCTTTCAACCACAAAATCACTCCCATTCAATAGTTGCAGGAGGTTTTGAAGTTATATCAAAAACAACTCTATTAATTCCTTCAACTTCATTTACAATTCTTTTTGCAACATTATTTAAAAATTCATATGGCAATTTTGACCAATCTGCTGTCATGCCGTCCAGACTATTTACAGCACGAAGTGCAATTACGTTTTCGTATGTTCTATAGTCTCCTTTAACTCCAACACTTTTAATAGGAAGTAAAACTGCAAAGGCTTGCCAAGTTGCATCATATAAATTATTCTTTTTCAACTCATCAATAAATATAAAATCTGCTTTTTGTAATTTTTGAATTGATTCTTTCGTAACCTCTCCAATTATCCTCACTGCTAAACCTGGTCCAGGGAAAGGATGCCTGTTTAAAATTTTATTTGGTACACCTAAAATTTCTCCTATCTTTCTGACCTCATCTTTGAAAAGATATCTGAAAGGTTCTATAATCTTAAAAGGTAAATTATCAGGTAATCCACCTACATTGTGATGAGTTTTAATCTTTGAAGCATCTTTTCTCTCTTTTGTTTTACTTTCAATAACATCCGGATACAAAGTTCCTTGTGCAAGAAATTCTATATTTCCATACTTCTTCATTAAGTTTTTTGCTGCCTTTTCAAAAATTTCTATAAAAATCCTACCTATAATTCTTCTTTTATCCTCAGGATCTTCAATACCTTTTAGAGCATTTAAAAATCTTTCTGATGCTTCAATAATCTCTATTTTTACCTTCAATTCTTTAAAATTATTTATCACTTCTTCCTTTTCATTTAATCTTAGAAGACCTGTATCAACAAAAATAGGAATAAGATTATCATCAATAGCTTTATTTAACAAAATTGCCAGAACCGAAGAATCTACCCCTCCAGACAATCCTAATATAACTTTCTTATTTCCAACAATTTTTCTTATTTCTTTAATCTTTTTTTCAACAAAATTATCCATTTTCCAATTCTTTTCTAATTTGGCAATCTTCTCAAGGAAATTAACTAAAATTTCTTTTCCATACTCACTATGAGATACCTCAGGATGAAATTGAAGACCATATATGCTACCTTCATAATTTCTTATTGCAGAATAAGGAGAATTTTCACTTTCTCCGATAACAACAAAACCTTCTGGAAGTTGTTCAACTCTATCCGAATGACTCATCCATACTTTTGTTTTTTTTGGAATTCCCTCAAATAATGGATCTTCTCTAATTACACTAAATTTTGAAGAACCAAATTCTCTTTTCAAAGATTTTTCCACTCTTCCTCCAAATTTTTTCACTAATGCTTGTAATCCATAACATATTCCCAAAATAGGAATATTTAAATCAAAAACAAAATCTTGTAAATAAGGAGCATCATTTTCAAATACACTTGAAGGACCACCAGACAAAATTATTGCACCTGGATTTAGCTCGATAATTTCTTGTTCAGAGGAATCCCATGGTAAAAGTTCTGCATAAAAACCGGCCTCTCTGATTCTTCTAACTATTAATTGTGTATATTGAGATCCGAAATCCAGCACAATAACAGTTCGATTTGAATTCATTAATTGACTCACCTCACAACATTTTGATTTGATCAACTCTTGGTCCAAACGAAAATGCTTTGATTTTTATTCCAGTAAATTCTTCTATAAAACCAATATATTTTTTAAAGGAAATATCGTTTATATCATTCCATCCATCTAAATACTCATAAATGGGGACTGCATTTTTTATATCATCTATATCTAAAATATTATCAACAAATTTTCCATTTATTCTATACCCAATACATACTGGTACTTTTTCTAACCCACTAAGTATATCTCCTTTCGTTAATATCATTTCCTGAACTCCAGAAACAGTTGTTGCATATTTTAATAAAACTAAATCTAACCATCCTACTCTCCTTGGCCTGCCAGTAGTTGCACCATACTCATTTCCTTTTTTTCTCAATATTTCTGCTTCTTTGCCAGAAAGTTCGGTAGGAAAAGGCCCATTTCCAACTCTAGTTAAGTAAGCCTTAAAAACACCCGTAAAATTATCTAATTTTACCGGAAAACCAACTCCACTTTGCACACCTGTAGTACTGCAATTTGAGCCAGTAACATACGGATATGTACCCATATCCAAATCCAGTAAAACCCCTTGAGTTCCTTCAAATAATACCTTTTTCAATTTAATTTCATTTATAATCTCCAATTGACTTATTATATAGGTTCTAAGATTTTGATAATGTTCATAAAGATTTTCAAAATCAAATACTATTTCATATATTTTATCATAAATTACTGAGATCTCATTAATCTTCATTCTTAGATTTTCTTCATTTTCAAAATCTTTTAATCTGAAACCTATTCTATTTATTTTATCTGCATAAGCTGGACCAATTCCTCTTTTTGTTGTTCCGATCTTATTTAATTTGTCAAATTTTTCATCTAGTTTTTTGTGTATAGGTAAAACCACATGAGCTAAATTTGAAATTTTAATTTGTGGAAAATTATCCACTTTTTTTCTAAGATTTTTAATTTCTTCACATAAAATTTCCAAATCAACAACCACACCATTTGAAATAAGCAACTCTATTGTTTTATTTTTATAAAACGACGGTAAAAGATGATTTACAATTTTTGTTCCATCATTATATTCAATTGTGTGACCTGCATTACTCCCTCCACTATATCTAACTACACTATCGTAAAACCTTGAAAAATAAGCAACAACTTTTCCTTTTCCCTCGTCTCCCCATTGAAGACCAACAATTACCGTTTTCATAAATTCCCTCCTAAAATTATTTTAACTCACGTTTTAATTTCATATATTCTAATAATCCATGTGCTGTAGCGTGCACTATACTTCTGGTAAAACCTGAACAATCACCTATAAATTTTAAATTTGGAACTAAATCATTATTCATTTTCTTGCTGTAAAATTTAACTTCTATTCCGTACATTAAATGAGAATAATTAGAAATACCTGGAATTACCATTTCAAGTTGCTCTAAAAATTCCGTTATTGCTTTTACCGTTTTATGAGGCAAAACCAAATTTAGATCACCTAAAATATATTCATTTGAATTTAATGTTGGAAAAACATTCCATAATCTTTTGGTTCTTTTACCCATTTTAAAATCTCCATATGTTTGCAAAATAACCTTTCTACCACCTGCAAGAATGTTAGCTAAACGGGCAATGTATTCTCCATAACCATTTGGATCATTGAAAGGTTTTGTAAAATTGTGCGTAACCAAAATTGCAAAATTTGTATTTTTAGATTTTTTACTTTGAAAAGAATGTCCATTTACAGTTACAAAACTTGGATATTTTTCGGTTACAACATAACCAGATGGATTATTACAAAAAGTTCTTACTAAAAGTCCGTTTGAAGCTTGGTATTTTATTTTAAATTCGTACAGCATGTCATTTAATTTTTGAACTACGAAGTTGGGCAATTCATATCTTATCCCCAAATCAACTATATTATTTCTTACCACAAGTTCTGGATATTTTGTGCTTATTAAATCAACTAACTTTAAGCCACTTCTCCCAACAGCAATGTATACTCTATCAAATTCTTCTGTATATTCCATTCCTTCCTTTATATACTTGATTTTTACAATATTTTTTTCTAGTCCCACATCTACCACTCGCGCCCCAAAAACAAATCTTATTCCTTTCTGTAAAAATGTTTCATAAATACTTTGCAAAAAAATCTTCAATTTTTCGGTTCCCAAATGATAAAATTTTGCTTCAACAAGCTTAAAACCATATCTGTGAAAAGCTTTTTTTAATTCCAAACTATTTTCGTGATTTCCCATTTCAGGAATAGTGTCAGCAACCTTGCAATAAAAATTTATTATTTCTCTTTGTAGATCAAGATTTAAAAGAATTTCTTCTAAATCTCCACCCATTTCACTCGAAACAAACAATTTTCCATCTGCCCTTATTCCACTTATTGATGAAGAAAATACATCTTTATTTGCCTCAAATACGGTTATATTCTCATTTTCTACTTCCTTCAAAAACCCTACGCTAGCAGCTCCAAACCCAATAACAGCTATTTTCATATTTTCTCCTCCTGCTTTTTAGTCAATAAAAATAAAAAGAGAGAAGCCTAGACTTCTCTCTTAGTGTAATAATCCCTTCTTTCTTTTAATAGAAAGGAAAACCAAAAATCTATAACTTTTATATGATAACATCTGAAATTCATATCACATCCCCCTTTTAACACAAACATATTTTATAATTAAGTTTAAAAATTGTCAAATTACAATAAAAAAACAAGGCTCTAGAATTCCAACTAGAGCCTTGTTTTATGCGTTTTAATTTTATTTTCACTCTTTTTCTTCTAATTCACGTTTTCTTTCTTGAATGATCTTTTCTTGAACATTATTTGGAACGATATCGTATCTCAAGAATTTCATAGTGAAGTATCCTCTACCACTTGTAATTGATGACAACCTTCCGGAAAAATCAAGCATCTCAGCAAGTGGAACTTCAGCCATAACCTTTGTAGTTCCTTTACCTGCAGGTTCCATTCCTAGTGGTCTACCTCTTCTTGAACTAATTTCTCCCATTACATCTCCTGCATTATCATCAGGGACAAATACCTCAACTTCCATAATTGGTTCAAGCAAAACAGGTCTTGCCTGCTCAAAAGCTTTCCTAAATGCCTGAATCGCAGCAATTTGGAATGAAATATCAGATGAATCAACTTCGTGATAAGAACCATCAAATAATGTTACTTTAACATCAACAACTGGAAATCCTGCAAGTGAACCTTTTTTCATAGCTTCTCGTATTCCTTTTTCTACAGATGGAATAAAGTTTCTAGGAATGACTCCTCCAACAATCTTATCTACAAATTCAAATCCTTTTCCTCTCTCTACAGGTTCAATTTCAATTTTAACGTGTCCATACTGACCATGTCCACCAGTTTGTTTTTTATGTTTATGCTCTCCAGTTGCTTTAGAAGTGATAGTTTCTCTATAAGCAATTTTTGGTTTTCCAACTTCAACATCAACTCCAAAAATATTTTTCAATTTTTCTACCATAGCTTCAAGATGAATACTACCCACTCCAGAAATTACAGTTTCAGCAGTTTCAGGATCAAATTCCCATCGGAATGTTGGATCAGAATCAGCCAATCTTGCAAGGCCATTACTAATTTTATCTATATCTGATTTTGATTTTGGAGTTATACTTTTAGAAATCATTGGTTCTGGAAAATTAGGAGGAACTACTTTTAATTTTCTATCTTTATGAGTCATAGTATCTCCTACTGAACTTTCTTTAAGCTTAGGAACCACAATAATATCACCACATGATGCTTCCGAAACTTCATATGTTTCCTTTAAATTTGCAAAATAGATATGACCTATTTTTTCGGAACTTCCCTTGTTAACATTTATCAAAGTATCTCCAGCGGATACTTTTCCACTAATTATCTTAATAAAACTAAGTTTTCCAACAAATTGGTCTACAATAGCTTTAAACGTATATCCTACTACGGGTTCATCTTCTACTGGATTTACTTCTACTTCATCCCCTGATTCAAGTACTGCTTTGTATGGAACTCCTTCAGAAGGATTTACACCTAATGTTCTAACGGTCTTTAAGAAAAGATCTACACCAATATTTTTTTCAGCAGAACCACAAAAAATAGGAACAATTTCTCCAGATTTATAACCAATTTTTAATGTTTTTAAAAGTTCTTCTGCAGAAATTTCTTCATCTGCAAAATATCTCTCCATCAATTCATCATCAAGGGAAACAATATCTTCAATCATTGAAGATTTCAATTCTTCTACTTTTGACTTTAACTCCTCAGGTATATCTGTTTGTTTTACTTTACCATTTTCATATAGAAAAGCTTTTCCTGAAAATACATCAACAATTCCTTTAAAGTTTTCGGCTTCACCAATTGGATAGAAAATGGGCACAAATTTTCTTTCAAACCTTTCTTTTAAACTCTCAAGAGTGTTATCAAAACTTGCTCTTTCTTTGTCCATTTGATTAACAAAAACCATAATTGGTTTTTTCATTTCTTCTGCCATTGCCCACGTTCTCTCAGTTTGAATTTCAACACCAGCAGTTGCATTAACTATTGAAACGACATTCTCTGTAACAAACAAAGCATTTATAACTTCTCCAACAAAATCACTAAAACCAGGAGTATCAATCACAGTATATTGAATACCATCAAAATCAAAAGTTGCAACGTGAGAAGATATACTTGAACCTTTTTCACCTTCAATAGGGTCGTAATCAACATCTTTGTTTCCGATTTTATCAAGTTTTCCCGCATTAAAAAGCATTGCGGAAAGCATGTAACTTTTACCAGAACCGTTATGCCCAATTAAAGAAAGAGTTCTTTTTTTGTCCACAGTTGACATTAGCTCACCTCCGATTAATAATTTTATCCCAAAGTAATTATATCACATTATCTTTCTGCATTATTTCTGACATTTGAAATAGCAATCCTTAACCCACCTTCAATTAATCCTGCACCTAAAAGAACTAAAATAAATTCCCAAAAATTAATATAGATAAATCCTAAAGATGAAATTATTATAATTACACCTACTATTAAGGCACCAATTCCATTAGGAAAAGATTTAATTAATTTATAAACTCCAAAAATAGAAATAAAAAAGCCTATAAAAAGCCAAAAAGAATTTGAAAGAGAAAAGAACACAGCTAAAATTATCAATATTCCAAGTGACAACAAAAAAATTCCAGACATAATATCACCTCACGAAAAGAAATCAGTTAATTCAGATTCTAATTCATATTCATATTCTTCTTCATCAAAATTGGATTCAAAAACTTTTTCAACTAAAGCTTTAATAACAAGTTTTGTTATTTCATTGTTTGTCATATTTTCAGTTTTTTGCTTAGATAACAGAACATAAATAACATTATTTCTTAGTATTAAACCTTTTACATAATTATCAACTATTTCAGAAATTTCAATATCAACAATGAAAGAATCTTCAATCTTTAATTCTTTAGAAAATGTTCTAAACTCGGAACTATTTAATAACCATTCAGAAACATCTCTTGTTAAAGAAAGACCATTAAAATACACTAAATCTCCTTCTTCATTCGTTTCATATAATTCAATTTTTACTCTTCCAAAATTTTCGTTAGCTACAAGATCACATTTAAAGCCTTTTTCTAAGAACTCCGATAATTGTTTTGTTATTCCCATTAAAATATTCTTTTTATCCTTTTTTACATATTTTACAACAAAACTATCTATAAACTTCATCTTAAACCTCCTTTTTGTATTTGAATTCAGGAACAATTTCCTTTGCTATTGAAATGGCCTCTTCAATTTTTCCAGTTTTTAAAAATTCTAGTAATTCTCTTGACTTCTCTTCAATTTCTTTTCTAGAGCTTGCTAAATTATATTCAACATCAAATATTTTTAGATGATGAGAATTTTTAGGTTTTTCATATGGATAAAACAGTTCTTCGTAAAGTTTTTCTCCTGGGCGAATACCAATATATTTAATTTCTATATTGCTTTTTCCCATCAATTTCGCAAGAGATCTTGCAACATTTTCTACTGGAATTTGTTCACCCATATCCAATACAAAAAGCTTTTTATTCTCTAAAAAAGCACCCGCTTCTAAAACTAAAGAAACAGCTTCTGGAATACTCATAAAATACCTTTTCATTTTTGGATCTGTAATTGTAATAGGTTGATTTTGTTCAATCTGTTTTTTAAATTTCCAAAGGACGCTTCCACGGCTTCCAAGAACGTTTCCAAATCTTACAACACCAAATTTTGTAGTACAATTATCAGAGTTAGAAAGAATATATAATTCAGCAATTCTTTTACTTAAACCCATAAAGGAAGTTGGATTTACTGCTTTATCAGTAGATATAAATATAAACCTTTCTATGTTGTATTTACATGAAAGTTTAACCAAATTTAATGTTCCAAAAACATTCACTCTGATAGCTTCATATGGATTTTCTTCCATTAAAGGTACATGTTTATGGGCTGCTGCGTGGAAAATAATTTCAGGCTTATATTTTTTAAAAATTTCTTCCATCCATTCTTTGTTCTCTACATCAGCTATAACTCTAACTGTTTTTAAATTTTCAAATTTTAATGATAATTCCTCGTTAATTTCATATATGCTATTTTCTCCTCGGCCAAGTAAAATCAACATTTTTGGTTCTTGAACAGCAATTTGCCTACATAACTCCGAACCAATACTTCCTCCCGCTCCTGTTATCATTATTATTTTATCTTTTAAATATTTTCCTATTTTTTCTAAATTAACTTTAACAGGCTTACGACCTATTATATCTTCAAGAGATAAATCCCTTATATCTTCTAATTTAACTTCATCTCTTAAAAGCTCATTTATATGAGGGAGAACTTTAACATTTGCAATTTCTAAATCAATGTTTTTTAAAATTGCTCTAATTTGGTCTCCAGTAGCAGAAGGAATGGCAATTATAACTTCATCAACTCCATATTTTTTAACAAACTCCATTATTCGTGATATGGGGCCTTCTACCTTTATTCCTAAAATACTTCTACCTATTTTTAAAGGATCATCGTCCAAAAAGAATACAATTTTCCCATATCCAGAATTCTGTATTTCTCGAGCTATCATTACTCCAGCGTCTCCTGCACCAACAATGACTACTTTCTTGTCTCCTTTTCTTGTGTTAAAAACAAAGTATTGATAAAATAATCTAGTTATAACTATCAAAACAAACGAGCCTAGAAAAGTTATCATTCCCACTGACCTGGGAAGAATTATACTTTTATAAAAATGAAGAAATGTTAAAATTCCGATATATGATACAAACGTCCCTCTAAAAATTAATAAAAAATCTTTAGGAGTCGCATATCTCCAGATAATATTATAATTACCATTAAAAATATATACAACAGCTGAAATTATAAGATAGACTAAAATAAAATCATTATACTTATTCATTTCTTGAAAATTAAAACCAAATCTTACAAAAAGCGCTAAAACAGCTGCGAATAAAGTAGCTAAAATATCAATAAAAAACAAATATATTTTTCTTTTCAAAAAAATCACTCCAGATGCTCTATTTTTCCATTCAATCCTCTAATTTTTTCAACAATACTTTCATATCCTCTTAAAATATGAAAGTCATTATAAACTTCTGTTATGCCTTCTGCAATTAACCCTGCAATTACAAGAGCAGCACTTGCCCTTAAATCTGTTCCCTCTACTTTAGCACCACTTAGTTTTTTAACACCATTAATAATTGCAGTTCCATTAGTTAAATAAATATCAGCTCCCATTCGAACAAGTTCATCTACATGCAAAAATCTATTTTTAAAAACATTTTCAGAAATTGTACTTGTTCCATTGGCAACTGAAAGATAGACCATAATTTGAGGTTGTAAATCGGTAGGAAATCCAGGATAAGGCAATATATTTATTTTTGTACTTTTCTTTTTGCCTGTACCATCTATAAAAACTTTATCCTCATAAATTTCCACTTTTGTTCCAGTATTTTTCAAAACATCCCATAATGCATCAAGGTGAGAAGAAATTACTTTTTCTATATATCCCTTACCTCTACTAGCAGCAATTGCAATTGCATAGGTTCCAGCCTCAATTCTATCAGGTATTACCTCATGATTTACACTTCTTAAAGAACTAACACCTTCTATAACAATCGTTTTTGTTCCAGCTCCATTAACTTTTGCTCCCATTTTGTTAAGAAATTTCTGTAAATCTTCTATCTCAGGTTCCATCGCAGCGTTTTCGATAATAGTAGTACCATTTAAAATTGTTGCAGTAGTCATTAAATGCTCAGTAGCCCCCACACTTGGAAAAGGTAATGAAATTACTACTTCATCTTCTTTTTTTCTAAATTTTGCCCAAACTTCACCATGTTCAATTTCTATATCGAATCCAAGTTTCTTTAATCCCTCTATATGAAAATCCACAGGTCTAACTCCTATTGCACACCCACCAGGTAATGCAACTTTTGCCTGACCTAAAACAGCTGCTAATGGGCCAAGAACATTAAACGAGGCTCTCATTTTTCTTACTAATTCATAAGAAATAGTACCGTTAGTAACATTTGAACTAATTTTAACAACACCATTTTCAAATTCTACATTTCTTCCCGATTCTCTAATAATACAAAGCATGGTTTGAATATCCAATAAATCTGGGACGTTACTAACAATAATTTCCTGATCTGTTAACAAAGAAGCGGCCAAAATTGGCAAAGCAGCATTTTTGGCACCAGAAATTTTTACACTTCCACTTAAAATCGATTTTTTCACCCTAAAGAAACCCATTTTTTATCATCCTCAACTTTTATTATTTTATTAGATAATTTTTCAGTATAATAAACTTTGTTTTAAAAGTTATATCTGGAATATTTTTAATAAAAATTCCATCCTTAATCTCTCCCAAAGAAATATCCTCTTTGTGTAGCAAATAACTATATGGTTGATATTTTGATAAAAACACCTTTCCAAAATTTATTGAAATGTTATCTTCTACCTCTAATTCACCATTTCTGATAATTGCCTCAGTTTCAAAATTATCCGATACTATCGTAACATCAATTGTATCGTACCACCATTTTCTTATAAATACAAATTTTCCGGTACGCTCAGCAATGCCAACAAATTTTTTATCAGCTGTGATTACTAACCCTGGATTGTCAATTTTATAAAAATAAATTCCATCAACTGTATAACTTAAAGGGGTAAGGACTTCAAGATTTTCGTCAAATAATTTTACTATGTAGTTTATTTCATCTTTTTTTAATGCATTATTCAAAAAATTTCTGAATATAAAAAATGGATAAGAAAACTTGGTATAGAAACTTGAAACATTGTGTGCAAGATTATTACTTGAAAGAAAATTCAATAAAAATATTGATAATAATATAAGTAGAGAAAAAAGTAAAATTTCAATTTTATTTTTTCTCATTCGTTCCTCCTTAGCCTTGATAAAATAGAAACTTTATCCAAAACTAAACCTGCTCCTCTAGCAACACATGTTAATGGATCATCTGCTACCAAAGCATCTATCCCTGTTTCTTTGGCTAAAAGTTTTGTCAAACCTCTCAATAAAGCCCCACCACCTGCAACTACAATTCCTTTTTCAGTGATATCTGCAATAAGTTCTGGGGGGGTTTTTTCCAAAGTAATTTTCGTGGATTCTATTATTTGCATTACTATTGGTCTTAGTGCTTCTCTAATTTCTCCACCTTTTAAAATCAATTTTTTAGGTAATCCACTAGACAGATCGATTCCAGTTATATAAGTTTCTAATTCATCGTATTCTTTATCAGGGTAAACATTTCCAATTTCAATCTTTACTCTTTCTGCAGTTCTTTCACCTATAACCACTCTATATACTTCTCTAACATATTGTATAATAGCTTCATCCAATTCATCACCAGCTACTCTTATAGAAGTCCAGGTAACTAAACTTCCTAAAGAAATGACAGCTATTTCCGTGGTACCTCCACCAATGTCAACAACCATGTTTCCAGAAGGTTCTTCAACATCTAAATTAGCTCCTATTGCTGTAGCCATAGGTTCTTCAATTAAAAACACTCTTTTAGCTCCAGCTTCATTACCGGCTTCAATAATTGCCCTACTTTCAACCTCTGTAATTCCAACTGGTACACCAACAACAACATTTGGTCTGAAAAATGTAAATCCTTTCTGAGCCTTACTAATATAATAATCAAGCATAGCTAATGCTATGTTGTAATCTGCAATTACCCCATCTTTTAAAGGTCTAATGGCCTTTATATAAGCTGGAGTTTTACCTATCATATTTTTTGCCTCGTTTCCAACTTTAATTACTTCTTCAGTTTCTACATTTATAGCTACAACTGAAGGCTCGTTTATAACAATACCTTTACCTTTTAAATATACTAACGTATTAGCTGTTCCCAAATCAATTCCCATATCATATCTTTTAAACATACTAACACTCCCTGTAAAATAATTTGAAAATACAATTACAAATAATCGACACGTTGTTTGACAAACTAATTGAAAAGTTAACATATTTCATTAAGTTTAATCATAATTAAACTAATTTTTGATTTTTTAAAAATTTTGCCTTTTTCGTAAATTTAACAATTAAATATAGAAAATTACTTATCAAACCTTTCTCACAAAAGTATACTTATACACTACTGAAAACAATGCTTGGTTTTTTATTTTAACTTTCACTTCTTAAAGAATATTTCTTAAATATTCTTTTAATTTTCCAATAGCTTCATTTATTTTTGTTGGATCTTTACCTCCTGCTTGTGCAAAATCTGGTCTACCTCCACCACCTCCAGCTAATACCTCGGCTAGCAATTTTGCAATTTTTCCAGAATGTATTTTATCTAAGCTTTTTTTCCTTTTTACTACAATTACCACCTTACTATCAAGTCTGTTAAACATCACAACTAAATCTAAACCTTTATCAATAAGCTTATCAGTAATTTCTCTTAATGTATCCATATCTAAATTTTCAAACACTTTTACAATAAACCTAATCGAGTTTATCTCTTCAGAAGATTTTAAAAGCTCATCGATATTAATTGATTCTTTTATATAGTCTTTCAATTTATTTTCAAGTTCTCGAATATCATATTGCATCTTTCTAATTCTATTAATTACCTCAGAATCATTGGCATCAAGTTCCAGCTTAACCATTTTCCAATTTTCTTCTAATTTTCTTAAGTATTCAAGAGAATTCAACCCGGTAATTGCTTCTATTCTTCTTATACCCGCACTTACAGAACTTTCAGAAATAATTTTAAACAAACCTACTTCACCAGTATTGGAAACATGCGTTCCACCACACAGTTCCTCACTAAAATCTCCTGCCTTAACAACTCTAACAAAATCTCCATATTTTTCTTCAAATAAAGCTATTGCACCTTCTTTTACGGCTTCTTCAAAGGTTTTTTCTTCAACTATTACTTTTTGAGCTTTCAAAATCTCATGGTTGACAATATCTTCAACTTTTCTGATTTCCTCTTCAGTTAAAGCTTGAAAATGAGTAAAATCAAACCTTAATTTTTCTGGAGCTACCAACGAACCAGCTTGTTTAACATGGTCTCCTAATACTTTTCTCAAAGCAGCGTGCAATAAGTGAGTAGCAGTATGATTTCTCATCGTTGCTTTTCTTTTTTTTACATCAACTTTTGCATCTACAATTTCGCCAACACTTATTTTACCTTCTAATTTTCCTCTATGAACTATTATTCCTTCTTTTGGACTATAAACATATTCAACTTTAAAAACACCATTCGAACCTTTTATTACTCCAATATCTGAAACTTGTCCACCTTTTTCTGCATAAAATGGTGTTTCATCTAAAACAATCTCACATTCAGTATCTTCAGCTTCTTTAACAAAATCATCAGTTTTTATATATAAAACCTTAGATTCTTCTTCAAATTTTTCATAACCAACAAAACGTGTTACTACATTCAAGGATTCATATGCAGATCTTTTTGCGAATTCAATTTCACCCTGAGCTTCTCTTCCTCTTTTTCTTTGTTGTTCCATATAGAATTCAAAGCCTTTTTCGTCAAGTTTATAATTATTTTCTTGCGCAATATCCCTTAGAATATCAATGGGAAATCCATATGTATCATACATTTTAAATGCATCTTTTCCACTTATAAAACCATTATTTTCTTTAGCTATTTTATTAACAAGTTCTAAACCTCTTTTTAAGTTTTGTATAAATCTTTCTTCTTCACCTTGAACAATTTTCTTTACAAATTCCTTTTTTTCTTTAATTTCAGGATAAACTGGACTCATCTTTTCAACTACGACATCAATAATTTTGAACAAAAATGATTCTTGGGCACCCAGCAATGTTCCATGTCTTGCAGCTCTTCTTAAAATTCTTCTTAAAACATAACCTCTTCCCTCATTTGAAGGCAAAACCCCATCAGATATTAAAAATGTAATAGCTCGAATATGATCTGCAATTACCCTAATGGAAACGTCGGTTTTTTCATCTTTTTTATATTCAACATCTAGTATGTTACATATTTTATCAATAATAGGCACAAACAGATCTGTATCAAAGTTATAATACACACCTTGCATCATTGCTGCTAATCTCTCTAAACCAGCACCTGTATCAATGTTTTTTCTCTCTAAAGGATGAAGTTCTCCTTTTTCATCTTGATAAAATTCTGTGAATACCAAATTCCAAATTTCAACAAATCTTCCATCAGTATTCGCTGGATTTGGTTCCTTACCATCAATTGTAGGAACCTCCAAGCCTGTATCATAAAAAATTTCCGTATCAGGTCCACATGGGCCAGTTGGTCCTGCAGGTCCCCAAAAATTATCCTCTTTACCTAATTTTAAAATCCTATTTGAAGGGATACCTATCTTTCTCCATATTTCATATGCTTTATCATCTTCTTCGTATACAGATATCCATAATTTATCTTTAGAAACTTTTAAAACTTGAGTAACAAATTCCCAAGCCCATTCAATAGCTTCTTGTTTAAAATAATCTCCAAATGAAAAATTACCAAGCATTTCAAAAAATGTGTGATGTCTCGGCGTTCTACCAACATTTTCAATATCTGTGGTTCTCAAGCATTTTTGACAGGAAGCTACTCTAGTATATATAGGTTCAACTTTGCCCCAAAAAATCGGCTTAAATGGTACCATACCAGCAACTGTAAAAAGAAGCTGCGGATCATCTGGAATCAAGGAAGCACTTGGAAAAATTTTGTGCCCTTTTTTTTCAAAAAATTCTAAAAATAATTTCCTAATCTCATCACTTCGCATATTACAGAGTCCACCTCCGAATTATTTACTTAAAATTTCAAGAAAAATGTAAATCGCTGGTACAACAAATAAAAGACCATCAATTCTATCTAACATTCCCCCATGCCCTGGCATAAAATTCCCCATATGTTTTAATCCATACGCTCTTTTTATAGAAGATTCAAACAAATCGCCAAAAGTATCTAAAACACCGGTTATTATTCCAAAAACTATTGAATACCAAAATGGAATACTATATTGAAAAAATGAATTTATTATAGCAAAATAAATTAAGGTATATAAAATTGTACCGAGAATTCCTCCAAATACTCCTTCAAAGCTTTTATTTGGACTATATATCGAAGGAAGTTTGTGTTTTCCAAAAGACATTCCAAAAAAGTATGCAAACGAATCATAAGCCCAACTTAATGTTAATGTTAACAACGCAACTGCTGCACCATGTTTAGCGTAGAGAGGTATAAAAAAAGAAAGATTCATCGAAATGTAAATCAGCGCAATTAAAAAAACTCCATAATACTCCATTATTTTATTTTTGTCTTTAATTAAAAACAATGTAATAGTCATTCCAATTATAAAAAGAGTACTTAGAAGTTCTAACGGATTATTAATAAACCATAATCCAAGCAAAATTGGAAATAAAGAAGTTAAAGATATGTATATAATAATAATTCCAATTTTTTTATTTTTCATAATCGTTGAAAAAAATAGCTCTGAACTGGATAATAAAACTATTGTTGAAACTAATCCTACTAAACTTTTAAAAGAAATAAAACAAGCTACAACAAATGGAGCAACAATTAAAGCTGAAATAAGTCTCAATTTTGTTTCGCTCACTGTATCCCTCCAAATCGCCTTTTACGCTTTTTATAATCTTCAATAGCTTTATCCAATTCTTCTTCTGAAAAATCAGGCCAATAAACATCAGTAAAATATAATTCACTGTAAGCAGATTGCCACAACAAAAAATTACTTAATCGTTTTTCACCAGAGGTTCTTATAATCAAATCAGGATCGGGAATATCGGGAGCATATAAAAAGTCCTTAAAATTTTCCTCATCTATATTTTCTAATTTTCCCTTAATAATTTTTCTAACTGCATCTATTATTTCTGCCCTTCCACCGTAATTTAAAGCCATATTTACAATAATTCTATCGTTATTTTTTGTTTTTTCCTCATACTCCTTGCAAATATTGAAAATCTTATCTCCTATTTCTTTTATGCGGCCCGAAAAAATTAATCTTACTTTTTCTTTTTTCATTCTTTCATAAAATTCAGAAATTTTGTTTTCAAGAAGGCCTAAAATAAAGTTAACTTCGGTTCTAGGTCTTTTCCAATTTTCAGTTGAAAATGCATAAAAGGTGGTGTACCGAATCCCTCTTAATGCACACCACCTAACTACTTCCTCTATTTTATATGCACCCTTCAAATGCCCATACACTCTGGGCTTGTTCCTTTTTCTTGCCCATCGACCATTACCATCCATTATAAATGCTATGTGTTGAAGACTCAAAATTCCATTATCTCCTTTTTCTTTCTCTCAAAAAGATTATCTAACTCTTGTATATACTTGTCAGTTAAATTTTGAATCTCTTTTTCATGTCTTTTTTCATCATCTTCAGAAAGTTCTCCGTTTTTTTTCATTTCTTTCAAATCTTTTAAAATATCTCTTCGAATATTTCTGATAGCAATTTTCCCTTGTTCGACAATATCTTTTGATTTTTTTACCCATTTTTCCCTTTGTTCTGTTGTAGGAGTTGGAAAGACTAATCTTATGACATTTCCATCGTTCATAGGATTTAAGCCTAAATCACTAGCCTGTATAGCTTTTTCAATTGCATTTAATAAATTTCTTTCCCATGGTTTAATAATCAACGAACGTTCTTCAGAAACACTTACAGTAGCAACCTGATTTATGGGCGTAGGAACTCCATAATAATCAACTTTTATTTCCTCTAATAAAGCAGGTGAAGGCCTACCTGTCCTTAATTTCTTTAATTCATCATCAATAGCTTCAATAGTCTTTTTCATTTTTTCTTCAGTTTCTTTAATAAAAGCTGGCTTCATTAGAGCACCTCCCGAATCTTTATTTTACTTTGATATTATAACATGTATTTAATTATAAGAATAACTATTCTTCTTCACTACCTCCTGTAACTCTAATAACTTCTGCAAGAGTTGTTTCACCAGATATGACTTTAAACATCCCATCTTCAAATAAAGTCCTCATCCCTCTTCTCTTAGCAGCTTCAGTTATTTCAATAACTGAATTTCCTCGTTTAATTAATCTTCTAATTTCATCATCAACTATTAAAACTTCTGCAATAGCAGTTCTCCCTTTATATCCTGTATCATTACAAGCATCGCATCCTTGTGCAACTAACTGTTTGGGTTCAAACTCTGGATAAAGTTTTAAAACCAAATTTTTGTATTCTTCAGGTAAAGATGATTCAACCGAGCAATTTTTACAAACCTTTCTTACAAGCCTCTGCCCAATCACACCTATTAATGACGAACTAATTAACGATGGATCAATTCCCATATTTACTAACCTATCAATAGCTCCAGGAGCAGTGTTAGTATGTAAAGTTGATAAAACTAAATGCCCAGTTAAAGATGCTTCAACAGCAAGCTGAGCGGTTTCTTTATCCCTTATTTCACCTACCATTATAATATCTGGGTCTTGCCTTAAAAATGATCTTAAATATTTTGCAAATGTCAATCCAATTTCTGGGTTTACTTGACATTGAGTTATTCCGTTAATTGTATATTCAACGGGATCTTCAGCTGTTATAATATTCACACCTTCATGGTTTAAAGAATTAATAATTCCAACCAAGGTGGTACTCTTACCACTCCCCGTTGGTCCAGTAACCAAAATAATTCCATAAGGATGTTTAATTAATTCTTGTATCCTCTGATAATTATATTCTGAATAACCTAATTCTTCTAACTTTCTATGTGATTGAGATACTCTCAAAATTCTCAAAACAATTTTTTCTCCATAAACCGAAGGCATTGTTGATACCCTGAAATCGAATTGTTCATTCTCTTTTTTTAAATAAAATTTTCCATCTTGAGGTAATCTTCTCTCGGTTATATCTAATTTTGACATTATCTTTATTCTTGTTACCACTGAACTATGACTAGCCTTTGGGTATTCAGTTATTTTTCTCAAAACACCGTCAATTCTATATCTCACAACTACATTCTTCCCTTCTCGAGGCTCTATATGAATATCACTAGCTTCTAATTGTATTGCGTGTTCTATTATATTATTAACCATTCTTACAATTGGTGTACTTTCATCAAAAAGTTCTTCTTCGTTAACAGTTTCTTCCTCTTCTTCCACCTCTTGCGAAAACAATTCTTCAGCAACTTCAAAATCAAATTCTTTTTCGTTTTTAATTTCAAACATTAACTCTTCAAATAAATTAGGAGCAATTAAATAAAGTTCAACCTCTTTATCAAAAAGAAATTTCAATCGTTTTTTTATCAAAGAAAGATTATACACATTATCTGTTGCAACAATTAACTTATCAGTTTCTTCTCTAATTGGTACAAATCTTAACTCTTCCATCAAATCAACTTTAATTTTGTTCTTCAATGACATATCAATTTTCGGTTTTTCAGAAAAAAAGTTTAAACCATATTGTTCTGCTAATGCTTTTGTGATTTGTTGCCAAGTACAAAGACCTAAGTCAACTAAAATTTCACCAATTGGCTTTTTTGTTTCTTTTTGTATATTCAAAGCATACTGTAAATCTGCTTGTGAAATAACACCTTTTTCAATTAAAATATCCCCTAACCTCTTATACCTTTTTTCCATCATCCCCCATTACCTCCAAACCAAATTTAAATAACGCTGGAATATCCTCTTCTGAGAACAAGAAATCTTCTTCTTGGTCAAAACCTGTAGCTATTAGAGTAACTCTAATTTCATCCTCCGGTACTTCTTCATCAATTATAACACCAAATTTCATATCGGCATCCTCACTGCATGTTTGTCTAATAATCATAGCAGCTTCTTGCATTTCCTGCAATTTAAAAGTCTTAGGAGCTGTAATGTTTAAAATTAATGAACTTGCATTTTCAATAGGATGTTCAATTAAACGGCTTTCCATTGCACTTCTTGCCGCCTCAATAGCTCTATTTTCACCTTTTCCAACACCTATACCCAACATTGCTGCACCAGCTCCACGCATTACTGATTCAATATCTGCAAAATCCAAGTTAATATATCCCCGTTTAGTTATTAATTCCGAAATACCTTTAATTCCTTGATGTAGTGTTTCATCAGCTTTTGCAAAAGCTTTTACTAATGGAGTATCAAGTGAAAGTTCTTCGAGAAGTTTATTATTGCTGATTTTAATCAGAGTATCAACTTTACCATGAATTCTTTTTATACCCTCCATTGCTGCTTTCCACCTTGGGGTTCCTTCAAAGAAAAATGGCGTAGTAATAATTGCAACTGTTAAAATTCCTAAACTTTTTGCTATTTCTGCAATTACTGGAGCTGCACCTGTTCCAGTACCTCCTCCAAAACCAGCAGTTATAAAAAGCATATCTGTTCCTCTTAAAAGCTCTTCAAGTTTTTTCTTATCTTCAAGAGCTGCTTCTTCACCAACCTTAGGATCTCCACCTGCTCCTAATCCTTTTGTTAATTTTTCACCTATTTGAACAACCTCATCAGCTTTACTCACTTCAAGAACTTGAACGTCAGTATTTACAGCCACAAAAATAACATCTTTTATACCTGCTTCTACCATTCTATTTACAGCATTGCAACCTGCCCCTCCAACCCCAATAACTTTTATCACAGGTAAAGTCTTTGAGACATTATTTTCGCGTCTAACATTAAAACCCATATTTATTCCTCCTCAAAACAATTTTTTAAAAAAGTTAGAGAGAATTTCTGCAAAACTTCTTTTTTTTACATTCTCATTAATATAATCAAAAGCTTTTTCGTATAATACAACATTTCCCAAAACTGAAGCAAACATTGGATCATTTAAGACATTTTCATTTTCTTCTATCACAAAATCCTCATTGTATATAAAATTACCTACTCTAACAGAACATCTCAATATGTCCGAAGCAACATCAGTAATTCTAGGAATATTTGCTCCTCCTCCAGATAGAACAACTCCACCTGGAATACCTAAATCTTTAAATTCATCGAAATTCAAAACAGCATCTCTATACACTCTTCTTACTTTCATAAAGATTTCTCTTAGTCTTGCATGTATGATTCTCGCAAGTCTTTCTCTTTCTGTTTCAAAACTAGTTCTTCCATCTAATGCTTTGTATTCAATTTTTAATGATTCTATGCCTTCAAAAACACCTATTCCATGTATTTTTAACAATCTTTCCGCTTCGTAAATAGAAGTTCGTAAAACTCTTGCAATATCAAGAATTACATGCCTTATTGCAACAGGAATTCTAACCAACATTACTGGTGCACTATTTAAATAAACTGTGGCAACAGTGGTATGGTAACCCATATCAACATGCATTACACCACTATCCTTCTCGGTACCAGTTAGTATTGCCTCTGCTGCAGAAACCGGAGATATAAAATAATCAGCTTCTCCAATTGTATCTCTAGTAGCGTAATCAACTATACTTCTATGAACATTATCTCCAATAATCAAAGAATAAACTGCTTCAAGTTTTTTAGCACTCATATCAACAGGATTGAAAACAATTTTTTTGCCATCTAAAATATATCTCTTAGTATAGAGGTGGTAAACAAGATTGTTATCTCCTATAAATTCTGTTAAAAGCAGTTCTTTCAATTCATCTAAATGTCTCTCATTAACAATTGCATTACTCTCATCTTCAGAAAGTATTAATTCTTCCTTAATTTCTCTCAACTCGAAATTCCCACAACTAGATGAAACTAAAAAATCACCTTTTAAAATTTTACCAACCTGTTCTTCTAAATTCTCAATTAAAATATTCATCGAGTCATTTAATGAAACAACATCTTTAATATCTCCTAATTCAATACCCTTTGACTTTACAGCAGAATATGCTACAATTTCTTTGCCTTCATTTGTATAATTAATAACAACTCCTTTAAGTGTATCATTACCAATGTCTATAGATATAACTGGTGCCCATTTTGCCATTATTTCACCTCACTTTTACTAACATATCGTCTTTAATATAATAAACTTCATTAACGTTCGTATATTTATACCAAACCTTTAAATTCTCAAAGTAAACAGCCAATTTACCAATATCTTCAAAATAAATTTTTGCATTATTTAATAGTACAAAACTATTATCTTTAAGATTTATTTCGTATATTATTGAAGGAATTTTGTCTGGAATAAATTTGAGAATGTCCTGGCTAACAACTCCATTAATTTCGTCAATAAAATCTTTGGGAATTTTTATAACTGGAACCTTTTTAAATTCACTTGAACATTGGATTAAATCAAATATCTTTCCATTTTTATCTACCAACCACAATTTATAATTATATGGTAAAATAAAAGTAGCCGAAAAATGCATTAAATCTTCGGAGTTAATTGAACTTTTTTTAAAAAATGGCATTAAATTAATTGTCATAATTGTTAAAATCACAATAATTAAAAAATAGGTTTTTTTCATTATCATATCCTTGATACTATTTTATCATATTTATTTTAACATAAAACATTAATTTTTTTTAACAAGGAGTGGGGCATGCAAGCGCGGTTAGTCAAACTTAGACTAACCGAGGAAAGTCCGGACTCCATGGGCATGGTACCGGATAACATCCGGAGGGTAAAACCCTGGATAGGGCCATAGAAAAGAAAACCACCGAAAGGTAAGGGTGGAACGGTGAGGTAAGAGCTCACCAGACATGGAGTAATCCATGTGCTTGGTAACCCCTACCTGGAGCAAGGTCAAGCAGGGATAGGGTGGCTCCGCCCATATCCCGGGTAGACCGCTTGAGAAATTTGGTAACAAATTTCCTAGATAGATGCTTGCACAAACAGAATCCGGCTTATGCCCCACTCCAATTTTAAATAAAATTTTAGTGTGATATAATAATTTTGAAAATAAAAGGAGGGAAAATTATGTACGTAAACACCAAAGAAATCTTAGAAAAAGCAAGTGAAAATTTTTACGCAGTACCTGCTTTCAACATTAACAATCTAGAATTTTTAATTGCAATTATTGAGGGGGCTGTTGAAAAAAATGCCCCAGTAATTATTGAAACCAGTGAAGGAGCTATTAAATATGCTGGAAATGGTGACATTTATCGAGGCACTCGTTTGTTTGTTAAAATGGTTCGAGAATATGCAGAGAGTGTGAATATACCAGTTGCTTTACACTTAGATCATGGAAAACATTTTGAATTTATAGCAGCTGCAATAAAAGCAGGATATTCATCTGTCATGATTGATGCTTCACATGAAGATTTTGAAAAAAACATGGCTATTACAAAAGAAGTTGTAAAATGGGCTCACGCTTCAGGAGTTTCTGTAGAAGCTGAGTTAGGACAATTGGCAGGCATCGAAGATAACGTTTCAGCTGCAGAAAACGTATTAGTTGATCCTGATCAAGCAAAAAGATTCGTTGAAGAAACTGGTGTAGACTTTTTAGCTCCTGCTATTGGTACAAGCCATGGGGCATTTAAATTTAAAGGAGAAGTAAAATTAGATTTTGAAAGACTTAAAAAGGTTAAAGAATTAACCAAAATTCCTCTTGTCCTTCACGGCGCTTCTAGCGTTTTAAAACAATACGTTGATATTGCTGAAGAATTTGGAGCCGATTTCAGCGGAGCTAAAGGTGTACCTGCTGAAGAAATCAAAAAATGTGTCCAATTTGGTATTAATAAAGTTAATACTGATACTGATCTTAGACTTGCATTTGTCGCTGGACTTAGAAAACATTTAAAAGAAAATCCAAAAGAATTTGATCCAAGAAAATACTTCAAAGAAGGAATGAATTTTGTAAAAGAAGTTGTTAAGGATAGATTGGAATTTTTAGGGGCTGCTGGAAAAGCATTATAAGCAAAGGAGGATTGAAAAATGATAGTTCTTGTTGTAAACAGTGGTAGTTCATCAATAAAATACCAATTAATGGATATGAAAGATGAAAAAGTTCTATGTAAAGGAATAGCCGAAAGAATAGGAATACCTGGAAGTAGAATTGTACACAAAAAAGATGGGGAAAAGTTTATTGTAGAAAAACCTATGGTAAATCACGACGAAGCTTTGAAATTTGTCCTTGAAACTTTAATTGATGAAAAATACGGAGCTATTAAAGACTTTAAAGAAATTAATGCAGTTGGGCACAGAGTTGTCCATGGTGGAGAAAAATTCTCAGGATCGGTTCTTATAGACGATGAAGTTATAAAAGCAGTTGAAGAGTTTTCTTTCTTAGCACCTCTTCATAATCCACCAAATTTAATGGGCATTAAAGCAATAATGAAACTTTTACCAAGCGTGCCAAATGTTGCTGTATTTGATACTGCTTTCCATGCCAAAATGCCAAAAAAAGCTTATTTATATGCAATTCCATATACTTATTACGAAAAATATAAAATAAGAAGATACGGCTTTCATGGAACAAGTCATAGATATGTTTCAAAAAGAACAGCTGAAATTTTGGGATTAGATTATAATAAATCAAAAATTATTACTGTACATTTGGGAAATGGCGCATCAATAGCAGCCGTCAAAAATGGTAAAAGCATCGACACTTCAATGGGGTTTACACCTCTTGAAGGCCTTGTAATGGGCACAAGATCAGGTGATCTAGACCCCTCAATTGTCACTTTTCTTATGGAGAAAGAAGGATTAACTTCTGAAGAAGTATATACAATTTTAAACAAAAAAAGCGGCGTCCTTGGCCTTACTAACAATTTTAGTTCTGACATGAGAGATATAGAAGATAAAGCTTTGGAAAATGATCCTTTATGTCGATTAGTACTTGACATATATGAATATCGTATAGCAAAATACATTGGTGCATATGTTGCAGCAATGAATGGTGTTGACGCCATATCCTTTACTGCAGGTGTTGGTGAAAATTCCCCAATAACTAGAGAGGAAATATGTGAGAATTATTTAGGATATCTTGGAATAAAAATTGACAAGGAAAAAAATAACGTTAAAGGAACAGAAAGGGTTATTTCAACACCTGATTCAAAAGTTTCAGTATTAATTGTCCCAACAAATGAAGAATTAATGATAGCAAGAGATACAAAAGAAATAATTGAAAAAGGTATTAAACAAATAGAATATTAATTAATAATTATAAAAAAGCTGGCAATTGCCAGCTTTTTTTAACTAACTAAATAACCGTTGTAATAGAATTTATAATCAAAAATACGAAAGAAACAATGACAATTATCAATATTATCATCTTTACGTATTTCCAAATCTTTCTAATTTTCCAGGAATAATCGTACGTGGGAATAAAATAACCTAATACCATACCTGTTAAAAAACCACCAAGGTGTGCTGCATTATTGATATTTGTACCTGGCATCAATCCAAAAATTACATTTATTAAAATCATTGGTAATAAAGCCGTACCTGTTAATGGCTTAAGAGCATACGGAGTATCCTTCCTGAAGCCAGCTGCAAAAAGAACTCCAACTAAACCGAAAATAGCGCCACTAGCTCCTACAGATAAAGACTTGTAATAAAATATCTGTGTGCCTATATTTCCCATTAATCCACTTAAAAAATAAAACCCCAAAAATTTATCAGTTCCATACACACCTTCAACTATTCTTCCCAAAAAATAAAGGGCGTACATATTAAATAACAAATGGATAAAACCACCATGAACAAACATTGAAGTAATAAGCCTATACCAATGGCCTCCGGAAACCAATGGACCATATTGTGCACCAAACCAAATATAAACCATCAAGTCACTAGCAGTATACAGTTTTGTAATTTCCATTGCAAATAGAATAATTACGTTAACTAAAATTAAATAAATATAACTCTCTCTTCTCATAAGATCCCTCAAATTCCAAATGGCAAGATATCTTGTGTAACTTTTGAAAGCTCTTCTTCTCTTTTTTGCTCTATTTTTTCTATTAGTTCATCAAAGCCAGCTGTCAGTAAATCTTCCAACATTTCCTTGTCTTCTAGCAAGTCATCATCAATTTCAATATTTTTAATTTTTCTATCTGCAGTAGCAATTAATTTTAAAGCACCTCCACCTACACTTACTTCAATTTCGACATTTGAAAAATTTTCTTCAACTTCTTTCATTTTTCTTTGAACTTCTTCCTGTAATTTTTGAATTCGTTCCATTTGGTTGGTTTTACTTCCAAGACTTTTGCCACCAAAACTCTTTAGTTTTTTCATATTATACCTCCTTAATAAATTTTCTCATACATCGAAAATCCATCAGTTTTATAAATTTTTTGATCAGGAGAAATCAAAAAAACTTCTGAATTATTTTTCGGAAACACTGTTCTAGTAAACAACCAATTTTGAACACCTAAAACAAAAGCAGCTGTGGAAAATGCATCTGCACTGATTGCATCATCTGAAACAACAGTAGCACTAATCGCTCCGTTAGCTGGAAAACCTGTTTTTGGATTTATTAAATGATGATATCTTAATCCATCTTTGATGAAATATCTTTCATAATCACCACTTGTTGCTACAGAACCACTTTTTAAATATATATAACTTACACTATCTGTCCCTCGGGGATTTTTTATTCCTATAATCCAAAAATCTTTACCAAATTTGGGGCCAAGTATTCTTATATCTCCACCTGCTTCAACAAAACCCGAACATTCTGGATCAGCTGTTTTAGCTATTTGATACGCTCTTTCAAGTGCATAACCTTTAGCTAATCCTCCCAAATCTATCCAAACTCCATTTGTCTTAATAGCTTTTTTATTATAATCTAACTGAATCTTTTCGTAACCGCTCTTATTCAAAGCTTCTTCAATTTCTTTTACATTCGGTACAGTAAAACCATCATTTTCAGAAAATTTCTCTGAAAAGTGTGAAAAGCCCCATAAGTCTATCAATCTTCCCAAAGTAGGATCAAAAGCACCATCTGTAATTTTTGCATATCTTAATGCTAATTCAATTAAAGCAAAAGTTTCATCATCAACTTCAAGCCAGTCATTACTATGATTTAATTCATACAAGATAGAATCTTTTTTATAAGGATCGAACTTTTGTGATATTCTATCCATTTCAGCAAATATTTCTTTTGAAATTAAATCTGGATTTGATTTTGTAGAAATTTTCAAATGAACATAAGTTCCCAAGGTAAATTGTTCAAAATCCTTATACATATTTGGATTTCTTAAAAAAACAGCAATTACAACTATAATAATAACAACAGATAACAAAACAAGCAATGAAAAAAAAGAAACTTTGCTCAATCTATTTAAATCCTGACGATTTCTCTTCCGCATATTTTACATTTTCCCTCCTTAGTTAAATTTAAAATTTTCACATCATATCCTTCTCTTATAATTAAAGGAGTATTACACTCTGGGCAAATGGTACTTTCATATTCAGACTCAAAAATATTACCAATATAGACAAAATTTAAAAATTCTTTCGCTAAGAGATATAATTTTTTTAATTCATCAACTGGTGTAGGAGGAATATCGTATTTATACGCAGGAAAATATCTCGTTAAATGAAGAGGAATATCTTTGCTTATTTTTGAAAGTGTCTCAAATTCTCTTACAAGCTCTTCTTCATTATCATTTTTTCCAGGTATTACAAGTGTTGTTACTTCAACATGAACTCCATAATCATACGCAAATTTTATAACTTTTAATACGGATTCATAATCTCCCAAACATTCCTTTTCATAAAACTCACTATTAAATCCTTTCAAATCTATATTCATTGCGTCAATATTTTGCAATAATAACTTTAAGGGTTCAATTTCAATGTATCCGTTAGTAACTAAAACATTGTAAAGCCCCTTTTTATGCGCTATTCTCGAAGTATCTAAGACAAATTCATACCAAACTATAGGTTCACTATAAGTATAGGCAATACCCTTAGAACCTCTAGATAAAGCAATTTGAACTAATTGATCTGGTGTAACAACTTTAATAGCTGGTTTTTCCTGAGATATTTCCCAGTTCTGACAAAATTTACATTTCAAATTACAGCCCCATGTTCCAACAGAAAGAATTTCAGTACCAGGACTGAAATGATATAAAGGTTTCTTTTCTATAGGATCCATCGAAATAGATGAAATATCACCATAATTTTTCGTAAATAATATACCGTTTTCATTAAATCTTACTCCACAAATGCCAGTTTGTCCATTTTTTAAAAAACATTTGTGAGGACATAAATTACAAATTACTCCACCATCTTTTTCCTCAAAAAATGTCGCCATTTTTTTCATATTAACACCACCTGATTCTATTATAACATAAAAAAAGCCGCTTTTTATGCGGCTAAGATTCAATAAAAAATTTATTATTGATTTTCGAGACTTCTCCAATAATCTTCAGCAAGAATTGACATTCTTACTAAATCCCAATATTTTCCTTTTAAATATTTCGCTTGCCTCTCTTTCCCTTCTAATAAAAAACCACATTTTTCGTACACCCTAATAGCTCTTTTGTTATACTCATATGTTTTCAAATAAACCCTGTTTAAGTTTAAATACTCAAAAGCATACTTTAAAACTAACTTCGTTGCTTCAGTACCAAGCCCTTTATTCCAATAATTCTTATCAAAAATTCCAATTCCAAATTCAGCCTGTCTGTTAATCCAATCAATATTATTCAACCCAGTTGATCCAACTAAAAGATTCTTATCTTTAACTTCTATCCCTAAAGTCACAGTATTAAAATTATTTGCATCGTTTTTCAACCAATTTTCTTCCATGTATTTATTAATCGGAAAAACTAAAGCCAAATACTGTCTAACCTCCTCGTCATTTATTAATTCAACAAATCTTTTTGCATCTTCAACTTCAATTGGTCTCAATAAAACTTTTTCCCCCACCAGTTTCAATTTTCACACCTCCAGTAAGAAACTCTCTAATACCTATACTTCTAACGTGAATCAAATTATCTAATTCCTTTAATTTATCTATTTTAACCAATACAGGGGATGATGCTCCTTGTAAAACAACATACACAAATCTTTCATATTTTTCCCAGAATTCCTTAACAGTGCCCAAAAATAATGTTTTACCACCTTCTAAAATTAATACTTTAGAACAAATCTTTTCAATTTCTTCATCTTCATGAGTAACATATAACACTATTTTATTTGATTTTTTTAGCTTTTCTATTCTTTCGATAATTAATTTTTTAGACTCTATATCAAGACCACTTGTAGGCTCATCCATTAATATTATTTCAGGATCTGGTAGTAAAGCTATTACCATTGACAACCTTTGCTGTAATCCTTTTGATAATTCCTTTGGTTTTTTCCTAAGATGAGGTTTTAAACCAAAATAATCAATCTCTTCTAAAATCCTCTTCTGTGAAATTTTTCTAAGATTGGCAAAATATTTTATATTATCTTTAAGAGAAATTTCGGGAATCAGTATAGGTTTTTCTGGTATATAAGAAATCAAACTCGAATTGGAAATTATTTCACCAGAGCTTGGTTTCAAAATACCAGCTATTAAGTTTAAAAGAGTGCTTTTCCCACAGCCGTTTTTACCTACTATTCCTAGGATTTCTCCTTTTTCAAGTTTAAAACTTATATCTTGTAATGCCCAAAAGTTCTTAAATCTTTTGCCAAGATTTTTTACCTCAATCAAGGCTTAGGAACCTCCAAGTATATATAACTGTTATTATCATCAATTTTAACTGACGGATTAACCGATTGAACCATCAAAAATTGAACATCTTTACTTATGTAATATATTTTACAAACCTTTTCATCATCGGAAAGCCAAATTTCATACCCTTTATCAGATAAATCTTTATCAATAAATCCATCCTGATATAATTTTTTTATCCTTAATTTTGCTTTCTCTTTTTCATTTAATTCGTTATTGTTATCAATTTCGAAAAAATAATTTGAATCGTAAGTAAGGAATGCCGCAAGAACACTTTGAGAAAGATTCCGCAAGTTTGCAGCCACTTGCGCTGCTTTAGCCTTTGAAAGTGCATTCAATCCTATAGGTGCAGCAACACCTAAAAGAGCTGAAATTATAGCCATAACAATTAATAATTCAATCAGAGTAAATCCTTTTTTCATATTTTCACCTCACGCTCTCACAGGAAGCACAATGTAGAGATATCCTCCTACATCTTTCGAATTCACTTGCATTGGGCTAAGCTCATCTACAAAGTTGAAAACTATTTCTTCTTCATCAACATTCTTTACTGCCTCGTTTAAAAATCTAGGATTAAAATTAATAATTAAATCTTCTCCCTCTTTTTCAATGTTCAGCTCTTCTCGAACTTCACCATATTCAGGACTCTGACTAGTTAATATCATAGAGTTATCCGTAATTTCTAATCTTACTTTATCATTTCCTCTTTTGGCAATAATCATATTTCTTTTTAGAGCTTCTAAAAATTCACTTTTATTGAAAGTTATTCTTGTTTTAAATGCTTTAGGTAAAACTCTTCTGTAATCTGGAAATACTTCTTCAACAACTCTAGTAATAACAGTAATATCTCCAGAGTTTATAGCCATTTTCTTATTATCACATGTTATCTTAACAACAGGCTCATCAGCTCCAGATAACATGTTCTGAAGTTCTTTCATACTTTTTAATGAAATTATAAAATCAATTTCAGCTTCAACATCAACTTTTTGTTCTACTAAGGCCAATCTGTATCCATCACTTGCAACGAGCCTTAAAAATTTATCCTTTATTTCCCAATAAACACCGTTTAACGCTCTCATAGCAGTTTCGGTTGATGCACAAAAAATTACTTTATCAATCAT
>Ga0190359_1000349_pt1 | contig 32268 bp, 32 predicted proteins | sample 48721823_MG_FD_161269 | JGI IMG/M metagenome (GOLD analysis project Ga0190359, IMG submission 161269) | Hydrothermal vent microbial mat bacterial communities from Southern Trench, Guaymas Basin, Mexico - 4872-18-2-3_MG | ecosystem: Environmental > Aquatic > Marine > Hydrothermal vents >... | reverse complement strand
GGTCTAAACCTACTGATTTGTCAATATCTATAATTTTATTCTGCAAGATTTCAACTAATTTTAACAATTCTTCTAATTCATCTTCTGGAAAGAAGTTGTAGACAAATATTTTTTTATAAGGAGAGCCAATTCTATCTATTCTTCCTGCTCTCTGAATCATTCTTGTCGGATTCCAATGTAGGTCATAGTTAATGAGGTATTTAGCTGTTTGAAGATTTTGCCCCTCAGATAAAACATCTGTACTCATTAGAATGTCAACTTCTTTTTTGAAGAATTTCTCTACTATCTTCTCTCTTTGTTGTGGGCTTTTACTTGTTAAACCAGAACTTGAAATTGCCCCAATTTTAAGCCTTGAAAATCTCTTGTCTTTTATTATTTCATTGTAAATGTAATTCAAAGTATCTGCATAATAAGTAAATAGGACAATCTGGCCATCTTCTGATAATTTCAATAACTTTTCCTTTAGAACTTTTAATTTTGCATCATCTTTTGCTTTAATTGTTTTTACTTTTTCGAGAATTTTGCTTAGTAGTTTAATGTCTTTGTCTATGTCTCTAAATAATTCATCTGTGTTATATCTCTTTAAATGAAATTTTTCTAATACATCCCTTAAATCTTCTTCGTCTATTTCTTCATCAACACTCATTAAATATTTGAAAAATGTTCGTTTTGTGAGGAGTTTTCCTGATTTTAAGTATGATTTCAGTTTCTTTAGAAAATTTATATGATTTGAAACACTTTTTCTGAAAGCATAAACACTGCTCTCTAATCTTTTAAGTAGAATTGTTCTGAAAATTCCACCAATAGCAATCATACGGCCTAATGCAAGTCTTTCTTCTTCTGTTTTTAGTCCCTCTTTTCTATATTCTAATATCTTATAATAAGCCATTGTTAGTTTTTCTGTGATAGTGTCTGAAATTTCCTTATACATTCCTTTGTAAGCCTTATCTAATTCGTAGTTTATATTTTCCAAAACTCTTTCTGGGAAGATTATTTTTTGTTCTTTTGTCTCTCCATTAGGAAGTTCAATAAGAATATAGGCATCTGGATAATTTTCAACAATATAGTCTCTTGTTCTTCTTATTGAGATTTCATTTAGTAAGTCATTTAGCAGCGAAGGATTATCTTTTGCTTGTTTAAAGAACTTAAACAAATCTGGTATATTTTCTTTAATAAACGCTCTTCTATCCATAAGCATTAATAACATTATTTGCCAATATAAATCCCAAGGGGTATTATTTATTGGGGTAGCAGTTAAGAAAAGCATGTAAGGTTTTTTACCTTTCCTTGCGATATGGTCATTAACTAAAGTAAAGAAATTTTCCCATCTATTTGATAATGGGTTCCTGAAATTATGACTTTCATCGACAACTATTAATTCAACATTATCAAATCTCCCACCAAGTGCTTTTTTTGCTTTTTCTAGAAAATTTTGGGAGGCAAGATCTTCTTGGGATAGTATATTCTCTTTTACATCTATCTTTTTTAATTCCTTTCTCCACATTTCTCTTAATTGTGCAGGACAAATAACAAGAATATTCTTTCTTTCATAATATCCTATCTTTTCTAGAATCTTTTTTGCAATCCATGTTTTTCCTAATCCAACAGAATCAGCAACAATGCAACCTTTATATTTCTTCAATCTAGTCCAGATTCTTGCAATAGCATCTTCCTGAAATTCAGCAAGGTTTACTTTTGTTTCTGGAAGACCTTTTGGTTTTTCCTCTTTTTGTTCTTCTTTTATGTCTTCTTTTTGTAGTTCGTATAGAGTTTTAATATAAATTTCATAAGGCATGTATTCTTTGCTTCCAAATCTTGAATGTTCTAAAATGTCTATTAATTCATCCTTGAAATCTCTTGATTCTGACCAGAATTTTTCAAACCATTCCCTTTTTGTATATTCTGCCTGAGACCTTAAATGCCAGGTATTTAGTTCACCATATCTTGTTAATCCAGCAGAAGTAAAGTTGGACGAACCAATAACAATCCTATCGTCAAATATGTATGCCTTCCCGTGAAGAAATTTTTCAAACAATCTGATTTCAACATTTTTCCTTTTTAAGAATTTAATAAATAGCTTTATTGTTTCATCTTGTTCTTTTGTTAAATCTAGACCCTCAATTTCTTTTCTTATTTCCTGTAAAAGAAAATCTCCAAGTGTCTTTTCATTCTGGATTTCTGGAGCTTTGCCAAGGAGAAGCCTAAATCTTTTTACACCATTTAAGTTATCTTTAATCATAGCAAAAGCTTGGATATTAAAGAAAGCAGTTGCTATATCAAGGTACGTATTTGGGTTTTCTTTTAATGTTTCATTCAAAAAACTAACTAATTTATTTCCTTCGCTATTATCTATGATTTCTTTTGGTATTGGCATTTTAATCCTCCAATAGTTTACTTATTTGAAGTATAAACTCTCTGGCTCTCTCTAATGATGTTTTCACTTTTGAAATTTTAATTGTTTCGGGAGTGTCATATTGAATAAAGCTTCTCTTCTTTCTTTCATAATCAAAATACTCAATCAATTCTTCTGATTTCATACTGGCTAAAGCTTCATCTCTTATGTCTTCATAGCTTTCGATGAGCGATTGTTTGATTTTTGTTCTTGCAAAAACAATCAAAGCATCAGCTGTTACTTTATGGGAAATTTTTGAACCAACTTTGTATCCTAATTTATACAGAAGAGCGTTTGCAAGATAAAACATTGAATAATATGAGGTTACAATTATCCACAAGCTTGATTTTTTATTTTTATATAGAAAATTAGCTACATTTAGACTTTCTTGGGCATTGTTTTTTAAAATATTAAATACATTTGGAATAAATTCGGTTTTAGTTAATAATCCCTCATTTAAGTAAGATCTTACATTTGTTTCAGCTTCTTTTATCCTTTTTTCATTCAGCATTTTTTATCATCCTGTAATAATCCTCTATTCCTATTAAAATTATGTTATTTTTAACTGCTTCGGAAACAACATTGAATTCTTTTGTTTTAAGCATTAGCATAAAGTCTTCAAATTTAGTAAAAGTTGGATGGATTTTTAAAGGAAATAAATCTAAAATTTCTTGAATCTGATGCTCTCTTTTTTCTTCACAAACAATAAGTAAATCAATATCTGAATGTTTTGTTGCCCTTCCTTTAGCATAAGAGCCAAACAAAAGAGCAATAAAAGGAAAATTTAACTCAGAAAGTCTTTTGTAAAGCACTTTGAAATCTTTATTTTTTTTGAGTAATTCCTGCCTTCTTTCATATTCGGCTTCAAAAACTTTTTTATCAAATTTATTTGTAAATCTACAGACTTTTGTATTTCCGGTTTTTGTTACTTTTACAAGCTTTTCTTTTTCAAGAGATTTGATTTTTTCATAAGCGATTCTATAATTAATATTTGTTCTTTCAGCTATCTTTTTGATAGTAAAGACTTCCTCCTTATTGCTCAACAATAGTTTGAGTATTTTTATTTCAGCTTTCATATTCTTAGTATATTACCAAATAGTATTATTACTTATTGTAATAGTATTATTACTTATTGTAATAGTATTATTACTTCTGTTATATAAATATTTCGGTTTGGTTTTATCAGAAACTATCAAACATGTTGATAGTAAAATGATAGTAATTGATAGTTATAATTAGTAGTAATTAGAAGTAAAGTGGGAGTAAATTAATGTTTCTTTTGGTATTGGAATTTTTTACCTTAAACCTAGTTTACTTATCCAAGGTGGTTTTTCATGAATGTCTATATAAAATCTAATGTATGCTGCTATTAACGATAAACCTATTGTCCAAAAGGGTTTTGTTCTTAATAAGTTTTCTATTATCGTGTAAAATACATGTGATATTAGGTAGGATATTATAATTATTTCAACAATAAACCAAATGAAACCAATATCAGTACTTTTAAATTTATGATCCAAAACTCTAACTTTAACATAATTTCTCCCTCGTTCTACTAACAGACCATCTAATAAAATAGCCCAAAGTATTCCAATAAGATATGTAATTTGTGGTAAGTATTGTTCTATAATTGTCATTTTATAAACTCTTTTTTAATATTTTTAATTTTGTTTTTTTCTTTATAAAGTACATATCTTAAAACAATTATTGTAATCAAGACTAGTAAAAACCATCCTCCAATTAACCAAATAATGCTTGATTTATTTAAAGTAATAACTCCTTGCGTACTTAACAAAGTAATTATGCCTACCCATATAGCAGAAATAATTGAAACCCATAAGGGAAGTATTTTCCCATAGAATTCTTTTCTATTTTCTCTTAAAAAATTCTTTTCATTTCGTTGGAGCTTTTTATAAAATTTTAAGACATCTTCAAATAATTTTTTAGCTTTATCTATATCTGTTTCGTTAATATTATCTTCTCCTTCCAGAAATATTTTGTCAAATTTATCCCCCAATTCCATAAACTTTTCATTATATTCTCTTATATCCACTAGAATAAAAGAATCAAGCAAACTCTCTACTATGTCTAATAAGGCTTCTATATAAGTCTGTGTTATAAACATTCTTGTTTCATTAATCTCTTTTATTGATTTTGATCTTATTATTTCATCTAGAAAATTGGGAGCCTCTTCTCCTTCGAACTCTATGTTTGTCTTTGTATTAAAATAATTTAATTCTTTTAGAGCTTTCTCTCTTAATTGACTGATCTTTTTCATTTCCTTGCCTTAAATTTAACTAATTTTCTTTTACGAACTTTTGCTATGAATGATATAGTTTTACCATCATGTGTTTTGAATTTCACTCTAGTTTTTACAGGCTTTCTTGCCCAAAATGAAACAGCCTTTTTTTTTGTACTCATCTTCTCAAACTCCTCGCCTTCTCCAACCTCTGCTTCACTAACTCAGCCACAGCCCAATAAACCTCTTTCCTCTCTTCTTCTGTTAAGCCAAGCTCATCAAAAATAATCTTGTCAAGCTCTGCCCTGTCAGGAAGTGGCTTTGGTTCCTGCTCACGAATTGGTTTTGAAGGATCTAAGCCGAGTTCTTCAAAAATATTTCCTATTTCTCTTATTTTCATTTTTTGAAAGTATTTGATGAGCTTATCATTCTTCTTTAGTTTTTTTGGGTTTAATGTTTCTATTTTAATTAAGTCTACTCCTAGAGAACTTAAACCACCTTCACCTAATACTTTTCTTCCATATAGCTCCTTACAAAACCATAATAAAGTTGAATTTAATATTGCTCCTGTTATTTCATAATTGTATTTTGGATATAGAAGAGAAAATGTATCAGCAGCATAAATATGACATTCGTAAATCCTATGAGAATCATTATGTACTCTAGGCCACAAAAAACATTCTTTCTTATATTCTCCCAGATCATACCAACGACTTCGTCCAGAGACACTTGGTACTTTAGACCACAAAACACCCCCTTTAGTCTTTTGTTTTTCGCCCCATTCAATATATTTTAAAGCAATGGTTCCCTTTAGTTCAGATTTAGATTTATGACACATAAAGAGATTATATTTCAAATTTTTTAGGTTTATAATTATAGAAGCACATTCTCTTGGGCTTTTAATTACAGGTTTTAAAAAATTCTTTTCAATCTTCCATTTCTTTTGAACTTCTTCGTCAATATAGAAGAATTCATTTACACCAGTTTTTATGCCAAATTTTACATCAACCACCCTTCCTAATTCAACTAACTTATCTTTCCCCTTCTCCAAAATCGTAAAGAAAATATCAGGAGCTCTCAGGAATTTTCCGCCCCATTTGTTTCCTGCGTATTTGCCCCTTCTAAATTTTTCGGGAATCATTTTAACACCTTCCAATATCCGCCTTTGTCTGGGCCGACTCTTTTCAATATACCTAAAGATTTTAATTTAGCAATGTTCTTGTCAATTGCAGTTTCGCTTATTCCTAGAATCTTAGACATCTCTCTTTTAGTAATGTTTGGCTTTTCAGAAACAATCAAGAGTATCTTTATTTGGCTTTCTACCAACTTACTACCAACCTTTTCTACCAACTTACTACCAACTTTCTTAGAAAGCATATTCAGTAATCTATCTCTTGGAGCTTCTAATTTCTCTCTTAATAATCTTAAAATTTCTTCTGTTTTTTCTGGGAACTTTTCTGGGAACCTTGTTTTTCTTTTGAAAACAACCCTGAACCAGTCAGAAGTAATTTCAAATTTTACATCAGGAACCAACCTCTTAATCCTCTTGATTCCAGAACCGACTTTTTCTATATATCCCAACCTATGAACCAAATCAAATAATATGGGATTTCTTGCGACACTCACATTTCCAAGCTCTTTTTCGTCAAACAACAATCTCCCGGGATTTGATATCTCCAGCCTGTCAGGATAAATATCAACCTGAACCCTTCCCTGAATGAAATAATCCCTATGCACCATTGCATTAATTAAAGACTCCCTTAATGCTTCTTCAGGAATCTCTAAATTTTCCTCTCTTTTTATCCCTTTAATCTCAATGTTCTTACTCAAAAATATAAGAATATACTTCATAACATTCTCGTAATTGCTGACAAAATCATCATAGAATTCCTTGATGTCCATAACATCTGCCTTGTCAGGAGTTCTGTACAGAACAGCGGCAACTCCGCCGTTTAGGAAAAATTTCTTTAAATTTCTGCAAAAAAATAACACTCCTGCATTGTTTAATTTGCCATTCGTAATAAGATTCAGATTTTTTAATATATGCTCTTTGCCCAAATCTTTTGAAATCTTTGCTCTTTCAATGAACAATTCAAAGGTGTTTTCATTAAAATCCTCTTCAAACTTAAAGTCATTATTTGCTTTTTTGTCAAATATTATTAGATTTTCCCTCTGGAAGAAATCTCTAAGCTCCTCCCTATTCAATAAAACAGAACTTGCTCCCTGTCTTATGTAGCAATGTCCATTAACAAAATAAGGCTTATCCTTTCCTTCTGAAACAAACATAATCGCTAAATTATCTATCTGTTCAATTTTTACATTTAAAGAGGGTTCCATGTTTTTAGCAATGTCTTGTATCTTTGATTTGTCCCTGTTAGAGAGATTATATCCTTTAATAATTCCATTATCTTTAACACCTAAAATTATTTTGCCACCAGAAGAATTAGTAAATGCACATATATCTTTTCCTGTAGAAGAGGATAATGACTCTTTAAACTCCAATGTATATCCTTCCCCTGTTTCAATTAATTCTAATAGCTCTTTCTTATCCATATTCCCAACCATCCTCCAGTAAATCTTCTTGCAGAATCGGAAAAACTCTGTAATCTTTTGTTTTTACAACATTCTTTACTAATTCAGTAATCCCTTCTCCTCTAATTTTGACTTTAACATTTTCAATTTCAATAAGGTTTTTAGTGTTAATAACTTCCTCAAATGGCTTTTTAAACATGACAAACTTTGCAGTATGGTTTAGCATAGGCCAATTAGTGTCATTTCCAGAAACCTTTAAGCCATGAATTGTTTTTTCTTCTTCAAATTTTGGAGCACCGAAAAGAGCAATAATCGTATTAACATCTGCATGAGCAAAACTTCTTTTTGGGTTGTCATAGATTGCTATAATTGGCACATACTCTAGTAAAAACTCCTGCAAATTTTTACCATAACCAACATCAAGCCAAGAGTTAGAAGTAATAAAGCAAAATGTTCCTTTTTCATTCAACAATCCGAGACCATGGAAATAGAAGTAAATATAATAATCGCTTTTCTTATCTATTTTATCAACAACAGGAAAAATATTTCTTACAGATTTAATCAATTTTTCTTTATATCCTCTTCTGTCTTCCAAACTAACTTCTGCTTTCAACTTATTTGGCGGGGAAATCATTTCCTGCCTTACATAAGGCGGATTACCAATCACAATATCAAAACCGCCCTTGTCCGCAAAAACTTCAGCAAAATCAATGTCCCAGACAAATGGTTTCTTCTCAGGATCTTTTAGAAGTTCTTTTATTTTCTTTAGTTTTTCAATTTCTTTTTCATTCCTTTCTATTAGTGCTTCATTCTGCTTTATTTTTTTCTCATCAACATTATATTCCCCTGTTAAAGTTCTCTGTGATTTAGCTCCTTTAATTCCATTTTTGTAAACATCAATATCTGTTTCCAAGCTCTCAATCCTTTCATCAATAATCTCTTCAAAAAGCCTGATTTCCTCGGCTTTAACTTCTTCGGGAGTCTTGAATTTGGCAGTAGGAGAATTCTCAAAATATTTTCTTTTTTCTTGTTTTAAATTATCCAGCTTCTTTTTCAAATGAGGCTTCAAATCATTAGTTCTTATGTTAAAACTTATTCCACCAATTTCTTGAACAAGAGAGTCTCCAATTCTTAAATTAAGATTCAAATTAGGAAGCAATGGATGTTTTCTTAATTCTTCTTTCTTGAATTCTGTTTCAACAATTAGCTGCAGCCATAATCTTAGTTCTGCTGCATGAATAGCCCATGGCATCACATCAACGCCATAAAGAGAGTATTGGATAATTTTATTTTTCAACTCAAAATCTGTTAAGTCTCTTTTTATGTGCTTATATACCATCTTATAAAGCTCAGCCAAGACATTCAATAAGCCAACTAAAAATGCACCAGAACCACAAGCAGGATCTACAGCAGATAAATTATCTAAAACCTCTTCTAGTTTATACCATAACTTTTCTTTATCAAACCACTTCTCGATTTTCTCTTTTTCTTCAGGCAAATCAAAAACTAAATGATAAATTCTTTCTTTTGGAACTTCTGGTAAGTGTTTTGACAAATATTCAACTATTGCCCTTCTGCACATGAAGTCAACTTCAACTCTTGGTGTGTAAAATATGCCCAAATCATTCCTGTCATATATTTCTTCAGCCACATTTGCTAATGATTCATAAACATAACCAATCATCTGAGGATCAACAGCAACCTCTAATTCAAGAGGCATGTCTTCCTTAATTGTGAAGTTGTACTTCTCAAAGAAATCAAAAACTTTCTGGAACAATTTATCAGTTATTTTTATTTTCAAATCATCTAATTCATTTTGCCTAAACAAACCACCATTTAGATAAGGAGAGTTAGAAATTACTCTTTTGACCTCTTCTGGCAATCCAGTTATTTCATTTGCTCTATTATTAAATGCCTTAAAGAAAACCTGTCTGAGCCATTTCTCATAAAACTCATCAGAGCCATACTTATTCAATTTTTTATAAGATGTCCAAAGCCATTCTACAAATTTAGGATATTCAATCCACCTTTTCTTTGAAATAAAATAAATAAACATTATTCTGTTTAGAAACTGCAAAGTAAACTCATGAGCTTCTTTTCTAGGTATTTTCTGCTTGTCTAATTCTTTTCTTAAGGTAAAGAATATATTTTTGTAGTCTTCAAAAAATGCTTCTGTTACTCTTTCGACACTAAATGCATTGTTCCATTTTTTCCAGATATCGCGCCATGTACTTTCTTTTTCGAAGTAAATATTCGATAATGTTTCAATAACGGTATAGTGCTCTTTTTTATCAATTATTTCTTCCTTATTTATTATGAGTTTTGTTAGTTTGAGTTTGTGTTTTCCTGTTTCAACTTTTTCACGTTTTGGGAATACAAAAATTACTTCTGAGTAATCTACTGAAAAAATTAATAAAAAATGTAAGTATTGCTTATCAAAAGTTGTTGTAACTGATCTAATAAAAGAAGGAGTTAATGTCTTTGCTTCAATCAGGAAAACAGGTAGTTTTTCATCAAAACTGAGAATAGCATATATTTCCTTAATTCTTGGTAGATCTTCTTTTTTAAAATCAAAATTTTTCTTTTTTCTTTTAGATGAAATATCAAACAAAATATTGTCTGGATAGTTGAGGAGTCTAAATAAGCCGAAAATATCTTCTGCAGATTTAAGTTTGCTGATATATTCTCGTATTTCTCTCCTTAATTTAATATTATCTGTCATCTTTATCTTTTTCTCTTTAATTCATTTTCAATAAAAATCTCAAACTGCCGAGAGATAATTAGACCCTTCTCTTTACAATATTTTTTATAAGCATTATACAGCTTTTCATCAACCTTTAAAGTAATATTTTTACTAGCCATTTCAACCCCCCAATCATAAATATTTACACATCTTTATAAATATTACTAATATCTCGCCCACGCTTTGCTCCCTCCTGTTCTTTTTCAGAAAAACCCTAGGAAAGATTTACTTTTCTGGCCCAAAAAATCTTTTGATTTTTTAGGGAAATCAAAAACAAAAGCCCCTGCCCATTAATTAAGAAAAAAACATTTGAACCTCACCCATGAACAAAAACCAAACAGAAAATCACCAGGTTTGCGATTTCCCCGAATCACTCTAAAAAAATTTAAATAAAAATAAGTTTTATTTTTTTATATGGATAAAAAAGAAAAGAAAAAAGAGATTGGAATTCTTGACAAAAAAATATCCAGAAGAGAATTTCTAAAATACACTTTACTTGGGATTGGTGCTTTGTTCTTGGGTGCCTATGGTTACAAATATATCTCTGGGAGGAATCCTTCAAAGATAGGCACAACATTCAAAGGGACAGCCCCGGAAAGACTATGGAAATGGAGCAAGGAGGCATATTATTATAAGAAGATTGGAGAGAATGTCCAATGTCAGCTATGTCCCCACCAGTGTACTTTGGCACCTGATGACAGGGGAATATGCAGAGACAGGGTAAACAAAAATGGAAAACTCTATTCTCTTGTTTACGGGAATCCCTGTGCTGTCCATATAGACCCAATAGAAAAGAAACCGTTATTCCATTTTCTTCCTTCAACAACTATTTTTTCTATTGCAACAGCTGGCTGTAATCTAAGGTGTTTGAACTGCCAAAACTGGAATATAAGCCAGTTCCAGCCAGAGGAGACAAACAATTATGACTTAATGCCAGATAAGGTTGTTTTAGCAGCAAAGCAATACAAGTGCAAGTCTATTGCCTATACCTATTCTGAGCCTGTTGCTTTCTATGAGTATATGTATGATACCTCAAAACTAGCAAAAAAAGAGGGGCTAAAAAATGTTTGGGTGACTGCAGGTTATATAAATGAAAAGCCACTGAGAGAGCTTTCCAGAGTAATAGATGCTGCAAATATTGACCTAAAGAGTTTTAGCGAGAAAATCTATAATGAATTAAACGGTGCAACCCTGAAACCTGTTCTAAATTGTTTAAAAATAGCAAAAGAAGAAGGTATTTGGGTTGAGATTACAAATCTTGTAGTACCAACATGGACAGATGATTTGGAAATGATAAGGGGGATGTGCCAGTGGCTTTATAAGAATGGTTTTTCTAACACGCCACTCCATTTTTCTAGGTTTCATCCTCAATACAAGTTAACACACATTCCTCCTACTCCCATATCTGTATTAAATAATGCAAGAAAAATTGCATTGGATGAAGGAATAAAGTTTGTATATATAGGGAATGTTCCTGGAAATAAGGCAGAAAGCACATATTGTCCAAAGTGCAAGAAGATTGTTATAGGAAGAAGAGGCTATACGATAACAGAAAACAATCTAGAATCTGGAAATTGTAAGTTTTGTGGTGAGCCTATTCCAGGCGTGTGGGGGGCTTAGCTTTTACAAAAAAAGAAAAGCTTTATAATATTTTTATTTTTACAATAAAAATAAGGATGAAAACAGAGTTATTGTATCTTAATGATAGCTATCTAAAGGAATTTGAAGCCACAGTCTTAGCAGCTAATGATAAATATATCATACTGGATAGGACAGCTTTTTATTACACTGGTGGAGGGCAACCACATGATACAGGCGTTCTTATAACAGAGGATGGGACCAAGTATAATGTTGTTTATGTTGGGAAGTTTTCTGGTGATATCTCTCATGAAGTAGATGCCTCTGGGCTTAAGGCAGGAGACAAGGTAAAAGGAATAATCAACTGGCAAAGAAGATACGCTCTTATGAGGGCACATACAGCAGCTCATGTTTTGAGTGGCGTAATACACAAGGAAACTGGAGCTATGATAACAGGCAACCAACTTGGCACAGAAAAAACAAGAATTGACTTCTCTCTTGAAAATTTTGATAAAGCACAAATGAACAAATTTATTGAAATGGCTAATGAGATTATTGATAGGGATTTAAGGGTAAAGTCCTACATACTTCCAAGGGAAGAGGCATATAAGATAGATAAGATTTCTAAGCTTGCCAAAGGCTTACCACCTGATATAGACCAAATAAGAATCGTGGAGATAGAGGGGTTTGACATGCAACCAGATGGAGGCACACATGTAGAACATCTAAAGGAAGTAGGACACCTGAAATTGCTCAAATGCGAGAATAAGGGAGCAAATAATAGACGGGTCTATTTTACATTAGAATGAAAAAAAAGCTAAGACTTCGTAAAAAGAAGCATTCTTATATTTTTGTTGCCCTGTTACTCCTGTTCCTGGTTATACTGGCCTATAAAACCACAAATCACTTTGGGTTTGAGGAGAAGAAAATCAGAAAGCCAGCAGTAGCTGGTTCATGGTACCCTGGAACAAGAGAATCTATAACAGAAACACTAAATAATTATTACAATAATGTAAGGAATGTTGGTATTCAAAACATTAGGGCAATCATAGTGCCTCATGCAGGATGGCGTTTTTCTGGTCAAGTTGCTTCAACAGCATTTAAGCAGATTGAAGGCAGACAATACAATACAGTAATTATTATTGGTCCAAGCCATACAGCAAGCTTTAGTGGGGCTTCAATCCCGGATGTAACTCATTATGAAACGCCCTTGGGTCTAGTGAAGGTTTCTCAAAAAGCAAAGAAGTTGCTGGAAGAACCATTATTTATTTCTCATGAAACAGCCCACATAAGAGAGCATGACATAGAGATTGAATTACCATTCTTACAGAAATCTCTCGGAGATTTTGAGATAATTCCAATATTGATTGGTCCTTTAACAAGCTATGAGGAAATAAAGAAGATTGCGAAGACATTAAAAAAATATATAGACGAAGATACATTAATTGTAGTAAGCAGTGATTTTACACATTATGGTCCAAATTATGGCTATGTTCCATTTACAGAGAATGTTTCTGATAACATAAAGAGACTTGACTTTATGGCAATAAATGAGATAGCTGGTTTGGATTCTGATGGATTCTATAATTATCTACAAAAGACGGGAGCAACTATATGTGGAAGATTGCCTATTCTTGTCTTGCTTAATCTCCTTCCAAATAAAACAGAGGCAAAACTGCTGTTTTATGACACATCCGGAAGAATACTTGGCGATTATAAAAATTCTGTTAGCTATGTTTCTATGGTATTCTACGAGGCACAATTAACAAAGGAAGAACAGGATTTTTTACTTAAGCTTGCAAGAAAAACATTAGAAATGTATCTTAAAGAAGGGGCTATTCCCATCATTGATGAATCAAAGTTAACTACAAATTTAAAAAAAGTTCAGGGTTGTTTTGTGACATTAACAAAGCACGGAAGATTAAGAGGCTGTATTGGGGATATATGGCCTATGAGGGAGCTGTATAAATGTGTTATTGGCAATGCTGTTAACGCGGCTGTTAATGATATAAGATTTAATCCTGTGAGTTATGATGAGCTTAAAGACATTGAAATAGAGATTTCTGTTTTGTCCCCACCAGCCCCACTTGAGTTTAGCTCATCAGATGACTTATTAAAAAAGCTGAGACCTAGAGTTGATGGAGTTGTAATAACCTATAATGGGAGGAGAAGCACATACTTACCTCAAGTATGGGATAACTTTGGAACAAAGGAGCAATTCCTTAGTTCGCTATGCAGAAAACAGGGAAGCATATCAGACTGCTGGAAGAAAAAGAATGTAAAAATAGACACATATCAGGCTTTTGTTTTTCATGAATCTTAGGTAATTCATAAAATCTTTGCTAACAAAAGACTCCCTTCATAGAGTAATATAATAGGTAATGCTATTCCAAGCTGTGTTACTACATCAGGTGGGGTGACTATTGCAGAAACAATAAATATGCCTACATATATATGTGCCCTGTATTTTTTCAAGATTTTTATGTTTAATATATTTAATTTCTGAAGTAGGAGCAACAACAATGGAAGCTGGAAAATACACCCGAACAAAGCACAGGTATAGACAACAAAAGATATAAGTTTGTTTATGCTCCACATGTTTTCAATAACCCCTTTACCGAGGTTCCCTAAGAAGCTTATGGCAAGTGGTAAAAAAATAAAATAGGAAAAACAAACACCTGCTAGGAACAATAGAATAAATGATGGAAGAACAAGCATTATAGCTTTCCTTTCTCTACTGCTAAGCCCTGGAAAGATAAAGACAATTGCCTCATAAATAATCAATGGTGTAGTGATTAAGAATCCAATAAGCAAGCTAATCTTTATCTTTGCTGAAACATACTCAATTGGACTAAGTCCTACTATCTTTACATTCTCAACAACTAAATTATTGATAACCACCTTCATAACTAACCCAGAGAAGCAAAAACCAATAAGTGAAAAGATAAATAGGAATAGGGCTATAACTATAATCCTTTTTCTTAGCTCTCCTAGATGTTTGTATAGGGGTAGCTCCATTTTTATTTTTCTTGCCACCACTAGCTTTATTACTTTGCTACCTTATCCCTTAGGCTTTCTTTTTTTTCCAACCAAGCCTTCCCTGTATGCCCTCACACTTTCCCCAATAGCTCTTGCCAACTCTGGAAGCCTCTTTGGCCCAAATAGAATTAGAATTATTATCAGTATTATAAGTATTTCAGTCATGCCAATCATTTTAACCCCCTGTTTCTTAGAAATTTGTTGAATAATATAAATCTTTTGATTGTTCTTAGAAAAACAAGCAGATAAAAACAAAAGATTTATATATAACCTATATATTAAAATAATATTAAAATAAATATTTTCAAAAAAGTTTTTAGAATATTTAAAAAAATATTATGAACTATCAGATTAATAATTTAATGCCTGTTATCAGATGAATCACAGTTATGGGTTACAAAGTAAAGATTCAAGAGACAAACAGAGGACAAAAGATTATAAATATTCCTAAGGTTATAAGTAGTCTTTTTAATATAAAGAAAGGGATGGAGTGTGAATGGCTATTGGACAAGAGTGGGGACCTAGTGGTGAAGATAATCAAGGAACAGGATAAGATGGCTAAATGACAAAAAACGATAAATTTATATACAAGAAAGAAGTTCAAAGCCTAATGCCTATGAATCCTTCTTTAGACAAAAAACTATCATAAACATCTAATCTATTCTAAAGAGGGACAAATAGGCGATTAATAAAAAAATGCCCTGGTGGTGTAGCCTGGATTGTGGAAAAAACCGCTTTTCCAGCACAGGAACTATCATGAAGCCCTGTCGATGTTTTTTTCAAACAGCAGAGAGGCTTCGACTCGGGTTCAAAAACTTTTTAAGGTTGTTGAAAATCCCGACCAGGGCGTTTGGGCCCGTAGCTCAGCCTGGTAGAGCACCTGTACCACACAAATGGTGAAACTTTTAATCAGGTGGTCGCGCGTTCGAATTAATAAAAGAGAATCGCGTCGGGCCCATTACTTTTAAAAATAAAACCAAAAAATAGAAAATGAAACAAAAATATGATGTAACCAAGCATATACTGGTTCCAAAGCACATAAAGATAAGTGAGAAAGAGAAAGATAAGTTATTTGAGGAACATGGGGTTTCTTTGAAAGGATTGCCAAAAATAAGGAAAAATGACCCAGCAATAGCCCACATTGATGTCAAGGTAGGCGATGTAATAAAGATAATTAGAAAAAGTCCTACAGCTGGAGAATGTGTTTTCTATAGGGGTGTTGTTGATGTATAAGTATGCTAAGGTCCTTATCTCCAAGTATTTTAAAGAGCAGAGTTTTGTTAGTTCTAACATCTCATCTTTTAACGATTTTATAGGAAGGGACCTAAACAACATCATTGAAGAAAACAAGGAGATAGTCCCAACAATAATTCCTAATAACATAGATGATTTTAGAATAAGGCTAGATAAAATTTGGGTTACTAAACCAGAAATAATAGAAGCAGACGGAAGCACAAGAAAGGTATTTCCCATGGAAGCAAGGTTAAGAAAGTTAACATATTCTGCTCCTGTTTTTATTGAAATGAGTGCCCACATAAATGAGGTACAAAGAGAAAGCTTCAGAACACAGATTGGTAATCTTCCAATAATGCTAAAGAGTAAGAATTGCCATTTATACAACCTTAGTAGAGAGGAGCTTATTGAGAGGGGAGAGGACCCTGATGATCCTGGAGGATATTTTATAATCAATGGCTCAGAGAAGGTTCTTATTAGTGTTGAGGACCTTGGCCCTAATAGGTTTTTGGTTGAGAAAGGTTCTGGGCCTTCAGCTTATGTCGGTAAACTCTTTTCAGAGAGAGGTTCTTTCAAAATACCCCACACTTTAGAAAGACTCAGGGATGGAATCTTCTATTTCTCATTCACAAGGGTAAAGAGGGTTCCTATCATTGTAATCATAAAGGCATTAGGATTGCTGAAGGACGAGGACATAATAAACTTTGTGTCAAGGGATACTAAATATAATGAAGTTATAATCAATTTAATAGAATTCGCAGATATAAAGACCGAAGAGGAAGCCTTAGATTATATTTCAAAGAAAATTGGTATAACCCAATCAAAGGACATAAGGATAACTAGGATGAGGGAAATACTAGATAAATATCTCCTACCTCATCTAGGTATTGACAGGGAAGATAGAGTCTATAAAGCGTATAATCTATGTAAGATTCTAAGAAAGTATATTGATGTTATAAATGGAAAACTAGATATAGATGACAAAGACCATTACATGAACAAGAGGCTAAAGCTAAGTGGTGACTTGCTTGGGGATTTGTTTAGAGTAAACCTTAAGGTTCTTATAGGAGACTTATTGTATAACTTTCAGAGAATAGTTAAAAGAGGAAAATTCCCAAGCATAAAGGTAATAATCAGAGATAAGCTATTAACACAAAGAATTTATTCATCTATGGCTACTGGTATGTGGGTTGGGGGAAGGAAAGGAATAAGCCAGAGAATTCAAAGATTGAACTTTCTTGAAACGCTCTCTCATTTACAGAGAGTAGTAAGCCCCCTAAGTGCTTCACAGGAAAACTTTGAGGCTAGAGAGCTTCATTCCACTCATCTGGGCAGGTTATGTCCCATTGAAACACCAGAGGGTACAAATATCGGTTTGAGAAAAAACCTTGCATTACTATGCTCTGTTTCAAACGAGACTAATGAGGAGGAGGTTTTAACAAAACTTAAGGAATGGGGATTAAAAACAATAAAATGAGCGAGGTTTATCTTAATGGGAAATATGTAGGGGACGTTGAAGACCCGAGATTGTTTGTTGAAAAGCTAAGAAATGAGAGGAGAAAGGGGAAGATAGACAGTAATGTGAATGTTTATTATAATGAGAAGGCAGGTGTAGTTGAGGTAGAGTGTGGAAAAGGAAGGGCAAGAAGGCCGCTTATTGTTGTCAGGAATGGACAACCCCTTCTTACAGAGAAGCACATAAAACAACTTGAGAAGGATGAAATAAGCTTTTCAGATTTAATAAAACAAGGAGTTATAGAATATATTGACGCAGCAGAAGAAGAAAACACATATGTGGCTTTCTTTGAACCAGAGTTAACGCCAGAGCATACTCATCTGGAAACCACACCTCTTGCTATGCTGGGTTTGGCTACATCCCTTGTTCCGTATTCGAATTTTAACCAGTCCACAAGATTAAACGCAGGCTCTAAAAACCAGAAGCAGGCTTTGGGGTTATATATTTCAAACTTTGCAGTTAGATTAGACATGGATGTTAATTTGTTGTATGAACCCCAGATTCCTATTGTTCAGTCAATAATACATGAAATATCGGATTATAAAAAGCACCCAGCAGGGCAGAATATAATTGTAGCAGTAATGAGCTATAAGGGCTATAACATGGAGGATGCAATTATTCTAAACAAGGGTTCAATAGAAAGGGGATTTGGTAGAAGTTCCTATTTTAGACCAAGCGTCGCAGAGGAATTAAGATATGCTGGCGGTCTAGTTGATGAAATCTCTATACCTGACAAAGAGGTTAAAGGTTACAGAACAGAGAGAGATTACAGACTGCTAGAGGAGGATGGGATTATCTTTCCGGAAGCAAAAGTAAAAGAAGACGATGTTATCATAGGTAAAACATCTCCTCCAAGATTCTTAAGCAGCTTGGATGAATATAATCTCGCTTCTAGCACAAGGAGGGAAAGTTCAGTAACAGTAAAACATGGAGAAAAAGGGACTGTTGATTTTGTTCTAATCACTGAGAACGAAGAAGGAAACAAATTAGTCCAAGTAAGGATAAGGGATGAGAGAACTCCTGAGGTTGGAGATAAGTTTACAAGCAGACATGGTCAAAAAGGAGTTGTGGGCTTAATAGTGCCTGAAGGTGATATGCCATTTAGTGCCTCTGGGATAAGGCCTGACCTAATATTCTCTCCTCATGGAATCCCATCAAGAATGACTATATCTCATCTTATTGAGCTAGTTGGAGGAAAGGTTGGTGCATTAAGTGGCAGATATATAAATGGAACAACCTTTGATGCTGAACCAGAAGAAAAACTCAGAAAAGAGCTGCTTAGCCTTGGTTTCAGAGAGAATGGTGTAGAAACATTATACAATGGAGAAACAGGAGAACAATACCAAGCAAAAATCTATATTGGCAGCATGTATTATCTTAAGCTGAAACATATGGTAGCTAATAAGATTCATTCAAGAGCAAGAGGACCAATACAGCTATTAACAAGACAGCCAACAGAGGGAAGAGCAAAGGAAGGAGGCTTAAGACTAGGAGAGATGGAAAAAGACACCTTTGTTGCCCATGGCAGTGCTCTTCTGTTAAAGGAAAGATTTGACTCGGACAGGACAGTAGTGCCAGTATGCCATAAGTGTGGCATAATCGCCATAAGGGATGAGTTCAAGGGTAGGTCATATTGTCCTATCTGTGGAGATAACACAGAGATATCTGATGTAGAGATGAGTTATGCCTTTAAGTTAATCTTAGATGAGTTTAAGTCATTGTGTATCTATCCAAAACTTGTATTAAAATCAAAGTACTAAGGGTAAGAAAATGGCAAAAAAAGAAGAGAAGGAAACCAAAAAAACTAGCGAAAGCGAAACAATGATAGAGCCACCTGAAAATCAATTGCATATGAAAATAGGTTCAATAATCTTCTCGGTCTTATCACCAAAACTGATAAAAGAAATGGCTTCTGCAAAGATTGTAACACCAGAGCTTTATGATAAGGAAGGTTATCCTGTTGACGGCGGTTTGATGGATATAAGGCTTGGAGTAATAGACCCTGGTTTGAAATGCAAGACCTGTGGAAGTAAGCTTAAGGAGTGTATAGGCCACTTTGGTTATATTGAACTAGCAAGACCTGTTATCCATGTTAAGTTTGTTAATATAATACTAAACCTATTGAAGTGTACATGTAGGGAGTGCGGTAGAATCCTGATTCCAAAAAACAAGATTGAAAAAGCAAAAAAGGAACTAGATAAAATAGAGCAGGAAATCGGAATAGAGCAAAGGAGAAGACATGTAGCGGAGATAATATCAAGCCTTAAAACAATAAACAAGTGCCCTTGGTGTAAAGCCAGACAACAAAAAATAACTCTTGAAAAACCAACAACATTCCTGGAGAATGAGAAGAGGTTGAATCCCATAGAGATAAGGACAAGGCTGGAGAAAATTCCAGACGAAGATTGTGAATTGTTTGGTTTAGTTCCAGAGCATATGAGACCAGAGTGGGCTGTTTTGACAATACTCCCTATCCCTCCAGTAACAATGAGGCCTTCTATTACTCTTGAGAGTGGGGAAAGAAGTGAGGATGATTTAACACATAAGCTTGGAGACATTGTAAGAATTAATCAGAGGTTATTTGAAAACATAAACGCCGGTGCACCAGAGATAATTATTGAGGATTTATGGGACCTACTCCAATACCATATAACAACATTTTTTGATAATAATATTGCGCAATTGCCTCCAGCAAGACACAGGTCAGGACAACCATTAAAAACCATTACCGAGAGAATAAAAAGTAAAGAAGGAAGGATAAGGCATAATCTTGCTGGAAAAAGAACGAACTTTTCCGCAAGAACAGTGATAAGCCCAGATCCAATGTTAGATTTAAATGAGGTAGGTGTGCCTAAGGTTATAGCTATGAAGTTAACAGTCCCAGAGAAGGTCAATGAGTGGAATATAGATTATTTAAAAAAATTCGTAGAAAGAGGTCCAAAAGAATACCCAGGTGCAAATTACATAATTAGGCCAGATGGTAAAAAGAAAAAATTAACATCAGAAACAATAGAAGCAGCATTAGAGGAGCTTCAACCAGGATATATAGTTGAGAGACATCTTCTAGATGGTGATATCGCTATCTTCAATAGACAACCTAGCTTACATAGGATGAGTATGATGTGCCATAGGGTTAAAGTTCTACCTTATAAAACTCTAAGATTAAATCCGGGCGTTTGTCATCCGTATAATGCAGATTTTGATGGAGATGAGATGAACCTTCATATACCACAAACAGAGGAAGCAAGGGCAGAAGCAGAAATCTTAATGGAGGTACAAACCCAGTTAATCTCACCAAGATACGGACTAAGCATTATTGGTTGCGTTCAAGATGCAATCTCTGGGAATTATCTTTTAACAAAAGACATGGTATTAAGCAGAAGCGACGCTATTGACTTACTAGCTGCAACAGGCATAACAGACTTCTCAAAATTGCCAAATAAGGAAAAAGTGACTGGAAAGGAAGTATTTTCTGTGTTGATACCAGATGACTTTAATTTTACGGGGAAGTCAATGCATTATGATCCCACTTTAAGCAAAGAAGAAAATATTAAGAGAGATGCCTATGTTCAGATTAAGAACGGCAAACTAATAAGCGGTGTTATGGACAGGAACAACCTAGGCGAGGGGTCAGGTTTATTATTAAGGAACATCCACAAGAAATATGGAAAAGAGTTTACAATAGATCTTCTAGGAAAGCTTTTCAGATTGGGAATAGAGGTCCTCTCTAGGGTTGGTTTTACTACATCCATATCAGATACAGATTTGCCACAAGAGGCCAAAAATCAAATCAGGGAAATTCTGAAAAAAGCAAAAGAAGAAGTTAATCAACTAATAGAACTGTACAAGAACAACAAACTTGATGCATTTCCAGGGAAAACAGCGAGGGAAACACTAGAACTAAAAATTTTAGAGGTGCTTAATAAAGCAAGAAACAAAACAGGGGAACTTGTCTCAAAATATTCAGACAGGAACAGTCCAACAAAAATAATGGCTGATAGTGGCGCTAGAGGGAATTTATTAAATCTTGCTCAGATGGCAGCTTGTGTTGGTCAGCAAGCAATGAGAGGCAAAAGAATAGAAAAAGGATATGAGGGAAGAACCTTATCATGTTTTAAGAAGGGAGATCTAAGCCCACCGGCAAGGGGTTTCATAGCAAACGGATTCAAGAGCGGGCTTAACCCACATGAGTTTTTCTTCGCAGCCATGACCGGAAGAGATTCATTAATGGATACCGCCCTGAGAACACCTAAAAGCGGTTATCTCTACAGAAGATTGGCAAATGCAATGCAAGACCTCCGGATAGAATATGATAATACAGTCAGAGATGCTTCTGGAAAAATCATACAATTTGATTATGGTGAAGATGGAATAGATGTTTCCAAGTCAGAAGGCGGAATAATAAATGTAAAAAGAATAATAAAGATGGTTGGTTAATATGGTTAATGCAAGTATCTTTAACGAATATAAAGATAAGCTGCCTAAGAGAATACTAGATGAAATTAAAGAAAACACTCAGGGGTTTTCAGAATCTAAGATTAAGAGGGTATTAGAGAGGGCTTTGGTAGAATATATGGAGTCTAGAGTTGAACCTGGAGAATGTGTAGGCCTTGTTTCTGCAGAAAGCATAGGTGAGCCTGGAACTCAAATGACATTGAATACATTTCATTTTGCAGGAGTAGCAGAAATGAACATTACAATGGGTCTTCCAAGGATAATTGAAATACTTGATGGTAGGAAGGACCTAAGCACACCCATGATGGAGATATATCTTAAGCCACCTTACTCAAGAGGGAAGGATATAAGAGAAATTGCATTGAATATAAGGGAGACAATCCTAAATGATATTATCTCAGATATTAGCATAAACATAGCTGAATTTAAGATTGAGGCAACTCTAAACAGAGAGAAGATGAAGGAATTCGGAATTACAGAAACAGCAGTCATAAATGGAATAAAGAAAAACATAAAAGGGTATAATGTGAAGGTTACGCAGGACAAAATAATTCTAAAAAGCAGAGGAAAAGAAGAGAGCATAAACGAGTTGTATAAAGACAAGGAAAAAATAAAGGTAATTCACTTAAAAGGTATAAAGGGGATAAAACAGGTATTACCTGTAAGAAGAGGGGATGAATATATAATAATAACAGCCGGTACTAATCTTAAAGAAGTCTTAGGGCTAGATTTCGTTGATAGTACGAGAACAACAACAAATGATGTGTTTGAGGTTGCAGCGGTTTTGGGAATAGAGGCTGCAAGGCAAACTATAATTAATGAAGTCTTTAGGGTTATTGAAAGTCAAGGATTAAATGTGGATATAAGACACATAATGCTTGTAGCAGATACAATGTGTAATAGTGGTATTGTAAGAGGCATCACAAGGTATGGGATTGTAAGTGAGAAGTCTTCAGTTTTGGCTAGGGCCTCTTTTGAAACACCCATAAGGCATATAATAAATGCAGCCTTAATTGGTGAAGAAGATAAACTTACATCTGTGGTTGAAAATGTAATGATAAACCAACCTGTACCCATAGGTACTGGTTTGCCAGGACTTGTTACGAAGGTGAAAGGTGATGGCTCAAAGAAAAACTGATAAAACTGTAACAGAAATAAGAAAGCTATTAAAGGAGAACAAATTAATAATAGGCACAAAAAGAACACTAAATGGGTTAAAGCTTGGTAAAGTCTCTAAGGTTTTTGTTAGCTCTAATTGTCCAGCAGATGTCTTAGCTAAAATAAAGCATTATTCAAAACTCTCTAAAACAGAAGTTATAAGACTTAGCTATCCTAATGAGGAAGTAGGAACCTTATGTAAGAAGTCATTTTCTATTTCTGTTTTTAGTGTAATCAAATGAGTAAAATAAAATACGATATGGCTCTGATGAAATATATGCACCTGTTTGAGTCACTTACAGGTTCTACCTTGAAGGATTGTATCTTAAATGATAGTCAAATAATTTTTATTGTGAATGAAAACGAAATTGGGAAATCAATTGGAAAGAAGGGAAGCAATGTAAAAAGGCTAGAGAAGGTTTTAAAGAAAAAAATAAAGATTGTGGAATTTAGTGATGATGTTGTACAGTTTGTTTATAATCTCTTGTTGCCCATGAAGGTAAAAGACATCACTAATGATAATGGGTCTATCTTGATAGTTGGCGGAGATGTAAAAACAAGAGGGCAGCTGATTGGCAGAAACGGAAGAAATTTGGAGGTCCTAAAAAACATCATAACAAGATATTTTAAGATAGAGTCCATAAAAATTGTTTAAAAAATTCAAAAAGAAACATTTTTAAACAGAAACTAAATCCTTTTAACAAAAAATGGGAAGAAAAACAAAGGGTCTAAATGCTGGAAAGAAATTGAAGATTAAGAGAGCAAAAAGTAGATGGAAAGATAAAAAATACACAAGGAGGATGAAAAGACTAAAGGAGAAATCAGACCCTCTTGCAGGTTCTTCTCAGGCTAAAGGAATTGTTCTAGAAAAAGTACAGCTTGAGGCAAAACAGCCAAATTCTGCTATGAGGAAGTGCGTTAGGGTTCAGTTAATCAAGAATGGAAGGCAGATTACTGCTTTCTGTCCTGGAGATGGTGCAACTAAATTAATAGATGAACATGATGAAGTCCTAGTTGAATGTATCGGAGGCTCAATGGGTAAGTCAAAAGGTGATATTCCAGGGGTAAGATGGAAAGTAATCAAAGTGAATGATCAGAGCCTAGATGCCTTGTTGAAAGGAAAGATTGAGAAGGCAAGAAGATAAGGAGATAAAATGACTGAAGTAAAAGCATTTAACAGGTGGACCACAGAAGGAATCAAGGTAGAGGATCCTGGCCTAAGGCCTTATATAACTCTAGAGGCAAAACTAGTGCTCAAGACAGGAGCAAGATACCATGGAAATAAGTTCCACAAGAGCAAGATTTTCATAGTTGAAAGGCTTATTAATAAGTTAATGGTTCCAGGGCACAAAGGCAAAAAGCACTTTAAAACTAGTTATCACATAACCGGAAAGGCAGCTACAAATTATAAGATTGTGGAAGAAGCATTCAAGATTATTGAGAAGAGGACAAATGAAAACCCTATTAAAGTTTTTGTAAAAGCAATAGAGAATGCTGCCCCAAGAGAGGAGATTGTTACAATAGAGTATGGCGGTGCTCGTTATCCTAAAGCAGTTGAATGCTCTCCACAGAGGAGGATTGATATTGCCCTAAGATATATGGTCCAGGGGGCTTATCATAAATCGTTTAACTCTAAGAAATCCATTGTTGAGTGCCTTGTTGAAGAAATTATCAATGCTTATAACCTAAGCCAGGCTTCAAACGCAATAGCTAAGAAACTTGAGGTAGAAAGACAAGCAGATGCCAGCAGATAATCTTATCTAACTTCCCCCTTCTTTTTTCCATATATGAATAGGTATTTCCAAGCAAATCCTTGTTTTCTTTTTATATCTACTTCAAATCCACTATCTTTGAATATTTTCTTTATTTTCTTATCATCACTAAGCCAGTCTTTGTTAGGTATTATATCAAAGAATTTATCATAATCCAGAAAACATATTTTTGAGCCTTTCTTTAATCTTTTATTCATATGCTTTAGGACATTCTTAATATCTCTCACATAACCAAGCATACCAACAGAAACAATTGTATGTACCTTTGGAACAGAGGGGTGTACCCTATGATGGTGTAAGTGGTCATGTATAATTTTAACATGCTTATGTTTTCTTAATCTCTTTTTTGCAATAGCTATGTCTTTTTCTGATATATCGGTTGCATATACCTTACCTTTCTTGCCAACCTCGTCAGCAAGATGTTTTGTAAATGTGCCCACAGAGCAACCAAATTCAAAAACTTTCTTCCCCTTTAGGTTTCCAAGCAGTTTTATTATCTCTTTTCTTACACTTACTGGTAGAAATATATTTTCAGTCAATAAAACCAAATAGGCAAGAAGATTATTTGTTTTTCTGATTGCTTTGGGATTATAATACAACTCAAGAAGCAGATATATAGGGATTCCTAAGGAAATTAAGGAAATTACAAGTCCTATTAATCTTAGTGCACCCTTTTCAATGATAGTCCAAGCAAATAACAATGATATCAAAATGAATGTAACTATTATTGGTCCTACCGTCCCAAATGGAACCTTAAATGGTCTTTTAGTGTCTGGTAGTTTAAACCTTAGTGTAACCAATGCCAAAAGCACCGCAATATACATTATCAAAACAAAGGGGAGTAACATTAACAACAGGGTTCTGTATGCCCCGACAGCTATTATTACAATAAGGGATGTAAGTACAGTTTGGAATAAAATCGCCTTATGTGGTGTATTATATTTTGGATGAATCTGTGAAAATTGCGTTAAAAATAACCTGTCCCTTGCTAAAGCAAGGATAAGTCTTGGTGTAGATACAACCCAACACGCAACAGCCCCTATTATTGCCAAATAAACCCACAGAGTGAATATGTCCCCTCCAGTCCTTCCAAAATATGCTACCCCTAAATCATGCAATGGAGCATTTGAATTTCTAAAGGTTTGCCAATTTATTGTGCTTAGGGAAGTAACGACAAATAATATTGAGATTATAGCTATGCAGATAGTTCCAATAACCAAAGCCTTTGGCATTATCTTTTCTGGTTCTTTTACCTCCTCTGCTAAGAAAGTAGCAGATTCCCAACCAAAGAATGTCTCTTGGATATAATAAAGAGCCAAGAAAATTGAGGACAATGGGAAAACAAAGAATGGCTTAAAGTTGCTTGGATTTAACTTTAAAAGCCCTGGGATTATTAGGGAGAATGCAGCCCCTAGGGTTATTACAGAAAATGTAATCAGCATGGTTGAACTTGTTTTCATACCTCTATATGCTACATAATTGAATGTAAGTATGAAAAGAAGAGACAACATTGTTTTTATGTATGGCAGGTTGTATGGTAAAAGATATTGTATTGCTCCTACAATCAGCATGGCAATAGTTACATTTGCGGCTATTAATGTTATCCAGCCTATAATAAAACTTGTAAATCTTCCATAGGCTTGTTTTGAGTATTCATATATTCCTCCAGCCTTAGGGAAGATTGAAACAAGCTCTGCAAAGCACATTGAGATATATATAGCTATTGATGCCATTATTAGCCAAGAGATAATAGAAGCAGGACCGGCATATCTTGCACCAACAGCAGGTAGAAAGTATATACCAGTCCCCATAATTGAGTTTATGGTTATTAATAGTATGACCGGAAAACCAAGTACTTTCTTTAATTCCGACATAATTTTTTTTATGTCCTTATCCTTTATAAACTATTCGGTCTATGAGGGTAAGAATAATCAAAGCAACTTAGCCAGCTTTTTTATATCCTTGTTTGCAATATGAGTATAAATCTGTGTTGTCTGCAGGTTTTTATGTCCAAGCAATTTTTGTATATGTCTTATATCACAACCAGCTTCTAATAAGTGAGTTGCGAAGGAGTGGCGGAGGGTGTGGGGCGTTACTTTTTTCTTTATTCCTGCTTTCTTTACAGCTTTTTTAACAATTTTCTGAATTGTTTCTTCTGAATATTTCTTGCCCCTGTTTGATTCAAAAACAAGACCTTCTCTATGAACTTTAAATTCATTTAGCCTTTCTTTAAGTTTTTTATGTAAAAACACAACCCTTTCATTTTCTCCTTTTGTTGTTTTTAAATGGACAACCTCTCTATCAAAATCAATGTCTTGCCATCGCAAGTTGCGAACTTCACTTAAACGCAATCCAGCATAATAGAGAAACATCAAAACGAGTTTGTGCTGCAAGTTTTCAGTTTTGTTTATTATGCTTTCTATTTCCTCTTTATTTAAAACTACCGGCAGTTTTAATTTCTTTTTGACTAGAGGAATATTCTCACTAAATTCCTCCTTCAAAACATTCTCATAGAAAAATTTTAAGGCAAAATAAATGCTTCTTATCGTATCCCTGCTTTTCTTTTTATATCCTCCTAAAAATTCTTTTGGAGATTTGCCTGATGAAAGAAATAATTCAGCATAGTAGAGATATTTCTCAATTGTCTTTTTTGAGTACTTTCTAATTTCCAACTCTTCCTTTAGCTTACCAAGATATTTATTCATATCTTGTTTCCAAACACCATCCATAAATTACTACGGGAAATCTTAATATTTAAGTTTTTTTATTAGAAAGTAAGGGTAATAGTTGTTAGGCGTAATTAAAACGAACTCTGAAACCCCCGACCACCCACCCCTAAATTGAGAGGGGTTGCTTTATTAAAAGAAAAATCCTTCGCTTAACCTCAACAAAAACAAAAGGGAAAAAATAAAATTGCTCCGCAACTTCATCTAACATTGGTTAAGCGGTTTCGCTTCGCTTCACCCAAAGATTTTTCTAACGGGCGGGCGTCCTTTTTATTTTCAATAGTTTTATAAATATATTAAAATTATAGGTAGTATTATGGGAACAAATGAGTTGAGAAAACGGGGAATATGGCAAGATCTAAGTGGAAAAAAAGCAGGGGTTGCAGAAAAAAGTTTTTATGAAGTGTTTAAGGAATATTTTAAAGGGACAAAGTTCAGAATAAGGAGAAACCCTAAAGAATTTAGTAATATTTATCTTGGAGTAAAACTTAGTAAAAAAGTATTAGCAGAAATTTATAATGTTCCAATAGAAAAAATAAAAAGGCATGGAATAGTTCCAGATTATGCAATAGATAATCTTGAAACTAAAAAAACATTATATGTAGAAGTCAAAAGACAGGATGGTTGGGTAGAAGGAAAACCTCGTAGTGCTGGCAGGGGAAATGCACATGAGAGGTCATGTAAATTTTTTACACCTGGATTATTAAAACTATTAAGAAAACATGGAAAAATCAGTGATAAGGCTTTACCTTTTTGGGTAGTTTTTGTAGGAGATATTACACGCGACCCCTGTCGTGTAAGAGAAATAACCTTTTGGTATGGGAAATATTCCGCACATTTTTTTATGTGGAGAAATCAAAAAGATAGCTTGTCTTTAATCAATCATTTTAATAATAAATTAAAACATCTTTTGATATAAAAATAATTTGTCAGCACCTTTCATATTAGTTATTTTTAAGAAAAGTAGGGACCTTCCATTTATGAGGAGAATCAAAATAAGTATAATCAAATTCATATTTTACTTTATCTAAATCTTTTCCTGATCTCATGTTATCCAATCTTTTTTTAATTATATCAATAAAACTTCTATTTTTTTCTATTAATACACAATTTCTATTTTTTTTAATAGCAACTGCAAGAGTAGTCCCGCTGCCTCCAAAAAGATCCATAACTAAATCTCCTTCTCTTGTGGTCATTTCCATCAAAAGATCAAGCAATGCTTCGGGTTTTTTAGAATCCTTAAAATCAACACCTTCCCCACCTTCTTTATATACATTTGTTACTACATCTGTATAATCGATATAATTGCTAAATAATATTGGTTTTCCTGCACTTTCTGCAGGTTGAAAATAAACACCGCTCTTTCTCTTATGATTTCCAGTAACAAACCACCTAAAACCTTTCCACTTTTTGTCTAATCCATATACTTTTACTAGTTTATCTGGCCCTAATCTTTTCAGATACTTTTCATAAATTTCTCCAGACCAATTTGCAGTTGCTATTTTACCTGCAATAATATATCTTCTAAAATTACTCATTGATGGTTTGTCCTTAATTATTTCATACTGGTTAGCTTCATATATCTCTATCTTCTTTCCACCAATATTTTTAACAGTTGGTCTATTATCTTTTATTTTTATTTTATAGATAAATTTCTCTAAACGTGGTTTACTCATTTTAGTTATAAATCTAGTGGATTTGTTTTTCCTATAAATTAACAAATATTCATATACATCATGGAAAGTTGCATTTATCATTAACTGTCTTTCGTGGTGTCTTATTTTTATTGGAAAGAGTCCTACAAAACATTCTTTACCAAAAACCTTATCTAATACATTTTTCAATGTAAATAGTTCCATTTGATTTATTGAAGCAGCTAAAAATCCTTCATCATTAAGATATTCATATGCCTTTTTCACAGAATTTAATATCATTTTATCCCAATTAGAATTAGTATCTGAATAATTTTTTCTAGCCCCTCTAGATCTTTTTGTATTATAAGGTGGATCTAAATAAATTAACTTTGCTTTTTTTCTAAAAACACCATTAAGAACAACATACCAATCTTCATTATTTCCTCTTAAAAGTAAATAATAATTTTTTAACCTGTCCTTTTTCGAAGGTTTGCCTTGAGTTTTATCCATATAAAGTGTTAGTTGTTTATTCATTTTATCACCAATACCTTATAAGTATTACTAATACTTTACAAGTATTTAAATCTTTCGGTTTTTCTTTATCTTTCTCAACTCATTAACACAAGCATTGTCAATGAATCCTTTAACATTCTGATACCTAACTCTAAATTCTTTATCTTTTAGAAGTTCCTCTATTTCCTTTTTTAATTCAGGATCTATATTAGCATTTCCCATAATACTTATTGAGTATTTATAAGTATTTAAATATTCCTATTTTTTCGGACGCCCGCCTTAGTCCTTCGGACATTTTGCCTGCTTATGCAGAATATTATTAAAAGCAACCCCTCTTTATTTTATTTAGAAATTTCGGCGGTTCCCGCTGTCCCAGAGTTCGTTTTAACTTCTCCGTTCGCTTTGCTCACTCCGACCACGCCTTGCAGGCTCTCACTTCGTTCGGGACGCCTAACAGCCGTTAAAAGAGAAATTCCTGCGAAATTTCTCCAAATTTTTGGCTTCGCCAAAAACTTCTTTTAACGGCATATGTTATACGCAAGTTTCTGAAAGTTAAAATTGGGGGTAGTCGCCGAGTTCCTTCGGAACAGATAGTCTGCTTCGCAGAAAAAATAATAAAAAGATTTAAATATCAAAGATAATTAATGATTACTATGGCAAGAGATCCATTAAAAATTGTTGGTGTAATCATAATTATTATAGGGGCAATTATATTGTTTAGTGCATTTCCTTTAGTTCAACAATCCATCATTAAAATCGGTGGATTAGAAATTACAGATGTTCCTCCAATAAGTGCTACAAGAATTGCAATTGGAGCAGTTGGAATTATACTGGGTCTTGTAGTTTATTTTGGAAAAGAAGGATTAAAAATTTTTACAGGAAGATAAGATGAAATCAAAATATTGGATATATGGAATTTTGGCATTAGCAGTTATTGGAGTTATTTTTATTAGTGGTTGTATTCAACAATCAAAAGAGGAAACAGTTACTTGTAATCCACCTTACATTAAAGTTGGTACAGAATGTTGTTTAGACAAGAATTCTAATAATATTTGTGATAAGGATGAAACACCGACTCAACCACAAACTTACTGTGGAGATGGAATTTGTCAATCTGATGAGTCCTGTTCTTCATGCCCTTCTGATTGTGGGGAGTGTAGGGCAAAATTAGGAGAATCATGTTCTTGGAATGATGATTGTGAAAGTGGTTATTGCGTTCATGGAACTTGTAGGTCATCTTCTACTTATTGTGGGGATGGGTATTGTGATAGTGGAGAGAGTTATTCAAGTTGTCCTCAAGATTGTGAAAAGCCAGTTCTATTTATGATAGGAGATTCCACTTATAGCCCTGGAGATACGCTAACAAAATTAGGCGAAAATTATTATAGGGTTTCCGAAGCTCATACGGGAGATACCATTGGAACTATTACTTTTCCACTTTCATTTAACAGTGAGGCGAGAGATGTGGAATTTGATATTGGTTGTTATGATATTGATAACTTAGGTAGATTGGACTCACACCCTAATGAATATGATCCTAAAGAGGACATAAGAGACTCTATAGTAGAAGGTGATAAAAGCTTAGGTTTTTTTGCTTATTTTGGTTATGGTTCAGCTGACCCTTTTATTTTAACCAATAACAAAGATTTTGGAGCAGAGATAGAATATACCAACAAAGGAAGTGTACGTGTACTCATTTTTCCATCTTCTAATTGGGGTAATACGAGAGAATTTAAATGTACATTAACTGTAACAAGCCACAACCCACCCGAAAGGAAGCAGAAAGAATTCAAATTGAGATTTACTTAGATGACAAAATAACTTTTACAACCACAATTTTTACAAATAAATTCTTTTCTCCCTTTTGATATAAAATTCAGTTCAATTAATTGAGTAGTATCACAGTTATTACACTTCACTTCTATTGTAAGCTTATTTACTTTTGCCTTGATTCTTTTTTCTTTTTCTAACCTTTTATTTAACAAATCTAAATCTTTTCGTATTCTTGGGATGTTGTTTAAGTAAAAATGTTCTTTAGGTATTCTATGAGGAATTTCAAATCTTTTACTGTATCCAAAATCATAAGGTCTAATAAATTCATTTCGCATTATTGGTTTAGATTTCGGTTTGAACTTTTCCCAGCAATCAATAGTAGTTTTACTAATTTCTAATACACAACTTGTTCCAGAAAAAACATCTGGTTTAATTGCTAGTGGAGTACAAGCTAGACCAATCTTTAAGATACTTGCAGGAGTACATTTCTTTTCTTTCTTTTTTCTAAACATATTATCCAGTAGTTGAATATTGTATTTAAATCTTATTAAAAAAATTTCGGTGGCGACTACCCCCAAACCCCCAATTTTAGTCTGCTTCGCAGAAAATTATAATATTTAACTTTCAGAAACCTCTTCGCCATTTTTTTGCTTCGCAAAAAACCGTCTTGCAGACTATGGCTCGTTCCTATCGGAAGCGTATAACAGCGATTAAGAGGGCTTTATTGCCTTCGGCAAGTCGCCCCAAATTTTCACCTTCGCCAAAAACTTCTCTTAATCCTATAAGTTCTACGGCTATCGCCCAAATTTTCGCTCGCTTAATTTTATAACCCCAGATAAAAACCTCTAAAACCCCGCAACACCCTTTAAGATTGTGCTCGCAAAAACTTCGTAGAACAAGAGATTAAGAGGTTCGCTTCGCTATTTTTCTCACGAAAAATTTTCAAAGAAATCGCTCGCTCACCC
>Ga0190359_1000348_pt1 | contig 32280 bp, 22 predicted proteins | sample 48721823_MG_FD_161269 | JGI IMG/M metagenome (GOLD analysis project Ga0190359, IMG submission 161269) | Hydrothermal vent microbial mat bacterial communities from Southern Trench, Guaymas Basin, Mexico - 4872-18-2-3_MG | ecosystem: Environmental > Aquatic > Marine > Hydrothermal vents >... | reverse complement strand
CACATCCCCTCCCAGCAGCCGGAAGGTTTTGCCTCCGTCTGTGCTGTGTGCGGTTCTTACGCCGAGAGCATAGATCTCTTCATCATCGAGGGGATTGACATAGCAGTCCGTAAAATACCAGCCGATCCCCGGAAAAATCAGGAGTTCTTCCTTGTGTGTTCTTTCCCATGTTTTGCCTCCATCCGCTGTTTTATAGACTTCTGCGGCCAAATGGCTTTTTTTGTTCAGATTATCCACAAGCGCATACACTTTTTTTGGATCAGACCAGGACACAGCGAGACCGATCCGTCCGGTTTTCGGCCCGCAGGGGAGTCCTCCTCTCAGTCTTTCCCATGTTTTGCCTCCGTCCTCGCTTTTATAAATCCCGCTGTCATTACCGGAGATGCCGGGATAGTTTTCCCACATGGAAGCGTAGATAATATCCGGGTCAGAGGGAGAAATGACTACATCATTCGCTCCTGTCCTCTCATTGACATAAAGGACATGCTCCCATGTTTCCCCCCCGTCACGAGTCCTGTAAAGACCCCGGTTTTTATTGGGCGACCAAAAGTGTCCCAGCACCGCGACAAAGACGCTGTTTTTATCTTTTGGATGAACAGCTATCTCTCCTATATGAAAGGAATCAGAAAGCCCCGTATTCTGCCACGTTTTCCCTGCATCATCGGAACGGAAAACACCGGTTCCTGGCATAGTGAAATTTCTTGCCTTTTTAAGGCTTTCTCCGGAGCCGAGCCAAATCCTGTCAGGGTCAGATGGGGCTAATGCGATATCTCCTATGCCCAAGGCAGACTGGTTTTCAAATATGGGTTTCCAGGAGAGGCCGCTGTTCTCGGTTTTCCAAAGGTTTCCTGAGCCAAAAGCAACATACATGGTTTCCGGCCTCAAAGGATCGCACTGGACAGATTCCACCCGTGCCGCGTTCATGACCGGGCCCAGCTGGACCCATTTTAGCCTCAACTCTGATTCTTTTTTTAGTTTGAGATACTGGGGCCATGACTGGAGCAGGGGATTGTTTTTTTCTTCAGCGTTCAGAAAAAAGGGACTTAAAATGATGAAAAGAATGAGCAAACAATACGAAAAGACATTTTTTTTCATGGAAGGACTCCTTTCTATTTTTATTTAACCAGATAATTTACTGATCTGGGTTTTTACGTAGAATTCAGTTCCCCAAAAACGAATGGCATAGAGACTTCCCTTTTCCTTTCCACATGAAATGATCTTCGGCCCTATACAAAGGCAGTCCCTGGTCTCCTGCGCGTGGCCTTTGAGAAAATGGACCGACCATTTTTTATCACCTGGAGTGAGTACAGCAAGGTTGGGTTTCGTTTGCACTTTCCCGGATAATCCTGAAAGGATCCTGCCGTCATAAGTGATAGAGATGCTTGATGGAAGTATACGAAAAGGGAGAGGAAACACATCTGAGGTTTTTCCTCTAAAATCCATTATTTTTAATTTTTGTTTTGATCCATTGTTTTTAGTTTTTTGGTTTGTCGTTTTTTTCTCTGATAGCGCCAGGAGTCTTCCTTGGGGGTAGATCCTTAAATGCGAGATCGACTCGTTTTTTGTGTTAACCTCCTGCATGCATCTTGTTTGTAAATGCCAGTAATTGAGCCGGTGGTTTTGACTCCATGAATATATAGTGCCGGAATAAGTGACAGCAAGAGCCGTGACCGGAAAGGGATGGGATTTGATTTTCAGAAGTTTGCTGTTTTCCATATTCCATATCAGGATCGAGCCATCCTCATGTCCGGTTATTAGTCTGTTCCTGGGTAAAGAGGCCATCGAACATATGGGAGAATGAATATTTCCGTATTTGGCTATGTGGCCGTTTTCAAAGGAGACGCTTATCAGTTCTCCTTTTTTATCAGTCAGAAAAATATTTCTTCCGACGAGAGAGAGATCTGTAAAATCTTCGATGGATGCATGGAATATTCTGTTGTCTAGAAAAGTAAAAATAAAGATCTTTCTTTTTTCTCCGATTCCCGCAATCTGGTCCTGAGTATAAAACCGAATGCGGTGCGGCCTGAGATCCTCGATCAGGATGCTTTGGAGAAGATTGGGATTATTATCTACATCTTCATTGAGAACGGGTTTGAACCTTTTCTCTTCGGGTTTGAAATCCCACTTTTTTTGTATGGAGAAGGTTCCTTTTTCCACATCAAATGTGTGTTCAGAGTAAGAGACCGGTTCTGATTCTTTGTTCCTTGTCTCCGCTTTTTTAATAAAATCGCCTACTTTTATCATGGAGCCCCATGTTTCTATTCTTCTCTTTTTAAAAAGTTCCTGAATCTCCGGCCTGTTGAGACGCCTGTTGATTGAGTTATCAAGGTCGTAGACTATGGTTTTGCCTTCCTGGTAAAAGTGGGTGTCTTCAAGCGGGGGGTCTTCGAGAAAAGAAAGATGGGTTTTTATGCTTTCTAATGCGGTTTCCCGCACCTCCAGATTCTTTCTTCTTGTCGAAAAATTAGCCCTAAAATTCACCACGACATCCAATTTTTCCCTGAAATGGAGCAGATCAATGATTCTCTGGAAATAGTATCGGTCTCTGCAGCCATCAACGATAATCAGTTTTTTATCAGAGTTTTTTTCAATGAATTTTGTCAGGTATTCCTCCGGATTGTCATCTTCTTCGGAGTTTGGATAATCCTGGTAATGAACGGGGTCTATGTATTTCTTGAGCCACTTGATCCCTAGGATTTGATTGAATATTTTTTGATCTTTTTTTCTGTCTCTCATAAGGTACAGGATTTCTTTTGGGTCCAGCCCCCCAAAACTTTCGAGAATGGATTCGCAAAAGTAGGTTTTTCCTGTTCCTGAATCTCCATTAACAGCCATAATGGCTCTTCCCTGAGAAAGTATCAAATAATGAAGGGTTTCAGAAAGTTCATAAAGGCCGCTTTGAGCGGGTTTCAATCCCAGGATGCTGACAGCTCCCACATTATACAGATAGAGGGTATGCAGAAATTCGGGCATCTCTATTTTTCTCAATGCGCTGACGGCTTCTTCAAATATTTGTTTGTTTCTTGTTTTGATAAGAGTGAGAAGCGTGATCAAAATATCTGCGCTGACTCCTCCGTGTTTTTTTTTTGAATATTTCCGATTTCACCGAGAGACCAGCTCAAATGTGTTTTGATCTTGGTTGAAGGGTGGTCTTTGTATTTGATCATGGAGGGAAGTATATTCAAAGATTCCAGACCGATTTTCCCCAGGCTTCGCAGAGCCTCTTCTTTCTGTTCTTCCAGTAAAGACGGCTTTATTGTCCCGTCTGCATGGGTGTGGATGATTTTATCAGGACAATCCAGGACTTTTTTTATGGGCATTACCGCTTCTTTTTCCTTCAGGTTTCCCAGGGTGTAGATGATATTTTCTCTAATGCTGGTTAATTGAAGAGGAAATGTTTTTAAGGCGTTGAGCAGGGTCTCAGTTGATCTGGGATCCTGGAGAACGCTGAGTATGACCGAAGCTCTGTAATGAATACCGCTTGAGATATCGATTTTTCTGTTCCTGAGCAGCTCTGCGCAAGGCCTTAGAAGAGCGGGGGAAATCTCTGTTACCACTCCTGTTGGAGGGAATATTTTTTCTCTTATGAGAGAAAGGCATTCTTCTCTTTTTGAGGGGATTTCAGAAAATATCAGGAGCTGCTTGATATCATCATTCAATCTTTGTTCTTCAGCTATCAAATCCGGAATGGAGTTGAGACCGTCAGGGCTGATTTCTTTTAATTCCGTGTATAACTGCGGGATCAGAGGCCTGTTTTCTTTTGATAGGCACCTGTTTAAGAAATTTTCAGAATCCAAGATGTCTTTTTTGTATTTTTGGGTCTTCTTTTTCTCTTCCAGATCCCATTCAGGAACGTACCTGTTCGCATTCTTCCTCTGAGCTTCATACACTAATATCCAGGCAAGGACCTCTAAAATTATGAGAAAAGAAATATGTTTTTCCGGCTTTTTCGAGGATTTATAATGATCTATCAGTTCTTTTTCTATTTGTTGAAGGGATAACCTGGGAATGTTCCCTGATGAATTTTTTATGAGAGCCGCTCTTATTCTCAATACAGAGGGCCAGATGGCTTGTCTTATAAAGAGATTGATAATATTATCCAGGACGGATTTTTTTTGTTTTTCATCCATTTCCCAAAGATGAAAAAGTATTTCGTTCACAGCTCGACGTATGGGTGTTTCGGGATTTTCTATCCAGCAGCCTTTTGAGTCCAGGCTGGCGATTTTTTTCGGATTAAAGCCTTTGAGGACAGCGCTTCCTGCCAGAGAAGTCGGCATAAGATGAGGCCGGTGGATGGGAGTGATCTTCATTTGTCCGGGAAAGGATATTCTTATTTTGAAAGAAGCAGAGATTCTTTGTCTTCTTCGAAATCAGTGAGTGCGCATCTGAAGAGCCATCCATCATTATAAGGTGATTGCTTTAAAAGAGAAAAATCTTTGTTTAACTCTTCATTGACTTCGGTGACTTTTCCAGTGGCTGGTGACCAGATGCCATAATTGAAACCAGCGTCGTCTTTTATTTTTGCACACATTTCTCCCTGCAGGACGTTATCATTTACTTTGGGAAGCTGTAAATTCGTTATCCTTCCAACTGTTTTCAGGAAATCATGAACAACGCCCACCAGACCTTTATTTTTTTCTTCGAGACGCACCCATGTGTGTCCGATGATGTAGTAAATGCCTGGAGGCATGGTTGCGAGAGGCAGTCTCTTTTCTGGTTCTTTTTCGCTTTTAAAACATCTTGCCACAACGGTCCGGAGTTGTTCGGGGGTAAATGGTTTGGCTATATAATCAAAGGCTCCCATTTTTATGGCTTGAACAGCTGTTTTAATGGTGGGATATCCGGTGATCATAATGACATTGATTTTAGGAAAATCTGTTTTTAAGAATTTCAGAAGGTCGATGCCTCCTATTCCGGGCATCATCAAATCAGCAATAACAAGGTCGCAGGGATTTTCCTTTATTTTATCAATAGCTTCTTCTCCGCTGAGTGCTCTTCTCACTTCATATTCATCATTTTGAATGGCCCTATCAATGCTTTTGCACACATTGATCTCGTCGTCTACGATTAAGATAGTTTTTTTTTCCATATTATTATGACTCCTTATTTAACCTGGATTGTTCAGGTTACTTGAAATAGGCAGAACAACAGTAAAAGTAGTTCCCCGGCCGACTTCACTGTCTGCCTTAATACTCCCCTGATGCTGTTGTATGATTCCATAAGTTACAGCCAGTCCCAAGCCGCTGCCGCTCTCTTTGGTTGTGAAGAAAGGGTCGAACAGTTTGTTTATATTTTCTTTGGGAATTCCTTTTCCAGTATCAGTGATTTTAATGACAACTTTTTTTTCATTTTCTGAAAGGCTGGTTGAAATAATAAGCTTTCCTCCATCAGGCATGGCTTCAGAAGCATTGATCATAAGATTCCATAAGACCTGTCTGATTTTACTAGTATCTATTTTAACATTTGGCAGATTCGAATCGAAGTCTTTTTTCACTTCGATGTTTTGGAATTTGAACTGGTTTTCTAAGAGGGCTGACGTATTTGCTATGAGCATGTTTATATCAGCGGGTTCTTTTTTGGGAGGATTCTGTCTGGAAAATTCCAGCAGTCCCTTGACGATACTGGAGCATCTGGAAGTCTCTTCTGTTATAAGATTAAGGCTTTCTTTTGTGTAAGGATCATCATCGGTTTTTTCGAGTAAAAGATGGGAATTGATAAGGATAGAAGTCAGGGGATTGTTGATCTCGTGAGCTATCCCGGCAGCCATTTTCCCAAGAGATGCGAGTTTTTCCGACTGTATCAAAGAATCCTGCATCTCCTTGAGTTTTTTGGTCCTTTCTTCCACTTGTTTCTCCAGAGTCTTGCCCCATTGAATAAGCTTCTGGTTCGCTTTGTTGAGGTCATCGGTCATCTGGTTAAACGAGGAGGCCAGCTGTCCTATTTCATCTTTTAAGTTTATATTGACTTTATGGCTTAAATCACCTTTGGCGATATCATTGGTGGCTGCAACTAGTTTTTTGATGGGATTGATAATAGTGGAAGTGATAGCAGAGAGTATGAAAAGAAGTACGAGAACGCACAGAGCTGCAATTCCGGTGAAGGTCCCCATGACCTTGTTCCGTAAGTCAATGTACGGCTTTTCCAGCATCCCCACATAAAGGATGCCGATAATATCCCCTTCCATGTTTTTAATAGGCTCATAGGCGGAAATGTACCAGTCGTTCACAACAAAGGCTCTGTCTATCCAGTCTTTTCCCTCCTTCAGTACAGCCTGGTTTACTTCTCTGGATACTCTGGTTCCAATGGCCCGTTGTCCATTTTCGCTTTCCACATTGGTTGAGATTCTCAAGTCCTGCTGGAAGATGGTGGCTGTTCCGATTTCTCTTCCTTTGTATTTTTCTCCTTTGAACACGATTTCTTTGACTTTATCCACGATTTCATAATTGCGGTTAAGGATAACTCCTGCATAAAGAACGCCCAGCAGCACATTGTTTTTATCTCTAACAGGGGTTGCGGCTTTTAAGGCCAGTGCATTTTCTTCATGATCTTTTTCGCGGGGAGCTGCTTTTGGTGTGTGAATAAATTTGATATAGGCTTTTTCAGCGAGGCCTTTTCCTTCTTTTAAGAGTTCTCCTCGATCAATGATTTGAGTGCCAGCCGCTGTTTTTCCTGAAAGAGCGCTTTGAACCAGCGGGTCATCTGATTGAGTGTCTCCCCAAATCTCAGGATTGGAGGTTCTCACAAAGACTTTTCCTTCAGCATCGGTTATGTTGAGAAAATCAAGGTTAAATTCTGTTCTCACGGGGTCAAGATGTTTTAAGAGCGATTCTCTTTGTTTGTTTTTTAATGTGTTCTGCAGGGATTCGCGCATTGAATTCAGCCTGACTATATCTCTGATATCAAAAAGTTTTTCATTATAGACCATTCTTGCCGACGCCAGGTCATGCCTGACTTTAGCCTGAGCCAGAGAAAAAATGGTTTTATGTTCCAATCTGGTTCCCAGAAAAAGAGTGGCAACCCCTCCGAAGCATATGACAACAAGAAAAGTGATGATGAATTTGGCTCTTAAGGGGAAGCTTAAGAATTTATCATAGATATTTTTAAGATTCATTCTTTAAAGGGCCCTTTAGAGATAATATTAAATAAATTTCGGTTATAAATCCATAAAAATTTTCAAGAAACAGAAGGCTTGATTTGCCGGCGGAGTTGATGAATTCATCGGAAAGGAATCAGCAGTTCCGCAGGGTGGTTCTAAAGAGTGAAAGAGATTGACAATTTTTTCTTGTGTCACTATACTTTTATGGCTGACAGTTAAGGAAAACACTCGGAGGAGTGTTGTTTTCGCGCCAAAAACCTTGTTTGAGATTGCTTTTTCATGGCGGTGTAGCTCAGTTGGTTAGAGCATACGGCTCATATCCGTAGTGTCGGGGGTTCAAATCCCTCCACCGCCATTTCTCAATAAAAAAGAGGGGGATTTTTCTTCTGACAGAAGAGTCAGGACATGATATATTAAAGGCATGCTTCTGTTAAAAGTTATTCGAACGATAAATCAGTATTCTCTTTTTGATAAAGGGGATACGCTTGTCGTTGCCTGTTCAGGAGGGGCTGATTCTGTAAGCCTTCTTCATCTCCTGAACGAACTCAAGAAGGATTGGGGGCTAAGACTTGTTGTAGGGCATTATAATCACAAACTGCGGAAGGAAGCGGACGAAGATCACCGTTTTGTCCGCAGACTGGCTTCAAGCTATTCCCTTCCTTTTTGTTCGGAGTCAGGAGACGTAAAGGCTTTTGCCGATAAAAACAGGATGAATCTGGAAGAGGCGGGAAGAAGGCTGAGATACGGATTTTTAAAAAAAACAGCTGAGAAAAACGGGAACGCACTCATTGCGACCGGACATACAATGACAGACCAGGCTGAGACGGTTCTCATGAGGGTTATAAGAGGGACGGGAAGCCTCGGACTTGGCGGCATTCAGCCTAAAACAGAGGGAGGCATTGTCAGGCCGCTTCTTCTTGTGAAAAGAACGGAGGTCTTGGAGTACATAGAAAAAAAGGGACTTGAATACAGGGTGGACAAGAGCAATTTCAATACGGATTTTTTAAGAAACAGGATAAGACACAGGCTTATTCCCTATCTGGAGAGCAATTATTCACCCCGTATCACAGACACATTAAGCCGCCTTGCTTTGATCGTTCAGGAGGAAGAATCGTTCCTTAAGGAGATTTCGAGACAGAAGTCAGCTTTGGCCGGTGTTTGGATCAAGGGGCAGTATTGGTTGGATATGGATTTCCTTTGCACGCTTCCTAGAGCTTTGCAGAGAAGGGTAGTCAGGGAGTACATTTCACGCATCAGGGGTGATCTCAGAGGTATATCCTATAAAGATATCCATTCGATACTTCATCTGGAGAGAGGCAAAGAGTTTCATCTTGAAAAAGGCCTTGTTTTTAAAAACCGGAACGGGCTTTTAGGCGTTCAAGAAGGATCAAAAGATGTGACATACAGATACAGATGGACAGGAGACAGCCCTCTCAAGATAAGGGAAACAGGCACCATAATTAAGGGACAGAGGGTGGATAAGAAAACGGACTCAAGGGATTTTAACAACAGAAAAAGAGCTTTTTTTGATCGTTCCAAACTTAAATTTCCGCTTATTGTCAGAAACAGGCGCCATGGAGATCGGTACGTGCCTTTGGGTTCCCCAGGGAGTCAAAAAATCAAGGAGATGATGAGGGCCAGAAGGATTCCTGAAGCAGACAGGGAGAGATGCCCGGTTTTTATTTCCGGGGATGAGATCGTGTGGGTTCAGGGCCTTCCTGTCTCTGAAAAATACAAAGTGAGGAACAACACGAGGAAAATCTTTAAGATAGAAATTTTCCCCAGTAAGAAAAAGTCATAATCAGGATAAATACTTGTCTTTCCATATCTCAAAGACAAGAAGCGCCCATATTTGGTGGCTGTTGTTGCATTTTTTCTTCAAGTGGGACTCGACCAAGCCGTTAACGGCTTGGGAGCTGAAAAGGCCTTCTTTTTCTATCCTGCTTTCTTCCAGGTAATCCAGCATCATTTCCTTTAATTCGGTTCTCAGCCAGTGTTTGATAGGAATACTGAACCCCTCTTTTTTCCGGTATATGTTTTCTTTTGGCAGAAGCCGTTCCATGGTTTTTTTGAAAATCCATTTGCTGGACATTCCGTTTAATTTGAAGCGTCCGGGGATTTTGAAGAGAAATTCAACAACATTATGGTCTAGAAGAGGAACCCTTGTTTCCAGCGAGGCGGCCATGCTCATTCTGTCCACTTTGACAAGGATATCATCCACCATGTAAGTGTTCAGGTCCAGAAAAAGCTCTCCATTTGTTTCATCATAATCGTTCATTCTTTCAAAGATGGATTGAAAAGGCTCCCTTTCATGCAAAGATGTGATTCCCTTTAAGTTTTCTCTGAAATTTTCAGAATACAGGGACTTTTTTTCAAGTGTGGAAAGAAACATCATCCAGCGCAGATGCCTCAGGCGTTTATCCATCTCTACTCCCCTGCAGTACCGCTGCATTTTATTCCACAGCCCCTTTTTTTTGGGAGAGGGAGGGAATTTTTTTATTAGAGAAGGCATCAGTTTATGAAGGGGCCACATGAGCGGATTTCTAGAGAGTTTTTGGGCTTGATAGTGTTCATAACCTGCGAGCAGTTCATCTCCTCCGTCTCCGGATAATATGACTTTGACAGAATCTCTTGCCGTCTTGGAGACCAAATAGGTCGGGAATATGGAAAAGTCTCCAAACGGCTCGTCTAAATGCAGGATCAGTTTTTCTGTGAGCTGCAGGATATCGGGTTTTAAAATAAATTCCTTGTGTTCCGTGCTGAACTTTTCAGCGATCCGCTGAGCGTGCTCCAGTTCATTGTAAGTGTCGTATTCGAATCCTATGGAAAACGTATTAATGGGAGAGACTCCAAGTGTGTGCATGAGACCGACAATGGCAGACGAATCTATGCCGCCGCTTAGAAAAGCTCCGAGGGGGACATCGCTTATGAGGCGGGATTTGACCGATTCTTTCAGTAAAAAGAACAGTTCATCCTGGAGGGATTCAGGCGACCGGATCGATTCTTTCATTTTCTCCGGCTCGTTTTGCTGGAGGTCCCAGTATTTGCTTATTTTTATGGTTCCGTTCTTATAGGCCAGCAGGCTTCCTGCCGGAAGTTTGAAAATATTTTCAAATATGGAGAAAGGAGCCGGGATGTATTCGAGGGTCAAAAAAAGATCCAGGGCCTGCATGTTCAAACGGCGTTCGACTTTGGGATGGGCAAGGACCGCTTTCAGCTCTGAACCAAAGACCAGGGTCCCATCTCTGCAGAGAGAATAATAAAGGGGTTTAATACCCAGCCTGTCTCTTATGAGAAAGAGATTTCTGTTGTTTCGGTCCCAGATAGAGATGGAAAACATCCCGTTTGTTTTTTTTATAAAATCAGTGCCCCATTGTTCATAACCATGCACAATTGTTTCCGTATCTGTTTTTGTTTTGAATGTATGCCCCAGTTGAATGAGTTCTTTCCTCAGCTGAGGGAAGTTGTAAATTTCTCCGTTATAGGCCGTCCAAATGGATCCGTCCTCATTGGATAAGGGCTGGTGGCCTGTCTCAAGGTCTATGATGCTCAAGCGCCTAACGCCCAGGGCTACATCTCTTTCCAGGTGAAAGCCCTCATCGTCCGGACCCCGGTGGATGATTGTCCGGCACATAGACGACAGGTAGTTTTCAGGGATCGGCTTTCTGTTTTCAGGCTGGATTATTCCGCATATGCCGCACATTGTTTACTGAATATTATTCAGGCACTTTTCCCTTTGTGACTTCAATTTCAAAGAAAACCCCGAGGTATCTGCGTTCTTTGGCTTCCTCTCTTTCAAAATAAGGTATGGATCCTTTCTGCGCTTTTATGGAAAGCTTATAGAGATGGATCCATTTGTTCATCTTAAAGACCTTTTTGGGAACAAAGGTGAGAGTTCCTTGCTGGGTCTTTGTCAAAGTGATGCTTTTTGTTTCGCCGGCAAACCATACCGTTATTTTATTTGAAAACCTGGGATTGTTTTTTAAGACAAATGTTATTTCTTTTATGGGATAAAATGTTTTAAGCACCATTTCTGATTTATGGGGGCCCCGTGTGTAGAATCCGTTTTTCTCTTCGGCCGATCCGGTTCTCGGAAGAAAATTATCATCAAGAAAATAGATAAATGTGTCTTTTATTCCCATTGGCTGCCTGTGCGCATACGGATTAGTATTGGTCGGAAAGTTATTGATGAGAGTCATTTCAATGGGAAGAAGCTTAATAGGGAATTTTTTGACATGGGTGGCAGGGTAATGGGAGTGTTGAAGCGGGCTTATGAGAATTTGGCCGATAAATAGAGAAGCGAAAACCCAGTTCACTCCGATTTCTTTGGAATCATGTTTGAGCGCCGGAAGGAAGAAAAAGAAAGGGTAGATGTTCAGAAAATACCTGTTGGCCAGAGCTCCTCCGCCCCCTGCATAGTTATCGGGCATGAGAATGATCCATATCAGCATCTCTCCGAACAGGGCCGCCAGCACAAGCCAGTTGAAGAGCCTTTTTCTCCGAAAAAAGAATACGATAAGAGCGAGAAACGCAGGGAAAAAATACCATGTTATTCCGGCATATCTCCCGAAAAAATAATAGAATATATTGACAATAAACACTCTCGGAGGGTACATATGCTTTTTTGTGTAGTCTTTAGTGGTCATTTCATATCCGCGGGTGCTGTCAAAAGTGAGGTTTTCTTTGGCTAAGGGATATCCCTCTTCTCCGTAAAATGACTTTCTTTCTCCTCCTTGATAGTTCCAGTCTCCTGTAATGAGAGCATTTCCTCCCCAGAAAATGCCTGATACAAAGAGAAAAACAAGCACCATGATCAGTGCTTTTATGTATCTTTTTTTGAGCAGGGAAAAGAGGACGATAGGCCCTAAAAGCGCGATGTTGGGGGGCTTGGAAAAAACCGCTATCCCGATAAGAACGCATGCGGCATAATCTGAGAAATCTGAGAGAAGGAATGTCTGGATTTTGTTTTTTGGTCCGTCTGTTTCTATGGGATCTTTTTGATTGTGTTTGAAAAGCCAGAGAAACAGGGCGGAAAAAGCCAGAAACAGATTGAAAAAATCAGGGGTCATCCACAGAAAATAGACGATGGCGATGGAGGCAAAGAGAAAGGTAAGAATAAAGGCCAGGGAAAGACTTTTTGAGTTCGCTAAGGAATAGTAGGAGTACCCCATAAAGAGAAGAAGCAGGAGGAGTACGGAATGGAAGACAAAAAAACCGTTCGCTCCGAATATTCTTACAAAGGGTGCTGCAAAAAGAGGATAAGCGGATGATTTGGCAAAGAATATCTTACCTGCCTTTCCCTTTTTTAAAAAAAGACCGAGAGGGCCGGAAGGAAACTCCCTGTAGTAACGGATCAGGTCTTTTTTGGTGTATTCGATGTCTCCGTCATATCCAATGCTCTCGGTCATCATGAAATAGGTTGATTCATCAGAGAAAAGGAAATTTTTTTGCAGAGAATGGATGTTTATGGAGAGGGAAGAAGCTATGGCAAAGAAAAAAACAAGGAGGATCACGTATTCATATTTTTTGTTCTCTGGATTCATGGATATACCATTACCATACTCTCCCCTAAAATTCAACCGAGCCCTCATCAATCAAGGATAAGAAAGAGGGATGATTAGCCTTTGAGGGGGAGAAAGCCTCGTTGGCGGCGAGGAATTTTATTTAAAAATATAACCCTATAAATCACCTGTTGATGGTATTGACTTGTTCTCTATAAATAGTTAATTATATATACATACATATGAAGAAGAGGGAAAGTGGCGATTTTTGTCAAAAAAGTGAAAAATTGTGTCGTTTTTAACAATGCTGGTTTAAGGAAATAGTGTAACCTGTTATTTAAGAGGTATTTACAGAAAGGGCCTTATGGCACAAAAAATGCAGAATAAAACAAGAGGAATCTTAAGGGTTGAAAATATGAGCTGCAGATTGTAGAATGAGGGAAAAAGGGCGGGTTAAACAAGCCATGATAGAAAAAAAAGAATTTAACAGGCAGCAGGGTGTTACTTTGCTTGAGACTTTAGTGGTGCTGGCCCTCCTGGGTATGGTCCTGGCCTGGTCTTTTCCGAGTATTCTCAATACCCTGGAAACCAGAAATCTTGAGAACACCGCACGGGAAATTCTCACCATTTTTCAGCGTGCAAAATATCTGGCGGTAGAGGAAAAAGCACCTTATAGAGTCCGGTTTTTTAATGACAACGGACCGTGGCAGTATGTGATAGAGATGGAGAACACACCTGGGAACTGGGTCACTATTCCCGGGTTCGCAGGCAAGACCATATCAACAAAATACAATGTGACAATAAGCCTTCCTTCAGAAATTGTCACTTTCTCATCCATGGGTTTTATTACTGATTTTGATACGAACCTGAACTCCATAACGCTTCAAAGCCCCAAACTGGAAAACTACAACCAGCCCGATGTGCGTTCAGTGAGTGTTTTCGCAGGAGGTTCCATAAGGTATGAAGAATCTCAAAGTGAGGAATAATGAAAATGAATGAATTCAAGCTAATAAGAAAGCATTCCCCAAAGAAAAAAGCACAAAAACGAGGATTTTCACTCATAGAAGCCGTGGTGGGGATTGCATTAATGGGAGTAGCGGCTCTTGGCCTGGCTCAACTTTTCACGTACAGCATTCTTGTCAATTCCAGGGCTGACGAGATTTCAAACGCCACGTTTTTAGCCCAGCAGCAGATAGATGCATTGAGAGGCCTGACGTCCATGGAATTGAATGCACTCACTTCGGGCAAAGCGGATGAACTCATAGATCAGAACAATGACGGCACCTACGATTACAGAAGGATCACGGAAGTGCAGCTCTCGATTGACCGCTGGGAAGTAAAAGTTATTGTGTTTCCCGGAGAGAACCTGGGGATAAGCGCTGATGTGCTTTTCCAGAATCCCGGCCAGTATCATGCCATGGCCAATATCAGCACGATTATAAGCCGCTAATAAGCAGAGGAAAAAGATGATGAAGAGCCAAAAGAGCAATAGGCAAGCAAAAGGATTCACTCTTATCGAATTCATGGTTTCGAGTGTGGTCATGCTGGTGGTTGTCATGGGTGGGCTTGCTCTTTATATGCAGAGCAATAGAATATCCGTTGACCAGCAGAATTATGCGGAGCTCCAGCATGACGTCCGATCCGGCATGTTTTTTATCTCAAGAGATGTCAGATCAGCCGGAGTGGGCTTGCCCGAGGAATTCATAGGGTACTTCATAGAAGGGACAGATAATGAATCTCAGGGTGAAGAAGTGCTGCCTGACAGATTGATTATAATGGGGAATTTAGAAAATCCGTTAAATGTCACCATTGAAAACTATCAGGGATCAGCTGCCAATGCAGCTGTTGAAGACTACAGCTTTGAGCAGTATCCTTATCCTGATGAATTTTATGACGACAAAGTGGTCATTATTTTTCCCAATCCAGCATCAGGCTGCATGTCTGCCGAGATAAGGCAGATAACGCATGTCACTCATTCGGCCGGAGGCACCAATGAGAAGTTCAATTTTTCCCCGGGGCTGGCTTTTGAGTTCAATCCGCCCGGGGGGCTGAGCGGTACGTGCCCCAGTCCCAATGATTATGACGGCGGACTCATCGCTTTTGCAGATGTCAATGAATACTGGCTGGACCAGACAGGCAACTATCCCGGACTCACAGCAGGTGTGAACGGATATATTGGAAACGGCGTAGGGAATGTATTGTATGTGACCCATAACGGACGGCACAGGCCTCTGGCTCAAAACATTGAAAATCTTCAGTTTCAGTATAACGGCGATCTTGATGAGGATGGGTTGCTGGACGGTTTTACGGACTGGCAGAATGGGATCTGGAATGGAGACCCCTCAATTGTAAGTCATATTACCGAGGTCAGGATTATGGTTTTAGGAAGGACAGCAGAGCGGTTTCACAGTGTTTCAGGGACCCCTCCTGAGAATATTCATTTGTACAGACGTCCGTCCCTTGCGAACAGCCCCGGAGCGAGTGATGACGACCTTCACAGAAGGTTTTTGCTGGTGTCTACGGCAAATATAAGAAATAAAACCCTGAATCTCTATAACATAGGAACAAGATAGATGCATAAAAAAAGAGAAAAAGAAAAAGGCGTGGGTTTGATCATCGTTATATTGCTTCTTGCCTTTATGCTGGGGACAGGCATGGTTCTGATGACCGTAACCAGTTCCGGTTCAAAAGTGGCTGGAAATATTCGCTCCCACCAGGAGGCTTTCAATTCAGCAGAAGCTGGATTTGATGCGGCGTGGAAGGCTTTGGATGGCGCTTTTTCCGATGCGGAGTGGATCAGTTTTGACGGTCATTATCTTATAGAGCCTGCCGGGATTGACAATCCTCAATCAGAATACTATTTTCGAAAGTTAACTGACGAGGAGATTCTGAATTATATGGATCCGGACGGAGACGGAAGTCCGGATGTCAGCAATCTTCTTTTTTTCAAACAGCCTTTTGTAAGAGATGAAAGCGGAGAGTATGACCTTCGCTACACATACACAGCTTTTTTAATCGATGATGAAGCGGTCGCGGGTTCTCCTGATGCGGGAGATGTTATTCTGGTTTGTATAGGAACGTCCGGGACAGGCAGCACCATGTCGACCTCACGATTGGAAATAGAGCTGGCAGTGGAAGTGTCAGGGACATGAATTTGAATTTTTAGACTTATTATCTATAAACGTTTAGAAGAGGGAAAAAATGAGCGGACTAAGGAAAAAGAAAATATTTGTTCCCATTATATTGTCACTTTTAATTGGGATTGTCTTTATTTTTGTCTGGGCGCAGGAAGATGAGTGCGAAGAAGAAAGGATAAACTTTACAGATACATTTGATACCACAGAATGGAAAGCCCCGCAGAGCACGGTCACCTGGACGGGGAACGGAGAGATCACTCTGAATTGGCTTGGAGCTAATTTTCAGGTCACAGAACCGGCCGGCATGGGTGCCAAGATATATGTGTGTGATGCCGGAGACTTTGACGGAGACGGCAAGCCTGACCTGATGGGGCTGGATATTGCCAATAACTATAGGCTGCTTATGGTCCGTAATGACTATTACGATATGGACGGGGATGGCTATGACGATGACGGAATCATTTTTCAGGTAGACCCGAATGAAGTCTATGACGATGGCTTTTACTGCGGGCCTGCGACCCTGACTGTGGCTGATTACAACAACGACGGCCTTCTCGACTTTTTCTTTATGAAAAACGGGCGGGATGAATTCGATTACAATGAATTTGTGGCTACCATGTTCATAAACAGGGGGACTGAGACAGACCCTGATTTCAAACAGCAATCTCATCCTCACAACCTTGACTTTACCAGCAGATTCCAGGACGAGGAGATCTACATAAACTGGGCTGCCGACCACTTCTGCTCGGTTGATATTGACCAGGATGATGATATGGATGTTCTGGCTGTCAGCCAGGATAAGATATTCCTGATCAGGAATCCGGGATCGGAAAATTTTGATGTGGACCACTTCGAAATAGCGGAACTCAATTATGACCGGAGAACAGGATACACATCCGGTGTTGGGGGCTCGTCTGTGGATGCAGGGGATTTTGACAATGACGGGGATATAGATGTCATAGCCGGCTCCGGAGAGGATTATGACTATGTTGTTTTCTATGAAAATGACGGAACGGAAGGTTTCACCCGTCGTGACCTGGAAATTCCTTATCCGGATGCGACAGGGACCATAGCAACGTGCGTGGCTGATTTTGACCACAACGGCTTTTTGGACATCTATGCGGGGACGGACAAATGGAGATCCGGCAATGACGCGCGTATGTGGATCATGAAGAACCAGGGCCTGGTCGAAGGGGATCTCCAGTTTGAATTTGTGTGTCTTGAGAATTGCGAGCCGATTCTTCCTCCTCCCCATGATGTGGATATGAGTGCTGTTCTTGATTATGACAGTGACGGGGATATGGATGTGATCCTGGCGGATGCCAACCATTCCGGAGACTATTATCTTATCATCAATCAGCTGGCGGCTGTGTATACGCTGCACGGCGAAGCCGTTTCGACAAATGTCTCTCCTGACCTTGATCCCAATACCCAAGCCATAACCAGAGTCAGATTAGTCAAGTTTGATCAGTATGTCAGAGGGGGCTCCAGCGAGGGAATGACCGTTACTCTCTATGTATCCAATAATGGAGGGAAGGACTGGGAGCTTTTGCAGGAATTTGAAGGGGATGAGATCACAAACCTTCCCACTGCTTCAGGCTGGCATTTTTTTACCCATTTCGGCTCCAATTTGAAGTGGAAAGCTGTGTTATCAGCGCAAGAAGATGAAATGGAAGAATATGAAGGGGCCTCTTTTGAAACTCCTGTGCTCACGCAGATCAGGCTCAGATATGCGGTTGTTGAGCGCAGAGAGTATTCGCGCACATCAGTGGCTGCTGAATTGGTTGATGAAGAGGGCCAGCCCACAAAGCTTATTATAGGAGGCTCGTTTTATTTTCCCGGATGGCAGGGACATCTCAGAGCCTATGATGTCACGGATATGTCCTCAGTGAGTTCTTCGTACTCAGAGCTGGTGACCATATCACGTCCTGACCTTGCCGCTGAGTCCGGAAGAGAAATCGTGGCTGAAGGAGTGACCATAAAGTGGGATGCAGGGGAACTTCTTGATGAGCGGTCTCCTTTGGACAGGACCATATATACAGCATTGGAAGACGGCGAAGGCCGGCTTTACCGTGTTGATTTCACAACAGGCAGTGTGGAGCAGTTAAAATCCCATCTCAATGATTATCAAAACGACAACCAGGGATTGATTGAATTTATAAGAGGGGAAGGCAGAGAGTGGAAACTGGGAGATATTAACCATTCCAATCCGGTTGTGGTGGGCCCTCCCGATAATGATGCGTCCGCAATGGGTTCGGGTTATTCCGAATTTGTTGATGATTGGTCTGATAGGGAAAAAATGCTTATTGTGGGTGCCAATGACGGCATGATCCACTGTTTTCGTGTGTTGACAGGGGAGGAAGTATGGGGATTTATTCCATACAACCTGCTTCCCAAACTCAGGAACATGTGGCCGGTGGATGAAGCGACCGGGACAAGGTATTTTGATCATGATGTGTATGTGGACGGCAGTCCGGTGGTGGAAGATGTTTTCATAAGCGGGGAGTGGAAGACCGTGCTTATATGCGGCCAGGGTCCTGGCCAGGGAAGCGGAGTAGGAGAAGGCGCCACGGGCAATTATTATGTTGCTTTGGATATCACGGATATTGAGAATCCCCAGCCTTTATGGGAGTTCACAGACGAACGAATGGGAGAGACGTGGTCTGTCCCGGTCATAGGACGGATCATAAAGAACGGAGAGGACACCTGGACCGCTTTTATGGGCTCAGGATATGACAATGTGGCAGGCCAGGGACGCCAGGGGCACCGGTTTTATGCTGTGGATATCGCAGCAGGAGAAAGCTTTTTTACCTTCGATGCCGATCCGGAGAAAAACACAAAGACCGGTGCTAATGGGGCGGTGATCTGGCCTAATGGGAAAAATGTAGCCCGTTCTCTGCCAGGTTCGCCGGGGATCATCGATACAAACAGAGACGGGTATGCGGACCGTGTGTACATAGGCGATACAGAAGGAAGGTTGTGGAAAGTGGATGTGGGCCTGGAATTTCTCTCTTCTGATCCATGGGAAGAAGAGCTGATGTATGAAGATCCCAACAATTATCCTATTATCACAAAGCCGGCGGTGTGGATCGAAGCCGGCGCGCCCGGAGCTCTTCCCAGAGTGTATTTTGGCACGGGAGGAGATGATAAGGCGCCTGATGATGCTGTCTATTCTTTTATTGCTCTCATAGACGGCGAGGATCCGGAAGTGGAATGGTATTTGGGAGATCCGGATATCCTGCTTCTTTCTGAGGATGATGACAGGGGTGATTTATCGGCTGGAGAAAAGGTATGGGCGGATCCTCAGATAGCCAACAGTATGATCTACTTCAGCACCCTTACAGGGAACATAGAAACAGTGGACCCCTGTGAAAGCCTGGCTGGAACCGGAAAGCTTTATTCAAGATACATCAGATCTGTAGTAGGTTCTCCTGTAGGAAGCACGGCTTTTAGAACAGCGACAGGACAGGTCGAGAGTCTCGGACTGGAGATAAAGACCAGAGCGGCTGTGACTATAGGAGAGACCACTCAAGCCGGGGGAATCAGAAAGAAGGAAGTCTATATACAGGAATATGACTCTACGCTGCAGAAGCTGGAACAGCCTGCAGGGCCTATGTTAAGAATCAAGTCATGGAGAGAGATATTCAAAATCATAAAATAAATCCTGGTTATTCATAAAAGCTGCCGATCTGAAATTCAGGTATAGCTGGTCGCTCCCGACTTTCATCAGGCAAGCTGGTTCTTCAGCCCGCTGATTTTTCCCGGCGAGTAAAATCAGCTTATTCCTCGGCTCGCTCCCCTCTTTGAGGAACCATGCCCGCTCGCCTGCGGATGACTTCAGAACCAGCCAGCCTGCCTGAAAGTCTGAGTGCTGCATGATATTACTTATCCAACAAGATAAACTCAACCCTTAAGAAATTCAGGTGTGGCTGAAGCGCCATAAAAGATTTAGCCTTCGGATGAGGCTTTTGGAGGGTATCCGGCGGAGCCGGGCTCCGAGTATGTTTGACCCACGGACGGGGGGAGTTACGCAGGAGCCGAGAAAAACGAAGGAGAATGGCGTTAAAAATCTTTTGCAAGCGACAGCCATATCTGTTCGTAAGGGAAAAGGTGGATTAGTCTGTGCTTCCTTTTATTATTGTGATTTTAGGGGGTTTTGAAGAGCTGGAGGTAGGCTTCGAGGATTTGATTTCCCCAGAAAAGAGAGAAAAGAGCAGCAGGGGCAAGAAAAGTACCGAACGGTAGGGAATACTGAAAACTTTTCTTTTTAAAAAAAACAAAAAAGATCCCGACAAACGCCCCGGCAAAGGATGCAAGCAGCAGTGTGAAAAATGACATTTTCCATCCAAGATAAGAGCCGATAAAGAGCATCATGGTCACATCACCCATACCCAGCCCTTCTTTTTTCCGAATAAAGTAATAGAGAGCATAAACAGCAAGAAGGAAACCAGCTCCTGAAACAGCTCCCAGCAGAGAATCTAAGAGATTGAGATCTGTGCGGAAAAGGGAATAGACCACAGCGAGGACCAATCCGGGCAGTGTGATGATGTCAGGAAGGATTTGATGGTTGTAGTCTATAACACAGAGGACGATCAGGGCGCTTGTAAACAGGCATGAGATAAAGAAGTGCGGGCTAAGAGAGAATTTGTCGTATAAGAGGATAAATGTCAGAGGAGTCATCATCTCCACGAGAGGATAGGAAAGAGGGATTTTTGCCCCGCAGTACCGGCATTTTCCCTTGAGCCATATATACGAGAACACCGGGATATTATGATAGAATTTTATTTTGTTATGGCACTCGGGGCATGAAGAAGGAGGCGTCAGAAGGCTCATTTTCCTGGGGATCCTGTAGATCAGCACATTCAGGAAACTTCCCCACGCAAGCCCGAACAAAATTATGTAAATTATCTTTTCCATGGTATTACCGCTGTTTTTACTTCGCCTGTATCACTCTCATAGACATAATCCTGTCCGTCCAGGTCTTGGGGCACTGATTCTATGAATCCTGATGTCACAAGGTCGGTGAGTTTTTCAGGGAATCTGTTGAATTTGCTTTGATATTCTTTTAAGGCTTCCTTGATCTTCTGGATATCCATAGCTGCTTTTGTGCGGTAAAGATGATTGGAAGCAATTTTTTTCACTCTCTCATCATCGGAGCTATTGTATATTTCAAGCCAGTTTTTCCATGCTGTATGATAATCGCCCAGTTCATAAACAGCATTGGCATAGAGTCTTTTTAATATAGGAGGAGAACCTTCTATTTCCATAGCCGTTTGATAATATTTTTTAGCAAGCTCGAAGTCTTTGAGAAGCATCTGAGCGTAGTGGCCTGCCTGCCAGGGGAATATCCACTGTTCCGGATTTTTTTTAAGTCCTGATTCAAGGATATCCATGGCTGTATCAAAGTCTCTGGCATCGTAGATGGCGATCAAGGCTCCTATTTGATAGGGATCAAGATACCCGGGATCGAGTTCTGAGATAATTGAAAAAACATGAGTGAGATATTGGAATCTTTCCGGAACAGAGTAGTTGCTGAAATATTGGATCGCCCATATATAGATCAGGTCTGCCAGCAGGGATGAATGACCAAAGCAGGCATATTTGAGATATTTCCCTGAAGGGATATAAATGATGGATGCTCCCGGAACTGTTTTTCTGGGGATCTTGTCAATTGTGACCTTAAGGCCCATAAACATTCCGCAGCTGATAATAAGAAGTACGGCTAACACTTTTTTTTGCATTTTCTTTAAATAAAATCTCTTTTTCGGAAGACCAGCATGGAGAGCATCAAAATGAAAAACGTGTAGGTAATCCCATAAAAAAGCGAAAAAAGGAATACCTTAGGAGGGATAGGGAGGTTGTGCACTACTTCTGTTTTGAAATTAAAATTTTCCAGGTCAGGAAGCAGAGTGTAGACCACCTGAGTCAGTATTTTGCTGATGCCGGGAGTTATTTTTTTTATGAGTGTTTCCATGCCCCAGGAAAGATGCCCGATAAGGTAAAAGGAGAGGCTGAAAATGGAGCTCAGAATAGGTGTGGAGAAACAGGAGAATAGAAGGGCCACGGATGTGATAAGGCAGAGTTCTAAAAAGATAAAGCCAAGGGAGACAAAAAGTTTCCAGCTGATGGTTCCTGAGTGAAGCAGGATGATGATGATAAAAATCGCGGTCATTACCGCCAGCATGATAAAGAGCGTAATAATCAGTCCCAGGAATTTCCCCAGGATAAATTGGTTTCTGTTGATCGGTTTTGAAAGGAGCGTGTATACGGTTTTTTTGTCTATTTCCTTGTAGACAAGGCCTGTGCCCATAAGAATAGCCATGAGAACGCCGAAAATCGAGATGGATGAAAGCCCTGTATCCATTATGATTTTTATCTTATCCCCGACAGTAAGAAGGGAAAGGAGCCTGGATAGAACGAGGCTGACCACTGCAAAGAATAAAAGGAGGTAAAGTATGCGGTCCCTTATGGCTTCTTTGAATGTGTTTAAGGCAACAGCTCTTATTTTCATTTTTTTTTCACCATTCCTACAAAAATATCCTCCAGGGTTTGAGTACGGGGGACCAGTGAGTGTATTGTTCCGTTTTTCTCTTTAACGAGCTGTAAAATTTCATCCACTTTGTCCTGGTCATAGATTTTCATAAAACTTTTGTTCCCGAAATAAGTCAGGGTCTTTCCGAATTTTTCAAGTTCCTTTCTGCTTATTTTTGAGACTGTTATTTCCGTAAACAGTATCTCCTGGGAAACGAGTTCATCAAGCCGCCCTTGGTTTGCCAATGATCCGTTAACAAGTATGGCCACGCGGTCACAGATCATTTCAATATCCTGTAAAATGTGTGAGGATAAAAACACGGTTTTGCCCCTCTCTTTGAGACTCAATATGATATCTCTGATTTCTTTTCTCCCGATAGGGTCAAGACCTCCCAATGGTTCGTCCAGAAGGACAAGCTCCGGGTCATTTAAAAGTGCCTGGGCAAGAGCTATGCGCTGAAGCATCCCCTTAGAAAATTTTCTCAATTGAGTGTGGCTGTGTTTTTTGAGGCCGACCAGCTCTAGAAGCTTGTTTATGTCTTCTGTTTTTTGTTTATGGAAGAGCTGGCTGTAGAAGTTTAAAAACTCGGATGCGGTCAGGTAATCATAAAAGTACGGATTTTCAGGAAGAAAGCCTGTCTTTTCTTTGGATTTTATGGAGAGATGATCGGATCCGAGTATGTTGATCGTTCCTCTGTCTGGGAAGAGAAGTCCTAATATACATTTAAGGGTAGTGGTTTTTCCTGCGCCGTTAGGGCCGAGATATCCGAATATCTCGCCTTTTTTTACTTCTAAGGAAATTCCCTTAAGGACATTTATCTTCTTGCCCAGGAGACCGGATTTGAAAGACTTATGCAGATCTTTGATTTCAAGCGCCTTTTCTTCTGGCATGGGATTTTAATCCTATAAAGAGATTATAATCTATTTTAAATTTTCTTCAAACAATTTGAAGATTCTTTTGTATTCATCTGCCCAGGACGAGGCATTGCGGAAGGAGTGCCCCTCCACCGGATAAATAGCAACTTCCCAATTCTCCTTTCTCAGTTCGATCAGTCTCTGCACCAGTCTTACCGTATCCTGGAAGTGTACATTCGAATCAACCATCCCGTGGCATATGAGCAGGGCCCCTTTTAAGCCTTCTGCGAAATATATGGGAGAACTCTGTTTGTAAGCTTCCTCGTCGTTCTGCGGCAGATTAAGGATATCCTGAGTGTAGCTGTTATGATAGTGAGCCCAGTCCGTAACCGGCCTTAGAGCAGCTCCTGCTTTAAACACATCAGGTTCTGTAAAGAGGGCCATAAATGTGAGAAAACCTCCGTAGCTTCCGCCGTATACGCCTATGTTTTCAGGATTAACCCGGTATTCATCCACTAAAAACCGGGCTCCGTCCACGATGTCATCCAGGTCTTTTCCTCCCATATGGCGGTAGATGGCTGTGCGGCAGTCCCGGCCGTATCCGGCGCTTCCCCTGTAGTCTATATCAAAGACCAGGTATCCGTTGTGAATAAGAAAATTGTGAAACATATATTCCCTGTAATAGTGGCTCCAGCCTTTATGAGCGTTCTGAAGATAGCCGGCTCCGTGGATAAAAATCACTGCCGGTTTCTTTGAATGCCATTTCTCAGGTTTGTAGAGTCTTGCATATACCTCGATGCCGTCCCTTGCTTTAAAAGTCAGCACCTGTGGTTTGTACCAATCATAGGAGCGGAATGCATGTGTCGAGGAAACAGTGATGCGTTTTGCTTCGGCGTGGGGTGAGTTTTTCTTAAAATAGAGTTCATCCGGATGCGTGGATGAGGAGTGGAGAACGGCCATATATTTTTCATTGGGAGACAGAAAGGCCTGATTGTGTCCGATTATGGATGTGATCTTTGTACGCTTTTTCCCATCCAGGGAGCAGTGGTAGAAATTCCTTTCTCCGGGATGTTCTTCGTTTGATGTTATATACCATGCTTTGTGATCTTTGGAAAGTTTGGCTGAATAGACTTCGAAATTTCCCGATGTCAGCTGTTCTTTTTCTCCTGAGGACCATGAAGCTTTATAGAGATGGGCAAAACCGCTTTTCTCTGAAATATAGGATATATATTCGCTGTCCGGCCACCATAAGATGTTTGTGAGCCCCAGATATCCGATCCAGGCATCATCATGAACGTGTTCGATGACAGACGTTTTTCCGGTTGTTATATCCAGGCGGAAAAGCCAAGTGTCCTTTCTGTCTTCGGAGCTGCCTGAGAGCAGGCATTTTTTTCCGTCAGGAGACCAATAGATCATACCTGGGCTGATTGTTTTTTCATTGATGCCGTAGTCGACCCATTTTATGTCTCCTGCTTCACAATCAACAATTCCGGCTTTTATGTTCCGGGATACATAAGCGGCTTTGGCGTGGGAATCCATGGTTTCCGTATACCCTGTCCTTGTGACAAATTGCGGGACAATCGTATTCTTTACATCCGGATTTCTTTCACCCATCATGAAAAAAACGTGTTTCTTATCAGGTGACAGATCTAGAAAATAGATATTCTGGTTTTTGTTGAGATGAAAAGGTTTTATTTTTTTCTGAGGGGAAAACGGGGGGAACGTCATTCCTTCTCTCCGCTGGGAACTAAATTCCCTGAAAAGTTCTTTTTGCTGTCTGCTGTACCACATTTGAATATCATCGGGTTTCCTTTGTTCAGGAGGAGAGTCCTGCATGAATGAAGTCATCTGTTTGATGCTTGCATCTCTTAAAGATAAAAGGAACAAATTGTCTTCAGATGTGAAATACAGTTCTTCTCCGCTTTGAGTAAACTGGGCATTGGATTCACGGATATGGGTGTCTGTTATCTGAGTCATGGATCCGCTTTTTATATTTAGCAGAAAGATATCCCCGTTTTTCACAAGAGCGGCTCTTTCCATTTTTCGGTCAAATTTTATATCGATCCCAAAAAAGCCTGACCTGAATCCGTAAAATGAAGAACCTGATTGAATGATCGGAGGATTTTTAAGAATTTCGTCTATGGTCGTCTTTTTGGGGATTGGATCTGAAATGGATATGAAATAGAATTCTGTTTGTTCTTCATCCGGCTTTTTCCATCTGAAGTAGAGATTTTTACTGTCCGTTGACCACATGACATCAGAAGGAGATGTGCCGACAAGGTCAGGCCCTTTCATTATGGAATCAATAGTGAGTTTGAAAGGGCCTTCATCTCCGGTCTGGTTCCAAGCATAAACAGTGATGGAACCTAATAAAAAACACAAAAAGAGGACTTTGATGAAGTGCTTGATTTTAAAGGAAGGCATGATAAACTCCTTTTTTGTAATAAGTTAAACATATTTTACATATTAAAAGTTGAAATGAAACAACCTGAATTATTCATAAAAAAATGGCGATGTTCCTTTCTTTGTTTTGCTATAAAGGATATACATGTTTTCTGCCAAAAAGACAACTGAAATGTCTTTGTTTGTATTCACGTTCATTTAAATCGTCCTTTTTTTACCTTTGAGGCAAGCTGATGTGAAATTCAGGTGTGGATGTGGCGACATTAAAGATTTAGCCTTCGGAGAAAGCATTGAATTTGCTGCTGTCCATGTTTAAGACCCCGTAAAGGGAACTATTTCTCTTTTTCAGGGGAATGACAATCTCAGAGTTTGACAGGCCAAGCTTTTCACTCAAAATGATTTTCCCTTGTGAAGGTGCGGGGTGAAGGTGCGGGCTGTTTGTCAGCAAAAGGGGGGTTGATGATGGGAACCAAAAAGGTGGGGGCTCTTTCCAGCCCGCTCAAAAAGAACCAATCCAATTATAACAGAAAGATTTCAATTGTAAAGAAAAAAATTATAATATTTTTTTTTTTTAATAATTGCTAAATAAGAGGGATTTTATCAAATCTTTCCTTGACATAAGCAAAATTTTCCTATAAAAAATGTTATGAAACAAAGAGATCGGCTTTAAAGCGGCAGGGAATAATCAGAGATTGACCTGGGAAATTAAATTGCACATGGAAAGCTGAGTTAAATTAAGGAAGTAATTAATTACAAGGGAGGTCAAATAAATGGCATACGAATTCACCAATTCAAAAGGGACAAAGTATTTTTTACACTTCAAGGATGTTAACTTAAAAGGAGGCAGGACTCAGAGGATATATTACTTTGCAAGAGATATAAGAAGCGAATCCTTGGATGAAGTCCCAGATGGATACAAAGTCATTGAGACTGAAAGAACAGGAATGCCCATACTGAAAAAGAAATAAGATAATAAAAACCGCAGAAAGCAGCTTGATGGAAAGGGCTGCTTTCTGCGGGGACTTAAATCCAATCTCCTTGAGTGTTCTTTCTCATCACGGGGAGTTGATTTTTATCATCATTTAGCTCTGTTATTTATCTTTTTCTATTGAGCTAGGTGATGGGACTGCCACCCGCAAGCCAGGCAATTCATTCTTGCCCAAATCCTATTTAACCTGACCTATTCATAAAAAAATGGTGATGCCATCATTATTATTTTCTTTTCTGCGATATAGAAGATTTTTTCAAGATTAAAGAATTGAACATTTTTCTCGTTTATATTTTTTATTTTAATCGCCATTTTTTTACCATTGAGGCGAGCCGATCTCACAGCATCTGCTTTGTTACAAGGCATTCGCAGTGAAGGACCACACCTTCATGCCTTGTGCCTCGCATCTGCAGGAACCTTGATTCGTGAATAATCAAGGTTGAGGATGCAACTGTCCTGAAAAAAGGACAGCATGTGTATGTCTGTACCGGGGATGAAAAGTTGGCATGTTTTTTGCTCTGTAAAATACTGTTGAAAGGAGGCATTATGAAAAAGCTTTTAAATATCATGCTTGTTTTCGTACTTTTCGTTCCCTTTTCGTTTGGGGGGGCAGCTTCTGACTATTATGAATCAAGTTATGCGCGAATGAGCTATGTTAACGGAGATGTGTATATTCGAAGAGCAGAGGACCTTGGTTATGAAGAAGGAGTTGTGAATTTAGCTCTTATCCAGGGAGACAAGATCGGGACCAGGGAGGGCCGGACAGAGATCCATCTGGGAGACGGTAATTACATAAGGATGGACAGAGACACACAGATCGAGTTTGTAAGAATGCCGAGCAAAGAAGAAGACATCATGGGTATTCACGTTTTGTCAGGAAGTCTCTTTCTGAGAATTAATTTTATGGGAAATGATAAATATTTTGAAGTCCATTCCCCTGATGCGTCATTTTATATTATAGAAGAAGGCCTTTATTATTTATCTGTTATGCAGAACAATCAGACTGAAATAAAGGTTTTTGAAGGACGTGCAGAAGCGGCGGGCGAGGAGGGCTCACTTCTCTTAGAGGCGGAAGAAATGGTAACGGTTTCTGACGGGCGTTTTATCTCAGGGCCGACTTATTTTCATGCAAGTATGGACAGTGGTTTTTATGAATGGAACCGCTCCAGGGATGCTTTCCACAGCAGATATGTGGGAGGAACAAGGTATTTGCCTTCTGAGTTGAATGAATATGAATCTGAGCTTGCATATTACGGTCAGTGGCGTTACCACGACAGTTATGGATATGTATGGATCCCCTCTGGAATTTCTCTGTCGTGGAGGCCTTATTTGAACGGAAGATGGATTTGGTATCCTGTTATTGGATGGACCTGGGTTTCTTATGAGCCGTGGGGATGGTGTGTTTCACATTATGGCAGATGGCATTGGAGCGTCAGGTTTGGTTGGTACTGGATTCCGACAAGAAGTTGGGGGCCCGCATGGGTATATTGGTATCACGGCCCGAGTTATATTGGTTGGTGCCCTTTGAGTTACTACGGATATCCAGGGGTCATTATCAACAACCATTACTACGGAGATTATTATCATAGTCATTATCCTTCAGGTTCAAGTACCCTTGTTGTTGTCCGTAAGGATCATCTCCAGGCAAGAAACATTTCAAGTGTTGTTCTAGACAAAGCGAGAGTATCAAAACTGGGTGATATAACCATGACTGCAGCACAACCAAAAGTGAGGCCGGTTATGTCTAAAACAGGTGCCTACTCTTCTGAAGCAGTCAAAGTATTTTCTGATAGTAAGATACGCAGTGTGACCAAGGCTTATTCGCCCGGCCATACTCTTGATCAGTCTAAGAATTCCAGGCCCTCAACCATGAATAGGTCATTGAACGTCAAAACAAACGCCGCTGCATACCAAAGAGAAGCCAGGGCAGTCTCATCAAGGGATTCAAATTTGGGTGTGGAGAGGTCCTATCGGTCCCGGTCTTCGAGTGCATCAAAAAACAATATAAAAACTTATCCTTCCAGAAAAATCAGGAATGCCGCCGGCTCTGCCAGCAATCCGCGCTCTGCGGCGGGATCAGCGGGGGCGCGTTCTTCTCGAACAGTGAGTTCGTCCCGCCCCTCCGCTTCCAGATTGAAACGGAACTCAACTGTGGAGCGCTATCCATCAAGAATGTCCTCTTCGACAGGCTCAAGATCCCGTTCTTCCAGAAGCGTCCATTCAAGCAGCGGGGCCAATACATCTAACTTGAGGAAAAGAAGCACTCCTTCTTCCTCTTCAACAAGTTCCTACATAAGAAGGAATCAATCTGTTCCGAGGATTTCGAGCAGAACGAACAGGCAAAGGAATAATAGATCACAAGGGATATCAGCTTCAAGAAGCCATCCCTCTTCGCTTACCGGCAGAGTGAGTTCCAGAACAAGAGCGGTAAGCCCATCCTCCAGAGTCCGTTCATCGTCCAGCCGCTCAAGGAGTTCATCCTCCAGAGTCCGTTTATCGTCCAGCCGTTCGAGAGGATCTTCAAGTACAAGGTCAGCCCGGGCAAAATCTTCCTCTCGAAGCAGTTCAACAAGCAGGACTAAAAAGAAATAGCCTGAACTATTCATAAAAAAATGGCGATGTATTTATTATTCATTGACACAGCGATGTCGACTCGTGAATAATCCAGGATAGTAATTTTTTTTTATGCTTTACATTTGCCTTTTTCAATGGTATATAGTATCCATTCTTTAAGAGTCGAGAGATGTGATTGCTGATTAAGATTTTTTCTATGTAGAACTTATGATTTTAAACGTTTTGGAGGTATGAGTTATGGCCATTATAAAAACTAAAGGGAACAAGATATCGTGGCTACTCTGCGCCGCATTTCTGGTATGTGCTGTGGTCATCGGAACGACAGTTGCGTGTGGCCCAGCAGAAAAAGATACTTCAAAAATAGAAGCAGACAAGAAAGGTGTTGTAGAGTTTGAAGGAATAGCTGAAGTTGCTGTAGGAAAATATGTTTTTATTCCCGAAGCTGGTGGTTTTGATATCGTGGTTCAGGGAAATCTTGAAAATGAGGGTATATATGCCCTGGAAGGCAAACAGGTGAGAGGCAAGGGGACCATTAATAAGGAGAACCCGTCTGTTCTTATAGCAGAGACACTGGAGATTAAGGACGAATCCGAAAACTGGAGGAATATCTTTACAAGGACCGATGAGGCCGTTTTAGATGACTATGTGAATTTGGATCAAAGGGAAGAATTTTCTTTTCTTGAAGGCCTTGCCTATAACAAGAAAGATGCCTGGGAAGGTAAAGAGAAGGCAAAGATCTACGGAGAATATTCTGAGGGTGAAGAAGGAAAGAAAATAACAGTCTATAATCAAGATGGGAATGAAAAAATAGGCAGTGTCATAGTGGATAATATATCTGATTTTGCCCTCTTTTATATGAAAAAGCTAAGACTTTTTGATAAGTTTTATTTTTATGTTGAAATAAAAGACACAGTTGATTGGAGCATTAGAAGCAGAACAAAAGAGATGTTTCATGCTGACGTTGTATTTATTGGGTTGTTCTGATTATCCAGGTTGTTTACACGGATACAAATCATAGTTTTTTATATGAGTTAAGAGCCCCTGAAGGACGGGCTCTTTTTTTTATATTTCGAAGAGAGGGGAGAGGTTATTTTTTCTGTTTTTTGTTGAAAAATCTGTAGGCAAACAGTCCAGCTGCAACAGATAATACCAGCCAGATAGATTTCATCCGGTTGTCCTCAATATGGATGAGGAGGTTTATAAGAAAACCAAGTAGAACCAGAAAACCGGTGATTATAAGAGAAACGGAGACAGGCATAAACACTAGGGACAAACATCCGTTTTTTTCATCCTCAGAATCATGCCGAGGGATGTCATTAAATTCTGTATCTTCGCCTGGTTTCCAGTAAGGAGAGCCGCATTTCGGGCAGTTCTCTTTATCATCAGAAAATCGGAAGTCGCAGTAAGGACACTTTTTCATTCTTTTATCAATGAAGCAGTAAGCACAGGGGGGAAACGAGCATTATTTTTTCTTTGAGGCCTCAAGCCCTTTCCCTTCTTTAGTATCAGCCCTTTTGAGAAGAACAGCAAACATCAAACCAAAAAAACCGAGGCAGGAAAACATGATCATACTGCTGGTGTAGGTTTTGGTGGTGTCCCGGAGAATGCCGTTGAGAAGGGGAAAAAGCGCGAGACCTATGTTCTGAACAGCTGTCATAAGGCCGAAAGCTGTGCCTACTCTCTCTTTTCTAACAATAAGGGGGATGGACGGCCACATGGCTGCAGGCACGAGCACAAATGCGGCGCCCAGAGCCATCATTGGGAGAACAGGATATATGTTTGTGATTCCCATTAACAGATGGCTGGGAATCATAAGAAGAGAGCCTATGATCATCAGAGTGGCGCGCTTCCCCACTTTATCCACAAGCTGCCCTGCGAAAGGCGCCAGTATCATGGAAGCGAATATGATGATTGAAGTGATGCCCCCGGCAGTAGAAAACATATGCAGGAAATTATTGAATACTTGAGCTAAGAAACCTCCGCTTGACTCAGCCACTCTTGCTATCCCCCACTTGTCCACAAAAAAATCAGTGGATAAAGCAGTGAATGGAAAGATTGCGGAATAAAAAGTCACACATATCAGAGTGATATACCAGAAACGGGGTTTGAATTTTTTTATATCTGAAAACACAATTTTTTCTTCTGCGGCCTCATCTTTGAGGTGAAGTATTTTTTCTCCCTTTCTGTCCATGATGATATAGAATATATTGGCGATAAGAGAAAGGCCGCAGAGAAGAACGGCTGCAAAGAGCGCGTATCGAAAACTCCCGTAGTGGCTGGTGATCAGCTCCCCTGTATTGAAAGCAAAAAGAGTCCCCAGCCTGCTTATGGTCAGAGCGATGCCAAAAGAAAGGGCCAGTTCTTTATTTTTGAACCATCTGGCTAATATAGCGCTCTGGGCCACAATAAGAGGCTCGGAGCCTGCTCCGAAAACAAATCTTCCAAGAAAAAAAATCGGAAGGGATTGAGCTTTCCAGACCAGGGCTGCTCCTGCCAGGACCAACAAAGAGAACATGATGCTGGCTTTTCTTGTCCCCAGTTTGTCTATGAGGAAACCGCCGGCTAGAACAAAGAGAATGGCAGCGACATGATACATTGTGTAGAAGTTGCCCAGTGTCCCCCTGGCTGCGCCGAGTTCCTCTATCAGGGTTGGGGCAATGGCGCCCACTATATCATAAGCAAAATAACTTCCAAAGCTGAGAGCAGCTATAAATATCAGTATGGTAAACCTGTAAGGGGCCTTAGAAGGGTGAAACAATCCTCCCGATTCTTGATGATTGGTGTTCATGTCTCTCAATTTCTTCAACGCTTATATCACAGCAGGAAAACCATGTCAATTTGAATGCGTTTGAGATATCATTTGAATTTTATTAGCCTGAACTATTCATAAAAAAATGGCGATGTTCATTTTTTTGTTTTGATTTCAGGGATATAAATGCTCTTTAAAAAAAATGACAACTGAAATGTTTTTGTAAGTTTTTTCTTTCATTTTAATCGCCATTTTTTTACCATATAGGCAAGCCGATATGAAATTCAGATATGGTCTGTGCTCCCTTCAGATTTTTAACGCCATTCTCCTTCATTTTTCTCGGCGCTTGCGTAACTCCCCCCGTCCGTGGGTCAGACATACTCAGCGTCCGGCTTCGCCGGATGCCCTCGAAAAGCCTCATCCGAAGGCTAAATCTTCAATGTCGC
>Ga0190359_1000344_pt1 | contig 32458 bp, 23 predicted proteins | sample 48721823_MG_FD_161269 | JGI IMG/M metagenome (GOLD analysis project Ga0190359, IMG submission 161269) | Hydrothermal vent microbial mat bacterial communities from Southern Trench, Guaymas Basin, Mexico - 4872-18-2-3_MG | ecosystem: Environmental > Aquatic > Marine > Hydrothermal vents >... | reverse complement strand
TCATCCAGTGGAGCTGGCAGCTTAGTGCCCGGGGCCGGGCCAGCCTGGGCGGGCACGGGGAGGTCGAAAGATGACCAGGACAGACAAGCGCGTGGTGGTTACCGGCGCCGCCGGATTCATCGGCTCGCACCTGTGCGAGCGCCTCGTGGCCGCGGGCTGGCGGGTGACCGGCATCGACAACTTCAACGACTTCTACTCCCCGGCCAGCAAGCGCCGCAACCTGGCCGGGCTGGCCGGCAAGCGTTCTTTCCGCCTGGTACGCGGCGACATCCGCCGGGCGGCGGTTCTCGAGCGGGCCTTTTCCTCCCGGCCCCGGGTGGTGATCCACCTGGCGGCCATGGCCGGGGTTCGGCCCTCGATGGAGCGGCCGCTGTTGTACCAGCAGGTCAACGTGGGCGGTACCCTGGCGCTGCTGGAAGCGGCCCGCCGGGCGCCGGTGCGCCACTTCGTCTTCGGCTCGTCTTCCAGCGTCTACGGCAACAGCCGGCGGGTGCCCTTCAGCGAGGACGACCCGGCTCTGGAGCCGGTGAGCGTTTACGCCGCCACCAAGCGCGCCGGCGAACTGCTCTGCCACACCTACCACCGGGCCTACGGGATGCCGATTACCATGCTGCGCTTCTTCACCGTCTACGGCCCGCGCCAGCGCCCCGACCTGGCCATTCACAAGTTCTCCCGCTTGATGCTGGCCGGCAAGTCCATCCCCTTCTTCGGCGACGGCAGCATGGAGCGCGACTACACCTACGTCGACGACATCGTGGCCGGGGTGCTCAAGGCGCTGGAGCGGCCCGCCGGCCTGCGCCTGTTCAACCTGGGCAGCGACCGGCCGGTGCGCCTGGATGAGCTGGTACGCGTGCTGGAGCGGACCCTGGGGGTACGGGCGCGCCTGCGCCGCCTGCGCCCCCCCATCGGAGACGTGCGCCGCACCTGGGCCGACCTGCGGCGCTCGCGGCGGCAGCTGGGCTACCGGCCCGCCACCTCGCTGGAGGAGGGCCTGGCCCGCTTCGCCGAGTGGTTGCTGCGCCAGCGGGGCGTGGTGCGCCGGGCGAAAAAATGAAGCCCGCGGCTTCGGGTAACGTCGAAGCCCGCAACGACGGGAGAAAGACATGAAACGCCTGACCTTCATCCTGGTGCTGCTGCTGGCCCTGCCGGCCACCGCCGTCGAGCCGGTGAGCCATTTCGGCAAGGCCCAACCCGCGACCCTGGCCGACTTGCAGCCGCATCTGTTTGGCAGGGAGTCGTACTCGGAGTCCTGGAGCCACGGGGTATGGGATGCCCAGGGGAAATTCCTGTTGGGTATCGATTTCATGGTCACCAACCTGGGCGTGGGCGATCACAAGGGCGCCGTTTCGCTGGAGCTGGTGGACGAGAAGGGCAAGCACAGCTACTGCAAGAAAGAGTACGACGATGACGAGTGGAAGTGGTCGCGGGAAGTCTTCCGGCTCGACTTCGGCAAGAATCGCCTCTCCGGAGATACCCGCCGGTTGCAGCTGGTGGTGGAATGCCAGCAGTACCGGGTGGAGCTGACTTTCGACAACCAGCTGCCTGCAGCCAAGCCGGGCGGCGGCAAGCTTTCCTTCGGAGACGAGGGCAACTACTGGCTGGTGTTCACCAGCCCCCGGTCCCGGGTCAGCGGTACCGTGACCAGCGCCGGCAAGACCCGCCGGGTAAGCGGCATCGGCTACGCCGATCACTCCCGCCTGACCATCGCCCCCTACGACATGGCCCGGCGCTGGTTCCGCTTCAAGCACATCGTGGCCGATTCCAGCCTGGTGATGGCGGCCATGGAGACCTGCGAGGACTTCGGGCACGTGCTGCGCGGCTGGGCGTTATACGTGGACGAGGCCGGCCAATCGTTGGTCACCGGCCAGGTGAACTTCGCTTTTTCCGACTACATTCGCGACAGCAAGTCCGACGCCGGCTACAGCATTCCCCGCCTGGTGAGGTTCGCCGCCGCCGGCGCGGGCGGGCAGCTGCTGGGCACGCTGCGCATGACCGGGCTGAAAGAGGTGCGCGATCCCCTGGCCCGGCTGGGGGCCATCAAGCGGGCGATAGTTCGCCGATACACCAAGCCGCGCGATTACTACATCAATGCCAACCTCAAGCTCAAGCTCCTGCTGGCCGGCGCCCCGCCCCGCGACGTGCAACACCCCGTGACATTCCGCTACTACTACGTCAATCCCTAGTCGGCTTGCGCCTGCGCGCTGATGCGTCCGGCCCGCTGCCGGGCCTCCCCTCCCAGCCGGGCCAGCGCCTCGGTGGCCCGGCCCTCTATGACGATGGAGGCGCAGGCGGCACCCAGGCAGGCGGCCCGTCGACAGTCGCCACCAGTGGCCAGGACATACAGGAAGCCGGCAGCGAAGGTGTCGCCGGCGCCGGTGGGGTCGCGCTCGCAGGCCGGGTGGCTGCCCACCCGGAACGACTCGCCACGACGGTAGACGCTGCAGCCGCGCCCGGCCCTGGTGAGCACCACCAGGGCAATACGCTCGCGCAACCGCTCGGGCAGATCCGGCTGGGCCAGGCAATCGTCTTCGCTCAGGAAGGCCACGTCGACGGCGTCGAGCCAGTCGGCCCGGCAATCCAGCTGCCGGCCGGAGACTGTGCCCCGGCCGCCGCTCTTCGCCTGCCGCACCAGCCCCTGCACCCCCAGTGCGGCTATCTCCGGCCGGGCAACTGCCAACCACTCGGCTGGATCGAGCTCACCGATGACCGGGGCTATGAACAGTACCCGGGGACGGTGCCAGGCGAGAGGAAGCAAGTCGGTGCCCACCGGCGCGGCCAGGCTTTCCAGAAACTGGCTGCGGCCGCCGTCGGGCCGGTAGCGGTTCTCAAAGATTGTCGTCGCTGGGCCACAGTGTGCCTCCACCGCCACGCCCGGCGACAGCTGCCCGGAGGGGAAATCGCGCCCCAGCGCCGTCACCACCCTGGCCGTCCCCCCCAGTCGGCTCCAGGTGCCGGCGGCATAGGTGACGCTGCCACCGGGCAGCAACCGATCGCCGTAGCGATCCAGGGTCACGTGTCCGGCGCACAACAGCACGGGGGGTTCGGATGCCGGAGATATCGTGGTCTCGTCGGCTGGAATGGTCGGATCTGCATTCATGAGTTCTCTGGCTTATGGCATAGCCCGCCCGCGGCGGGAGCGCAAGGACGGGGCCGAGCTTCTCCCGTGGCTATATGCAAGCAGGCACTTGAAATGGCATGGGAATTGCTGTACTCATCCTGGAGTCGCAGTGGGCGGCACCGGGAGGTCGACAATGCAAGGAGTGGTTCTGGCGGCGGGCACCGGCAGCCGGCTGCAGCACATGACCCGGGATATTCCCAAGGCCCTGGTTGAGGTTGGCGGCAGGCCACTGGTGCAGCGGGCACTGGCCTTCGCCCGCCTGGTCGGGTGCGAGCGCTTCGTGGTGGTGGTGGGAGCGTTTGCCGACAAGGTCAGGCCGGTCGTGGAGCAGAGCGGCCTCGAAGGCCTGCAGGTGGCCTACAACCCCGATTTCCTCAAGGGAAACCTCTATTCCCTGGGCGCCGCCCGCCCGCTGATCGACGGCGACTTCTTGCTGCTGAACACCGATCACGTTTACCGCAAGGGCGTGGCCGGGCGGGTGCGCGAGCAATGCCGGGAACTGACGGCGTTCTGCGACAGCGACCGCCAGTTGGGTGCCGACGACATGAAGGTGGCTCTGGACGAAAGCGGCCGGCTAGGCCGCATTTCCAAGCAACTGGATGACTTCTCGCGCGGCTACGTGGGCATGTGCTTTTGCCCGGACGCCATGCGGGATACCTATTTCCGGGCCTTCGATGAAGTCGCCGCCGACATCGGCGACGCCGCGGTGGTGGAGATGGTCCTGGCTCGCCTGGCGGCCACCGGTCACCCGGCCGCCGTCGGCGACATCAGCGGCATCGGTTGGCTGGAGATCGACACTCCCGACGAGCACCGGCTGGCCGAACGCACCGTGGTTGCGGAACCCGAAGATTTCCCGGCCCTGGAGGCCTGGTCATGACGGCCTGGCAAGCAGACTCCGTGCGTGCCTGCGTGTTCGACTTCGATGGCACCCTGGTCGACACCATGCAGGGGTTTGCCGACCTGGCCGGAGAATTGCTCGAGAAATTCTACGGCATCGAGCTGGCGCGGGGACGGCGCCTGTACCTGGAGACCTCGGGCATTCCCTTCTTCCAGCAGCTGGAGATCATCAGGCCGGGAGGCAGTCACAACCAGGCCTGTGCCGAGCAGTTCGAGCAACGCAAGCTGGAGGGCTTCTTCTCTACCCGTCCCACGACAGAGACGCTGGTGGCGTTGGAGGCGTTGCGCGCCGGCGGCCTCAAGGTGGTAGTATCTTCCAATAACTTCCAGCACAACATCGAACAGTACCTGGCCCGGCGCCAGGTGCCGGTGGACCTGGCCCTGGGATTCGACGCCGAGCGCGGCATCGAAAAGGGCCGGACGCATTTCCAACTGGTGCGCCGGCATTTCGGCCTGGCGCCTTCACAGTTGCTGTTCTGCGGCGATTCGCTCAAGGACGGGGAGCGGGCCGGCGACAGCGGGGTTGCTTTCGTGGGACTGGTGGGAACCTTCAGCCGGGAACAATTCCAGGAGAGATTTCCCGGCATCGTCACCGTGAACAGCATCGGCGAGTTGGCCCGGCTACTGGGTTGCCAGCCATCCGGGCTGAGTGCGAGTGGTGGTAGATGACCAGGCAGCCTTCCAGCCGGTCACGACAATTGCGAAGAACTGGAGCGGGATTGTGCCTGTTGGCTACCTGCCTGCTGCTGGCCGGGACTGGTTGCCGGGGCTCCGGCGACCAGCCGCGGCAGCAGATCACCTTGCATCTGGAACGCCTGCCCGTACAGCATGCCCCGGAGGCACGCTTCGATGCCTCCCTGGCCACCGATGGCCGGGGTGGACGGGTGTTTCTCTTCGGCGGCCGGGGAGAAAAGGGGTTCCTGTCGGACCTGTGGCTCTTTTCCCCAGGAAACGGAGGCTGGCGCCGCCTGGCCCGGGCCGGCGACGGGCCCGGGGGCCGCTCCGGTGCCAGCCTGGTCTGGGACGATCGCCACGACAGGCTGTATCTTTTCGGAGGCTGGCGGGCGGATGAATTCGGCCAGAATCATTTCCTGAAAGAGTTATGGACCTGGAAAGAAGACGGCGGCTGGAACCGGGAGTTCTTCAAGGACGGTCCCGTGGGCCGGGCCTGGCAGGCGGCGGGATATGACGCGGGCTCAATGTTGCTGATCGGGGGATACGCCGGCCAGGGGCGATACTACCTGGCCGATGCCTGGCGACTGGACGGCGAGCAGCTGTCCTTCACCAGGTTGATAACCGATGGTCGTACCGGCATCGCTGGCAAGCCGGAACTGCTGGTCTTCAGCGGCGGCCGGGGAATGTTCCTGTTCGGTCGTGCCGGCTGGCGGGTCGATACCGGCACGGCGGCCTTTTTCATGTTGCCCCAGCAGGATACCTGGGTGCGCTGGAACATGTCCGGCATGCCTCCCGCCGACTACTCGTTCTGCGCCGGTTTCCCCGGCCTGCACGCACTGGTGGTGGTGAAGGTCTTGGCAGACGACGAGCGGCAGCGGGCCCGGGCCTGGTTGATTCGCGCCGATTCCCGGACGGCTACTACCCTGGTGCCGGATGCCTTCCCGCGCCTGGCCCAGGGCATGACCTGCACCCCCCACCCAGATGGCGGCCCGCGTGATATCTGCTTCGGAGGGGTGAGGCGCAACCAGTATTCCACCGACACCTGGCTGGTCGAACTGCTGCCCGGGAGGACGAGGTGAACGGTCGCTTCCAGCGTTACTCGGCCGCTTACGTGGGCTGGCTCGATCGCCACGCCGTGCTGGTGCTGGTGGTGGCAGCGGTGCTCACCGCGCTGGGAGGGTGGTCGGCATCGCGCTTCCAGCTCAAGACCGATTTCGCCGAGTTGCTTCCCCAGGACGAGCCCTCGGTGAAGGACCTGGACCGGGCCAAGGCGCGCATGGGGGGGCTGTCGAACATGATCGTGGCCGTCGAGGGTGACGACCGCCAGGCCTGCCACCGCCTGGTGGATGACCTGGTGGCTAAATTTAACATGATATCAAAAGAGTACATTGTATACATGAAGTACAACATAAAGGATGAGAAGGCCTACTACGAGCGCCACAAGCACCTGTACATCGGACTTGCCGACCTCAGGGAACTGTATCGGCGGCTCAGGGCCAAGGTACGCTACGAGCGCGTGAAGAACAATCCCCTGTTGTCGATGGACTTCGACGGCGAGCCTCCCCAACCGGTGGAGTTCAACATCGACGACATCCGCGACAAGTACAAGAAGAAAGCCGGCAAGGCCAGCACCTACGTGGACGACTACTTCACCGGCGAAGATGGCCGCCTGTGGGCCATTCTCCTCTACCCGCCCGGCGCGGCCACCGGGGTTGATTTTGGCAAGCGCATGCTGCGGGTGGTCAGGAGAAGCGTTGCCGAGGTGTGTTCCGGCAAGGAAGTGGGCGAGGAGGTCACGGATCGGCAACTGGACCGGCTTATCGCCGGCTGTCGCGACAGCTACCATCCTTCCATCAAGGTCGGTTTCACAGGTTCGGTGGTGACCGCCATAGACGAGCAGAAAGCCATTGTGGACGACCTGATCATGGTCACCTCCATCTGCCTGTTATTCGTGGGACTGGTTATCCTGCTGTATTTCCGTACCTGGCGCTCGTTGCCCATCATCGGCTTGCCCCTGCTCATGGGTACTACCTGGACCTTCGGCATCTCCATCTACATCGTGGGTCACCTGAACAACTCCACCGCCTTCCTGGCAGCCATTATCGTCGGCAACGGAATAAACTTCGGACTCATCCAGCTGGCTCGCTACATCGAGGAGAAGCGGGCCGGCAAGGAATCCTCCGCGGCACTGGTGAGCGCCGTACAGCACACCGCCCAGGCCACCTCCACGGCGGCCCTGGCGGCGTCGGTGGCCTACGGCTCCCTGATCATCACCAGCTTTCGAGGGTTCAACGGTTTCGGTTACATGGGCGGCCTGGGCATGGTGCTATGCTGGGTGGCTGCCTTCACGGTACAGCCGGCGTTGCTGAGCCTGCTGGAGCGGATTCGGCCCATGCGCATCAAGGCCCGCGGCAGCAGGCTGCCAGCCGGGCTGTTCGCCCGTCCCTATTCCCGCTTTGCCCTGCGCTACGGCCTGCCCCTGCATATAATGGGGGCCGTCTTTGCCCTTATCTGCGTTGTGGTGGCCATTCCCTACCTGCGCGACCCCTTCGAATACAACTTCCGCAACCTGCGCAACCAGTCGGCCAACCTGCGCGGGTCCGGGCTCCTGTCCAACCGGGTGGATTCCATATTTCCCCGCCGCCTCAACCCCATGTTCATCCTGGCCGACCGGTCGGACCAGGTACCCCTGATCATGGAGGAGCTCAAGCGCCGCAACTCCCGGGGAGACACCCGCGGCCTGTTTCAGGACATCATCTCCATCTACTCGCTGCTGCCGGACGAGCAGAAGCCCAAGATCAGGCTGCTGCGCAAGCTGCGCCGGCTCATGTCCGAATCCACCCTCAGTTGGCTGGACGACAAGCAACGGGCCGAGGCGCTCGAGTACCGTCCACCGGCCGGTATCAAGCCCCTGACCGTGGACGACCTGCCCTACTCCATGACCCGCATGTTCACCGAGTTGGATGGGCGCAAGGGGCTGGTGGTGGCGTTGTATCCCCGGCATGGCCGCTCGGTGTGGGACGGGCACTTCCTGGTGGAACTGGACCGCTCCACCCGCAACATCATGCTGCCCGACGGCGAACGGGTGACCTCGGCGGGCACGCACACCGTTTTCGCCGACATGATCAAGGCCATAGAAAGAGACGGCCCGCGGGCGGTGATCGCCTCCCTGCTGGGGGTGATGTTGCTGGTACTGCTGGCCTACCGGGGCCTGAAGTACGTGGTGTTGATGTTCTTCTCGCTGGCCTACGGGGTGATCTGGACGGTGGGGCCGGCGGCCATGATCGATCTGCGGCTGAACTTCCTCAATTTCATAGCCCTGCCCATAACCTTTGGCATCGGCATCGATTACGCCGTGAACGTCCTCAATCGCTACCGCCTGGAAGGACCTGGTTCCATCGGCAGGGTGCTGTCGAGCACCGGTGGGGCGGTCATCCTCTGCTCGCTCACCACCCTCATAGGCTACTCTTCCCTGCTCACCGCCGACAACCAGGCTCTGGTCACCTTCGGGTTGCTGAGCGACATCGGCGAGGTTGCCAGCCTGGCCGCGGCGGTGTTCATGTTGCCGATACTGGTCGACCTCATGGAAAAGCGCCGCCTGCGCAAGCAGGCGCAGGACAACAGGAAATAGGCACTGCAGAGTATGGCGGAATACCTTGTGGTGTGATGTAGCACATTCACAGTGTATAAAAAAAACCACACTTCTGCCCTTCCCGATTGAAAGCTGCATCAGTTTCCTCGACCTCGTCGATTCGGCGAGTGCCTGCCGTTGGTTCCCTTGTCCTCGTAACACATTGAATTCCTATGCCATATCATGACACGAGGAGCTGAGCTCGGGGGGTCCACCAGCAGTGATTTCGGTTGGTGCTGGCGTGATTCTTGGCACGTGTCTTGCAAAGTAACCGCGTGAATTAGTGGGCATTGATGCCCGTAGTGTATTTGCAAACCACCAGGGAATACGGAGCCAGACATGGAAGCCAGGAAGACACACCCCTTGATGGCGGAGAAAATCGAGGTATCCAGCCGGGTCAGGAACCTCAAGCCGTACGATCCGGTATCTTCCCTGGACATCATCCGCACCAGGCCGGACCTGGTTCATTACAAGCTCGACTGGAACGAGACCACCGTTCCTCCCTCTCCCCGGGTAATGAAACGCCTGGTCGACTACCTGCAGAATGGCTCCAAGCTGCACTGGTACCCCGACATGAACAACCGCGAGTTGTTCGAGCGCATTGCCGGCTACGTCGGTTGCACCCCGTCCCAGGTGGTGGTAACCAACGGCTCGGACGAGGCTCTCGAGGTCATCTGCCAGGTATACCTGGACGACGGCAGCAACGTGGTCTCGCCGGTACCCACCTACAACCATTTCCTGCACTTTGCCGAGCGTACCGGTGCCAGCGTAAAGCGCATCCGCGCGGCTAATCCCCTGCTGCCGTCCCTGAAGGAGCTTTCCCGGGCCGTGGACCGGAATACCAAGATCATCTACCTGGCCAATCCCAACAATCCCACCGGCAATCTCTATTCGCCGGCCGAGGTATTGCAGCTGGCGCTACACAACCCGCAGTGCCTGGTAGTCTCGGACGAGGCCTACTTCGAGTTTGCCGGGGTAAGCTGCGCCCGGCTCATCGACGAGATTGACAACATCATCGTCACCCGCTCGTTTTCCAAGTGTTTCGGCCTGGCCGGTCTGCGCATTGGCTACCTGGTGGCCCCGGAGGTGTTGATCTCCGATATCCGCCGGGTGCACAACCCCAAGAGCGTGAACATGCTGGCCCAGCTGGCGGCGGTGGCGGCCCTGGAAGACCTGCCCTACTACAAGAGCTTCATCAGGTCAGTCAAACGTAGCGCCGCCCTGGTACAGAGCTACTGCCGGGACCGGGGCATTCCCTGTGTGCCCACCTACGCCAACTTCATCCTCATGCGCTTCGATGATGCCCCGCGGGTGGCCAAGTTGCTGGAGGAAGAAGGTGTATACGTCCGGGACCGCTCCCGCCAGCTTCCAGGCATGATCCGGCTGGGGCTGGGAACCGAGGAGCAGATGACGGAAGTGCTGGAGCGGCTGGATCGCGTGCTGCAGCGTATGTCGCGGTAGCTTACCTGACTTGAACCTATAGCTTCAGGAACATCTTGGTGGTCTTGCTGGGTCTGATGATCACCGTGATCGTCCGGCGCTTCCCCGAAGCGGGGTTTACCAGCGTCAGCCGGTGCCTGCCGGCGGGCAGGCGGATTCCCAGCAAGGGGGTTATGCCGAGCTTCTTCCTGCCCAGGTAGACTTCGCTCCAGGGGACACTGTCCAGGCGCAACCTGCCCGGCCTGGCCACCCGGGGCCTTTTCCTGGGAACCGGTTTGCTGGCTCCTGCCGGGGTACCTGCCACCAGGTCCCCGGGGTTCCCACCGCCATCGCCGGCAGGGACCGTTCCTCCGTCCCCGGCCGGGACGACGGTCCCGGTACCGGCAGGTGGTACTCCCCCACCGTCTCCGGGCGATGTCGGTGCCGGTTGGGTAGAATCTGGCGCCGGGGCACTATCGGCGGGCCTGCCGGCATCTGTTCGAGAGATGATTCCCAGTGGCGCCAGCCGGGCCTGCTGCGTACCGGCATCCGCCGGCGCCGACCCTGCCGTTTTCTCTTCGCTATCTCCGCTGAACAGCCACCAGGCGAATACCCACAGCAACAGGGCTGCCAGGATACCGACGGCCAGGCGCCTGCGCACGATGCCCGGGGCCAGCCGCCTGGGGATCGGCGCCGTCTGTACCTGCAGGGGATCGGGTTCCGGCTCTGGTGCCAGGGGTGCCGCGTCCTTGGCCGTGTCCTGGAAATCGCCATCCTGCTCCTGCTCCTGGTCCTGCCTGCCGGCCTCGACTGGTGCTGCTTTGCTCTTGCCGGGCAGGGGCGGCGGCAGCTTGAGAGGCCTTTCCTTGAGAGTAGGCAGCTCCAGTGATCCCGCTTCCTGCTGTTCATCTTCCTCTGCGGCGAAGGGAGAGGGAATGCGCATGGTGGGCATTTCCGTGGAACCGGAACTCGAATCTTCCTCTCCCGCCCAGGAGACATGCTCGGGGTCATCGGCGGGTTGTTGGGCCGAACTCGATGGCAACGACTCCTCGGTCTCCGGCTTCAGCATGCTTATGGAGATCTTTTGGGTCTTGCCTTGGCGTAACTCCGCCAGCAGGGCTTTCTTTGTCCGGGCACGGTCGGCGAAAACGTCCTTTACGAAATTCGCGATCTCCCGCGCGCCGGCCGGTCTTCCGGTATGACGCAACGCTTCCCGCAGGGCCGCCGCCATGTCCGCAGCGCTCTGGAAGCGCTGGTTGGGGTCCCGGGCCAGTGCCTTGAGTATCACTGAGTCCACCTCGGGTCCTACCTCCTGGCGGTACTTGCTGGGAGGGCGGACCGTCTTGTTGAGGATGGCGTGGATGATGGCGGCCTCCTGGTCCCGCTTGAACAGGCGGCGGCAGGTCATCACTTCCCAAAGCACCGTTCCCAGGGAAAACAGGTCCGAACGGCCGTCGACGGGCATCCCCAGGCACTGCTCAGGAGACATGTAGGCGAACTTGCCCTTGAGCGTGCCTACCTTGGTGTGGTGGATCTTGCTGGCAGCCTTGGCCACACCGAAATCCACCAGCTTCACGCCTCCGGAGAACAACACGATGATGTTCTGGGGACTGACGTCGCGGTGTACCACCCGCAGGGGCATGCCCTTGGTGTCGACCAGGTTGTGGGCGCAATCCAGGCCGTCACAAACCTGGGCGGCGATACTCAGGGCCAACTCCGGTGGCATGCGCTTGCCCGCCACCAGGGCCTGTCGTACCAGGTAGCCCAGGCTCTCGCCTTCGAGGTACTCCATGGCGATGAAGTACTCGCCTTCCTCCTGGCCCAGGTCGTATATCTGCACGATGTTGGGATGTGCCAGCTGGGCGGCGATACGGGCCTCGTCGAGAAACATGTCCAGGAACTTCTTTTCGTTTTTCAGGTGGGGCAGCAGCTTCTTTACCACCACCAGTCTTTCGAATCCCTCGATGCCGCTCTGGCGGGCCAGGAAAATCTCCGCCATGCCGCCGGTGGCCAACTGGGCCAGAAGCTCGTAACGACCGATCTTGTCGTGCACGGATTCCATGGCTATCGTCGCTCATTATAGTGGGGTTGCCACCGCTTGTAAAAAACTGCCGCCACCTTTACCATCATACTAAGCTGGGCTGGAGTAGCGTTAACTGGCCGGTAATGCCTGGAGGTTAGATGAAGGCACTTGCCTGGGGCTATGTGTTGCTGTTTTCGTTGCCGTTGTGGGCCGGTGGCGGAGGTCTACAGCAGGCCCAAAAACTATTTTACCAGACCGAGTATCGCCAGGCCCTGCGCATTCTCGATGGTGTACTGCGCAGCCCCGGGGCCAACCCCAAGCAGTTTCGCGAGGCCCTGCGCCTGTCGGGTTTGTGCTACAGCGCAATGGGAAAATCCGCCCGGGCGGAAGCCTCCTTCCTGCGCCTGCTGGCGCTGGATCCTTCCTACCGATTACCGGCATCGGTCTCTCCCAAGCTGCGCCCGCCCTTCGAACGGGCGCTGCGCAAGGCGGCCGCCCGGGGAAGTCTACAGGTAGGCAAACCCCGGAGCCGGCAGGTGGCTCCGGGAAGGTGGCATGTCCAGATCAAGCTGCAGGCAGACCCTTACCGCATGGTCAGCGCCGTCCGCTTGCGTTACCGGTCAGGCCGGGGGAAGAAAAAGAGCCTGGTGGCTCCCTTGTCCGTGGGTGAAACCTCCAGCTTTTCCCTGGAGGCCACCTCCCCGAAGCAGGTGATTCGCTACCGGCTGGAGTTGCTCAACCGCCACGGTGGAGTGCTGAGGAGAATCGATAGTCGGGGCCGTCCCTTCGAACTGCGGACCGTTGTCTCCACTCCGGAACCGGTGGCCGCGGCCACTACCACGACTTCACTGGTCAAGAAAGACCGGCCCCCGGTGACATCCACCACCACGGCGGTAACCGGCAGCACCGCGGTCGACACCAGAAAAACGAAGCCGGTGGTGAGGGAAAAAAGCTGGTGGCAAAGTTGGTGGTTCTGGACGATAGTCGGGGTGGCCGTGGCCGGGGCGGCCACCGGTACCGTTGTTGGTCTGACAACGTCATCGGCCGAAAGTTGGCCGGTGCGCTTCCAGGTCAAGGTGCAGTGAGATGGGTTTCTTGGGATATCGGGTAAAGCTGGCCCTGGCATCGGTGTCGTTGCTGTTGTGGTCCTGCGCCAACCCGGGCTCCTACTCCATAGAGTTGCTTTTCCCCGATGAGCGTGCCCGGCAGTTGACCGCATCGCTGCGCCTGGTGCTGGTGCGGCCGGCCAGCCAGGCGAATTGCTCGGATCTGCTGGCCGGACAGGCGCAGCCGGGAGACGACGGCTACGATATCGAAGACCAGGTCACCTTTACCCTACCGCTGTCGGAAGATGCTCCCTTTCTGGAGGTCCAGGCGGAAGGACGGATCCTGCTTTTTGCCGAGGGCAGTGACTCCGCAGCTACGGTGATAGTCAACGGCTGCAGCGAGGCCCAGGCCAGCCTGGGTGGCGTGCACGAGGTAACCATCCAACTTTCCTGGACGATTCAGCCTTGCGAGGCGGACGATGACTGCGAGGACGGAAACCCCTGCACCGCCGATAGTTGCGTCCAGCTGCTTTGTAGTCATGAAGCGGTTCCCTCGGGAACCACCTGTGACGACGGCAACTGGTGCAGTGTCCAGGACAGCTGTGATGGTGCCGGCAACTGCAGCGGCCAGCCGCGCGACTGCTCGCAACTCGACGGCCAGTGCCTGAGAGGCGTTTGCGACGAGGAGCAGGACAGCTGTGTCGCCGAGCCGGACAACGAGGGACAGCCCTGTGATGACGGGTTGTTCTGTACCACGGGAGAGATCTGCCAGGGGGGCACGTGCGGCGGCGGTGGAGAGACCGACTGTGACGATGGCATCGACTGCACCACCGACAGCTGCGACCAGCAGAGCGATTCCTGCCTCAATGAGCCCGTTGACGCTGCCTGCGATGACGGCATTCCCTGCAGCACGGATACTTGTAACGTCCTTTCCGGGTGCCAGCATACGGCCAATGCCGGTGGATGCCCATCGTATCACATCGGCCCGGTTGCCGACGGCTGCCCGCACCTGGACGAAGCGGGGCTTCCAACCAGTGTTTGTGACTACACCGGCGACAGCGGCCTGGAGCAGGCGGTTGCTGACGCTCCCGCAGAAGGAGCCTCCTTTTTTCTCTACGACGACGACGGGCAGCCCTTCTGGTTTCACGCCTGCACACTTGACATTCCCGGTTCTTCGCTGGTGGCGGCTGCAACTGGAGTCGAGCGGAGAAACGTCATTCTCTCCTGCCCGCCAACCTCGACGGGACAGAACGGTATCCTGCACCTTGATGGAGACGACATTCATATCAAGGATGTAACCTTCGTCAATCTCAGTGGCAGCAACGCAGCCATCTCCACCTGGCCGCTGCTCAGCCAGCAGGATGGAGCCAGCGAGGGCCACCTCATCGAGAACGTGATCGGCATGGCCCTGCAACCGGAGGTGGTGGGCAACAACAGCATCGAAGAACCCCTGCGGCTGGGTTCCCATACCACGGTTCGCAACTCGCACTTCTTTGGTTTCTACGAAAACAGCTTCCGCCTGGCCGGACTGCAAGATGTTCGCCTGGTGGGCAACACACTGGTCTATTTCCAGAAGGCCGGTTCACCCATCACCGTGGAGGATTCCAGCGGGGTGGTGCTGGCCAACAACCTGGTGCTGTCGCTGACCAACCAGCTCGACGCCCTGGTCACTGGTTCTGGGCAGACCACCGGCCTAGTGGTGAGTGGGAACGTGGTGGAGGGCTTCGCCGAGCTGGTGACCGGGCTGGATCCTGACGACAACAGCAACCTGGTCCAGGACAACAGCCTGGGTCCGGCCGAGGTGGAATCACCCCTGGTGCCTCTTTTCCTGGCCGACAGCACCCAGCTGACCAGCCCCCTGGTGGCCGGGGAGGGCAGCAGCCTGGACGGCCAGCTCCTGGAAGGACGCACTGGCCTGTTGCCGGGAGCCTACCAGCAGCGCAGCCAGCTAAGCGGCCCCCGTCGCATGATCATCAGGCTGGGAGACGACAACTGCGGCGTCAATCCTTGTGATTTCACACCGGCCGACGACAACGAGCTGCAACTGGCGGTGTTTTCCTCCTGGCCTGGGGGCACCATAGAAATCTACCCCTACATCGACTACGCCGGCGATGCCATCGTTCCCTGGGGCCTGGACATCATAGGACAGGGCGGCTCGGCCAGCCAGGTTGTGTTGACCAGCCGCGAGGAGGATCCCCTGTGGAGCCAGGCCGAGATGTGGCAAAGACATGCCGCCCTGCTGGTGGTTCTGCGCCGGCAGGAACTACCAACGCGACTGGAGAACATGACCCTGCTGGTATCCTCCGACGCCCAGGCCGATGACCGGGCGGTCATGATCGAGGGTTCACAGGATACCGCTCCTTCCGCCGGCTGGCACCAGCTCAGGCACCTGGTGGTAGGCTCGTTGCCATTAGGCACCGCCGGTCTCAAACAGGCGCTCTATCTGGGTGACCACGTGCTGTTGACAGACAGCCTGATCGCGGGAGCCTTCAATACCTGCATCCGTTTCGGGGTGCGCAGCCACGATCGCAACGCCACCCCTCCCACCTCGGATCGGGTGGTGAACGTCACCTGCCGCCTCAACGGCAGCGGCAGCTATGCACCCGATTCCCTGCTCGACGTGGCCTCGGTAGTCGATGCCTACTTCGTCAACCTGGCCATGGAGGCTGAAACGCCGGCAGCCTTCCTGCGTGCCCAGAGACGCTCCAGCGGTGATACCGGTGTCACCGCCCTCGACGCACCCACGAGCTATACCCTGCACTCGGCGACAGTGCGCGGCACCGACACCAACACCGACGGCTACGAGCCCGGTGACGGCAACTACACGGTGACGGCCGTCGAGCATCTGGGGTCCGGCGATCCGTTCTTCGTTGCCCCTGATGACAGTCACCTGGACGTCGGTTGCAGCGCCATCGACAGCGGCGTCGATCCCGCCAGCATTTCCAACGGTGCTATGCAGGCCGGAGTTTCGCTGGACGGCGTGGATCGTACCGCCGTCTCGGCCATCGATCGTGGTTGCTACGAGCAGGGGCAGTGAACCGACGCCGGATCTTCAGTCCGACTGGACAGCCGGCTTGACGACTTTCCTGAACAGGCGCTTCAGCAACAGGTATAGGGCAGCGCCGACGAGCCCGCCCAGGGCGTCGGCAGCCACGTCCAGGGGGTCTGGACTGCGGGCCGGGTTGAGACTCTGCACCAACTCGTCGATGGTGCCGAAGCCGGCCACCAGCACCAAGCTGCCGATAGTCGCCCAACGCATCTCCAGGTTCAGTCCGTGACCAAGCGCGCGTAAGGCCAACACCGCCAACAAGCCGTACTCCAGCGCGTGCAGTGGCTTGTCTCCGAAAACCTTCACCAGGCTGGCCGGGCCGCGGAGCCACAAAGAAGCCACCAGAATGCACACGGCATAGACAAGTAACGGCAACCAGTAACGAATGAACTTGTGCACGATGAATTCGACCCGATATTCCCCCCCGAAAAGGGGTTACATTTTGTATTTGCCGAAATCTTCCGGCTTCAGGTTCTCCAGTATCTCGGTCCAGCGATCCTTGTCGCTCTTGCCCTCGCCATCCGGTCCTTCCCCCAGTGCCTGCTTGAGCATCTCCATGTCCACGTGCTGGGACTTGTCCAGCACCTGGCGGGACACGAATATGGGTGCCGAGGTACGCAATGCCAGGGCGATGGAGTCGGAGGGGCGGGCATCTATCTGGTGAACGGCCCCCCCCTGCTCGATGTAGAGAACGGCGTAGAAGGTGTTTTCCCGCAGGTCACTCACTTCCACGCGCAGCACCCGGCCACCCATGGTCTCCAGGACGTTTTTCAGCAGGTCGTGGGTCATGGGACGCGGCAAGGCGATACCTTCTAGTTCGGTAGCGATGGCACTGGCTTCGATGAGCCCTATCCAGATGGGAATGGCCACCTCTTCTTCTTCGCCCCTGAGAATGATAATGGGCATATTGTTGCTTTGGTCGAGAGTGATCCCCGCCACCACCATCTTGACCTTGTCCTCTTGCTCCGGACCCATGTCTTACCTCCGACTCCATCCTCCGACTATACACTACCCATTGTCAAGCATGCGTCCCCACAAGGTATGTCCCCGCACCTCGACAATCTCCACCTCCACCAACTGTCCAGGTAGCAACCGTCCGTTGCTGCTGAAGTTTACCACCTGGTTGGAGCGGGTACGTCCGCGCCAGGCCTGGCTGTCGCGGATGCTTGTCCCCTCCACCAGCACCTGCTGTCGGCTACCCACCTGCAAGGACAGTCGTTCCTGTTCACACTCGCTGATCAGCAACTGCAGGCGCTCCAGGCGTTCTGTCTTGATCTCGGCAGGCACATCGTCCGGCCAGCGCGCGGCGGCGGTAAGCGGTCTGGGAGAGTACTTGAAGGAGTAGGCCTGGTCGAAGCGTACCTGTTCGACGATGGCCAGGGTACGTTGAAAATCGCTCTCGTTCTCTCCGGGAAATCCGACGATGATATCGGTGGTGATGGCTATCTGCGGCACCACCTGCCGGAGACGCAGGGCCTTGTCGAGAAACTCATCCCCGCGGTAGCCTCTGTTCATTCTTCGCAGCACGCTGTCGGAGCCCGACTGCAGGCCCAGGTGAACGTGCTCGCAAACTCGCTGGCACTCGGCGACCACGGCTATCATTTGTTCGTCGACGTCGCGGGGATGGCTGGAGGTGAAGCGGATGCGTTCCACCGCCGCTTGCTCGTCGAGGGCGCGCAAGAGCTGGGCAAAGCCGGTACCCCGGGCATCGTGGTAGGAGTTGACGTTTTGGCCCAACAACGTGACCTCGCGACAGCCGGCACGGGCCAGGCTTTCGACCTCACGCAGGATGTCGCCGGCCGGCCGGCTCACCTCCCGTCCCCTCACGTAGGGAACGATGCAGTAGCTGCAGAAGTTGTCGCATCCCTTCATTATGGTCACCAGCGCCTTGGGACCGGCTCGTAGCGGCGGATCGACATTGATGAAGCGGGGTTCGCTGCGGGTATGCAGCTGTACATCCAACAGCGGTCCCTGTCCCCTGGACAGCCGGGAGACGATATCGGGAAGCCGGCCGATGGCATCAGGGCCCAGAACCGCATCCAGGTAGTCCACCTTCTTCAGCAGCTTTTGCCCTTCCTGCTGGGCCACGCAGCCGGTCAGTAGCACCAGGGTGCCTCGGTGACGGCGAGCACTCTGGTAACGGCCTGCCTCGCTCAAGGCCTTGTGTTCCGGCTTGGCCCGAACCGAACAGGTGTTGATAATGACCAGGTCGGCGGGAATCGAATCGCCAGCTGGGCGTAGCCCCATATCGAGCAGCAATCGCGACATCTTTTCCGAATCGTGCTCGTTCATCTGGCAGCCGAAGGTGCGAATGGTGAAAGTGCTGGGACTGCGCCTGCCGCTCATGCTATTTTTCTTCCATGTCCTCGGGGGGGTAATAGAAGGAAGCGGCAATGTCTTTCTTGTCATCCAAGCCGGGTCGTTGACCTTCCAGGTGAACCGAGACCACCTTGTCCAGCGGCAGGATTATCCAGCTCAGTGCCCCTTTGATATAGATGTCCTCGTCATCGGCACCGATGAGCACGCCCCGGTAGAGCACACCATCGGCCCTGACTTCAACCCGTTTGAATCTCATCTTATCGAATGAGAAAGGTCGGGGGATGTCTCGCCGTCTATCGTTATTCATCTCTGGACTCGTCGTCTCGTCTGCTGGGTTCGAGGGCAGATATCCGAATTCTAGGGTGCGTGTCCTCGTCCTGGAAGGCAGGTTGTTGCCGCTGTTGCTGGCCTGGCCCGCATCCTTCTGCCTGGTTCATCTTCAGGAAGCGCTCGATGCGGTCACGTATGTTTTCGTCCAAGCCGGTGAACTCGATGCCCATGCCCGCGCCCTGACCGCGCTTGGCTCTTCTGACCCAGCGCACTTCCCCGATGATGTCGAAGAGCACCGGGTTGCCGGGCAGGGAAAACACCAGCCGTAGCTGGGAACCGGGACGCAAGGGGGATTCGCTGCGCAGGAACATGCCTCCCTTGGAGATATTGTCCGTCCAATCGCTGATGAAACTGCCTACCGTCCGGTACTCCACCCGTACCTCGCAGGTGATTCTTCCATCACGGCGCTGTTCCCGGTCGGTCATGGGGCCATAGTATGCCAGCAGTTGCTGACAGGCAAGATCGGGATTGCTATCGGTGCGAGAATGCTTGTAGCAAGAACAGGTTGCCGTTGCAGTCGGCCACCAGGCAGGTGTTGCCGGTGTCCAGACAGGCTATCCGACAAGCCCGGGCATGGTTGGGAAGTTCCAGCGGTGACCAACTATGGCCGCCATTTTCCGTTATCCAGATCCGTCCCGAACGGCCGATCACCAGCAGGCGGAATTCGTCGCGACTGGCCAGATCACCTATCTCCTCTCCTGCCGGCAGCCGCAACTCCGGATGTACCTTCTTCCCGGAGATTACCGACGGTTGCTTCCGGCGCAAGGTCCAGTGATACCCACCATCGACGGTTACCGCCTGGAAACCGTCGACACCGATGATCATTCCTCGCTCGGGGTTGGTAAAATGCAGGCTGCCACCGCGGGCTCCCGGCCAGCAGGCCCGTTTTTCCATGTGCCGTGAGCCAAGGTCCAGAAACCACAGGCAACCCCGTTTATCCAGGATATAGGAGTTGTTATCGCCCACCGGCGCCGTCTGTCGGCAACCGGTCACCTCGAGCCCGCTCACCTGCCCTTGCCTGCTCAGCCTGGACACGCCGGTGCGACGGCACAGCCAGAAGTATTCTCCACGGACCCTCACTGCTGCCAGGGGATCATTCTGCCGGCAGGTTTTCCGGATGGGTCCCCGGCTTCCTGGTTGCTCCGGCAGTAGTGCCAGGGAGCCCGCCCGGCCCGCCAGCAGCATGTACGCCTCTTGTTGCCATCCGGGCACCGGGGCCGAGGTCAACCAGGCATCACCGGGGCACAGCCCTTGGGCTGCTTGGGGAATTTCTGCATCCTGTCCCGGTGGACCGTCCAGCACCCGGGCCACCAACACAGGAGGCGTGCCTGCCAGCGGTTCGAAACTACGACCACCGTCGCTGCTGTGCCAGAAGCCGCCCCGGCGGGAGCGCAGGTAACCGACGAGAAAACCGGTAAAGTAGATACGCTCCGGCTGCAGCTGTTGCTGGCGTGAGCGCCACTGCCACTGCCAGCTGTCCGGGTTCAGGAAAAAGATGTTGCCGGCGGCATCCAGCAGGTAGCAGGCTCGTGCCTGGGGACATGTAGCAGAGAGAATGTCTTCACCCGGACCGTTGCCGGCTCCATCCACGGGTTGCCAGGGAGGCGACAGCAGGGTCGCCAGCAGAATGATGGTGTTTAGCATGACCGGCCGATTAGCGTGCCTGGCGGAGCTGTTCGATGGCGTCGACGTTTTCTATTGACGAGGTGTCTCCTATTTCCGTCTCATCCAGGTAGACCTTGCGAATCACCTTGCGAACAATCTTGGCGGATCTGGTCTTGGGCAAGGCGCCGGCGAATTTCAAGTCCTGGGGACGCAGCGTCTTACCGTGAAACTTGACCACCTGCAGTTTCAACTCTTCGCGCAATTCCTCCGAGGGCTGGTAGCCGGGGGCCAGGACGACGTAGCATACCGGTACCTGGCCCTTGATCTCGTGCGGAACTCCTATGGCGGCGGCCTCGGACACCGCGGGATGTTCGATCAGTGCGGCTTCGATCTCGGCCGGGCCGGTGCGCTTGCCGGCAACCTTGATGGTGTCGTCGGAGCGCCCGTGCAGGAACCAGAAACCGTCTTCGTCAACAGAGGCGAAGTCACCATGGTACCAGACATCAGGCCAGCGCGAGAAATAGGTCTCCAGGTAGCGGTCGGGGTCCTTGAGGAAACCCCGGGTAAAAGAGGGACAGGGCTTCTTGCAGACCAGGTGGCCCACCTGGCCGCGAACGGGCCGGCCGTCGTCGTCATATACATCGATGTCCATGGCCAGGCCGGGGCCGCGCAAGGTGCATGGTTTCAGCGCGGTGATGGGCAACGGCGACAGCAGGCAACCCACCATCTCGGTGCCGCCGGAGATATTGATGATGGGCACCCGGCCCCGGCCGACGTTGTTGAAGAACCACAGGTACGATTCCGGGTCCCAGGTCTCTCCGGTGGAGCCGGTGATACGCAGGCTGGAGAGATCGTGTTTTTCCACCCACTCGGTGCCTTCCCGCGCCAGCAAGCGGATCAGGGTCGGTGAGATGCCCAGGTGTGTCAGCCGGTGCTGTTCCACCATCTGCCAGACCCGGTTGGGCTGGGGATAGTTGGGGGCTCCTTCGAAGATCACGTGTGTGGCTCCGTAGTGCTGCACGCCGATGAACTGCCAGGGACCCATCATCCAGCCGATGTCCGTAACCCAGAAGAAGCGATCCTCGGGTTTGACGTCGAAGGCGTAGCCTAGCTCCTTGACGATCTGGGCCGTGGCTCCCCCGTGGGTGTGCAACGTGCCCTTGGGTTTGCCGGTGGTACCGGAGGAGTAGAGGATCATGGCCACTTCCTCCGAGTCCATCTGCTCGCACTCGAACTCGGCCGGCTGGCTGGGCACCAGGTCGTGCCAGAAAATATCCCGGCCCTGGTGGAAGGGTATTTGCTGATCGGCAAAACGCCGCACCACCAGGACATGCTCCAGCGAAGTCACCTTGTTGGCTACTTCGTCGCAGGTGGGCATCAATTCCACCCGCTTGCCGCGACGCACCGAGGCATCGGCGGTTACCAGCAGGCGAGCCTCGGCGTCTTCCATGCGAACTGCCAGGGCCGCTGGTCCAAATCCGGAGAACACCGGCACGAAAGGACAACCGGCCTTGAGGCAACCCCAGAAGGCGGCCATCAACTCGGGTATCATGGGCAGGTAGAAACCCACCACGTCTCCCCTCTTGAGCCCCAGCCGGCGCAGGGCGTTGGCGAAACGGTTGGACTCGCTATCCAGGCGCTGGTAACTCCACTCCTCGACGCTGCCGTCCTCTCCCTCCCAGATGAAGGCGGGGCGCTGCCGGACGTCGGAATTGCGGGCGTGACGCACCAGGCTGTTGTGAGCGATGTTGAGCTTGCCGCCCAGGAACCACCTTGTCCACTCGAAACTGCGCGACTGGCCACGGTCCAGCAGCTTGTCCCACTTGCGGAACCACTCCACGCCGCAGTCTTCCATCATGGCCGGCCAGAACCACTCGATGTCGCTGGTGGAGCGCTCGATGAGTTGCTGGTAGTCGGCGATACCGTGCTTTTTCATGAACCTGGTCACGTTGGCGGCGGCCACCTGCTCTGGGGTGGGTTCCCAAATGATATCAGTCATGTCTCCAACCTCCCGGGATTTGTCTTGGCACAGTTTCTTAGCGCAAGGAGGCCGAGTCGTCCAGAAAAAGCCGCTCTCCCTGCCCTGCTGCCTAGCGGCCGATTTCCAGGATTCTTTTCACTGCTGGGAGGCCGGTTGCGATTGCCGAGAAGTGGATGGCGGAGCGGTTGCTTTTCCTGGGGCCGGGGAGCTGCCGGCGCTCTGCTTCATGAGCTCCAGGCCACGGATCTTGCGCTGCACCAGGGCCGCGTCTGCCGCGTGGGGCGACCTTTTCAGGTAGAGTTCGAGAATTTCTATGGCCTTGTCGGTGTTTCCCTTGAGGCGATGAACATCGGACATGGCCTTGAGGATGTCACCGGCGAAAGCCGCGGCCAGCTCAGATGCCAGGGCCTGCTGGTAGTCGGCCAGGGCCTTGTCGAGCAGAACCTGATCCCGCCTGGTCACACTGAGCCGCTGGTACAGTTGCCCGCGATTGTAGTGGGCAGCCGGGTAGTCGGGGCGGATCTCCAGGGCCTTGTCGAAGTGCTGTCGAGCCGCATCCCAGTTGCCCATTTCCATGTAGCAGTGGCCCAGCATGTTGTGAGCCACGGCGAAGTCGGGTTTTGCCTCCAGGGCCTTCTTGAACTCGCCGATGGCCTTGGATAGCAACTCCGCCTTCTGCTGCCGGTTGGTGGTGTGGCGGCGCTTATTGAGCAGGAACTCTCCCCGCTCGCGGTGGCGCGCGGCCTCGTCTGGTACGAAGACGGTGTGCCCCTCCCCGGCGGACAGAAACAGCACCACCGCCCCGATACCGGCAACTATGATGGCGGTGGCAGCCGCTGTGGCCTTGAGGTTCATCAAAGTGGATCGACGGTGAAGTACAGACCCAAGGTGATCTTGCCGGCTAGTTGACCGGCCGGCACCAGGCGGCTGACCGAGGTGTCGATGGTGACCTCGGTCCGGGCCAGGAAGGCAAAGCTCAGGGAAAGCAGGTAGTCGCTGAGAATCTGCCGGCCGTCGGTGGTGAAGCCCAGCTCACCGTTGACAATTTGGCCGGCGGGAATCTCGCTGGTGACACCGATCAGACTGGATGAGCTGGTGATGCCGCTGGCATTCACGTTGTCCAGGTATACCTCCACCTGGGGGATGTCGTAGTTGAGGCTGTTGCTGACGACATCCACCCTGACGTACTTGACAGTGACTCCCTTGACCTTGCCGGCGTCGATGTACTTCTTCAGGTCCTGGTTGTCTGACAGGTCCACCGGAGCCGGGGGCACGTCGACGGTGAAGCTCTGGTTGATGTCGACGCCCGTTGGAATCTCGGTTTGCCCCTGCAGGCTGATTCCCAGCTGTGTCTCCAGTTGGCTCACCAGGGCGCTGGCATCCAGGGAGAAGTCGAAGGTCTGGTCGGGAATGTCGATGCGGATACCACCGCTGGAATCGAGCAGGCCGCATCCAGCCACGCTCACCGACCAGGTGATTGCCACGAGAATTGCCAGTTTTGTTTTCATTTCCGTCCTCCGTTCCCTTCCCGGCACAAAGATACTAGCCCCCAGGTTTGCTCGTTGTCAAACGAACACGATACCGGTCCTCTAATGCCCCAACGTTGCTTTCTACAACGTTGGGCTTATTCAGGAATGCATGCTCTTACCTGCGCGGGGTCGTATGGACTCATGTCAACCGATATGGCGAAATCACACTTGTAGCCACCGGGACAATCTGTGTTGCGGCAACAGAAGGAGTTGCACTGCTGGCCCGCTCCAACATCGATACACAGGTGGCTTTCGCAGTCGCTGTTGGAGCTGCAACTTTCTCCGAAGACGCTGTTCCCACTCGAGTCCCAGGTGCAAATCCTGTATACAGACGAATCCTGGCCTGCCCAGAGCTCGCAGTAGTATCCCGGAGGGCAGTCATTCGTTGTACAACACATGTTCCCGCAAACCGGCCACCAGGGGTCAGTCCAGAAATCACAAAAGCCATCGGCGCAATCGGAGTGAGCCGTGCATGTGTAACCTGTTTGCAGACTTCCCGGTGACGCCATGCAAAGTCCATGAGTCATGTTACCGTTCGAGCTGGAGATCTCGTTTACCACGCAGCTCCAACCGGCCACGTGCTGGCAGCCCAGTCGACTGGAGCAACCGCTGATGCAGAAGCCGCCGGAGCACCACTCGCTGCGACACTCGCTGTCGTCGTTGCAGGCGGCACCGACGTCCTTGCCGCCGTTGCCGTCCTGCACCGGCCAGCAGAAACCGGCCGAATCGGTGTTGGAGTACAGCTCGCACTTGTAACCCACCGGGCACTCGTGCACGCCGTCGCTGTCTCCCGGCACCTCGTGAGAGTTGTTGCACCAGTGGGTGCACAGGTTGCGTCCGTCCGACAGGTTGTTCTGGCAGTATAGTTCACCCGAGCAGCGTTCCTCGGTATCGGGCAGGCCCGTCTGGCAGGCCTCGCCGATGAGACACACCCCGCCGAAATCGTCGTAATCGGTGCGGCCGTCGCAATCGTTGTCCTTGGCGTCGCAATCCTCGGTGTGGCCGGGGTGGATGTCGGCATCGTTATCGACACAGTCCTGGCCGCAACCACGAGTGTAATTGTCAGAATCGTTGTCTACGGGATCGGGATCGTCTGCCGTGGACGGATTACAGTCGTCGTCCAGGCCGTTACACGTCACTTCGGCGTGACCAGGGTTGATGTTGAAGTCGTTGTCGTTGCAGTCCTGGCCGCAACCTCGTGTGAAGGTGTCGTTATCGGCGTCGATTGGATCGGGATCGTCAACGGTGGCGGCGTTGCAATCGTCATCGAGGCCGTTGCATTGCACCTCATCGGCACCGGGATGAACGCTGGGATCCGTGTCCAGGCAGTCGTTGCCGCAGCCGATGGTATAGCCGTCGTTGTCGGCATCGGTGGGATTAGGATCATCCGCGCTGGCCACGTTGCAGTCGTTGTCCAGTCCATCACACTGGGTCTCGGTCATGCCGGGGTTTATGGCCGGGTTCGAGTCGTTGCAGTCGTTGCCGCAGCCGATGGTATAACCGTCGTTGTCGGCATCACTGGGATTGGAGTCGTCTGCCGTAGTCGGATTGCAGTCGTCGTCGAGGCCGTTGCAGGGAACCTCGCTGGCCCCGGGGTGGACGGCGGGATTGGAATCGTTGCAGTCGTTGCCGCAACCGCGGCTGTAGCCGTCGTTATCGGCGTCGGTGGAATCGTTGTCATCCAGTGTCGAACTGTTGCAGTCGTCGTCGAGGCCGTTGCAGGGAACCTCGCTGGCACCGGGATGAACGCTGGGATCCGTGTCCAGGCAGTCGTTGCCGCAGCCGATAGTATAGCCGTCGTTGTCGGCATCGGTGGGATTGCTGTCGTCGGGCGATGTCGGGTCGCAGTCGTTGTCGAGGCCGTCGCAGGGGAACTCGGACATGCCCGGGTTGACGGCCGGGTTCGAGTCGTTGCAGTCGTTGCCGCAGCCGACGGTATAACCGTCGTTGTCGGCATCACTGGGATTGGAGTCGTCTGCCGTGGCCGGATTGCAGTCGTCGTCGAGGCCGTTGCAGGGCACCTCGCTGGCCCCGGGATGAACGCTGGGATCCGTGTCCAGGCAGTCGTTGCCGCAGCCGCGGGTGTAACCGTCGTTATCGGCATCGCTGGGATCGTTGTCGTCCAGTGTCGAGCTGTTGCAATCGTCGTCGAGGCCGTTGCAGGGCACCTCGCTGGCACCGGGATGAACGCTGGGATCCGTGTCCAGGCAGTCGTTGCCGCAGCCGACGGTATAACCGTCGTTGTCGGCATCGCTGGGATTGGGGTCATCGGGAGTAGCGGCGTTGCAGTCATTATCCACAAGGTCGCAGGCCACTTCATCGGCACCAGGATTGATGGTATGGTTGGTATCGTTGCAGTCTCCTCCACAGCCGCGACTGTAACCGTCACCGTCGGCATCAGTGGGATCGGGATCATCGTGGGTGGTGGAGTTGCAGTCGTTGTCAACCCCGTCACATTCGATCTCCTCGGCACCGGGATTGATGGAACCATCGGCATCGTTGCAGTCGCCGCCGCAACCAACGCTGTAGCCGTCCAGGTCCTGGTCGGAGGGATCGGGATCATCAGCGCTGGCAGGGTCGCAGTCATCGTCGATGCCGTTGCAGGGCACTTCGGCATGACCGGGGTAGATGTCGGGATCGTCATCGCGGCAGTCACCGCCACAAGCACTCACCCCATCTCCGTCGGCGTCTTCACCGTCTGGGGTTTGCGGATCGCAATCATTGTCGAGACCGTCGCAGGGAATCTCGGCCTGGCCGGGCTTGACCTCGGGCCTGCTGTCGTCACAGTCTCCTCCGCATACGGAAAAGCCGTCTCCGTCGTTGTCCACGTCGTCGGTGGTCGTGGGATCGCAGTCGTCGTCGATGGAATTGCAGTAGATCTCGCTGGCGTCGGGGTTGACCGCGGCGTTGCTGTCGTCGCAATCACCCTGGCAGGGCCAGAATCCGTCGCCATCACCATCGATCTCCTCGGCGGGTAATTCGCCGTCGCAGTCGTTGTCCAGGCCGTCGCACTTCTCGTCCTCGGGCCATACCGCCCCTTCACAGACCCCGCTCCAGCGTCCGTCGATGCAGTGCTCTACACCGATGTCGCACTCTCCGACCTTCGTCCCCGGGCCGCATTCGCGAACCTCATCGGGCTGGCACTCGACTTCACCATCACCACCATCGTTGCCGCCGCTGTCACCACCGTCACTGCCGGCATCACCCCCGTCGCTGGTTTCAGCTATGCACTTGCCGGTATTGGTATCGCAGTGCTCCCCCTGGGGACAGTCGTCGTCGGACAGACAGCCCTGGCCGCCATCGCTGTAGGACTGGCAGATGCCGTCGTTGCAGAACATTCCCTGCGGGCAATCATCCGAATTTGTGCAAAGCTGAACACCGCCGTCGTCATCGCTTACTGTGTCGCCGCCACAGGCAATCCCCAGCAGCAGTGACAACACCAGGGAAAAATGTCCCAGGTATCTCATGGCAACCTCCACAAGCCAACAATACCGCTACATTATACAGTATTTCCTGGTGGAGGGGAAGATTGTCTCAGCGGAAGCTGGTGGGATCGATTCCGTGGCGCTTGAGCAGCTTGTAGAAGTTGACGCGGTTTATTCCCGATATTTCCGAGGCCCGGGAGACGTTGCCGCGCGCCTCGGACAGTACCTGGTCCAGGTACTGCCGCTCGAAACGCTCCAGAACGGACTTTTTCATGCTCTTGTAGTCGCGTCCGGATGAAGCGACCACCGTGGAAGTGGTAGCGCGGGCGATGCGGCCGGGGAGATCCTCGACACCGATGGTATCGGAACGGGCCAGGATCACCGCCTGTTCTATGGCGTTTTTCAACTCGCGTACGTTACCGGGAAAGTTATAGGCCATCAGCAGATCCATGGCCTCATTGGCCACCCCCGACACCTGGCGGCCGTGTGCCTTGGTCGCCTCGCGCAGGAAGGCCCGCACCATGCCGGGAATGGACTTCTTGTAGCTGCGTAAAGGCGGCAGCCAGATGGGCACCACGTGCAGCCGGTAGTAGAGATCCTCACGGAAGGAGCCGGTTTCCATCATCTTTTCCAGGTCACGGCTGGTGGCGGCGATCACCCGCACGTCGACGCGCCGGGGCGGGTCATTGGACCCCAGTTTCTGGATCTCGCCGCTCTCCAGCACCCGCAACAGCTTGGCCTGCAGCGGTGCTCCCAGGTCACCGATCTCGTCCAGGAAGATTGTTCCCCCGTGCGCCCTCTCGAACTCCCCTATTCGCTCGTAGGTGGCACCGGTATAGGCACCCCGCACGTGACCGAACAGGGCCGACTCCAGCAACTGGTCGGGAATGGCGGCGGAGTTCACAACCACCAGGGGCTGTTCAGCCCGGCCGGAGTTGAAGTGTATGGAACGCGCCACCAGCTCCTTGCCGGTTCCGCTCTCGCCGCGCAACATGACGATGGCGTTGGTGGAGGCGGCCCGTTCCACCCGGCGCTCCACTTCTTCCCATTCCGGGCTCAGTCCGCGAATCATCACCCCGCCGCCGGCACCCTGGCCCCGGGTGGCCTCGTACAGCTGGGCGCGGCGCACCAGCACGGTGACATTGCGCGACAGTTCCTCCAGGACCCTCTGTTGCTCGATGGTGAAGGCATTGGGGCGCCGGCTCTCCATGACGATCACGCCGATGCAGCGATCTTGGAACGATATGGGTACAGACAGGTTGCTCTTCACTCCCTTGAAGAAGGGGATGTAGTTGGGATCGTCCCCGGTGTTGCCGCTCAGGTAGGGACGATTGTTGTCAAGGACCCAGAAGGCGATACCCGAGGCACGACCCCGGCTGCGCCGCTTGAGCTTCTCCGGGAGGGTGAAGGCCAACTCCCCCATGACTGCCTGGGAATGTATTACCAGTTCACCGGTTTTCTCGTCGGCCATGAGTATGATTCCGGTGTCGGTGTGGGTTCGGGCCAGGGCCAGCTGTAGTATCTTGCCCAGCAGGCTGTCGAGTTCGGAGACATCCAATTCGGCGGGGTTGACTATGCGTCTTTTTACGTCCCACAGGCAGTCGACCTCGCGCCGGGCGGATTCCATGCGGGCACGCATGCGTATTATCACGCCGGTCTGTTCCACCAGGCGTTGCACGAACTCGATTTGCCCGGTACTGAACCCCTCCACTCCCTCCAGTACCAGCCAGCCCGACTCCTCCGCCGAAACCGGCACTGGCAGCAGCAGCTGGTGACTGGTCGAGGAGAAGAACATCTCCTCCTGCCGGTGCCTGACGGCGACGGAGTCTATTTCCAGGATGGTCGAGACCGGTTTTCTCTCCATGGAAAAGAGTTGCTCTCCCTCGCGCAGCACACCCCGGGTCTTGACCACGGCCTCCATGACGGCCCGCTGGGGGTTGTGGCGCAGAACCATGCCGTCGCTGGCGCCGGCGCCTTCACGTCCCCCGCGAAACAATACGTGGAACAGTCCCTTGACGTCACTGCGCCGTGTTGCGTCCTGCAGCAGCCGGTACAGGTGCAGTAGTCTCTCGGGTTCCAGGCTTTCACCGGAGCCGTCGTTATCGGCATCCGTCTTCATGCTCTACCTCCGGTCCGACGGTCACTACCATAGAAAATGTTTCCCGGGCCCGCAATGGAGTTGGAAAACACAGACGCCTGAGCGTCGCCAGCTGGCAAGCCGCCAGCCAGTCATCGCCGGTGGTGTTGCCTTCAACTACCGCATGGGTAACCTGGCCGGCAGCACCGATGGTAATTGAAAACTGCAGTCTTCCCGAGGGATTGCCACGATACCGGCGGCGCGGGCAGTCACAACGTCGTAGCGCTGGCGTGGCTGCTTCGAGCAACCGGCGCACTTTGCCGTGAAATTCCGCGAGCGACGCTGTTTTCCTGTCGGCCTTGTCCGGGCACTCCGCCGGCTGGAGTTCCAGACCGGGAAACTCCCTTGCCAACAACCGGTAGAATTCGTGGCTCACCTCATCCTGGCGGCGATCGCCCCTGGCCTGCCACAACGACCACAGGAAATACTGGCGGACTGGAGGTGGCAGCACTGGAGCCAGGTGTTCACTGGCCAGGTTGTCGAGACTGTCTCCGGCCAGTCCGCCAAAGAAGGGAATCTCCCCGGGCACAAACAATATCGCCAGCTTGTCGGCGAACTGCCGTAATTGTTGCAGCATGCCGGCAAGCAGATCGTCCCGGCCGAGAGCCAGTGCCGCACCGGCGCCGACCAGCAACAAACGGATGTCGTCGCTGTTCCAGGACAGGACTTGCCGGGTCAGTTCCAGGGTGGAACTGACCCGGCCGGCACGCAAGTCGATAATCGCCAGCAGCAGGGCCCGCTGGCCGTCGGCGCGATTGTGCCGGTAGGCGCTGGCCAACAAAGGTCGCAACCGTTGCGGCAGGTCTGGCAGCTCCCCGACTAGTTGACCGGCCAGGATGAATTCGGCCAGGAAGGAGTTGACGCTGGCTGCCCGCAATAGCAACGGCGCGGCCTCTCGCGGGCGTCCCTGCCGGGAGGCTACCAGGCCCGCGCTCAGGGCGGCCAGGCCGAAGTCGGGGTTCTCACGGGACAATTCTTCCAGGAGGGTCCAGGCCGGGGCTCGCTTTCCCGAGTGCCACAGGTCGAGGGCCCGGCTGATGGCGGACAGGATCCGGCCCCGGCGCTCCCGGCTGGATGGACCGGCCAGGTCGTTGCCGGCCATCTTGGCCTTCAGGTACCGCTGCCAAGGGGCGGCGACGCGACCACGGTGCAGGTCGCAGAATGCCATGTGCTCGATGAAGGCCAGCTGCCGGTCTTCCTCCAACTCGTAGAGATCTCCCAGCAGCAGGTGAGCCCGGGCCGTGGCGGGAAATTTCTCCAGGCATCGCCCGGCCCGACGCCTGGCACCGGTGATGTCGCCGCTGGCGAGAAGGGCCAGGGCCTCGTCCAGGATGGCGGTGGCGGCCGCCCGCTCGGGGCCATCGCCGCGGCGGGCCTCCCGGCGGGCGAGGTCCACGGCCCGGTGTGGCTGGCAGGCTGCAAGCACGACCACGGCGATTATCAGGTACCCGGTGTCTTTCATGCTGAACGTCTCCGGCGCAGCACGGTCACCAGCAGCCAGGCGGCAGCCAGCAGTGCCAGGCCTCCCGCTGTCTGGCCGGGCGAGCCGCAGGAACAGCCAGCCGGGGCGTCGCTTGGGGCCGTGGCCTGGTAGCGCCCGGGAAGACGGCGGGCCGTTACCGTGGCCGACAGCAACTGCCGTCCGTCGGTGGAATGGCAGCCCACCTCGCCAGACTCGGCACGGCAGGAGCCGGAGGCCACCACGGTGAAATCCCCCCCGGCAAAACCGCCCTGTTCCAGGTACAGGTCCAGGTACCAGGGCGCTCGTTCAGCGCCGGTGACGACGGGCAGTTCGCCAGCCAGGGTAGAATCGATGGTAATGAAGACCTGACCCTGTTGCAGATCCACGTGTTCGCTCAGGCCCTGCGCCGAACCGTTCAGCCGGGCGGAACCCAGCAGGTAGGCCGAGCCTGTCTCGAGCTGCAGCCTTACCTCCAGACCGAACAGCGCCTTGTTCCAGGGCTGGCCGCTGTGGCTGTTTTCCGGGTTGTTGCGCAGCCACAAGCGTACCGGGACCAATCCCCCCGGTTGCAGGTCGGCGGGAAAGACCTCCACCTCGACCGTAACCTTGTCGGCGGGCAGGCGGCAGTCGGGTAAACCCTGCTGGTAGGTTGCCGCCGGTTCACTGCATTGCTCGCCCGAGACGATCTCGTCGCACCAGCCCTCGATGACGCAAGTACCCTGGACGTCGCAGTTACCGGTACCGGTGCAGGGATCGCCGTCGTCGCAGGCCTCGCCGGCCCGGTCACCGGCCGGCTGGCAGTTACCCTGCCCGTCGCAGCGGCCGCAGGGCACGCAGGTGGTGCCGGCGGGCTTGGCCTCACCCTGCAGGCAGGCGTCGGCATCCTCGTTGCAGCTGTAGAAATAGCAGGGGCCGGAAAGATAGCTGCAATCGCGCGGGCTGCCCGAGCAGGTTCCCCCGCTGCAGACATCATCCACGGTGCACCACAGCCCGTCGTCGCAGGGGGCGGTGTTGTTGAGATGGCTGCAATTGCCCGCGCCGTCGCAGACATCGTCGGTGCAGATGTTGCCGTCGTCGCTGCAGGCCGTGCCGGCGGGCAGCAGGCAGCTGTCAGTGGTCTCGTTGCAGCTGTCGGCGCACTCGGGCCCGCCGGCACAGGGGTCTCCGTCGTGCAGCGAGCAGCTGCCGCCGGAGCAGGTATCGGCGCCGTTGCAGAACAGCCCGTCGTCGCAGGGGGCGGTGTTTTCAGTGTGCACACAGCCCAAGGCCATGTCGCAGCCGTCGTCCGTGCATTCGTTGCCGTCGTCACAGTCGAGCGGTGCCCCGGGTTGGCAGGAGCCGTCGGAGCAGACATCCGCAACGGTGCAGGCGTTTCCGTCATCACAGGACACGGTGTTGTTGGTATGCTGGCAGCTGCCCGCGCCGTCGCAGACGTCGTCGGTGCAGATGTTGCCGTCGTCGCTGCAGGCCGTGCCGGCGGGCAGCAGGCAGCTGTCAGTGGTCTCGTTGCAGATGTCGGCGCACTCGGGCCCGCCGGCACAGGGGTCTCCGGCATGCAGCGAGCAGCTGCCGCCGGAGCAGGTATCGGCCCCGTTGCAGAACAGCCCGTCGTCGCAAGGGGCGGTGTTGTTGGGATGCTGGCAGCTGCCCGCGCCGTCGCAGACGTCGTCGGTACAGATGTTGCCGTCGTCTGTGCAAGCCGTGCCGGCGGGTAGCAGGCAGCTGTCAGTGGTCTCGTTGCAGCTGTCGGCGCACTCGGGCCCGCCGGCACAGGGGTCTCCGTCGTGCAGCGAGCAGCTGCCGCCGGAGCAG